>Ga0310811_10006666_pt1 | contig 14764 bp, 15 predicted proteins | sample YCmetagenome_FD_207642 | JGI IMG/M metagenome (GOLD analysis project Ga0310811, IMG submission 207642) | Soil microbial communities from experimental microcosm in Duke University, North Carolina, United States - YC | ecosystem: Engineered > Artificial ecosystem > Soil microcosm > Unclassified ...
GACCTCGGATGAACTGAAGCAACTGCTGCCGGGTCTGGAGGTGTTGGAGAACTGGCGTGGTCCCGAACATCTGGATGAACAATTGCGGCGCGTGCTGGCGTTCCTCGAACGGCACACGCCAAAGGAAGCACGCAAGGCAGCATGATGGGAGGCGTCAATGGCGATCATCGTTGGCTCGGGTGAGCATCGCTACGAGGTGATCGAGAACTGGGGCAAGTTGCCCGATGGCTGGCATTACGGCGAGGTCGCCGCAGTGGGTGTGGACAGCAAGGACAATGTCTACGTGTTCGCGCGCAGCGAGCACCCGATGGTGGTGTTCGATCGCGACGGCAATTTCCTGCGCTCGTGGGGTGAGGGTTTGTTCCGTCGCCCACACGGCGTGCATCTCGCACCGGACGACACGATCTATTGCACCGATGATGGGGACCACACGGTTCGCCGCTTGACGCTCGAGGGCAAGCTGCTGCTGGAGATCGGCGTGCCCGGCGAACCGGCGCCGATGTATGGTGGCGACCCGTTCAATCGGTGCACTCACACCGCGTTGTCGCCTGAGGGCGATCTCTATGTTGCCGATGGATATGGCAATGCGCGCGTCCACAAGTATTCGCCGAACGGGAAGCTGCAATTCTCGTGGGGAGAACCGGGCACCGATCCGGGCGCATTCAACATCGTGCATAACATCTGCTGCGATGAAGACGGCTGGATCTACGTGGCGGATCGTGAGAACCACCGGGTGCAGGTGTTCGACGGCAAGGGCAAGTATCACGCGCAATGGAACAACCTGCATCGGCCGTGCGGTCTGTGCATGACGCGCGGGCGCGATCCGATCGCGTATATCGGCGAGAGCGGGCCTGGCATGGCGGTGAACGCGAAGTCGCCGGGGATTGGCCCGCGCGTCAGCATCGTGACGCATGAGGGCAAGCCGATCGCGCGGCTCGGGGATGCGACTCGCGAACGGGCGAGCCAGTTCATTGCGCCTCATGGCGTGGCGATCGACTCGCGCGGCGACATCTATGTTGGCGAGGTATCGCGCACGGCGATGCGCAACCGTGGCACACCGATTGGGGCGGAGGAGGATATCCGCTGCATGCAGAAGCTGGTGAAGCTGGCGTGAGGGGCGAGCTTCCTATGCGTTAGCACGGTAGTTGTGATGTACCGGCGCACATGACGGCCTGAGCGTGCGCAGGTGGCAGTGGCACAGAGAGACAACTGCGTTGCTTGAACAGTGAGGGGTTGTGCTTGCGCTGATCGGTGCGGTTGTCCGCAATGCTTGCACTTTCACGCAACGGCTCTCGCCAATCCGAAGACAATCGGATAGGTTGTGTTTGGGGGAGGATCAAATGGCGAGCGATCTGGTACGCCTGGAGGTATGGGCCTTCCTCGGGGCCACCGCCGTGATCCTGGTGTACAAGATGTTGAAGGGCCGGATCAACATGGCTGGCCTGCTTCGTGGCGGCACGAGCCTGATCGCCGTGCATCGCCTGCAGATGGTGGCAATCACACTGTTCGTCGCCCTCGACTATCTCCAGCGCGTCGCGAGCGCGCCCAATTTTGACAGCCTGCCAGACGAGCCGCAGAACATGCTGCTCCTGCTGGGCGGCAGCCAAACGCTCTACCTTGGCGGGAAAGGTGCAGAGCTGCTCGGCTGGCTATCATTCCTGTCAAATAACGGGATTGAGGGGAAATAAACATGGCAAAGACCTCTACGTCGTCGTGGCACCTTGTCCTCACCGCCGCAGGACTGCTGGCAGTCACACTGATCGTCTACTGGATTGTCTACACCATGAGTGGCGTGACCGACGCCAACACGAAGGCGACCACCTTCGGCAACCCGACGACCCTGCTGATCACCGCCTTCCTGGTGGTATTCCTTGCCGCTGCCGGCGCGGTCGTGCTGGCCAAAATGCTGTGGGATGAGATCGATCTCAGCAAGCTCATCTCCGAGTCCAACGGCGATGCCAGTACGTCGCGCTTCCAGTTCCTGATTTTCACCTTCGTCATCGCCGGCAGCTATTTCCTGATGGTGGTCTGGAGCCTGACAGCGACGAAGAGCGGCTCACCAGTCCTGATCACCAGTGACGGCACGCTGAACATGCCGAGCATTCCCTCGGGCGTGCTGGGCCTGATCGGCATCAGTGGCGGCAGCTACCTTGTCTCGAAGGGCATCCAGAAGACTGCGGAAGCCAATGCAGCCTCCAGCGTCACCGGCGTCACGATCGCGGCCGGCGGGACGGGATATAGCCAAGGCACAACGGTCGCATTCTCTGGCGGCGGCGGCTCCGGCGCGACCGGCACAGTGACTGTAGTAAGCGGTGCCGTGACCGGTGTGGTGATGACCTCCGGCGGCAGCGGCTACATCGCGGCCCCCACCGTTGCGTTCACGGACCCTGGTGCCGCACCTGGTAGCGGGGCCGCGGCGACCGCAACGATTGGCTGAGGCGGCGGGAGCATTACCGGGTTCGACGAAAAGCTCTGTCGCGCAATGGGAGTTTGGTACGATCCATGACAGAGAGCGGCACGCGGCGGGCGGTGCGCGAGGAATGGGTTGCGCCTGGGTCCGAGAAGCTCACGCCGTGCGGCGTGCCGTGGAAGGTGGAGGACCCGGGCTTCAGGCGTGTTGGACCGTGCTCCTTGCTGCGCCGCACCACCTTGCCCCCCACCCCCAGGATGCGCTAGCAACCCACCGCCTCCCGGGCCGCCGGGCACCCGGCGCACAGCAACGCGTCTACAGGCTGCTACCCTGCCCGCAGTAAGGATACCTGCATGGCCCGCAACAAGATCGCCCTCATCGGCGCCGGCAACATCGGCGGCACCCTGGCCCATATGATCGGCCTCAAGGAACTCGGCGACGTCGTGCTGTTCGACGTGTTCGGTGGGGTCGCCGCCGGGAAGGCGCTCGACATCATGCAGTCCGGACCGGTGGACGACTTCGACTCGCTGATGGTCGGCGGTTCCAACTACAAGGCGATCGAGGGCTCCGACGTCGTCATTGTCACCGCCGGCTTCCCTCGTACGCCTGGGATGTCGCGCGACGACCTGATCGGCAAGAATGCCGGGGTGATTGCCGAGGTGGCCGACGGCATCAAGACGCACTGTCCCAACGCATTCGTGATCTGCGTCACCAACCCGCTCGACGCGATGGTCTGGGTGATGAAGGAGAAGTCCGGGCTGCCGGCGAACATGGTCGTCGGCATGGCGGGCGTGCTGGACAGCTCGCGCTTCCGGCTGTTCCTGGCGCACGAGTTCGGGGTGTCGGTGGAGGACGTCACCGCATTCGTGCTCGGCGGGCATGGCGACACCATGGTGCCGCTGACGCGGTACTCCACCGTGGCGGGCATTCCGGTGCCGGACCTGATCAAGATGGGCTGGACCACGCAGGCGAAGATCGACGCGATCGTGCAGCGCACGCGCGACGGCGGTGGGGAGATTGTGAAGCTGCTGGAGCGTGGCAGCGCGTTCTATGCTCCGGCCGCGTCGGCGATTGCGATGACGGAAGCCTACCTGAAGGACAAGAAGCGCGTGCTGCCGTGCGCTGCGTTGCTGAACGGCGAATACGGCATGAAGGATCTGTACGTCGGCGTGCCCGTGGTGATCGGCAAAGGCGGTATCGAGCGTATCGTCGAAGTGCAGATGAACGCTGAGGAGAAGGCCGCGTTCGACAAGTCCTGCGCGGCAGTGAGAGAACTGGTCGAGGCGGCGAAGAAGCTGGTCGACTGATGATGGGTGGCGCCCCCTCCCCCCAACCCCCTCCCGCAAGGGGAGGGGGAGGCCTCTTGCCCTTGCAACAAACACTTTCCCTCCCCCTGCGGGAGGGGGTTGGAGGGAGGGGGCGGCGACCATGAACATCCACGAGTACCAGGCCAAAGACCTGTTGAAGCGTTACGGCGTTGCCGTGCCCGAGGGCTATGTCGCCTGGACACCGGACGAGGCGATGGCCGCCGCCCACAAACTCCCCGGCCCGATCTATGTGGTGAAGTCCCAGATCCACGCCGGCGGCCGCGGCGCCGGTCGTTTCGCCGATGACCCGAACGGCAAAGGCGGTGTCCGCCTTGCCCGTTCTGTCGAGGAAGTGCGTGCTGCCGCTGAGGCCATGCTCGGTCACACTCTGGTAACCAAGCAGACCGGCCCTGCCGGCCGCGCGGTGCATCGTGTCTATGTCGAGGCCGGCAGTGACATTGACCGAGAGCTTTACCTGTCGCTGTTGGTCGACCGTGTCAGCGGGCGCGTCACCATCGTGGCCTCCACAGAAGGCGGCATGGACATCGAGCACGTCGCGGAACACCAACCGGAGAAGATCCAGCGCGTCACAATCGACCCTGCCGCCGGTATCTCCGCGTTCCATGCACACCGGCTTGCTTACGCGCTGGGCCTCACCGGCGATCGGATCACTGCGTTCAGCCGCTTCCTGCCGGGGCTGTACCGCACCTTCACCGGGCTCGACTGCTCGATTGTCGAGATCAACCCGCTTGTGGTGACCAAATCGGGCGAGGTGGTCGCCCTGGATGCGAAGATCGCATTCGACGACAACGCGCTGTTCCGTCATCCGGAGCTGGAGAAGCTGCACGACGAGAGCGAGGAAGACCCGAAAGAACTCGAGGCCGCCAAGTACAACCTGAATTACGTCGCGCTGGAGGGTAACATCGGCTGCCTGGTGAACGGCGCCGGGCTGGCGATGGCGACGATGGACATCATCAAGCTGTTCGGGATGGCGCCGGCGAATTTCCTCGATGTTGGCGGCGGCGCGACCAAGGAGCGCGTGACTGCGGCTTTCAAGATCATCCTGTCGGACCCCAATGTTGAAGGCGTCCTGGTCAACATATTTGGCGGCATCATGCGCTGCGATGTGATCGCCGAGGGCGTGGTGGCGGCGGCGCACGAAGTCAGCCTGTCGGTCCCGCTGGTGGTTCGGCTGGAAGGCACCAACGTTGAACTGGGCAAGGAGATCCTGGCGAGATCCAATCTGCCGATCATCGCCGCCGACAACCTGGCTGATGCGGCTCAGAAGATCGTTACTGCCGTGAAGGAAGCAGCCTGAGATGGCGATCCTCGTGGATGCCAATACACTCGTCATTACGCAGGGCTTCACCGGCTCGCAGGGCACGTTCCACTCCGAGCAGGCCATCGCCTACGGCACGAAGGTCGTGGGTGGAGTCACGCCGGGCAAGGGCGGCACCAGGCATCTGGAGCTTCCGGTGTTCGACACGGTGTGGGAAGCGCGGGAGAAGACCGGCGCCACCGCCTCCGCGATCTATGTCCCACCGCCCTATGCCGCCGATGCGATCCTGGAAGCGATCGATGCAGAAATCCCGCTGATCGTGTGCATCACCGAGGGCATTCCCGTGCTCGACATGGTCCGCGTCAAGCGTGCGCTGACCGGATCGAAGTCGCGACTGATCGGTCCGAATTGTCCGGGCGTCATCACACCCGATGCGTGCAAGATCGGCATCATGCCGGGCCACATCCACCGCCGTGGGAGTGTCGGCATCGTGTCTCGCTCTGGCACACTGACCTATGAGGCGGTGTCACAGACGACCGCCGTGGGGTTGGGCCAGAGTTCCTGCGTCGGCATTGGCGGCGATCCGGTGAAGGGCACCGACTTCATCGAGATACTCGAGATGTTCCTGGCCGATCCTGAAACGAAGCATATCGTCATGATCGGCGAGATCGGTGGAGAGAGTGAGACCGAGGCTGCGGAATTCCTCGCCGCCCATCCGGTGAAGAAACCCACCGTCGGCTTCATCGCCGGGACCACCGCACCACCTGGCCGTCGCATGGGGCATGCCGGCGCGGTGATCTCCGGCGGACGCGACACTGCCGCCGCGAAGATGGAGGCGATGCGTGCCGCCGGCATCCACGTCGCCGAAAGTCCAGCGGCATTGGGCAGCACGATGATCGAGGTGCTGAAGGGGTAGTCTTGCTGGCGGTGGCTGGTCGCTTTTCTTGTCATGGTCGTCCGTCCTAAGAGGACGTAACGGCTGGTTGCGACCCCTAGCTGTTGACGTACGCACGCAACAGTCCAACCCCGTCATGGTCAGACTTGTCCCGGCCATCTCCATCGCGTGGTAGCTGAGTGGGATTGCATCGTTCGCAAATTGGTGCGGGTAGCCGATGGCCGGGTCAAGCCCGGCCATGACGGGGGACGGCGCAAATTGTGACGACGCATATCCTGAAGAGAAGGGGCACGAATCAGGGCGTCGGGACCGGCCCTGGGCAGGCCCCGTTCGTCAGCGCTACGTCATTCTGCGATGGGTCAGGGTGGGCCGGTGGCCGGCGCCGCGGTGGGGTCGCGGAATGGATCGACCGGTGGTTCGCCGATGAAGAAGCCGAGGACCTGGCGGATCTCGTCTCGTTTCAATCGCAACCAATCCCAGGTGCTGTCGAGCTTTTTGTCCTGCTCCCGAATGAAGGCCTGCTCGCGGCGGGTCTTCTCCCGCATCAGGGTTTCGACGCTGCCGCCGAAGAAGTGCATGACCTCGTGCAGCCCGTTCCAGAAGGCGGGAGTGCAGAGGCCGGGTACTACGGCGAGGTCGCGGCAGATATCGGTGATGGTGCGGCCGACCGCGCGGCGGCGCACCTGACGATCGAGATCCTGCTGTGTGGGCATGAAGAGTTCGGGATCGTCCCAGCCGGGGGGTAGCGAGGGGCGGGGCGCGGCTTTGCGCTTGGCTGGTTGGTCCGCTGGTTGCTCGGCCTGGGCGTGTGCTGGCGCGGGCTGTGGTTCGTCGGTGCGGGTGCGGCGGATCACCATGTCGATGTCGCGGCCGGTTTCGGCTCGTGCGAGGAGCATGTTCTGTAGCGCGGTGGCACGCAGGATGCCGCGTTTGAGGTGGGCCAGGATGGTGGAGAGGTTGGCGGTGCCGAAGGCCGCCGCGATGGTGGGGAATGTAGGGGCGGTGGCACGGTGGCCGACGGTGGCGAGGAGATGGCGGCCGTAGCCGAGCAGGATGCCGACGGCATAGAGGAGGGCGGCGATATACTCTGGCACGGGCGCGGTTTTGCCGGGCTGACCCTGTGGCGGATCGGGAGGCGAGGCCGGGGTCGTGTCGGGTAGGTCGGCGTCCATGTCTTTCATACTAACGTGACGTTAGTTGGAAAACAAGGGTTATTTTTGACGCTTGGCGGATGGGTTCGGCTGGCAACAGGCCATGCGATCACTGGAGGCGGTGTGCCACGGCGGGTGGCCGGGACCGGTCCCCGGTCAAGTCCGGGACTTCGGCCGGCGATGACGATTCGGGCGGCGGGCCATGGCGATGGGTGGCTTGACGATCGGTGTCCGGCCATGATGATGGGGCGGGCCGTGGCGATGGAGGCCGACCGTGACGAGACGAGCGGCCGTGGTGAGAGCGAGCCCGTATGGGTTATTGTCAACGAACCTTGGTATAAGCGGGCGGCGGTTCGCTGCCGAAGTTGTCGCCTCGCCAGTGCGCACGTGTCATCGAAGAAGGTGCCCACTATGCTGCTCTATTCCGGACCGGTCAGCCTGTTCGCGCGCAAGGTGGAGATCGCGCTGCATGAGAAGGGCCTGACTTTTGATCGCGTGATGGTGCCGTTCACCCAGCAGGCCGGATACACGCCGAAGCACCCGGTGGTGCTGCAGCATAACCCCAGAGGCCAGGTCCCCGTGCTGATCGATGGCGATATCGCGCTGTTCGATTCCACGCTGATCCTGGAATACCTGGAGGACGCCTATCCCACGCCGTCACTCTATCCCGTCGGTGCGAAGGCGCGCGCTCGCTGCCGAGTGCTTGAGCTGTTTGCGGACGAGATCATGCTGCCGCCCTTGCGCATCCTGATGCGTCGCACCGAAAGCCGGCGGGCGCCGCAAGCGGAAGAGGATGCCGCCGAGGCCGCGCTGCGCACCTTCTACGATCAACTGGAGCAGAAGCTCGGCGAGGATGGATACTTCTGCGGCGACGTATCGGTTGCGGATATCGGCATCTTCATAGATCTGCTCTACGCACGCCGGTTGCGCGGACCGAGTTTGGACGGACATCCGCGCCTTGCCGGTTGGTACGGCCGTGTGGCGGCGCGTCCGGCCTTCGCACGGATCGTTGACGAGATCGCTGCGGCGGACCGCGAACTTTCGCCATCGCTGGACAGCATCTGATCGCACGGCGGGATGGCTGGACTCCCGGCGCGCTGCTAGCATATCGGCAGGAGACGCGCATGGCATTGCACCTCAGCCGCGAAGAGTTCCGCTTGTGGGCGGAAGGGCAGAAGCAGCGCTACGAGCGCATCAGCGGTGAACCGGTCGCGATGTCGCCGGAACGTGTTGGCCACGCGCGGATCAAGATCCGTGTGTGGGCAGCGCTCGACCGAGCGGTACGGCAGGCCAACCTGCCGTGCGAGGCTCTGGGCGACGGCGTGACGGTCGAGGTCGACGAGGATACCGATTACGAACCGGATGCCGTGGTCAACTGCGGGGCGCGACTCGCGGACGATGCCATGGCGGCGACCAGCCCGGTCATCGTTGCGGAGGTGCTGTCACCGTCCACCCAGTCGATCGACCTTGCGGACAAGCTTGCCGATTACTTCAAGGTTGCCACGATCCAGCACTTTCTGGTTGTTCGTGCCCGCCGGCACGAGGTCATCCTGCATAGCCGTGCCGGTCCGGAGATGATCAGCCGCGTGATCAATGTCGGAAGTATCGTCCTCGATCCGCCGGGCATCACGATCGGCCTGGCTGATCTCTATCCGGCGACCGTGTAGCACCCTGTTCGCTCCGCTCGCCCGCGCCCTCGGCCAGCTCGACGATCCGGTATTCCTGGGTGTTCTGCTGCGCAGTTTGATATGGTCAGCGGCCTGCTTCGCCGGCATCCATGTTGCCACCATCTGGGCGATCCACCGCTTGCTCGACCTGCACGGCTGGCTGGGCTGGGCCGCTGACGTGTTCGGCAGCATCGGCGCCTCGTTGCTGGCGCTGTGGCTGTTCCTGCCGATCGCGGCGCTCATTGGCACGCTCTATTTCGATCGCATCGCCGCGGCGGTCGAGCGGCGATACTACCCGACGTTGCCGCCGCCCCAGGGCGCGTCGCTGACGTCGCAGCTTTGGGACGCACTCAACATCGCTTTCCGCATTCTGTTGTTGAACGTGCTTGCGCTGGTGGCTGCACTGGTCCTGCCTGGCGTTGGCCTTCTGCTGGCCTGGATCGTCGGCGGCTATGCCATCGGCCGCGGCCTGTTCTCCGCGGTCGCGCTGCGCCGGATGCCGCGACCTGCCGCCGAGGCCATGTATCGCTATGCCCGCCCGGCCATCCTCGCGCAGGGCTGCATCCTGGCGCTCGCCGGTTATGTGCCGTTGCTCAACCTGCTGATACCGGTGGTTGGGGTTGCTGCCATGGTGCACGTGCTCGATCGGGCAATGATGCAGCCGGCGCGGGAATGGCGCTCATGAACCATGCGGATCATTGTGGATAACTTCTGTCGGGCGGGTTGTTACGGCTCGCCTGGGCATGTTACCCCGATTGCATCGAGCCGAACCTGATATTTTCCAGCCGCACGAGGACCCATTGTTCAAACGCCGCAGGCCTGACGAACCGCTGGCCGCCGAACCGGGTGCACCGCTGCCGGCCGGCCTCCCGATCCCTGATCAGGGATCCATCCAGGGCCATCCGTCTGGCGCGAGCGAGGCGGTTGACAACGGCCTTGGTGTGCCTCCCTTCCGTCCAGCGCAGCCGCAAGAGGTGCCAACCATGTCACGGCCACCGTTCACCACGAACCCGACGCCGCAACCCGCCCCTGCCGTGCAGCCGACGCCTCGCCCCGGGATCGGGCCTGTCCGTGGGCCGGCGCGCGATCCGTCGGAGCGACGCACGCTGGTGGTCGGGCGCGGCATCAGCGTCCAGGGCACGGTGCAGGACGCCGAGCGTCTGGTGGTTGAGGGCACCGTCGAAGCCAGCATGATCCACGCGACCGAGCTCGCCATCTCGCCCGGCGGCGTGTTCAAGGGCGAGGTCGAGGTGGAGGATGCCGAGATCGCGGGCACCATCGATGGCACACTGACCGTGCGCGGCAGCCTGATCGTTCGCGCCACCGGCAAGGTGCACGGCACCGCGCGCTGCCGCCGCCTGCAGGTGGAGGATGGCGGCCAGATCAGCGGCCAGATGGAAATGCTGACCGATCAGTCGCGGCCTGAGCCGACCCGCCCGATCAGCGAGCCGGCCGCCTGAGACGGTAGGGGGCGTCCTGACGCCCCTGCGCTTGCACGGCGTCAGCGAAGGCGCAAGCTGCGCGGCGCAGCTTGGGGATTTACGATATGCCGCTCGACGCCGATTCCGTTCCGCCGCAGACCGCGCCGCATGAAACACGCCTAGCCGATTATCAGCCGCCGGCGTTTTTGATCGATACTGTCGAGCTGGCGTTCGATCTCGACGAGGCGGCGACAGGGGTTCGTTCGCGAATGGCGTTGCGGCGCAACCCGGCCTCGGGGGATAGCGCCGCGCCGCTGTCGCTGTACGGTGAGGCTGTGACGCTGGTCCGGGTGACGCTGGATGGCGCGGAACTCGGTGCCAATCGTTACGTGCTGGCGGACGGCAAGCTGCTGATCCCCGACATGCCGGACACGGCGACGCTGGAGATCGAAGCGCGCATTGCGCCTAAGGAGAACACGGAGCTGTCGGGGCTCTACACATCGAACGGCAGCTACTTCACCCAATGCGAGGCTGAAGGTTTCCGTCGCATCACATTCTTTCCTGATCGGCCCGACGTGATGGCACGCTTCACCACCACGATCACCGCCGACAAGGCGCGCGTGCCGGTGATGCTGTCGAACGGCAATCCTGGTGCGATCGAGGATATTGGTGGCGGCCGTCACCGCGTTGTCTGGACCGACCCGCATCCGAAACCTTGCTATCTGTTCGCGCTGGTTGCCGGTGACCTGGTTGCGGTCAAGGACAGCTTCACGACCCGCTCCGGCCGTCACGTCGATCTCGGCATCTGGGTGCGGCGTGGTGATGAGGATCGTTGCGTGCACGCGATGCGGTCGCTGAAGACTTCGATGACGTGGGATGAGGACGTGTTCGGCCTCGAGTATGACCTCGATGTGTTCAACATTGCTGCCGTGTCGGACTTCAACATGGGCGCGATGGAGAACAAGGGGCTGAATGTCTTCAACACGAAATACGTGCTGGCGAAGCCGGAGACGGCGACTGACGTTGACTACCAGGGGATCGAGTCGGTCATCGCGCATGAGTATTTCCACAACTGGACGGGCGATCGGGTTACCTGCCGCGACTGGTTCCAGCTTTCGCTGAAGGAAGGGCTGACGGTCTATCGCGACCAGGAGTTCTCGGCCGATCAGGGAAGCCGGGTGGTGAAGCGTATCGGCGACGTGCGTGGGCTGCGTGCAGCGCAGTTCCGCGAGGATGCCGGACCGTTGGCGCATCCGGTGCAGCCGGATCACTACATCGCAATCGACAACTTCTATACCGCGACGATCTACAACAAGGGCGCCGAGGTCATCCGCATGATGGCCACCATCATCGGGCGCGAGGCATTCCGTCGTGGGATGGATCTGTATTTCGAGCGCCACGACAATCAGGCCGTCACCATCGACGACTTTGCCCAGGCCATGCAGGACGCTTCGGGTGTAGACCTGTCGCGTTTCAAGCGCTGGTACCACCAGGCCGGGACGCCCGAGGTCACGGTGTCGGACAGCTATGATGCGGGGTCGCGGCGCTATACTTTGACGCTGGCACAACGCACGCTACCGACACCGGGACAGCCTGATAAAGAGCCGGTGGTCATCCCCGTGGTGATGGGACTGCTCGATGGCGGCGGTCGCGAGATCGTCGCGCGGACATTGCTGTTTGATGAGGCGGAGCAGAGCTTCGTGTTCGATGACGTGGCGGGGCGGCCGGTTCCGTCGCTGCTACGCGGCTTTTCCGCGCCGGTGAAGCTGTCGGGGGTGCCCGTGGAGTACCTGCGGTTCCTTGCGGCGCACGATACCGATCCGTTCGTGCGCTGGGAGTCGGGACAGCAATACGCCTCGCGGGTGCTGCTGGAGATGGCGGCGGCGTGGCGACGTGGCGAGACGCTGGAGCTGGACCTTGGGGTTGTCGAGGCAGCGCGGGCCACGTTGCACGACGCTGATGCTGATCCGGCATTCGCGGCGGAAGCGTTGGCGTTGCCAGGCGAGGCATTCCTGGCGGACCAGATGGCGGTCGCAGATATCGATGCGATCCACGCGGTCCGCGACATCGCCCGTGCAAGTATCGGCAAGGCGATGCGCGATGCGTTGCGGGCGACCTACCAGAGGCTGACGGACACCGGCGAATACAAGATCGATGGCACCGCTATCGGACGTCGCTCGTTGCGGAATACGTGCCTGGCATATCTCGCCGCCGGTGGCGAAGCCGAGGGCATCGCGCTGGCCAGGGCGCAGTTCGATGCCGGCCAGAACATGACCGACGTGCTGGCTGCATTGGCGGTGCTGTCGGCGATCGATTGTCCCGAGCGCGACACGGCGCTGTCGGCGTTTCATGCGCAGTGGCATGGCGACGATCTTGTGCTGGACAAGTGGTTTGCGATTCAGGCGATGTCGCCGTTGCCGGGAACGCCTTCTGCGGTGCGGTCGCTCGCGCGGCATCCCGATTTCGACCTGAAGAATCCCAATCGTGTGCGGGCCTTGGTGGCGAGCTTTGCCGGTGCGAACCAGGTGCGGTTCCATGAGGCATCGGGGAGTGGATATCGTTTCTTGGCGGACATCATTATGCAGCTCGACCCGAGCAACGGTCAGGTTGCCGCGCGCCTGGTGCCTCCGCTCGGTCAATGGCGGCGGGTGGAGCCGGCACGGCAGGTGCTGATGAAGCAGGAGTTGCAACGCATCCTCGATGTGCCCAGCCTTAGCAAGGGCACCTTCGAGATGGCGACGCGTAGCATCGCTTAGCTGGGGCGGCTCGCGGCGATCAGTTCCTCGCCGAGCCGCGCCTGGCGTGCCTGCCGTGGGCCGCGCGCGACTGACAACGAGGTCTGGAGGTCTGTGCATGTGCGCTCGATCGCACTGTCGTCATTGTGGCCGTGCGCATCGCGATGGTCTCGTATGAGCTGCAACAATTCGGCCGCCAGAACGCGCAGTCCTACCAGAGCCGCGGCCTGACGTGCCAATTTGCCGCTGTCGAGCGCTGCGACCACTGCCTCTGCCGCATCCGCGTATACCGCAACGAGCGCGATCATGCGCCCCAGCGACAAAGTGGCCGCGTCTCCCTCGGCCGATCTGGCAAGGCGTGCGAGCATGAAGCGGAATGCGCCGAGCAACCCGAACGTGCCGACGGCGTCCTCCACGTCGCGGAACGGTAGCGCCATCGTTTCGTAAGCTGTGCCGGCCGGGCCGAGCAGTGCGGAACGCGGCACCCGGCAGGCAGCAAGCTTCAGGCCGCAATGGCGCGATGGGGCCAAGGCGCGGTATTCCGGCGCTTCGTCGATCTCCAGTCCCGGCGTGTCGCGCGGCACCAGGAACGCGCTGTAGCGCTTGCGGCCGTCTTCGATCGTCGTGACCGCGAGCACCACGAATACTTCGGCTAGCGGCCCGTTGGTGACCCAGGCCTTCTCGCCAAAGATGCTGTAGCCGGCTGCATCTTCGTCCGCCCGCGTGGTCAGGAGTTTGGGGTGCGCGCCAACGCGGGGCTCGGAGATCGCGACCGACGCGAGCCGCGACTGCCATGCGGTGCGCTGTTCTGGTGTGCCGAAGCCCTCGATGAAGAAGCGCGCCACCATTTGCCTGCCGGCGGAACCTTCGCCGAGCAGGCCGGTGCGCTCGACAATCGCAGATTTCTCGCGTGCAATCTCGATGTACGACATGGCTGGAGGAACCATAGCATGAGCGAACTCGCCGAGAAGGACGTGATCCGCGAGGTGATGGCGGAGTATTGCTTTTGCCTGGACAACAACCGGTTCAGTGACATGGCCGCGCTGTTCACCGACGATGGCACCTGGGACACCGCGTTCGGCAAGGGCACCGGACACGCTGGGATCGAGGCGTTGGTGCGCCGGCTGCGCACCTCCGATACGCCGTTGCCGCGTGCGATCCATCACGTGACCAATGTCGTTATCAAGGTCGATGGCGCGACCGCGACGAGCTTTTCGAACTGGGTCACCGTGCAGAACAGCCCGCAGGGTCCGAAGATCGGTTCGGCCGGCAGCTACACCGATGACATGGTGAAGCGGGACGGCAGGTGGCTGTTCCGCTATCGCAAGATCGATCGTTTCATCCACGACAAGGCGTGATGGCAGGGTTTGACACCGATAACGTGCGGACGATCGTTGGGTCTGATTCGAAGGGGCTTAACTGTTGACGTACTCCAGGCGATGCCGACACTGGCATGACATGATTATCCATGGGATGGTTGCTGCCTGGGACTACACTGTTCGCAAATTGGTGCGGGTTAGCGATGGCCGGGTCAAGCCCGGCCATGACGGGGGACGGAGGAGAGTCAGTCGTCTCGGCTACAAAGGCGCCTTACTGTCGACGTATTGCAGGCACTGCCAAGCGCCAAATATGACTATGCCAGGTTGGTGGTGCGATAGGCTTCGCGCAGTGGGACTGTGAAGCCGATGCTGTCGAGGCGCAACTCGCCGGCTGCATCGATGATGTCCGGCTGCTGTGGCCATTCGCCGTTTGGCGCGCGCCTGAGAACCTCCGCCGCGATCGCGGTCGAGCGCAGCACCACGATCTCCGCCACCGTCGGGATTGTCGTGTAGGCACGGATGTTCGCGCGTGTCCTGGACACGTTGGTTGGCGACAGGATCTCGATCAGCACCAACGGCT
>Ga0310811_10006668_pt1 | contig 14762 bp, 17 predicted proteins | sample YCmetagenome_FD_207642 | JGI IMG/M metagenome (GOLD analysis project Ga0310811, IMG submission 207642) | Soil microbial communities from experimental microcosm in Duke University, North Carolina, United States - YC | ecosystem: Engineered > Artificial ecosystem > Soil microcosm > Unclassified ...
CAGTTGCTCTGCCCGCTGGCGAGCTTTCTCTCTCCTCTCCATCTGTGCCATGCACCTACGCTTCGCTCGCTCCTCATTCCACATCTGCTCCTCAAGCTTCTCCTCTTCCTCAAGCTCCAACCTCCTGACTTTAGCACGTTCCATAACAATGCGATCCGCCACACCCTCGTCATCATCAATTGTTGCGCCTTTACCAGAACCGGTATCGGGAAACATGGCAACGCCATACTGCGAGCTTTCACGGAGGGTCGCAATCGCTTCGTCTCTATCAAGATGAAGATCTTGCATGATAAGCCCTACTGCAGCTTCGGGGATCAGTACGAGTTGAATGAACTCCGCAGGTGAGAGAGGGGCTATTGAAGAAGGTTCAAATGATGAAAAGGGGAAGAGATTATAGAGCGTTTGATGTATGATCAAGAACCCGAGTTCACCATAGCTAGGACACTATTTAGTAGACACAAACCTATGAGAATAGAATCCACTTACTATCCAGGCTGAGTCTTTTCGAAGCTGGCAAACTGGCCCTTCACACCAGTAACTGTTCGACTGCCTTGTTTCTTGATTTGCTTTTTGATTTCTCTCCAGAAGTCACTTCGTGCTCGGGGACCCCTGGCGTCGTCATCCGCAGAATATTCATTGTCACTGTGGATGTCAGCATCGGCGATTATAGCCTCAAGCGCGCCCTTCATTCCCTCAACTCTCTTGGGTACCTTCTTGAAGTCGATACTTTGCGGCCATCCTTTCTCCATAGCCTCAGGCAAGGAATGCGTTTCGAAGTGATGTCGCTGACAAGCTGAGATATAAATTCCTAGAGGAGCCTTGAGCCCGCGAGAATTTCGGGGGCGCGGGTCTGGGTACGACTTCCGTTTCGCAGTCGCCAGGAGACTCTTCAGCTGTGGAGTTGGATTGCGCGGCAGTGGTTCGTCGCAGTACGGGCAAACTGTGGAAGGGTCATGCACTCTGTCTATTTCAACTGCACGTATAGGGCGTTAAAGTATTGAATGAAGAATGTTGGGTGAAGACCTACATGAGTCCTCATCCAAGTGGTCATCTTCTCCCGGGATCAGCCTTATCAAAATTCGGGTATGAGATAGGAGCAGCAGCGACCATGAGGAGGATTTACCTTGAGTTGTCTTCCTTATGCCTCTTGGCTTTTCGCCCGCGTTGTCCATCCCCACCGCCCGAAGCTCGCTTGGGCATCATGCTCTCCGAAGACGACTGAGGGCTACGCCGATGCGAGGTATTGATTTCGCTTGAGTTCACGGAAAGGGCAACATTTGTCCGTACAATACCGCAATAGTTTATGGCAAGTTCACCGTCGTCGTCGTCCTGATGAGGGGCTAGCGCACGACTCTTGCCCTTATCGCGCGAGAGTGGTTGCACTGGGGAAGCCAATGGGGAAGGCGCAGGGAAGTTTTCGAGTGTCTCTGAGCGAGTCAGACCTGGCTTCGGAGTGTGCAAAGTTGATGGAAAGGAGCTGGGTCCCATTAGTTCAGGGAGTGTCTGCTTTGGAAGATTTAACTTTCCCAGAGGGCTCATAGGGAAAGGAGCGACGGGTCCGCGTGACAGTGCATTTGTCTTCTCCTTTTTTGTTGAGGGTTCTTGAGTATTCTTTCGAGGAGGAGATGCGTCAGAAGCGCGTGAGCTCCCGTCATAAACCGAGGGGTGACCACTCAAAGGGAATGGCCGAGGCTGCCTGCTGGCACGCGGAATTGCTTCGGGACTCCGACCACGAACTATTGATCCCCCAGCCTTTGCAGCTCGTATACCAGGAACGCGCTCGGGATGTTTGAGAAGTTTGCCTCCCGAGGTCGAGGATGCAATGACTATCTTCCTGGACACAGAGTTCCTTCCTGGGCCCGGCCGCGCAAAGACTGTATCCTTATCTTTCTTCGGCTTGGTGGCAGATTGAGAGGGCTTCGTCTTAGGGGTTAGTCTGCATAGTTCCTGGGAGTCATCTGCGTCGGGCAAAGATGACGATGGAGGGCAGTCTGAAACACTCTCTTCTACCTGCAAGTGCTTCTCAATCCTCTTGAAATTTGGGAGTTTTCCTTTTGGCGGAAAATCTTTGTGATACAGATGTCCGTTTGGAGCAAGATTGGCTTTCTGAGGCATCGACACTATTGTCTTGCCGCGGACGACGCGTTTGGGTGCGATAGGTAACAAGTCCAATGGTTGAGCGCCTTCAGATAATAACAGCTCGTCATCACTGTCACTAAAAGAGTCTTCTTCCAGACTGGTGGTAATAGGACGCGACGTGGCCGCAGCAGGCTTGACTTTTCTGCCAGTCGCCTTGCCTTGCACTGGTTGGGATGGAGCAAACGAGGACCCGAGATCTTCATGGCCCCGACCCTTGCCCGACTGAACAAAGAATGGACGCTCTGGCATTCTATGAGTGTTATCTGAGAAAATGTCAGTTTTCTTCCTTTCAAATTCGCTCTGAAGGCGCTCCATCCTCGGCTATAAGCCAGCCACTGCTGAGGTAATGCGGATGGTGACACGCTTCTTGTACATAACCGACGCGTTGTTTTGGTTAGTTGAATTCTAAAGCTTGTACCAAACTTCAACAAATACAGCTGCCACTTTTAGCACATCTTAATTACCGTGAGGAGCCATCAGCAAGGCCGCATTAAGGGCCCAAGTGTGGCGGCCGTGTTCACATATTCTTTGAGCTGGAACAGCCTGCTTACAACTTGATCCAAGATGGACGTTGATGAACGACGGGTCTTGTTTATTCTATCTTGAATCCTAGCTAGGTCAAACTTAGTATGACTCCGAACCATTTGCTCCTGAGTCACCTCCGATAAACGTTTATTCTTTTCTATGACTGACAAATAGACAGGTGCGGCGTGGCCTACCGAAGGTTTTTGGCTATTCAAATTTCCCACTGCGCCTTTTTCTGACCAGGCGTTCTCCTGGCAGACATGACGTCGATTTTTAGCCAACAGGGGTGTGTGGTGTTGTGCATGTCCGCGGGTAGCGAATCCGAGTCCTCGTCGGACTCAGACGGTCATTAAGTAGGCGATCTTTTGAAACAGGTAATCCTGCAAGCTTGTCAAACTCAGCGGCCTGTAACGCCGGGCTCGAGTTATCCCGTTAGATAGAGGTGGGTCACAGTTCATCCCCGGATTTACAAACTTAGTTGTTCATTGACCATAACTAGCTATCACCTTGCGACCCTATTTTGAACTGGTACCCCTCAGTGAACTCTCCGCCAATGACAGTGCTTGCCCTTCAGTGCTGAAGACAACCTCAAGCGTGAACTCGAGGACAGGAGCCTCGCGGCATGTGACTGATCTTAGATTTCAGAGTCCAGTCCGACTATAAGTAAGCTTATTGAATATGTCTTGAATTCCAACCGGCTTTGTCTCGTTTCCTTGCTCAAGTGTGCGGTGGGCTCCCGATGACTCATCACGAAGGAGACCCAGCCTTTCGCGTACTAACGATTAAACGCGAACATCAAGTCCCAGAATCTGTTAATCCGCCTATCGTAGCGCCGGTATCACTGGTACATGAAGAAGCATACACAAAAGTCCCGCTTCAGACCGAGGAAAGAAACGAAGAGACTTTAAAAACCATATCCCATGCACCGACTGTGGTAGAAGATGGGTCCTTCTATGTTAGTCTTTGCACAGTTTTGTAACGCGCTCACTGACAAGGACTAGGTTGATTTCGAAGACGGAGATGGACGGAATCCAGTCAACTTCTCTCCTGCGAGGAAGTGGGCAATCACGATAAATGCTTGTGCCTTTACGGGCATTGTAGGTAAATCTACAAGTCAGTGGATTGACACGACTTTATGTTTATCATCTCTTGCTTTTTCCAGCTGCTGCCGCGTCGTCGTATACCATGGGTTATTCATCTATGATCGGAGACCTCGATTGTACATTATTTCAAGCAACGCTGGGATTTGGTGTGTACACTTTAGGGTTTGCATTCGCGCCCCTGGTCACTTCGTCGTTCAGCGAGGAATTCGGCCGCTTTCCTTTTTACATCGTCTCATCCTTCATGTTTGTACTGTCTGAAGTGATGATAGCTTTGTGAGTTTGTCTTGCTGGAGCATATCGATTTTTCTATAAGGAATACTCAGGGCACCGAATGTACAAGCTGTTATTGTTGCTCGTGCCATTGGAGGGTGCTTTGGCTCGACGGGCGCAATACTCGTGGCTGGGACTATTGCAGACATATGGTTGCCTCATCAGTTAGGTTCACAGTCTTTCTGGGAAATCGAGATCTTATAATCCTAAAGACGGGGATTCCCGATGTCCCTCTATGCCTTGGCGGTTATTGCATCTTCTGGTTTAGGCCCGATGATTGCGGGCTGGATCGAAGCTAACCCATCCCTGCAATGGCGATGGATACATTGGATCCAGGCTATGTGCAGTGTTATTCGCTTTCATCCTGCTGTCGTCATCCTCACTATTTCTTAGCGTCAGCGGGGTGTGTTCTTTTTCTATGCTTTTAGTTTTGAAAGAGACCCGCTCGACCGTCATTCTGGCTCGTATAGCCTGTCGAGTTCGAAAGGATACTGGAGATGGCCGATACCGTGCAAAATCAGAAGTAAACAAGCCCTGCCTCATGTCTATGATTGCTGCTTCATGCACTCGCCCATTAAGTAATCGCATCCATCGGCACTAAATAATTTTCTGAATCAGTACTAGGGCTCTTATTCACTGAGCCCATTGTTCAGAGCTTTAGTGTACGTCGTTTCTCACCGATCTTCACTGGAGACCTGACTCACGAGCCTTACAATTAATTCTATATCTAGCTTTGGATTGGTTTTGCGTGGGGAGTTCTCTTCTTTTTACTGGAGTAAGTATCCCCTGAATCTCGGTGAAATATTGAGGGAAAATTTGCTGCAGCTCGGTATCGGGTGAATTCAAAAATATCTACGGATTTGGTGTCGGAGAGACTGGGAGCGTTTTCGCCACCATAGCGTAAGGCTGGTTTTTCAACATAATAAGCAGTATGAGTAACTGCGAATGTCTCAGCATCGGAAGTCTTCTAGGTTACTTGGCTAATGTCTACCAAGAAAGACTATACAAGTCAGTGATCAACTCTCTGAAGAGGAAGCCCAGACTGATCATAGATTTAGAAAATATGTTCACCGCAAAGGCCAAGAAGCTCGTCTTTACATGGCTTGCGTAGCATCTATAACCCTTCCTGCCGGAATGCTCATTTTTGCGTGGACCGCCCAACCAGATATTCCGTGGATAGTTCCCCTGATCGGCCTTACAGTCAGCATCTTCCAGCTATTTGTCTTCCCTACCACCCCTGATGAAACCGCTAGCTTTTCATGACCTCCGCTTTTGTTATATATCAAGTCGTATTCATCTACTTGGCAGATTGGTGAGCGCTATGTCCGCGTACCGGCATGCTTTGTTGCCCCTGTTGACGAGCAGCGAACTAGCTACGGGCCATATGCATCTTCGGCGCTGGCAGGTCAGAGCCTGTGTCGTGAGTTCTTCCTCATTCCTATATCAAGAATAGTATTGGACCGATGTGTCTCGCAGGAAACATAATTACTACTGTCTTCCCGCTCTTCACGAGCCAAATGAACGACCTCCTGACGTACAAATGGTCAGGTACCGTTTTCGCGCTAATCGCGGCCATTATGATCCCTATACCATATGTGGGTGTTTCGAACACTCTATTGCATGCATTTATCCATGACTATACAGATTCTTTTCTTTTATGGATCGAGAATACGAGGGTGCAGCCCTGCCTCCCAGAAGATCCTAGAGATCGAGGCTGAACGAAATAATTCAGATTTGGAGAAGTAGTTAGACTATGTATTCGCTTGTTGTTCATCATCAAGCTATGACGAGAATGCTTGATCGACTTCAAGTTATATACTCGATATGATTTGACATGTTATCGAGTTTGCTTCTGTAATCTATATCTTGTATGCAATTATGCACGCCATCTTCTACTCCAAAGAAAAAATATATCCTCCGTGCACGAGTCCCTGTCGAAACCACGTGTTGGTGTTTTTCCGGTGCTTCCTCTTGTTCGATGCTGAAGAAATCTAGTGAACTTTTGGCGACACCTGGACTAGGGTTAGGGTTACATCGACTTGGTCAAAACTGTCATCCGCTCAACTGTATACGCCTGGCGCCAAAAGGCAGTGATACTAAAAGCTTGTGTTTCAGTGTCACTGGCAGTATTGGTGTAGATTGTGGAAATCTAGGAAGCCAGCTTCACCACCCCCATCCGGCGCTAACGTTGTGACCTAAAGGTCGTATCCTATTCGAAAGGGGTATTCTGTCAAGATGATGGGCCGAAGAGTGAGATCACCATCGGACTATCGTACATCCCAAAGTAACCGTCTTCACGATCGCTGGTCCAACTGTTATTGGTTTGGGATTGGGATTAGGAAGCCGTAATAAACGTTAATCGCCAGACAGAAGTATCCATGAGGTAACGTTGGTAACGAAACAATTATTTGTATGAGATCGGCTGCCGTCAGCCATGTTCAGAACTTCTTTTAGTACTGCCAGTCTTCAACAGGCATCATGTGTCCCTCTATTGGCAACTTCAACGACACACGATCCAGGCGTGCATCACGGCGCCAACTTACTATGCAACTATCAGACTACTGTGTCATGACTTATCGGTGCCGGTGTGTAGTACGTGTCTCGTTGTGACGAGACCCTAGATGTGACTATGTACACGCACCCACTAGTGGTATGCGGCGTCCTTCGTTCTCCCATAGCCAGAACTCTGAGTCACATCATGAATCATGATCCCTTTTAACATCAAACCTTCACTCCTGGCTCCCCTGCTGCACCTCCCCAATCAACTCCCTACACTATCACTGTACCATCCCTGCACCGTGGTATACTGCCCCTCGCTTTCCAAGGCCCGCAGCCCTCATCATCCTCCTGCGTACCACACCTCAGTTGCTGATTCGTGCGCGTGAACTGTGGTCCGCTCCGCGTCTCTCACGGTATGGCCTATCCACACATCTTCACACTCAGACGCCTTGGGCCTAACATCCATTTCGCTGGCGGCCGCATCCATTTACTACCCTGCACTGAGTACACGATGTACACCTCCCTATTCTCTCTTTAAGCTTTGCTCTCACTCCTTTCGCCACGTAGCATTGTCTACATCCGTTTTCATTTTATTTTCATACACAATCACATCAGGAATCAGCAACGACGTCGAGGATTTCTCGAGACCACTGAAGACGATAATGGTATATTACATCCCCAGGAGATTGTGACGCTGTATTCCACCGTAAAGCACAAACAATCCGAGGTTAGAATGGCTCCTCAAGCCTCGTCAAACCATTTTGCTGGGTATAAAGTATGAATGCGGTCTTCATATCGAAGGCATGAATGATGAATGCTCAGCAATGCACTGATGACACGCACCTCAGGGAGATCGGCTACAGCTATGGGCCACGGGAACAGAGCAACTGCGCAATTACTCGATTCCATCGGCTTTCCCACTAGGAACAGCGAGGAGATGAGAATTAGGCAATCCCCTATTGAAAAACGTACAAACGCACCTGTCTGTTCTGCCATGGCGTAAGCTTGCACACATAGCGGTCCATTAATCGTGAATGTTTGATCCTTTCTGCATGAGGTGTCGTCAGCGCAGTACTGAGAAATAGCACAGGGACGGACGGGAGTGTGCCCAAATCAACGATGGGTAGACGTGTATCGTCGTGGTCGACTAAACATAAGGCGAGTCTGGTGTCTTCGTATTCATTCTTGATCACCAAGTCGTCAGATATAAGTCGAGTCTGAGTTGGCTCAGCCTGCGGAATTCAACATATTAGAGGCGACACACTTATCCTCTAAATCTGTTCAAGGTACATACACGTTCTACAGTGAGGCTTGCATTGCTACCATGGATGATTTTTGGAGGAAGCACCGAGGTCCATTGCAACCCGCCTTTCTGCATGAACTTGAGTATAGTCTCTGTGCCTTCCTTCGGGAATCAAATATCATTTGAAACTGATGATCGGGTGACACACTGAATAATACCATACCATAAGTATTTCACTGATCTGAGGTGTCAAGACAAAATTCTCCTTTTCCTTGACTGTGCTAACAGCGATCCTTCAAAACCTCATCAATCACACGAAATGAGGAAATGGCAATAACGCTTCACTTTGGGTGTATAGTGACCATTTGGCATGTATCGCCTGTAGTAGAATTTCAACCACTCAAGTCAGGTTCGGGAGCCAGCACTACTTCACTATTCGCTTGAAACGAAAGGATCTGGTACAAGACAGGCACCATGTCATGTATTTGTCTCTGCCCTGCTAAGTGGAGGCTGGCGAGTGCGTACCTTCCAAGGTATTGCCTTGAGGTCACTCATCACGCTGTCTCCATCCCTAGGCATTGGACCAAGTGTGATAACAACCTGCATGAAAGTACTGAGATTAGTCAGATACCAAAACCGTGAAGACCAAGCGTACATCTGTATTTTGCTTCAGCTTTTTACGGCGTTCCCATGTCAATGTACGGATACTGAAAGTCTTGCTCGTACTAGTAGCCTTGGGTGCATTCATCTGCGGTGCTACATATCGGGGTGGGAGTGAGGCTGATAATAATAGGCAATCATACAGGCGCTCGTCAAGTCAGCTGACAACTCGGGCGATATCCGAGTCGAAATTAAATCACATCAACACCCCCTGCAGAACGGAAGAAACGCTGCTGTGTCTTGAGACATTGTACGCAAGGAACGTCATTCTTTCAAAAATTCATTGCACAATTGGCTCCACGAATGATAGAATGGGAATGATAAACACGATGCGTTTAGCGATTATATCGACCAGTTCCAGCTACCGCGACTGCGAACGAGCCTGTGCCAAATCCTCACCCCACCGCTTGACCTCCGGATGACGCAAATGAGGCAAGCTAGAATCGAAAAATGGCTGAAGATCCAGCGCATGTGCCGCCTCGTATTCACGTGCTACACATGCATATAAGTATATCATGAACACAATACGATGATGACGCAGCTACATACCTTGCAGTGCCATCTCCAGTCTATCGAGATCTACAGACACGTCAAAAATAAATCAAAGCACGACAGTGAGAACAACAAAGACAGACCTTTGACGAACTTCGCTTCGTTCGTTTCTCCCTCTTCGTATTCCTGCATAAAGCACCAGCTTTGAATCGAGTCATCTTGAGCGGTGCAGGACTTACGTTCCAGAGGGCTTCGATTCGTAGCGCTGCTGGAGTGCCATGGAGCATATCGTACACAAAATTGTGCATTGCTTCCTATTCGGCAAAAGGTATTTTTGAATCAGAGGTACGACTTGGGGTGTTGCAAGGTATGAAAGGCTGACCGCTTCTAAACGCTGTTTTTCCTGTTTCGAAAAACCTTCTCGAGGTGTGATGTCACCCACTGCCATGTCATCAGTGCTGATCTTTGCAACAAGAAAACATAACATAAGATACGCTACGGATTTACCTTGCGCTTCAGCAAGATCATGCACGACAGCCATCATAACGCATCTTCAAACATCACCATAAACATTTCATTCCACAGCCCATCTACGATGGAAGTAACGCACTTTGAAACATCGAGCGTGGTGTCAGACGTACACATGGCGAGTATAGCCATGCGGTACATGTGGTCTGATATACTATCGGGAACACGAGTGAGTGAGTCATGCCATGCTAAGGAGGGTATGCATCGCGAACCTCTCTGCATTTGGGATCTGTAAAATCGGGTGGTATGAGTGATACGACGATTCATTTGGAGGTGGGAATATGTTCCTTGTTATCGACCCATCCTGTGCGCTTTTGAATCTATTCGGAGTGCATAAGTGCAGGGATCTTGCAATGAGTGATTTGGATCTGTACCTTTAGTCTTTCTAGCACGTGGAAGAATGCCAGCCTGTCGACAGACGCGTCACCGGTTGATACATACAACGGCGGAAACACGCGTTTAGCAGGAGGGGCGATCTCAGACTCGTCCATGTACACAAGACAAACGCGAAAGAACCAAGGGGCCCGCTTACGGGTGAACGGGAAGCTAAATGGATCTCCGACTTCCGACTTCCGATGATAAGATATGAATCATATGATACAATTTCATAATCAAAAAGAACATGAGGGCGCCTACGAGACCTTGCCAGAAGACACGGCCGCTGCTCTACGTCGTTTGCTGCCCCTCCGAATTTCCATTAAATCTGCCTCTATGTCTGCTTCTTTGCTGGGGCCTAGCATTGCTATGCTCTTTCCTAGGCCGCCGACGCCGACCATGCTTGAGTGAAGCCCTGCGCCTTTGGTCCGTCGCCTTGAGCCATTGGCGCCAGAGGTACCACCGGCACCCGAAGATGGATTTGCGAGGGTGACGGCTGTGAGGGGGAAAGGGAAGGGAGAAGGTAGCTCGTCGACGGAGAGGGAGTGGGGGTTAGTGAAAGGGCCGGTTGTAATGGGCGTATTGCTTCCAAGCGAACCATTAACATGGTTCTCTCCTCGAAGGGCGAGGGGTGTTGGAGGGGGAGAAGTGCCGACTTTGTTTCGCAGTTTCCGAGTGATATGGGACCGAGACTGAGCATCTAGAGTTGCGTCTGATTGATGTAGTGAATGAAAATCGGAGGATATTGAGATGAGAGAGTGAGTGACGTACCATTTACGGTTCCCTCGCCTTCTTTTTCCTCTCTTGCACGCCGTCTGCGCTCTTCTATGCCTTCGAGGAGCCTTTCTCGTATACGATCACGGCCCTTGCGCCATTCTTCCTCGACTCTTTCACGTTCCTCCTCATAGGCGGTCTGTATTGATTCTAAGCTATGCTTTTCTTCAAACGCGTGCTGAGCGAGCAAGGCGGAGCGCTCGAGAGACATAGGATATAAGCGGAGGTTATAAAGAGGATGAGTTTCTGGGCGGGAAGCAAGCTGCATTGCGGCGCTGTGGAGTGCAGAGATATTTTCAGTGAAGTGTCGTCCTCTACCACGAAGTTGAGCGGAGATGAGAAAAGTGGTTGGGAGGGACATACTCGTCTCTACGGTCTAACATCTCTTTTCCTACTTTGCCTGATATATCCTTTCTCTTTTTCTCTCGTTTTGGATCGTCTTTGTTCGCATGCAGGTTAGTACGAGTACGTATATTTGAGAAGGCAAGAAATAAAGACATACCCTGCATACGGGATGGACCTGCAATTGGATGAGCGTTATGATAATGAGGATTAGGACCCTGAGGAGGCTGCATATTCGAATAAGAAATTGACATGGGTATGCTGTCTGGTTGAATAACGTCTGTGCGCGCCTTGTGTGTTGATGCATATGGGAGGGCGAACATTCCTGGCTGTGGTGGCATCGTACCCGAATGAATTTTTTGAAATCTTTGATTTTCGGGGTCAACCGATAATGGTAAGGAAAGAGAGAGCACGACGAGCTTTGTTCAAGAGTGCGGACCAGAAGCTCTCAGGCCGGGAGGAGGTTAGTTTTGGGTTACTAAAAAAAGAAATTCATTGTAGCCGATCAATAGAGGTCACGCGGCCGAGCTGTCCGCTTCACTAGGACCGTCGCGTCATGGTCGGTCTAGTCAGTCATGTTCGATTTTTAAAGTTTTCAATCTTTGCTTCTGGTACACGGAGCAGTCGGTTCGGTGCTCAGGAACATCACATATGGTCTTGTACTAAGAACTGCCAAAGGGTTCCCACTGTGTCAAACCAGCTTACAGGGCACTAACACTAAGGAGACCTTATGGATCACCGACTGTAGGACCATCTTATGCATCACTGTGGAGTCAGCTCGTTCATCACTAGTGGTGCTCACCAAGCATGCCGCTTGTGTTGCGTATCAGTTTCGGAGATTGGTTGCTAAGAATAAATATGTCAGCCTATGCGTCATATCAGCTTAGAACCGTGAAAGCCATCCGATCATGAGCCTTATATAAATCGATATCAGGATAACACTGCTCTCAAGCCCTCAAACCACCATCCAAACATGAGTTTTTGCAAGCACTGCATCCAAGGTACAAATCGACGATCCTGATCATCATCGAATACTGATTTACCAACAGGCGTACGCCACGAGGGTGAGCCTCTAGGTAACATCATTCAAACTCACCACGTTGCACTTTCTCATCACTCTCGTCACTAGGCAAACTTGAAACCATTGGCGGTGTCGCTTGCTACGTTTCCACCCCTACTGTGGACTATCCAAAGGACAAAGTCGTCCTCTTCCTGCCGGATGTTTTCGGTATCGAGCTCATCAATAACAAGGTGTGCCATTCGTGCACCATTCTTCCCACTTAGACTGACAATGGGGTACCACTCCAGCTTCTCGCAGATGACTTTGCAAAAAACGGCTTCAAGGTTTGCATCCAAAGCCCATTGTATGCACGGACCCGGGACTGATGTCATCGTACAGGTTGTTGCAATGGACTACTTGAACAGCGATGCTCTTGCTGCTGATGCCATGAACGTTAGTCCCACCCGATTTACTCTGCATCGCACGCTCTGATCCCGTGCTCACTCAGTCTCCCTCGTTTGATTTCATGGGATGGCTCTCCCAGCACGGCGCCGACAAGACTCGCCCACCCCTCGATAAGGTCATAGCCGCACTCAAAGCTGAAGGTGTCACCAAGTTTGGCGCAACTGGCTATTGCTTCGGCGGTATGTTCCTCCACTGTGCTATTTCTTCCTCCATCTGACGATGCCTGTAAGGTCGTTACGCTTTTGACCTTGCATTTGACAACGTCATCCAGTGCACAGTGGTATCCCACCCCTCGCTCTTGAAGGTTCCCGCCGACCTCGAGGTAACACATACCGTCCAAAATAGCGTGTTCTTTTCTGAACTCATTATTTATAGACGTACTTTGCCAAATCACAGGCGCCTCTCCTGATCAACTCCTGTGAAGTCGATCAGATGTTCCCTGCTGAAGCCCAGGCAAAGGCCGATGAAATCTTTGGCGATGGGAAATTCGCCCCAGGGTACAAGCGCGAGTATTTCCCTGGATGCACGCATGGGTTTTCTGTACGTGGGGATATGTCAAACCCGCTGGTCAAAGCTGGGAAAGAGGGTGCGTTCAAGGCCGCCGTGGAGTTCTTCATCGCGCACTTGTGAGCAGTCTGTCTGTTATAGGATTTTCGTGTGTGGTATGATTGAATCCAAATACAATTTCAATATGCAATCCCTCTAAGATTGTCACATGACATGTACAATCATACCTCGTGTGAGCATGCCAGCAGTACTGCAGCGTATGCATCTCCATGCCGATGACATAGTTGTCCTCTTCTATGAAGAGATCATCGAGTTACTTCCCGAGAATTTAGAATCCTAATTATCGTTCAAAATCCTATTTGTCGCTCATAGTACACCGACATGTCTAAAAGCATGTCCGATCTGCAAAGTAAATTCTAAACTTAAACACGGACAACGGTGATATATTAGCCATATATATCACATACTCGAGCTGGCAGAGGGTGAGATGAATGGCGATAATTATAATTAATTCCGGAGGCATGGGAAGGCTTCGAAACCGTTTGGGACATGTCATTGGTTCAATTCCACCATGCACAAATCAGCCTTTTGCATGAATGAGGCTCTTGCTAGCAGCACGTGAACAGCGTAAGTGAATTTGGATGTCCGGATTGCAGGAATGAGCGTCGCGAAGAGACGGATTCAGAGACAGCTCAAATCAGTGATTCATGTGGGAGAACTCACATATCATGAACTACATCAAACACAATATAATTACAGTGATGGCAGGTTATGAAATGGAAATGATCGTAATCAATTGAACATGTTCTTGCAGGATTCACCGGAATTTCTGCTATCTGATAGCAACAATCTTGCCAAATCAATATCAAATCAATTAGAATCATGGCCATGTATATGCAGGATATAAAAGCTGGTCGTCGTCCAAAATTTTACCCCCCTCCTCAGAGCTATCATCCGAGATCCACCTCAGAACATTCTATATCATCTCGCACAGAAAATGCGTCTCTCATTCCTCGCCGTTGTTGTTGCTTTGATAGCATCTACGTCTGCCACCGACAGTGCATGTTTGAAAGAGGGACAACCTTGCAGCTTAGATAAAGTATGCTGCGAGAACTTGTCTTGTGTCTATGAAGTGAGTATTAGCAGGTCGTTGTACAACCAGGATTCAACCATATGACTCACCTGTACGCTTTAGAAGTCCTTAGGTGTGACCTGCCAGAACATCGACGGGACGTAGGGAGGGTTCTGTCAGATCCGAACATACAAACACGCAGCTTGAAATTGTTTGTGGGTTTCGGGCCTTGTCATTCATTGGCATTGGCTTAATTCCACTATGCGCGAAATCAGCCTTTTGCGTAAATGAGACGTTGTGAATGCAGGTACAATGATCTATGCAAGTTTCGATCATCTTAATCGGGATATGATCATTAGGGGGCTGGTCACCATAAACGCATACGGTTTACGGTCGTACAATGCATGGTCATTCGTGAGATGAAAAACTTACAATAGCTAGTGTGTAGTAAATACAAGTATCAATCAATTACTGTGATGGCACACACCCAAGGGAAGCAGTGTCACGGCCACTGAAGCAACGGACGCTAGATCACAGAATGAAACAGTTATTCGTTACTAGCAGCACACGAATAGCGTAAGTGAATCGATTTGGATGTCCGGATTACAGAAATGGAGCGTCGCGAAGAGACAGATTCAGAGACGGTTCAAATCAGTGATTCATGTGGGAGAACTCACATATCATGAACTACACCACCAACGCAATATGATTTCAGTGACGGCAGGTTATGAAATGGAAATGGCCATAATCAGTACTTTGAACACGCTT
>Ga0310811_10006669_pt1 | contig 14762 bp, 12 predicted proteins | sample YCmetagenome_FD_207642 | JGI IMG/M metagenome (GOLD analysis project Ga0310811, IMG submission 207642) | Soil microbial communities from experimental microcosm in Duke University, North Carolina, United States - YC | ecosystem: Engineered > Artificial ecosystem > Soil microcosm > Unclassified ...
TGCGGTATGGGCATGGTTGTGGTGCCGGTTCGATCTTTCTCCACTTGTACTGATCTGTACCGGAATGCTCGCCTGTATAGGGTACAATATTCTTTTTTATCAACAACTCACGGCTGCCGAAGGGCTTCAAAGCTTTTGGCTGCCGGGTATCTTTAAAGGATTTGGCATCTGCATCCTCTATATTTCCCTTGGAATTCAGACGACGAACCGTATCCCCGTAAAGGACCTGCCGACAGGTATCGGATTTATGATCCTGATCCGCAGTTTCCTGGGAAGGGGAATTTTCAGCACGATGTTTACTTACTTGCTCTACACCGGAAGGATCTATCATCTCAATAACCTGGCTGGCCATCTCGATCCCGGCTGGCGCTATCGGTGGCATGGACCATCGGCTGCGAGCGATTATTACGTCTTCATGCAACGACAGGCCTATCTCACTGCCGCCAAAGAGCTAACAGGTGGAATCATCCTGGCCGGTCTGGCCATCGTACTTGCATTGATCATTTGGACAACATTTTTGCAAAAAGACGTAATTGATTAATACATTTCGTCTGCAAAGCAAGTATTTTGTGCCTTCCGCAAGTGAAGAACAACCTGTGAATTTGATTCTTATATAGAGATTTACATTGGATATCTAACGAATTATACATATATTAGTATCCTAAGGGTAACTCCTTATTTTATTTGAATACAAATTCGCAAGGCCTGATTAGTTTCGCAACTTAGTTTCACCTACTGCCATGCGAAAATGAAATATACTGTTAAAACCCTGGAGCCAGACACTCAGTTTCAATTGCGTTTAATACTATTGTCAAAGTATTGCGCTCTTTTAATTCTTATTGTCGGAACGCTGGTTTTGGCGGGGTGGCAATGGGATATCGGACTTTTAAAACGGCCCCTCCCCCACTTTACGGCCATGAACCCCCTAACGGCCTTAAACTTTATTTTAACGGCCCTCTCTTTTTTATTTTTATCCCCCCCCGCTCCAATTCGTTTACTCACGATATTCCTGCGTGGCAGGAAGTTGCTAACAGGCAGGCTATTGGCCTGTGCCGTCTTATTGATTGGCGCACTAAAAATTGCCGGGACTTTTCACGTCACTCATTTTGCGGTTGATCATATTTTATTTGCACAAAAACTTCTTAAGGATGCTCCAGGTAACCTATCGGGCCAAATGACCGTGAATACGGCCTGCTGCTTTATTCTTGCAGGTACATCCCTGCTGTTGCTGCAAACGGAAGCTAAGACCGGTCAGATATTCTCTCAATATATTTCCATATCTATCGGTATGTTCGGACTCTTTTCGCTGGTAGGGGACCTCTATCATGTCCAGCCTTTTCATGGCGTATTTAGCTATAGCCCTATGGCTGTTCACACTGCAGGCTGTTTCCTGCTTGTCTCTTTTTCTCTGTTATTTACAAATCCTGACAGAGGGATCATGGAGGAATTCACAAGTACATATACGGGTGGTCTCACAGCCCGCCGATTGCTGCCCCTGAGCGTCCTTTTGCCGGTACTGTTTGGCTACGTGCGGTTATGGGGTCACTGGAAAGGGCTTTTTTCCGTGGAATTCGGTGTGACGATCCTCGTTTTAAGCATTATCCTCATTTTTGTGATCCTCATTTGGTACAATACCCGTTTGCTGAATAAAAGGGATGCCCTGAAAAAAGAAGCTGACATAACTTTATATGAAAGCGAGGAAAAGTACCGTCTATTAGTAAGCAGCGTAAAGGACTATGCTATTTTCATGCTGGACCCTTCGGGATTCGTAATGAGCTGGAACGATGGAGCACAACAAATAAAGGGCTATACGTCCACGGAGATCTTCGGCAAACATATGTCCGTCTTTTATAGAAAGGAAGACGTAAATCAGAATGAACCAGCCAATAACCTCGCCAAAGCCATCAAAGCCGGAAGATTGGAAAAAGAAGGAGTCCGCGTTCGAAAGGACGGCTCAGTCTTCTGGGCAAATATCATCTTTACGCCCCTCTATGATCCGAAGGGGACTTTACTTGGATTTGCCAAAGTGACCAGGGATATCACCGGAAAAAAAAGGGCTGAAGAACAAATAACTTATATGGCCAGGTTGATGGAAGATACCAGTGACGCCATATTCTCCACAGACCCGTCGTTTACCATTCGCACCTGGAACAAGGCCGCAGAAAGACTTTTCGGCTATAGCCTGGCTGAAGTAAAAGGGAAGTCTGCAGCTGAGATCTTAAGGAGCCCGTTGAACAAGGAAGTCCGGCAATCCATCCGCGAGGAAATGACTAATGCCGGTTACTGGAAAGGAGAAGTGCAGTATCTTAAAAAGGACGACAGCCCGCTTACTATTTTTCTCTCCGCCTCTGGCATTAGAGATACGGAAGGGATGTTGGAAGGATTCGTCCTGGTTTGTCGGGACTTTACCGAAAGAAAACAGCTGGAACAACAATTACAGCAGTTCAACAAAAACCTGGAAGAACAGGTAAAGACAAAGACGGCCGAATTAACCGCCATTTTCGAGCGGATCACCGATGGTTTTATCGCAATGGATAAGAATTTATGCTATACCTATGTCAATAAGAAAGCTGGCGAATTGATCCATCACGATCCGGCTTCCCTGATCGGCAAATGGGGATGGGATGTATTTCCCGATGCTATCGGCTCCCCCACTTATCATGCTTTTAACAAGGCATTGGCCGAACAGAAAAATATAATCGATACGAACTATTATCCTCTATTGGATCTGTGGCTGGAAAATCATCTATATCCTTCGCGGGACGGTCTGTCTGTTTTTATAAGGGATATTACAGAACAAAAGAAACGGGAAAAGGAAATAACAGATTATAAATATGCATTGGACCAATCGGCAATTGTCGCTATTACGGATCAGAAAGGAATTATAAAACATGTAAATGAAAATTTTTGCAAAATATCCAAATATCTTCCGGATGAACTGATTGGTCAGGACCATCGCATAATTAATTCAGGATATCATTCCGCAGAATTTATACGGAATATTTGGGTCACTATTGCTGGAGGAAATATATGGAAGGGAGAGATTTGTAATAAAGCGAAAGACAATTCAATTTATTGGGTGGATACGACTATAGTTCCATTCCTTAATGAGAAGGGAAAACCCTATGAGTATCTAGCAATAAGAGCCGATATTACCGAACGCAAACGAAGCGAAAACGACTTGAAGCAATCCTATCAGGACATCCGTCAACTGGCGTCTCACCTGCAGGATATCCGGGAGGAGGAACGAGCAGGTATTGCAAGGGAGATACACGATGAGCTTGGGCAACAGCTTACCGGGCTTAAAATGGACCTGTCATGGATCTCCAAAAGAACAGTCATTCAAAAAGGAGATGAGATCAAACAAAAGATAGAAGGGACGATGGATCTGCTAAATACGACCATAAAGACCGTTAGGAGAATTGCCACAGAATTACGCCCGAGCATTCTCGATGACCTGGGACTCGTTTCCGCCATAGAATGGCAAAGCCAGGAATTCCAGAAAAGGTCCGGCATTCCTACAGAATTCTCCTCCGACCTGGTTGAATTCAATGCCTCTCCCTCAATTGGCATCGGGCTCTTCAGGATCTGCCAGGAATCACTGACTAATATCGCCCGTCATGCAGAGGCAAAAAATGTTTGTATAACTCTGGAAAAAAAAGGTGCTGATTTTATTCTGTTAAGAATAGAAGATGACGGAAAAGGCTTTCAAACAGATAATATCGGGCACAAAAAGACCCTGGGCCTTCTGGGCATGAAAGAGCGGACACTCATGGTGGGAGGAGATTTCGAGATCAGCAGCAAGCCCGCCGGAGGAACTACCCTGACTGTAACAGTACCATTAGCCATTAATTTACCTTAAAATACAGCAAAGAACTTATGTATCGATTCCTGATCGCAGATGATCACACAGTAGTACGCAGAGGATTAAAGCAGATCCTGCTGGAAGCATATCCATTCGCGGTCATTGAAGAAGTATCCGATGCCGAAGACCTTTTTAAAAAAGTGATCATGGAGTCATGGGATGTAGTAATATCGGATATATCCATGCCGGGCCGCAGCGGATTGGAGGCATTACAACAGATCCGGCAGGACCACCCAAAGCTTCCAATTCTTATTCTTAGCGTACACCCGGAAGACCAATATGCCATCCGCGTTTTAAAAGCAGGAGCTTCCGGCTACCTGACCAAGGATTCAGCTCCGGAAGAATTGGTAAAAGCCGTCAACCAGTTACTACTGGGAAAAAAATATATCACATCATCAATCGCGGAAAAACTGGCAACTACGCTCGATCAGAATGCCGAAAAGAAACCCCATGAATATCTATCAGACAGGGAGTTCGAAGTAATGAAGCAGCTTGCCGCCGGAAAATCGGTATCCGAAATCGCCGAGAAGATGTCCCTTAGCGTGACCACGATAAGTACCTATCGGGCAAGGATTATGACGAAGATGAATTTAAAGACCAATGCTGACCTGACACTATATTCGATAGAACAAAAAATTCTGTGACCAATCTTTTATAAAACAGCCCGGCAAATCGTGTAGAATAACTACTACAGCCTTCCCTGCACTTGTACTATATGAATATTAATTCTCCCCTACATTCAAAATACCTGCTTCTACTTAATTTTGCCTGTGATACAAACAATAATGTCCCTGAAGTCAATTTTAATAGTGGACGATTCCACAATCATTGTCGATCGCCTGCATAATATGCTGAGAGTTTTGGAAAATGCCGGAACGATCAGGCAGGCCGGAGATTATTCCACCGCAACAACATTACTTACGGAAAGCCAGCCCGACCTCGTATTGCTGGATATCAACCTTCCCGGCAGAAGCGGCATAGCTCTCCTGCAATACATCAAAAGCGTTTACCCTTCGATCCTCGTCATTATGATCACTAACCAGGCGGACGATTATTACAGAAAGATATGCCACCGGTTGGGAGCGGACCATTTTGTAGATAAATCCAGAGATTTTGAGCAAATCCCTTCGATTATTTCTTCTCTCCTGTAAAGGATATACTACAGGTCGCCTGGCCGGAATATTACAATAATAAGAGGCTGCCTCCTACCTTCTACAGGTGATTATCCCGCTAATTTTGGACATATTCCCGCAAAATGGCAGGCATCAAGACAATTTTGATCATAGACGACTCTCCCATCATCACATCCAGATTGAGATATTTGCTGGAAAGCCTGTCCGACACAGGGCTGATCCTTCATGCCGACAACTATGCCAAAGCCTTACCCCTCCTGCAGGGCTATTCCCCTGATATCGTCCTGCTGGACATCCACCTTCCGGATATCAACGGCATCGAAGCCCTGCAATATATCAAAAAAGAATTCTCCCCTATCATCGTGATCATGATGTCGAACCAGGCCTGGCCGATCTACCGAAGCCGCTGCAAAGCACTGGGAGCAAACTTCTTCATCGACAAATCGACGGAGTTCTCCCTGATCCCCCAGATCATCACTTCCCTTCTCTAGCTTATTCCCATATTACAGCGCGTAGTGTAACTACTACACAGAGCTTTTATTTAATGGACTCGAAATCCAGATAATGCTCTATTTCACCCCCCCTTTGTCTCTTGTTTCTTTGTATCAGCAAAACAGAGAAGCGATGAAAACTGAAAAAAAAGTCATTCTGATCGTAGATCAATCTCTCCTGGTGCTGGAAAGAATGATCCCCATTTTGGAAGATCTACCCAATGTCCAATTTGTCTTACATGCAGGGAACTACCGGCAAGCTGTTGGACTATTGGGGAACCTCAAACCAGATCTACTGCTGATGGACATCGCTCTTCCGGATAATAGCGGCATCGAGCTTTTAAGGCTGGTCAAAGAAAAATACAACAATATAATTGTGTTCATAAACACTAATATGGTTTCTGATCAACACAGCAGCTTCTGCCGGAAACTGGGTGCAAGCCGGTTCTTCGACAAGTCTGCTGATCAGGAGCAGATGATGGAAGCCATTTCATCCAACTATTAACAATAAGATCCCGCAACCATGAAAAACAATGCCATCCAAATGCCCGAACCTCCACCCCGGCAGCATACAGAACACAGGCAAGTCCTTCGCCATCAAAAATCCATCGCAGAATCGATCATCCAGGCTCAGCAGGACGAACGCGCTCGGATCGGGAACGAGCTGCATGACAACGTTAATCAGATCCTTACATGCGCCCATTTATATATTGCCACTCTTGACAGGGAAAATCCGGATTTTGAAATATTAAAGAAGAGGGCCTTGGATTTTCTGCTCACGGGGATCGAAGAGATCCGTAATCTGTCCCGCGAAATGGTTATGCACGATTTTCAGAAAGATGGCCTTATAGGCAGTGTCCGCAACCTGGTCGATGACATCTGTCGTTGCAAGGCTTTTTCCATCCAGTTCATCCATAATGATATCAATACGATCGAAGCGCTGAATCCAAATATCAAGATCACCATATTGCGGATCATACAGGAGCAGGTAAAGAATATAATCAAATACAGCCGGGGAACAAATATTCAGATATCCCTCCACTGCTGTGACCTCCAATTCCGTCTCCAGGTAAAAGATGATGGTTTGGGCTTCGATCCGAAAATAACCAAACGTGGATTAGGTCTGTCCAATATCTATGAAAGAACCCGCCTTTATAATGGGAAGGTATTTCTCGACACTGCGCCGGGACGGGGTTGCTCGTTGATCGTAAATATTCCTCTTGGTCCTTTTATTGCCCTGTCGAAAAATACTATTTCCTATATCAAACCAGCTTGATCAGTATCCAATGTCCAGATCTGTACCCAACGTCTATGTCCAATTGTCCGTGCCCTATGTAAAACCAATGTTCATCCGTACCCTATGTCAAGACTAATTACCTCTAAATTTTTAAAATGAAAGCCCTTTCAAGCAGTTACAGCAATGGCATCTTCAATGATCACCCGGACAGTGGAAAGATCGATACCAAAAAAGTGCAGTTGGTGCTGGGATTCGGCGCCCGAACCATACTGACCCGGGAAGGCTTTTATGAACAGCTGCGACTAGTCTATCCCGCGGCTAAAATCGTTTTTGCGTCCACCTCCGGCGAGATCTTTGATGATAAAGTACTGGATAATACGGTATCCGTCACCGCCATAGAATTTGAAAAAACAAATATCCGGACCGCGTCTACAAATATTAATGACTGCGACGGAGACAGCTACCAGGCCGGCATCACACTGATAAAGGAGCTGGGGTTATCAGACAACCTCTGTTATATTATGATCCTTTCCGACGGGGGGCTGGTCAACGGGAGCGAGCTTGTCGACGGCATCGAGAGCATCCTTCAACATAGGGTTCCGGTTACGGGAGGGCTTGCGGGTGACGGCATCGATTTCAATACCACGGTTGTTGGGCTTGATAAAAAACCCGAACCGGGAATCATAGTCGCCATCGGCTTTTACGGTACATCCCTGGCTATTGCGCATTGCAGCATGGGAGGATGGGAAATGTTCGGTCCCGAGATAGTCGTAACCCGGTCGACCAGCAACCGTCTTTTCGGACTTAATGATAAAAACGCACTGGAACTCTACCGGAAATACCTTGGACCCTATGCCGATCAGCTACCCGGGTCTGCATTGCTTTTTCCCCTGTCTGTGAAACTGCATCAGGGTAGCCCGCCTGTAGTCAGGACCATCCTCTCCATAGATACAGAGACCGGCTGTATGATCTTTGCCGGAGACGTACCACAGGGATCTAAGATCCGATTTATGAGAGCCAATTTCGACAGACTGATCGATGCTGCCAGCGAGGCGGCAGCAGGAACATTAAAGAGCCTGGCCTCCTCACACCCAAAACTGGCAATACTTATCAGCTGCGTAGGCCGCAAAATCATTCTTGACAACAGGATCGATGAGGAAGTGGAAGCAGTCAGAGGGATATATAACGGCAAAACCCTCCTTACAGGCTTTTATTCCTATGGAGAGATCTCCCCTCTTTCCAATGGCACTCCCTGCGAGCTTCATAATCAGTCTATTACCATTACTACTTTTGATGAATTATAAATCTCTGCTATGGCCAGGAACAAGTTGTTGGAAAAACAGATCAAAAACCATCTGACACCGGATCTTCTGGAAAAGGAAGAAGTGCAGCAACTGCTGAATGCCGTCAACAATTCCTATAACTCCTACGAACGGGACAGGGACTTGTCTGCGCATGCTTTCCAGATAAGCGAGCAGGAATATGAAATAATGAACCAGCAGCTCCAGGCAGAGATCGGTCTGAAGAAGCTGGGAATAAAGAATTTGAAAGAAACCATTAATAGTATGGAGGCGCCCGGTAATCGGCCCGGGACCATCGACGATGACGAGGACAACCTGCTCTTTGCACTTTCTTATCTAATGGATTCTGTAGCCCGGCAAAAAATGATGGAGATGGAATTACATCGTCTTTCTCTCGTAGCCAGTGCCAATGAGAACGGTGTCCTGTTTACCGATGCGGCGGGTAATATCTTTTGGGCGAACGAGGGTTTTTCCCGCCTCACCGGTTATACCCAGGAAGAGATAATCGGCAACACGCCCATCGGTCTCTGCAAAGGGCCGCTTAGCAATAAAGACAGCCTGAAGGAAATGCTGGCAGCATTTCATACCGGAGAGAATTTCACGATCGAAGTCATTCATTACCGCAAGGACGGCAGCTATTTCTGGGGGAGGGTAAAAGGCCAATCCATCCTGGATGAAAAACACGAAAATGTCCAGTACTTCGCCATGATAGAAGACATTACCGTACAGAAAAAGATGGAGCTTGACCTGATCGAGGCAAAGGAGCAGGCCGAAGAATCATCACTTGCAAAAGAGACATTTCTGGCCAATATGAGCCATGAGATCCGAACGCCGATGAACGCCATACTGGGAATGTGCCAGCAGCTCAAAAAAACCGACCTCGACAAGAACCAGCGGTTCTACCTGGACACCGTCAATTCTGCGGCCGAAAATCTACTTGTCGTGATCAACGATATTCTGGACATTACAAAGATAGAGGCCGGCAAGCTCGATCTTGAAAATATCGGCTTCCGGCTGAATGAGGTATTGGCCCGCGTGACACAGGTGATGCTTCACAAGGCACAGGAAAAAGGAGTACAGCTTTCGTTCTGTGTCGACGATTCTATTCATCCTGTGTTAAAGGGCGACCCATATCGTCTCAACCAGGTCCTCCTGAATCTTGTCGGGAATGCCCTGAAATTTACCCCCAAAGGTTCGGTATTGATCGAATGTAAGGCCAGCGGCCCTCTCAACATCGGCGAAACCCAATGTATCCGGATCAACGTGAAAGATACGGGCATTGGAATGGAGCAGCAGTTTATCGACCGGCTTTTTGATAAATTCAGCCAGGAAGATAAGTCGGTGACCCGTAAATACGGAGGGACAGGTCTGGGTATGAGCATTTCCAAACAGCTCGTAGAATTAATGAATGGCACGATTCGGGTCCAAAGCCATAAGGGAGAGGGCACGGAAATAATCCTGACCATTCCATTTGACAGGGGGCAGGAATCCGACCTTAGACAAAACGAAGAAATAAATGCCGGCCCGGCCATTTTCCAGGGTAAGAAGATCCTTCTTGTCGAAGATAACGAAATGAATAGGCTGGTTGCAGTGACCGTACTCGGAAGTTATGGCGCCATTATCAATGAGGCTGTCAATGGAGCCGAAGCCCTGAATGCATTGAAAAAGGGGGAGTACGATCTTGTATTGATGGACGTGCAAATGCCTGTGATGGACGGATTGGAGGCTACGCAGCGAATTCGTACTGAATTGAACTCAACCATACCTGTCATTGCTTTCACAGCCAATGCCTTAAAGGGTGAGATCGACAAATGCCTTGCAGCCGGAATGAATGACTACGTCTCGAAACCCTTTGAAGAAAATAAGCTTATCCGGACGATCGCGCATTGGCTGGGTCACTACCCGACCACCCTGAATGAAACAAAGGAACCAATCCCGGACACGGTTTTGTACGATCTTACTCAATTACGCTCAGCTGCCAGAGGGGACATGAAATTTGTAAAAAAAATGGTCCTGCTCTTTCTTCAACAGGTGCCGGCTGAAATAAAGGAAATGCTGGCCGCCCATTCTGAAAACAACTTTGAATTTATCAGAAGAACCGCTCACCGGATAAAACCAATGCTGCATAATTTCGGAATAACAAGCCTTAAGGACGATATGATTGAACTTGAAAAACTACTCCCCGGCAATGCACATGGCGATCAGGCATTCACGATCTTGAAGAAAGCGGAATCAATTATTACACAAGCAGCTGCCGGTCTCAAAAAGGATTTTGAACTTAACGACAATGCGAATGCCTCCGTCACTTTCCGGTCCAACTACGAAAATTGCTGATCCTTCCTATCTGCCTGTTTATAAGCCTATCGGGTTCGGCGGCCAACCGCTACTGGGTTGGCTCTGTTCCTTCCAATTGGAATAATGTATCGAATTGGTCGACGACGTCCGGAGGATTGCCAGGCGCATGGGTGGTGGCGGTTCCTCAACGAAGACTACTCTTCCAATATCATTCGGGCCAAAGGTTTGTTCTGGTTGGCCTCACGCCCAGATCTGGCTATCAACTTCAGTCAGGCCGGCAGCAGCCTCCGCGTAGAAAATGCCGGTAGTTGGTGGACAAGTATGCCTTATGCCAAACGTATCGCCAACCCTTCTTTTGTGCAGCACCAATCCCAAATCGAACAACGCTGGACCAAAGAACGGGGCGACCGGGTGAATGAGCTGGTATTCATCGGCAAGGATCTGGAAAAAGACAAATACCTGCAAGCCATACACGAATGCCTGCTGACCGAAGAAGAAGCACGCAACTGGCAACAAAAGCCCTGGCAGGACTCCTTCCCCATCTCCAAATGATTGCCACGCCCGATAGGGAAAAAATGTATTTCGAATCGGTATTACACCCTGACAGCAACGCTCCTATTACATCAAACTTGTGACAAGCCTCCGTCTACAGATAACTCAATTCCGGTGACAAAACTGGAAGCATTTGAAGCTAAAAACAATGCGGCTGAAGCAATTTCTTCAGGCTGCCCTTTCCTTCCCATGGGTACCATTGAAATTATGAAGTCTTGTGCTTCTTTTGGTCCCGAATTGAAGAATTCCGAATCAATTGGGCCGGGATTGATAACGTTCACCCTTATATTCATCGATTTTAGTTCATTTGTCCAGGTTCTGGCAAATGAACGTAGGGTAGCTTTGCTGGCGCTATATAAACTTAAACCTGCAAAACCTTTAACAGCAGCAATGGATCCCGTCATAATGATAGAACCACCATCTTTAAACAAGGGTAGTGCTTTTTGCACCGCAAATATTACTCCTTTTACATTCAGGTTAAACAATTTATCAAAATGTTCTTCCGTAATCATTCCTAATGGACCAAAATCACCCGCTGCGGCATTCGTAAAAAGAATATCTACTTTGCCTTTTTCCTCCTTTACTGTCTCAAATAATCGGTCCAGATCATCAAGATTGCCAGCGTCTCCCTGGATTCCCTTTACATTGCCTCCTATTACTTTTACAGCCGCATCAAGCTGTTCTTGCCGACGTCCGGTAATATATACATAAGCACCTTCTTTTACAAAAAGCTTTGCTGTTGCTAACGCCATTCCTGAAGTAGCACCTGTAATGACGGCTACCTTATTTTCTAAAGTTCTCATTTTGCCTTACGTTTGTTTATAGGACAAAATTCGTTTTACTACTTTTAAAGTTGTAGTAAAAACAGGACTCTGAATGGTGAATTTAGGACAAACGATAAGCTTGCAGTGCATAAAGAACGTTACCGATGTTGATATACCTTTCAAATTCGGACTCCAATAGATGGATATGCGGATTTGAAAAAATGTTATCGAGAAATGTCAATTCTGAGATTTCGTTTCTCTCCTTTAGCTGATTAATGAATTTGGCGGTGAATAGAATTGCTCCGCCATCAATTTCTTGCTTGGAATTCACGAAATCATTTTCATGGACCTGTCCGGGATAAACGACATCGCGAAGTCAATACTTTCGTCTGGATGGCCAAACAGCTGACCTAATGGATACTTTTTGATAATTTCCATTTTGCAGATTCCTTTGGGAAGATATTCGTTATAATAATTTTAATATATATTATTCGGTAGCGCGCTCTCTAAAATGCCCGGGTGTAGTTTCTGTGCAATTCCTAAAAGCCCGTATAAAATAAGAAGTATCTTCAAAGCCAAGACAATAGCCAATTTCAGAGATATTCCAGTTGGTATACTTTAATAAAGCTCTCGCCTCCAATATCAGCCTTTCTAATATAAATTGTGAAGTGGTTTTCCCTGTCGTTTTCTTAATGGCTCTGTTCAGATGGTTGATATGGATGGATAATTGATTGGCAAAATCCTGGGCTGTACGTATTTTCATGGACTGCTGCGGCGTATCTATCGGAAATTGCAATTCTAATAATTCGATAAATAAATTATATATACGAGTATTGGCATTTGAATCTCTATTGATGGAAACATCAGCTGAACGAAGCTTCATTGCTTTATGTATCAATTGGATCAGATATGTGCGTAACAAATCATATTTGAATTTGTAATCAGAACGTATCTCGTCCTGCATATCGAGATATATTTGCCTGAAAGTATCAACATCCTTTGGCTCAACTGTAAAGCAAGGGTTTCCGCCAGGCTGGTAAACAGGATAATCTTTTGTGTTACGAAATGATTCAAAGAAATCTTCCTTAAAAATACATAAATAACCAGTCACATCATGTTTGACAAATTCAAATTTGTAAGGTATGTAAGGATGTACAAATATTAAAGCAGTTCCGTTTATTTCAATAGATTTGTCAGCATAGTGAAAAATAAAATGCCCATTGAGCATTTTAATTTTATAAAAATCCTTTCTTCTGTAATTGGTGTTGTTATGCGAGGGTGTAGCCTGCTCTGTAATATCAAATACGTTGAAATGGCCAGGCTCGTTTCTAAAGCCGTAAGGAATGAGATTGGGTCTGTTTTTATAAAACTCTTCAATCGTTTCTCTTTCTTCTTCACTTTTCATTTTTGCCTGTTTTTACAAATACAGCTGCTCAATCAGCTCCTTGTGCGAAGATAAAAAATAACCAAATGAAGTAAGATGATTCTTCATGAAATATCACCCAATGGTTTAATTTTTCTACTATTTGTTTGATTTATCCTATTGGGGTATTTCAAGCCATGATAATTTTGTATTTTAACAATATCTGGAGAATGAAATACAGGAAATTAGGCAAGACAAATGAACAGCTATCAACCGTAGGTTTAGGTTGTATGGGAATGTCACAATTTTATAGCGGTAGAAATGAGACGGAAAGCATTAAGACCTTACACCGGGCATTGGATTTAGGAATTAATTTTTGGGACACTGCCGACTATTACGGAAACGGAAGTAATGAGGAATTAATTTCCAAAGTCTTAAAAGACAATAGGAGCAAAATATTTCTAGCAACAAAGTTTGCGGCACGCAATAGTATTTTCAATGATCCGACATCTCCACCCATAATTGATAATTCACCGAAGTGGATTCGTGAAGCGGTTGAGATGAGTTTAAAAAGATTAAAAACTGACCATATCGATCTCTATTACCTGCATCGATATAATCCTGAGTGGCAGTTAGAGGAGACGATTAGCGTTATGGCTGAATTGGTAAAACAAGGCAAAGTGAAATATCTCGGTGTCTGCAATTTAACGGCGATGGAATTGCAAAGGGCAAATGCCGTTCATCCAATTGCTGCCATTCAAAGCGAATTTTCTCTTCTGTTTCGCGAAGCTGAAAATGAAGTGGTTCCTATGGCAAAAAAATTAGAAATTTCTTTTGTGCCTTACGCACCACTGGTACGGGGTATTTTTTCTGAAAAGTTCGAACTGGATGACTTGGAAGCGGATGATTTTAGGCGTAGCAATCCCCGTTTTCAGGAGCCTCATTATACAAACAACCGGAATCTGGCCAAGGCTATTCACGAAATTGCCCGGCAAAAGAAAATTAGTGCTACACAGCTTGCCCTTGCCTGGATACTAAATAAGCATACTGATATGATTCCTATTCCTGGCACAAAAAAAGTGAAATACCTGGAGGATAATGCGGCTACAGCAAATGTCGATTTAAGCGATGATGAAATAAAAAGTATAGAATCTGTTGTGGCTGAATACCCAAATACCGGTGAGCAATATTGAAAATAAACAATTCTTCTTCTCTAATTGTGTAACATACACAAATTTGGGGGGTCAGAAGAACAAGCAAACGAGCGGGCATGGCCCGCTCGCTTTATTTAACGCTGCGCGGATCTGCGATCCAGCTGGCTTCCGCTCCGCGCCAAATAAAAAAGACCGCCGATCGCCGGTCCTTTACTTGTTCTTCGAGGCCCCGAGCGTACAATTTTCGAACCATTTCATGATGGATCTAAAAAGGCTTGCGGCCTTATTCATATGAAAACAAAATCGCAATTAAATAATAATCAACATATTATACAATATTCCTATAACCTTTCCAACGCGGTAACTTATTGTATATTTGTATAGTGAGCGATCTTTCTACCATACAGGATAAACTTCGTCAGATAAAACCTGAATTATCTGAAAAGTACCATGTCAATTCCATCGGCCTTTTCGGCTCTGTTGTCAGAGCCGATTTTAAGCCGGAGAGCGATGTTGACATCCTGGTTGACTTTAGCCAGCCCATTGGTATTGAGTTTATCGATCTGGCCGACGAGCTGGAAAAATTACTTGACAGAAAGGTCGATCT
>Ga0310811_10006670_pt1 | contig 14762 bp, 14 predicted proteins | sample YCmetagenome_FD_207642 | JGI IMG/M metagenome (GOLD analysis project Ga0310811, IMG submission 207642) | Soil microbial communities from experimental microcosm in Duke University, North Carolina, United States - YC | ecosystem: Engineered > Artificial ecosystem > Soil microcosm > Unclassified ...
GGGTCGGATCGGCGACCACCGAGAAATAGATGCGCAGCAGGTCGGCGTAATTCACCTTCGCCGGATCGAACACGACCTTCACCGATTCGGCATGGCCCGTCGTCCCGGTCGAGACATCCTCATATTGCGCGGTCGATCCCTTGCCTCCGGTATAACCGGACGTGGCGCTCATCACGCCCTTCACGTGCGAAAAGACGCCCTGCACGCCCCAGAAGCAGCCGCCCGCGAAGATCGCGGTCTCGCGGTGGCCGGACACCGGCTCGATCAGGGCGGGGCGGGGGGCGTTCACCACCGTTTCGGCGGCCAGCGACGGGGCGATCGTCCAGAGCGCGCCCGCGCCGAGCGCGGCGACGGCGAAGAGGGGAAGCGTCTTCATGATGGCACGACTCCAATGGGTCATGCCCTAGATACGTTCGCTCCCCCTCCCCGGGTTACACGTTGCGTCAGCGTAACGCCGCGCAGGCCTCGGCGATGCGGTTGCACGCCTCGGTCAGCAGCGCGTCGGAGGTCGCGTAGCTGATCCGGAAGGCGGGGGAGAGGCCGAAGGCCGCACCCTGCACCGGCGCCACCTTCGCCTCGGTCAGCAGATAGCCGACCAGCGCCTCGTCGTCCGTGATCTTCACGCCCTTGGGCGTCGTCTTGCCGATCAGGCCCGAGACGTCGGGATAGACGTAGAAGGCGCCCTCGGGCGTCGGGCAATGGATGCCCGGCACCGCGTTCAGTCTCTTCACCACCAGATCGCGGCGACGCTGGAAGGCGACGTTCCGCTCCTTGAGGAAGCTGTGGTCGCCGTTCAGCGCCGCGGTCGCCGCGGCCTGCGCGATCGAGCAGGGGTTGGAGGTCGACTGCGACTGCAGCTTCGCCATCGCCTTGATCAGCCAGGCGGGGCCACCCGCGAAGCCGATCCGCCAGCCGGTCATCGCATAGGCCTTGGACGTGCCGTTCACCGTCAGCGTGCGCTCGTAGAGCGAGGGGCACACCTGCGCGATCGTCGCGAACTGGAAGTCGTCGTAGAGGATATGCTCATACATGTCGTCGGTGAGCACCATCACCTGCGGGTGGCGTTCCAGCACCTCGCCCAGCGCCTTGATCTCGGCGGCCGAATAAGCGGCGCCGGTCGGGTTGGACGGCGAGTTCAGGATCACCCAGCGGGTCTTGGGCGTGATCGCCCGTTCCAGCTGCTCGGGCAGGATCTTGTACTGCTGGTTGGCGCCCGCCGAGACGATCACCGGCGTGCCGCCCGCATAGGCGACGATGTCCGGATAGCTCACCCAGTAAGGCGCCGGGATGATCACCTCGTCGCCCTTGTCGATCGTCGCGACCAGCGCATTGAAGAGCGTGTGCTTGCCGCCGACGTTCACGCTGATCTCGTTCGGCGCATAGGTGAGGCCGTTGTCGCGCTTGAACTTGGCGGCGACGGCGGCCTTCAGCTCGGCGGTGCCGTCGACGTTGGTATATTTGGTCTTGCCGGCGCGGATCGCCTCGATCGCGGCGTCCTTCACGTAATCGGGCGTGTCGAAATCGGGCTCGCCGGCGGCCAGGCCGATGATGTCGAGGCCCTGCGCCTTCAGCTCCAGCACGCGGCTGGTCATGGCGAGCGTGGGGGACGGCTGGATGCGGTCGAGCGCTTCCGACGTGGTTCGCATGGGGGTTCGGCTTTCCGGCAGGAGGAGACGCGCGCGCCTATGACGGATGTCGCCGCTCAGGGCAACCGCGCTCGAATCAATCCCCGGAGCGCGTTGCCGAGAAAGAATCCATCGCTCAGATCGGTGGCGGTGAGATCCCGTTCGATCGCCTCGCCGTTGGCCAGGAGGCGTTCGCGCAGGATGCCTGGGAGGAGGCCGCGCGAGGCCGGCGGGGTCAGCAGCTTGCCGTCGCGCTCGACGAAGAGGTTGGTGAAGCTGCCCTCGGTCAGGAAGCCATCGGGCCGCGTGAACACCACCTCCGCATACCCTTCTCGCGCCGCGTCGTAGAACCCGCGATCGCTTGTCTTGTGACGGAGGCGGAAGTCGTCCGGCGAAACCGGCAGTGGCACGATCGGCGCCACGATCTCCTCGATTTCCGCCGGCGCATCGCGCACCTCGATCGCCACCTTGCCGGTGGATGAGAGGCGCACGCGGATCCGGGCGGGATCGCGCAGGCGGAAGGTCGCGGCCTGCAGTTCGTTGCGGCAATCGTGGCGATCGAAGGCGAAGCCCAAGGCATCGGCCGACCGCTTCATCCGCCCGAGATGGCGCTCCAGATCGGTGAAGCCCTCGTGCGGATCGAACGGCATCGTCTCGATCAGATCGAAGCGCGGGCAGGCGGCCGAGACGAACGCGCCCTTGGCGAGACATTCGGCCCACTCCGCGTCCATTTCCGAATCGGCGACCACACCCGATCCGAGCCCGATCGTCGCGCGCTCGCCCTCCACCACCAGCGTCCGGATCGCGACGTTGAAGGCGGCGTCGCCGCCAGCATCCAACCGGCCGATCGCACCGGTGTAGAGGCCGCGCGGCCCGGTCTCGACCTCGGCGGCGATCGCCATCGCGCGCAGCTTCGGCGCGCCGGTGATCGATCCGCAGGGGAAGGTGGCCTCCAGCAGTGACACCGCATCGGCGCCTTCGGCCAGTTCGGCGGTGACCGTGGAGGTCATCTGCAGGATCGTCGGGTAGCGCTCCACCGCGAACAGCTCCGGCACGGCCACGCTCGCCGGCGCGGCGACGCGGGAGAGATCGTTGCGGATCAGATCCACGATCATCAGATTCTCGGCGCGCTGCTTGGGGTCTTCGGCCAAGGCGGCGGGATCGCTGTCTCGTATGGCGGTTCCCTTCATCGGGCGGGCCTCGATCCGGCGGTCGTCGAGGCGCACGAACATCTCGGGCGAGAAGCTGAGCAGGGTCCGCGTGCCGTCATGCACGATCCCGCCCCATCCCGCTGCCGCCGCGCCCCGGATCCGGGCGTAGAGCGCCAGCGGATCGCCCGCGACCGGCATGCCCGCCTGGAAGGTGAGGTTCGCCTGATAGATATCGCCCGCCGCGATATACGCCTTCACCCGATCGAAGGCCGCGGTGTAGGCGGCCCGATCGATCAGCGGTTTCGGCGGCCCGGCCCATGCTCCGGCCGGGTCAGGCAGCAGCGCCGGCACCCGTTCGGGCGCGACGGCCTCGTGGCGCTCGAACAGCCCGAACCAGAGGAGCGGCGTGCCCGGCGCGCCCTTGGGCGGCTCCGACAGGGCGCCCGCATCATAAGCGATCCACCCCGCCGCGTGCAGCCCGTGCGCCTGCGCATATCGCAGCGCACTCAGGCAATTGGCGAGCTTGGCGGGATCGTGGCAGGCGATCGTATCGACCGGATCGCGATACAGGCGCGCCATCGCCGCTCCCTCCGCGCGGGCATCGTCCAGCAGCACGAAGGGGGTGGAACGATCGAGCATCGTCCTCTCCTGCAAGGCTTTGGCTTGCGTGGCAACGCCGCGATGCGCATCTGGAGAGCATGGACAAGCCCCTCCCACCCCTTCGCGCCGCCGTCGTGCCGGTCACACCCTTTCAGCAGAACTGCACGCTTCTGTGGTGCACGAAGACGATGCACGGCGCCTTCGTCGATCCGGGCGGCGATCTCGACAAGCTCAAGGCCGCCGCCGCCCAGCATGGCGTGACGATCGAGAAGCTGCTCGTCACCCACGGCCACATCGACCATTGCGGGCAGGCCGGCGTGCTGGCGAAGGATCTCGGCGTGCCGATCGAGGGGCCGCAGGAGGAGGATCGCTACTGGATCGCGCGCCTCAACGACGATCGTGCGAGCTTCGGGCTGGAGGGCAGCCCGTTCGAGCCGGATCGCTGGCTGCAGGACGGTGACGAGGTGACGGTCGGCGAACTCACGCTGAAGGTCCGCCACACGCCGGGGCATACGCCGGGCCATGTCGTCTTCTTCCACGAGCCGTCGCGATTCGCGATCGTGGGCGACGTGCTGTTCCGCGGATCGATCGGCCGCACCGATTTTCCGCTCGGCGACCACGATACGCTGATCGCGTCGATCACCGAGCGGTTGTGGCCGATGGGTGACGACGTGGCCTTCGTGCCGGGCCATGGCCCGACCTCCACCTTCGGCACCGAGCGGGCGACGAATCCCTTCGTCGCCGATTCGCGATTCGGCTGATCAGAGGTAGTGGACGGCCGCCGGCGGGTGCGATCCGATCCAGATCGCCCACACCGCCAGCGCCAGCAGCACCGTCCAGGTGACCAGCGCCCCCACTGCGCGGAGCGGCCCCTGCTTCTGCGCATCCATGCCCAGCATGTGGACGAGGCGCGCGACCGTGAAGACCGCACCGATCCCCCACAGCCAGGATTTCGATCCGCCGGCCAGCTCGATCAGCCCCATCAGGATGAGCACGAACGGCGCATATTCGACGAAGTTTGCCTGCGCGCGCATCCGGCACAGCAGCAGCGGATTGTTGCCGTCCCCGTGCAGCACCTTGCCCGAGCGGCGAATCGCCACCACCCGGAAGGCCAGCCAGAGATTGATCAGCGCGGCAGCGCCGGCGAAGGTGAGCGTGACGGGAAGCATGGGAAACCCCGGAATATGCGTGACGATGGCCCTCGCTCGCACGCAACGCGGCGGGTTGCAACAGCGCGGAAATCCGTTATAGGGCGCCCTTCGCGACGAGGCCGGCCGCTGATGGTCCGCGGCCGGTTGGCCGTGGCGATTCGGATGGTATGCGGCCCCGCACCCATTGAACACTAGGATTAGGTGCCGGTATGGCCGTTCCCAAGCGAAAGACCTCGCCCTCGCGGCGCAACATGCGTCGCAGCCACGACGCGCTCTCCGTGGAGTCGTTCCAGGAGTGCCCGAACTGTGGCGAGCTGAAGCGCCCGCACAATCTGTGCAACGCGTGCGGCCACTATAACGGCCGCGAGATCGTCTCGGTCGAGGCCTGAGCCTCACGGAACGGACAGCCCGAGTGGACGCGCCGCGGATCGCCATCGATGCGATGGGTGGAGACGGGAGCGCGGCCACGATGCTGGCGGGCGCCTCCCTGGCGCTCACCCGATTTCCCGATCTTCGCTTCCTGATCGTCGGCGACGAAGCCGCGATCCGGGCCGAGCTTGCACGCCATAAGGTGCTGGCCGCCGCTAGCGAGATCCTGCACGCACCCGAAGCGATCAGTGGCGACGACAAGCCGAGCCAGGCGATCCGCCGCGCCAAGACCACCTCGATGGGCCTCGCCATCCAGGCGGTGAAGGAGCGCGAGGTCGGCGCCGCCGTCTCGGCCGGCAATACCGGCGCGCTGATGGCGATGGCCAAGCTCGCGCTGCGCACGCTGCCCGGCATCGATCGCCCAGCTCTCGCCGCGATCATGCCGACGCTCGGCGACACCGACGTCGTAATGCTCGATCTCGGTGCCAACACCGAGTGCGACGCCAACAATCTCGTCCAGTTCGCGCTGATGGGCGCCGCCTATTCGCGTATCGCGATGGACATCGAGCGGCCGCGCACCGCGCTGCTCAACATCGGCTCGGAAGAACTCAAGGGCACCGACGAGCTCAAGGAAGCCGCCGCCAAGCTGCGCGCCCATCCCTCGCTGCCGCTCGAATTCGTCGGTAACATCGAGGCGGACCGGATCAATCGCGGTGCGGTCGATGTCGTCGTCTCGGACGGCTTCTCGGGCAACATTGCGCTCAAGGCAGTCGAGGGCACGGCGCGGTTCGTCACGGATCTGCTACGTCGTTCCTTCTCGTCGAGCCTCCGCTCCAAGCTCGGTTTCCTGATCTCGCGGCCGGCGATGCACCTGCTGCGCGTCCATCTCGATCCGAACAACCACAATGGCGCCGTCTTCCTCGGTCTCAACGGTATCGTCGTGAAGAGCCACGGCAGCGCCGATGCCAAGGGCGTGGCCAACGCCATCGCGGTCGCCGCCAAGCTGGTGCGCGACGATCTCAACCGCCTGATCGCCGAGGACATGGCCGAATATCGCGCCGCCTCGACGCCGGTCGCGGCCGCCTGATGACCCTGCGCGCCATCCTCGCCGGCACCGGCTCCGCTTTGCCCGTCCGCCGTGTCACCAATGCCGAACTGGCCGAGCAGGTCGATACCTCGGACGAGTGGATCGTCGAGCGCACCGGCATCCGCAGCCGCTACATCGCGGGCGAAGGCGAGACGACCGCGACGCTCGCCGCCGATGCCGCGCGCAAGGCGTTGGCGGACGCGGGCATGGACGCGAGCGAGATCGGCCTGATCGTGCTCGCCACCGCGACGCCGGACCAGACCTTCCCGTCGTCGGCCACCAAGGTGCAGGCGATGCTGGGCATCGACGATTGCGTGGCGTTCGACGTCGCGGCGGTCTGCTCGGGGTTCCTCTACGCCCTGTCCGTCGCGGAGAGCATGATCCGGGGCGGCTCCGCCAAGGCGGCGCTGGTGATCGGATCGGAAACGTTCAGTCGCATCCTCGACTGGGAAGATCGCGCGACCTGCGTGCTGTTCGGTGACGGTGCCGGCGCGATCGTGCTCAAGGCCGAGGACGGCCCGGAGAACCCCGCCGAGGCGCGTGGCGTGCTGTCGACCAAGCTGCATGCCGACGGGCGCCATAACGAACTGCTCTATGTCGATGGCGGCCCATCCACCACCCAGACGGTGGGCAAGGTGCGCATGAAGGGCCGCGAGGTGTTCCGCCATGGAAGCGGTGAACCTCACGTCGGCCGACATCGACTGGCTGATCCCGCACCAGGCCAATGCCCGCATCCTCGATGCGACCGCGAAGAAGCTGAACCTCTCGCCCGATCGGGTGGTGGTGACGGTCGATCAGCACGCCAACACCTCGGCCGCGTCCGTCCCGCTGGCGCTCGACGTCGCCAAGAAGGATGGCCGCGTGAAGCCCGGCGATCTGCTGGTGCTGGAGGCGATGGGCGGTGGTTTCACCTGGGGCGCTGCGGTCGTCCGACTCTGATCTGCGACACGCTGCCGCAACGATCTAGGCGCGGCGGCCAACCGGTATTATGATCCCACCTTCCATCGAACCTGAGGGGGTGGCCTTGGCCGAGTTGCAGACCTTGACCCGTGCAGACCTGAGCGACGTCGTCCATCGCGAGATCGGCCTTTCGCGCGCCGATTCCGCCACGATGGTGGAGAATGTGCTCGACCTGATGTGCGCGGCGATGTCGGGCGGCGAGAACGTCAAGATCTCGGGCTTCGGCACCTTCGTGCTGCGCGACAAGGGCGAGCGCGTCGGGCGTAATCCCAAGACCGGCATCGAGGTGCCGATCGCGCCGCGCCGGGTGCTGACCTTCCGCGCCTCCAACATGCTGCGCGATCGCATCGCGGCGGCGGACTGAGCCGATGGCCGAAAAGTCCGAAGCCGCCTTCCGCACCATCGGCGAGGTCTCGGACGAGATCGGCGTGAAGCAGCATATCCTGCGCTATTGGGAAACCTGTTTCCCGCAGCTCAAGCCGATCACGCGGGCCGGCAACCGGCGTTATTACCGGCCCGAAGATGTCGCGCTGGTGCGCCGGATCGACGGCCTGCTCAACACGCAGGGCTATACGGTGAAGGGCGTGCAGAAGCTGCTGTCGGGCAAGGGGGGCGAGGAGCCACCCGCCCCGGCAACCGCCGCCCCGGCCTTGCCGATCGGTGAGCTGAAGGCGATCCGCGCGATGCTGGCCGAGGCGCTGGCAGCGGCCTGATCAGTCGATCCGGTCCGGCCCCAGCGCCGGATCGATATCGCGCGGGCGCACGAAACGGACGAGGTGGCCGCCGCCCTCGTCCACGTCCGCCCAGTGATCGACCTCGAAGGTCAGCTCGGCGATGCTGGCGGTGGGATATTTCTCCTCCACTTCGCCGCGCGCGCGGATTTCCTCCTCGCCGGCATCGGTGGAGAGGCTGAGCACCAGTTCCTCGATCCCCGGATTATGACCGGCGAGCAGGATGGTGCCGGCGCTGTCCGGCGCCTCCTGCACGACTTCGAGCAGGTTGGAGGCCGACGCGAGATAGACGCGGCGGTCCCAGCCCACGGCGGGGCGCTTGCCATAGCCGTCGAACATCGCGTCGAGCGTTTCGACCACACGCACCGCCGGCGAGGCGATCACGGCGTCGAAGCCGAGGCCCAGCGATTTCATGTGGCGGCCCATGGTGATCGCGGCGCGCTTGCCCTTGTCGTTCAGCGCACGGTCGAAATCGCGGGTGGCGGGCTGATCCCAGCCTGACTTGGCGTGGCGGAAGGTGATGAGCCTCTTCATTCCGCCTCTCCGCTCCCGGCCGATTCGGGGGCGTGATGCCCGATATGGGCCGGGTTGGGAAGGCCCGAGGCGACCGATCGCACTGCCTCGTCGAGCGTCACCCGGCGGATCGGCACGCCAGCCGGAAAGGCATCGAGCAGGCGGGACGGCGTGGCGGAGGCGAGCAGGACGAACCGCCCGCGATCGTCGCCGCGCCGGATCAGCCGGCCGAACGCCTGCGCCAGCCGCGCGCGCACCACCTCGTCGTCATAGGCCGATCCGCCGCCGACTGCGCGGCGTGCGGCGTGGAGCACGGTGGGGCGCGGCCACGGCACCTGTTCCATCACGACGAGGCGCAGCGAATGGCCGGGCACGTCGATACCGTCGCGCAGCGCGTCGGTGCCGAGCAGGCTCGCGCGCGGATCGTCGCGGAAGATGTCGACCAGCGTGCCTGTGTCGATCGGATCGACATGCTGCGCGAAGAGCGGCAGGCCTTCGCGCGCCAGCCGATCGGCGATCCGCGCATAGACCGCCTTCAGCCGCGAGATCGCCGTGAACAGGCCGAGCGTGCCGCCCTGCGATGCCTCGACCAGCCGCGCATAGGCATGGGCGAGGCCTGCCATGTCGCCGCGCTTCACGTCGGTGACGATCAGCACCTCGGCCTGCGCCGCATAATCGAACGGGCTCTTTGCGCGAAACCGCTCGACCGCCGTATCGAGATGGCGGGTGCCGGTGCGCGCCTCGGCCCGCGCCCAATCGCCGCCGGGGCCGGTGAGGGTCGCGGAGGTGACCAATACGCCCTGCGCGGGCGCCAGCACCGTCGCCGCCAGAGGCCGGCCGGGATCGAGCCAGTGGCGGCGGATACCGATATCGAATTCGCGCCCCTCGACGCGATCGACCGCCAGCCAGTCGACGAAATCGGGGTCGGGCGGCCCGCCGATCCGGCCGAGCAGCGCCTGCCACGCCGAGATCATCCGCGCGCGCAGTTGCAGCCCCGCCATCGCGCCTTCGATCCGTGCGCGGGCCGGGCCGTCGAGCCAGTCCGGCCCTTCCTCCAGCACCGCGAGCAGGCGGCCGCCCAGCGCTACCATCGGGCGCATCAGCTGCTCCAGCGCGGCCGACGCATCGCCCGCCGCCTCGACGATCGGCCCATCGAGCGCCGCCGCCTCGGTCTCGATGCCGTAGCCCGCGTCCGCAGCGGTGGCCCGCGCCATCACGATGTCGCGTACCGCCGAGAGCAGTTTCTCGATCGGGCCGAGCGGCATCCCCTCGGCGATCCGCGCCAGCCAGTCGGTCGCGACCAGCGCCTGCGATCCGGCGATCACGCCCTCGAGCGCGATGGCGCCCGCCTCGTCGTAGGAGACAACGTCGGCCAGCCTTGCGGCGAGGCCCCGCCGTCGCCCGCGCGAGGCGCGCTCGGGGCCGACGATCCACCGGCGCAGCTCGATCGACTCCTGCCCGGTCAGTCCGGCCGAGAAGGTGGTGTCGGCGGCGTCGTGGAGATGATGCCCCTCGTCGAACACGATGCGGCCCAGCGCTTTGCCGCCCTGCTCGTCGCGCCGCCGCTCGGCGAGCAGCATGACCAGCGCGTGGTTGGCGATGACGATATCCGCCTCCTCGGCGCGGCGGATCGATCGCTCGATGAAGCAGCGGCGGTAATGCGGGCAGCCGGCATAGACGCACTCGCCGCGCCGGTCGGTGAGCGCGGTCGATCCGGCGCGGCGGAACAGAGTGGTGAGCCAGCCCGGCAGATCACCGCCGACCATGTCGCCGTCGCGCGTGTACGCCGCCCAGCGCGCGACCAGCTGCGCCAGCACCGCCGCGCGGCCCTGGAAGCCGCCATAGAGCGCATCCTCCAGATTGAGCAGGCAGAGATAGTTCTCGCGCCCCTTGCGCACCGCCACGCGGCGGTGGCGTTCGGCCGGATCGGGGAAGACGCGCTCGGTCTCGCGATCCAATTGGCGTTGCAGGGCGCGCGTGTAGGTGGAGATCCACACCGTTCCCTCGGCGCGTTCGGACCATAGGCTGGTCGGCGCCAGATAGCCGAGCGTCTTGCCGATGCCGGTGCCCGCTTCCGCCAGCATAACGCGCGGTCGCCCTTCACCTGCGCGCGGCGCGAAGGCATGGGTTGCGGCGGCGGCGTAGAGACGCTGGCCCTCGCGCGTCTCTGACGCCGTGCCGGTGAGCTGGCCGAGCCGCTCCACTGCATCATGTTCCGAGATGGTGACCGTGCGAGGCTGCGGCTTCGGCGCGGCCTCCTCCCATTCGGGCAGCTTCGCGAAGAGGCCCCGTTCGGGTCGCTCGGGCTCCTTCATCCGCTGGATCAGGGCCTGCGCCCACGGCCAGCGCAGCCGGCCGAGCGCGTGCGCGACATCCCAGGCGCCGTGCTTTTCGGGCCAGTCCTGCTCGACCGTGCCGAGGATCACGTCGGCGATATCCAGCAGGGTCGCGGTGGCGGCCGCGTCGCTCTCCGGCGGATCGAGGCCGAGCGCGCGCCCCATGCCTGCCGGCGTCGGCACCGCGAAGCGCGCCGGCGCCACGAAGGCGAACAGTTCGAGCAGGTCCAGCCCGCTGATCTCGGCATAGCCCAGCCGCTGCCCGACCAGCGGCGCGTTCAGCATCACCAGCGGCCGTTCGGCGGCGAGCGCGATCGCCTCGCCTCGCGCAAGGCCGCGCACACCCCGCCCGCGCTCGGCGAGCCAGATGCCGCCGTGGGTGGCATGAAGCGCGAGGGGAGGGAGTGGGAAGCTCACTTCTCCCCTATAGGCAGTGCGGAACGGATGGGAAACGCCACATTCAGCCGTCGTGCAGCCAGGGCGCGCTAGGAGGCACCGTCATCTCGAAGGTTTTCCCGACATGCTGAAGATTTCCGCTTTGCTTGCCGCCTCGCTGTTCGTCACCGCCGCCTCGGCGCAGGCGCTGCCCGATCGCCCGATCACGCGCGCCGAGGTAGTCGCCGCGGCCAAGGCGCAGTTCCAGAAGATCGATGCCAATCACGACGGCATCGTCACCCGCGAGGAGTTCGACGCCTACCGCCAGAAGCAGGCGGCGGCGGGCGGTGACGACAATCCCTTCACCCATGTCGGCAGCCACTGGTTCGACCATGCCGATCCGGACGGCACCGGCCGCGTGACGCTCGATCAGGCCGAGCAGCACCCGCTCAAGCTCTTCGACATGGCCGACATGAACCATGACGGGGTGATCAGCCCCACCGAGGCACGCATGGCGATGGCGTTCCGCAGCTTCGGCAAATGAGGGGTCGGGGCCGGCCGAGGGAGGCCGGCCCCATGCACGCAGCGCCAATTGGGGTCGCGCGATGCGTGCAGCATAGGGCGACAGGGGTGCGCTCGATGCGGATCCCACCTAGACCGGCAATGTCGCACACGATTTGCCGGATGTGTCCGGCCCGTTTCAGTCCAGCGATCGCGCCAGCATCGTCCGGAGCCGCGTAACGCTTTCCGGGGTGGTCGCCCCGAACACGCCGCGCGCCTCCTCAGGCAGGTGTGCCATCGGGGCGCCCTGATCGCCGAAGATATAGTGATCGAACATCGCCCGCCATGCCGCCCGCTCGCGCTCGGGCAGATCCTTCATCGTGTAGGCGGCATGGAGCAGGGTGAAGAGCGGCGTGACCATGTAGTCCGGCCCGTCACGCCACCAGAAATTGACCATCGCACCGATCTCGTCGAGCGATTCGACGGCGTGCCACCAGAGGCTTGGTAGGTAGAGCGCGTCGCCCGGTTCCAGCACGGCCGTCTCGGCGTGGGCCAGTGCCTCGGCGAAGCGCGGGAAGCGCTCCAGATCGGGCGCGTCGACGTCGACCAGGCTGATCGGCTGGCCGGCCAGCGTGAAATCGACCGGGCCGACATAGAGGTTCGCCACCTGATCGGTCGGGAACAGGGTGAAGCGGCGGTGGCCGGCGACCACGCAGGCGAGATTCTGCGGCAGGTCCCAATGCGCCGCCGTACGCGTGCGATTGCCGAGCCACAGCGACACCAGCATGTCGCGCCCCGCCTCCAGCAGCGGCATCGGCACCTCGCCGAGCAAGGCGGGCAGATGCTTCGCGATTGGCACGCCGCCGGCATAGAGGGAGAAGGGCTGTGCCGTACCCCGCTGGCGCAGCAGCAGATCGGCGAGCTGGGCGATCGTCGCCAATTTGCGGTCGTGGTTGAAGCCCCGGAAGTCGGCGGTGTAGCCGAACCGGCCCGCAATCTCCGGCGCGCCCGCCCAGATCTCGGCAGGCACCGCGTTGGCGCGTTCGACGATATGCGCGATGGGGTCCGCGGCTTGCACCGCCGGCCAGTCCGCCACCAGACCGCGCAACACGGCGGGATGGCCGGCGGGCACGATCTCCGCCTCGAAACGCGCGCGCGTCATGCCTTGATATTCGGGGATGGGGGCGGGTGTCGCCGGCATGGCTCGGCAGTAGCGAAACCGCGCCCCGTCCGCTAGGAGCGCCAGCGTTATGACCGACACCGAAACCCTCCGCACCGCCGCTCTCGCGTCCAAGGCCTGGCCCTATGAAGAGGCCCGCAAGCTGATGAAGCGCTGGCCGGAGGGAAAACCGGAGGCCGTGCTGTTCCAGACAGGCTACGGCCCGTCGGGCCTGCCGCATATCGGCACCTTCACCGAGGTCGCCCGCACGTCGATGGTGCGCAACGCCTATGCGGAGATGACCGGCGGTGCCGCGACGCGGCTCGTCGCCTTCTCGGACGATATGGACGGCATGCGCAAGGTGCCGGGCAATTTGCCCAATCCGGAGAGCCTGCTGCCCTATCTCGACCAGCCGCTCTGCCGCGTGCCCGATCCGTTCGGCACGCACGACAGCTTCGCCGCGCACAATAATGCCCGGCTGCGCAGCTTTCTCGACCATTTCGGCTTCGACTATGAATTCCTCGCCGCCTCCACCGCCTATCCGGAAGGCCGCTTCGACGACACGCTGCGTGCGATCCTGAAGAATTACGATGCGATCATGGGCATCATGCTGCCGACGCTGGGCGAGGAGCGGCGCAAGACCTATTCGCCGATCTTCCCGATCCATCCGGAGACCGGCAAGGTGCTGCAGGTGCCGATCGAGGTGGTCGATGCCGAAGGTGGTATCATCGCCTACGCCGATCCCGATACCGGCGAGCGCCGCGAACAGTCGGTGCTGGGGGGCCAAGCCAAGGCGCAGTGGAAGGTCGATTGGGCGCTGCGCTGGGTCGCGCTCGGCGTCGATTACGAGATGGCGGGCAAGGATCTGATCGATTCTGTCACGCAATCCGGCAAGATCGCCCGCGCACTCGGCGCCAAGCCGCCCGAAGGCTTCAACTACGAGCTGTTCCTCGACGAGCAGGGCGCCAAGATCTCCAAGACCAAGGGCAATGGCCTGACGATCGAGGAATGGCTCACCTACGCGCCGATCGAGAGCCTCGCTTTCTACATCTATCGCGAGCCGAAGAAGGCGCGCCAGCTGAGCTTCGCGGTGATCCCCAAGGCGGTGGACGAATATTACCAGTTCCTCGCCGCCTATCCGGGCCAGGCGATCGAGCAGCAGCTCGGCAATCCAGTGCATCACGTCCATCTCGGCAAGGTGCCGGTCGCCGACATGCCGGTGAGCTTCGCGTTGCTGCTCAACCTCGTCAGCGTGGCGCTGACCGACGACAAGGCGCTGCTGTGGCGCTACCTGCAGCGCTACGCCGCCAACGTGTCGCCGCAGACGCATCCCGCGCTCGACCGGCTGCTGGATTACGCCATCGCCTATTTCCGGGACTTCATCGCGGATTCGCTTCGCCGTCGCGCGCCGACCGCGCAGGAGGCCGCCGCGCTGAAAGAGCTGGACGCGTTGCTCGCCGAGGATGACGGCACCGGTCGTGCCGACGAGGAACCGGCGGCCGTGCTCCAGAACCACGTCTACGAGATCGGCAAGACGCATTACGGCAAGGAAGGCCTGCGGGACTGGTTCAAGGTGCTCTACGAAACCTTGCTCGGCTCGTCGCAGGGGCCGCGCATGGGCTCGTTCATCGCCCTCTATGGCGTTTCGGAGACACGTGCGCTGATTTCCGACGCGCTTGCGCGGGAAGCCTGAACCGAACCGACGCTGACGCGTTCTCGCGCGCGGTCCACCCCTTTCGGACTGGTGTGCGTGCGCCTTTTTGGCGTACCGCTTCGGCCGCGCCGTTTCCGCAGGGCGCGGCCACCGGGGGGTGGCGATCGACCCGCCGGCGCGGGAGCCGGCATCCTTCATGTCAGCTTCATCGACGGTGGCGTAGGGAGAGGACATGCGTTTTCAAAGCCTTGCCGTTGTCGCTACCGTCGTTGCCGTCGTCAGCACCGCCCCTGTCCAGGCCGCCTCGCCGCGCGAGGAGCTGATCCGCGCCGCTTTCGCCACTCACGACAAGTCGCAGGCGCTGGCGCTGGTCAACCAGGCGATCGCCGAATCCCAGTCGATCCTCGCCCAGTCGCCGGGCGACCGCGAGGCGAAGCTGCAGCAGGCGCTCGGCATCGGCTATCGCGGGCAGCTCAAGCGCTCGCCGACCGATGCCAAGGCCGCGCACAGCCTGCTCGAATCCCTCGCGAACAGCGAACCGCGCGATCCC
>Ga0310811_10006671_pt1 | contig 14761 bp, 14 predicted proteins | sample YCmetagenome_FD_207642 | JGI IMG/M metagenome (GOLD analysis project Ga0310811, IMG submission 207642) | Soil microbial communities from experimental microcosm in Duke University, North Carolina, United States - YC | ecosystem: Engineered > Artificial ecosystem > Soil microcosm > Unclassified ...
ACATCTCAGCCATTGAGCGCAGCCGGATATTTATCGACGATACTGTTATTCCTGTTGGTGATAATTATAGGGAAGGGTTTTATGGGATTGTGGATAAAGGATAGTGTAACCCTTAATTTTGCAATAGAAAAAATTCAAGCTATTTTAAGTAAATTTGTATATGTCTCAAGTTGATTATAGACAATATATTGAAGTTAACCCTGATGTACGGTTCGGTAAACCTGTTATAAAGGGTACCCGAATTACCGTTTATGATGTTTTGCAATGGTTAGCATCAGGATTAACTCACGAACAAATACTTAGCGATTTCCCCCAGCTAATAGAGGATCATATCTTAGCCTGTCTTGCCTACGCCGCTAATAAAGAAAGAATTATAAAGGTGGCATGAGTATACGTTTAATTGCCGATGAGAATATTTCGTGGCGAATTAAAAGCACCTTCCCAAATGGGATATTCTTCCCGCAAATGAAATCAAGAAAGGGCAAAGATTATCCGATCTGCTTATTTGGAAGTACGCTACGGAAAATAACTATACCATTTTAACCTTCGATGAGGACTTTATCGAGATACAAAATCTTCTTTCCTTTCCACCCAAAATAATCTGGCTGCGAACGGGTAATATCGGGACCGAAGAGATTTACAGCCGGCTAATATCCCTCGAAGAAGAAATAAATAATTTCCTCAGGAATGACGAATCAGGGATATACGAAATCTATATTTAAAGACCCTTAAATAACAAAAAACGCCATTGCTTTCACAATGGCGTTTTTAATATCAATAAAGTCGCTTACGACATTTTTAGCTTTTTCTGAATATCAGCTACGTAGCCTTTGAATTTCTTATCGGTATCGATCAGATCTTCTACAGTCTGGCAGGCGTAGATCACTGTTGAGTGGTCGCGGCCGCCGAAGAAGCTGCCAATAGATTTTAGCGAGCTCTTGGTATGAGCTTTCGCTAAATACATAGAAATCTGACGGGCCTGAACGATCTCGCGTTTGCGGGTTTGGGATTTTACCATTTCAATCGGCACTTCAAAATACTCGCACACCAGGCTCTGGATATACTCCATCGAAATTTCTTTGGAAGAATTTTTTACAAAGTTCTTAAGCATCTGTTTCGCCAGGTTCAGGTCGATCTCCTTACGGTTCAGGGTCGACTGGGCCAGCAGGGATACCATAGCGCCTTCCAGTTCGCGCACGTTGTTATCAATGTTGTGGGCAACATATTCAACCACATCATTTGACAACTCTATACCATCCTGGTAAATCTTATTTTTAAGGATCGCCATACGGGTCTCCAGGTCAGGAACCTGCAGATCGGCTGACAATCCCCATTTGAAACGTGACAATAAGCGTTCTTCCAAACCAGCCAGATCTTTTGGCGCCTTATCTGATGTTATGATCAGCTGTTTACCTGATTGGTGCAGGTGATTGAAAATGTGGAAGAAGAAGTCCTGTGTTTTTTCCTTGCCGGCAAAGTTGTGCACATCATCCATGATCAGCACATCTATAGCCTGGTAGAAGTTTACAAAGTCGTTTATGTTATTGTGCTTCAGTGCGTCAACAAACTGTTGAGTGAACTTTTCGCAGGATACATAAAGCACCAGTTTATCCGGTAGCTTTACGCGGATTTCGTTACCTATTGCTTGCGCCAGGTGAGTTTTACCTAAACCAACACCGCCATATATCATCAATGGATTGAACGAGGTACCGCCCGGTTTTGCAGCAACTGCATAACCAGCAGAACGAGCCAAACGATTGCAATCACCCTCTACAAAGTTTTCGAAGGTGTAGTTTGGATTGAGTTGCGGATCTACGTTCAATTTCTTCAAGCCCGGTATCACAAAAGGATTTTTAATGTCCTTATTAATTGATATAGGAACAGGCATGGATTGATTTTTCGTCTCGGCACCATTGCCGGTCGATGGCATATTGGTGGTATACGGTTTACTCGATGATTGCTCTACTACAATATTGTATTCGAGGCGTCCTTCTTCTCCAAGCTGCTTCTTTATAGTTTTACGCAGCAGACCTACATAATGTTCTTCCAGCCACTCGTAGAAGAACAAACTTGGCACTTGTATCGTCAGGACGCTTCCTTCCATGCGCAAGGCCTTGATTGGTTCGAACCAAGTCTTATAGCTTTGCGCCGGGATATTGTCTTTAATGATTTGAAGGCAGCTATTCCAAACGTTTGTACAAGTTTTATCCATATATATTTTCTTAAAATCTTGATTTTCACCCCCTCAGCGACACATCAAAAGGGCCTGTTACGGAACATCGAATATTCAAAAAAAAACCTTATTAAAAAATTAAATTTTAAAATTTTATCTAAATAATTCACCTTTAATTAACACTTAACATTGCTTTTTTTATAAAGAAAAATCCTATATTCTGCACTTCTATCAGAATATTGCCTTTCCGCATTGTTAAGGCATTTTTTTCATTTTCGCCACGCAACTCACGTACTTTATCAACATATGTTTATACTGTTTACGTTAACAGATACTTAATTGTTTGGCGAAAAATATCGAATAATAACAATCGTCAAAATCCCATTTCAACAAGATAATAAATTATTTTGAAAAATACCAATCAGATGTTCATCTGATATAATACAGCGATTCCGGCCTGATTGTTCAGTATTCGCCGAAAATGGCCCGGAGCGTGTTGGCTATTTCGCCAAGTGTAGCGTAACTTTCAACCGCGGTTAATATATAAGGCATCAGGTTGGTTGATCCTTTTGCCGCATCGCTCAACTGCTGAAGCGCATCCTGCACGGCTTTATTATCCCGCGAAGCTTTAAGCGCATCAATTTTATCAATTTGCATTTTGCGGATAGAATCATCCACCCTGAAAATATTCTCGGCGGGCGCTTCTTCCTGTACAAAACGGTTTACACCAACGATCACCCTTTCGCCACTCTCGATCTCGTTCTGGTATTCATATGCCGACCTAGCTATTTCCTGTTGTATATAGTCTTGTTCGATAGCCTTCACCGCACCGCCCATCGCGTCTATCTTATCTATATATATTTGTGCCGCCGTTTCAAGCTCGTTGGTTAGCTCTTCTATAAAATAGGAACCTGCCATAGGGTCAACCGTTTCTGTCACGCCGCTCTCAAAAGCGATGATCTGCTGGGTGCGTAAGGCGATTTTTGCTGCCGCTTCTGTGGGCAACGATAAGGCTTCGTCGTAACCATTTGTATGCAAAGATTGCGTTCCACCTAACACAGCTGCCAATGCCTGATTGCTCACGCGCACTATATTGTTCATAGGTTGCTGAGCAGTCAGGGTTGATCCTCCTGTTTGGGTATGGAAACGCAATTTCTGAGCGCCCGGATCTGTCGCACCTAACTCCTGTGTAATATACGCCCACATTCTTCGCGCTGCCCTGAACTTGGCTATTTCCTCAAAGAAATTGTTATGGCAATTGAAGAAGAATGAAAGTCTTTTCGCAAATACATTGATATCTAGCCCCTTATTTAAAGCTGCCTGCAAATAGGCTTTCCCATTGGCTAGAGTAAAGGCCAGTTCCTGTACAGCAGTTGAGCCCGCTTCGCGGATATGATATCCTGATATAGAAATGGTATTCCATTTAGGTACTTCCTTGCTGCAATACTCAAACACATCAGTGATCAGTCGCATAGAAGGACCGGGGGGATAGATATAGGTACCACGCGCGGCGTACTCCTTTAATATATCGTTCTGTATCGTGCCGGATAGTTGCTTCAGGTCTGCTCCTTGCTTTTTTGCTAACGCAATGTACATGGCCAGCAAAATAGGAGCAGTAGCATTAATGGTCATGGAGGTAGTGATATCCTTTAACTGGATACCATCAAATAAAACCTCAATATCTTTTAATGAATCAATTGCTACACCCACTTTACCTACTTCCCCATCGGCAAAGTCACTATCCGAGTCATAGCCGATCTGTGTAGGCAGATCAAACGCGACCGACAGCCCCATCGTGCCCTGGCTTAGCAGGTAATGATAACGCTTGTTAGATTCTTCGGCAGTTGAAAACCCGGCATACTGGCGCATCGTCCAGGGCTTGCCGCGGTACATATCTTTCTGAATGCCCCGCGTAAACGGAAATTCACCCGGAAGCTCATTCATTGCCGATGGCTGGCAATAAACCTCCTTTATCTCTATCCCTGAAGTGGTGGTGAATTTCTTTGCAGACATTTTCTTGATTTGAAGATTTGAGGATGTGTTGATTTGAAAATGACCTTATACAATCGGGCTATTCATTTTCAAATCTTCAAATTGACACATTTTCAAATTAAAACAAAGCTTCCATATCTTCCCTTACGATCTTCAAAGCAATATCGTAAGGATTATCCTCTAAATGGCTTAAATGCGCCAATACCGTTTTACACAGATCAAGACCGGTTGCAGTTTCGGGCAATACTTTTACTGCATTGGTCACGACGCTCAGTGTATCATCTTTTACCCGGGTAACAACTGTCCAGGCGCGGGTGCTTACATATACCTGCTGGGTAATGTTGTGCTGAAATTCGGTACGGATTTCGTTTGTTACAACGGCGTATAATTCAACAGCAGATAATCCTGTACCATTCAACCGTACCAGCATATTTGCCGGGTTTACGCGTTCTATAAATAAAACCACACGCTCATAAGCCTGCAAACGTAATGGCAAAGTCTGGTTGCTGATGGTCTTTTTCAGTTCCATCAGTTGCAGGCTTTCCGATTTGTCCAGGTAAGGTTTTATCAGGTAAAAGGCTACATAAACCGTAGCAATACCAGCCATGGTATATTTTAAAATGTCGAATAAATAATTTGTAAGCACCATATTGATTATGTTAGGCGAAGGTCATAATAGTTGACAGGCAACAAAAATCTACAATTTACCTTATATTTGTATGTTTAATTTAAAATAAGATGAGTACTGCTGTTGAAACTGCATTAGCGCCTGTTAGCTTTACACAAGGTGCTGTTAAAGAGTTAAATAAACTGAAAGACCAGCAAGAGATTGGTGATGATTTTGGTCTGCGCGTTGGTGTTGAAGGCGGCGGCTGTTCAGGAATGAACTACGTTTTAGGCTTCGACCAGAAGAAAGAAGGTGACCAGGAATATATGATCGATGGGATAAAAGTGTTTATGCACAAAGCTCATGGTTTATACCTGGTGGGTATGCAGATCGACTTCCAGGATGGTTTAAATGCACGCGGATTTACCTTTAATAACCCGAATGCTGCCAGCACTTGTGGCTGCGGTTCGTCATTCTCGGTATAATTATATTTATCAAAATATTTATGGAAAGCCTCTGCTGATTAGCAGAGGCTTTTTTATTGTCCGGATATTTATCGTCTGAACGGCTTATTATTTGCCGTATTTTTTTACTAATTGGCAATAAAATCTACTTTATGTATCATTCCTGATACTTTAAAAATAAATATGTGATATATAGGAACATTTCAGCCGATTTATACGTAACAGTCAGCACTAATTAGCTATATATTTCTTTGTTGTGAAAGTTTTTGAATATATTCATCCAATCTTACCTGCAGTCCTTGTATTAAATCCTGGACCAAAGTTTCCTTTTACACAATCAATCACCCTATTTTAACTATGAAGTATTTCTACATTCTTCTGTTTTTTTTATTTACGACTTCGGTTTGTAATGCCCAATTATTAAAGCCCGGCTTTGATGCCAAAGAGTACCTGGAAATGCTTCGTATATCGCGGCAACAATTTAATGATCCTATTAAGGACGATCATACCCCACTGCCAAAACAGTATGCATTGGTTTATCGCTCTCCAGAGGGGCCGCTGAAAAACCGTTGGGACCTGTGGGTGAACAACAAAGGCATTGCTGTTATCAGCATACGGGGCACCACACAATCGGAACAAAGCTGGCTGGAAAATTTTTATGCCGCTATGGTTCCGGCCAATGGCAAGCTTCATATCAGCGACTCGGAGGAGTTTACTTATAGCCTGGCTGCTAATCCAAAAGCAGGTGTACACGTTGGTTGGCTGTTAGGTTTGGCTGATCTGTCAAAAACCATATTGCCAAAAATTTACTGGCTGAACCAGGTAAAAGGCATCAAGAACTTTATTATCGTAGGTCATAGTCAGGGTGCAGCTATTGCATGTCTATTGCGTTCATACTTAGGCGATTTGCAAAGCAAACAGCTTCTTGGTAACGATATCACATTTAAAACTTATTGCAGTGCGCCACCAAAACCGGGCAATATTTATTACAGCTACGATTTTAACTACCTGACCCGCAATGGCTGGTGTGTATCGGTTGTTAATGCTGCCGACTGGGTGCCACAAACGCCGTTCACTATCCAGACTATCAATACTTTCAATACGCCAAACCCGTTTGTTAATATCAATGACCATATAAAGAGTCAGCCGTTTTTTAAACGCCTTTATATTAAGCACATATTTAACAAGCTTAAAAAGACGCCGGAAAATGCTCAGGAAGCCCATGAAGATTACCTGGGTAAACTGGCTTATACTTTTGTACAGAAACAACTACCGAAGTTTAAAGAGCCTGTTTACATGAAGGATAACAGCTTTACAGCTTGCGGAACGCCAATAATTTTAATGCCTGATAATACTTATCACAAGCAATTTCCTGATGATCCTAAAGATGTTTTTGAACATCACATGTTCTGGCCATACTACTATCTGGCTCAGGCAGAATATTTAAATCAATAAAAGGTTGTAACAAACCGGCATATCGCATAGTCATAATTGCACAGAATTTCTGATCTTGCGGTATGCCGGTAAAAACCTCACTCAAAGAGAACATTTCGATAGCATTACAATCCATAGCCGGCAACAGGTTACGGACTTCACTTACTTCACTTATTATCGCCATAGGCATAATGGCTTTGGTGGGTATTTTAACAGCTATCGGCGGTATCCAAAATAACCTGAATGACGCATTTGCCAGCCTCGGGGCCAATTCCTTTACACTACAAAACCGCGGTGAGGGACTGAATTTCGGCGGCGGCGGTCACCGCAAAGTATACCCTTCCATTACTTATGAACAAGCCGCGCGATTTAAAGATCAGTTTAAATTACCGGTAAGCACATCCATTAACCTGAGTGTAACAGGGACTGCGGTAGCTAAATATGGCAATGTAAAAACTAATCCTAACATTTCAGTTACTGGCTCTGACGAGAATTACCTGGTAACCAGCGGGCGCAAAATAGGCTTTGGAAGGGATTTCTCTTCATCAGAACTAGAACATGGCGACAATGTGGTGATGATCGGCGAGGATATCAGGAAACGTCTTTTCAAAAATGAAGATCCTATCAATAAGATGATCTTTATAGGTAATTACAAGTTCAGAATAGTCGGTGTATTTGCGTCAAAAGGATCAAGCTCGGGTTTTGGCGGGGATAAATTTTGTGTTATACCGGTTTTAAAAGCTAAGCAGATGGATACGCTGAAAAATATCTCGTTCAACGTAACGGTAAAAACAACCAGTCCAAATGTTTTAGACGCTACAATTGGCGAAGCTACCTCTGCATTCCGCAATATCCGTGGCTTAACTATTTCACAGGCAGATAACTTCGAGATATCCCGAAGCGACTCGATTCAAAAAGAGTTGGACAGTAATATTGCTGCTTTAACTATCGGTGGTTCGGCCATTGGGTTTATCACCCTCGTTGGCGCTGCTATCGGTTTGATGAACATCATGCTGGTTTCGGTTACGGAGCGTACACGCGAAATCGGTGTTCGTAAGGCTATTGGTGCTACTCCTGCTATCATCCGTAAACAGTTTTTGATAGAAGCTATAGTGATCTGCCTGATCGGCGGTGTTGGCGGTATTATCCTCGGTATAGCCGTAGGTAACCTGATAGCCGTTCAGATCAGCGGGGCATTCGTTATTCCATGGTTCTGGCTGACGGTGGCTATTATTCTTTGTACAGCGATTGGTCTGATATCGGGATACTATCCCGCAAATAAAGCATCTAAGCTTGACCCTATTGACTCGTTAAGATACGAGTAGAGGTGAAAGGTTAAAGCTGAAAGGCGAAAGGTAAAAATTTCTTAATTTTTGAATCTTTCACCTTTCAATTCCGAAATCGGACTGCCGAAATCATTTCACTGCATCTCCAAAATAAAACTGCAAATCTGGAAACAATAAATTTGCCGCGGATGTTTATGTGTTACAAGTCCTTGTAATATAATCTCCTAAATTTTCATCCGATATTTTCCATTCATTTCGACCGGCTGGCGCATTGGTTATGAATGAATAGAGCGACTGGTGCGGTACTTAAATTTAATTGATATGAAAACGGGAAAATTAGTCATCTTGATCATTTGCATGGTATTGATTGGATTGACCAGTGCATTTGCACAAAGCAAAAAGGAAAAAATTGAAGACCTGACAAAAAAAGTGGACAGTCTTCAAAAATCATTGTTCGCCAAAAATGAAAGTTTGGTTCAAACCCAAATAAAACTCGCAAAGCTGGAGGGCACAAGAGATACGCATAATGAAGAAATACAACGGCTTGAAAACAAAGCTGACAGCTTAAAGGAAGCACTCATTACCAAAAATATGACTGTCGAAAGCCAGGCATCCAAAATAGCCCAGTTGAATAAAGATCTGACTGGATTACAGGCACAGCAAAAGGAATGGACCAGCAAAAATGATACGCTGGTTGCGCAGTTAAACTCGTTGAAGCAGAAGCCAAATGACGCCATAGCAACAACTGTAAAAGATCCTGTTAAAGACACAACAAGACCAGCAGGCACTCCGAAAGAAGAAGAGAAGGCGGTGACATCTCCAGGTAACAAGCAAGATCCGATAGTTAAGAATTGACGATGAACAGAGTCAGGATTTTACTTTCTTGATTCCTGGCTCTTGATTCTTGACTCTATTTTAGCAAAAGTGTATTCTTCAATGGATAGTCTTGCAGCAGGCGTTGTACGTAGGAGGTGTCAAGTGCCTTTTTGAAGGCTGAAGCATGGCGCAGATGGTGCATATCACTGGACATGAAATCAACGATCTCATTATCAACCATTGCTTCGGCCATTTTTTTGGCATCCTTGCCGTAGTAGCCGGTTAATGATATGGTGTTGATCTGCAGGTCGCAGCCCCAATCGCGCAGATTTTTTAGTTGCTCGATGTCCAGGTAAGAGTATCTTTCAGGGTGAGCGAGGATAGGTTTATAGCCCAGCTCTTTCATCCGGGTTATTACCCCGATAACATTCATCGGCAAACTGATGAACGAGAGCTCGAACAAGGCATAATTATCGCCCATGGTAAACAATTTATGATCGTTTACGCGGGCCTCGAAGGTTTCATCGAAATAATGTTCAGCGGCAGCCTCTACTTCGATATCGATCATCTGCCTTTTCAGTTCCGTTTTTAAGATAGCAAGTGCATTACCAATGGTCTCAGGCGTATTCCGGTAGTAATCGGCCATAACGTGAGGGGTGGCAATGATCTTTTTGATACCTGACTCCATCATCCGTACGATCAGATCAACAGATTGGCTTACATCCTGCGCACCATCATCGATACCTGGCAGCACATGCGAATGCATATCAACCGCTATCGATTCATAGTTCACCGGGGTGAGGGTATCTTTCTTCTTAAAAAAACTAAACATTATTACCTGTTAGTATACTGTTCATTATAATATTGCTGGTAATGCCCCGAAGTTACATCGCTCAGCCATTCTTCATTGGCCAAATACCAGTCAACTGTTTTCTTCAAACCTTCTTCAAAGGTTATACTCGGAAGCCAACCTAATTCATCTTTCAATTTGGAGGCGTCAATAGCATATCTTAGATCGTGCCCGGCGCGATCCGTTACAAACGTGATCAATTTAGCCGATTCGCCCTCCGCCCTGCCCAGTTTCTTGTCTAATATTGAGCAAAGCAAACGGATCAGGTCGATGTTCTTCCATTCATTATGACCACCTATGTTGTAAGTCGTGCCGGTCTTTGCTTTATGGAATATCACATCAATGGCCCTTGCATGATCTTCAACCCAAAGCCAGTCTCTTATATTCTCCCCTTTCCCATATACGGGTACGGGTTTATTTTGTTTTATATTATTGATAGCCAGCGGGATCAATTTTTCCGGAAAATGAAACGAACCGTAATTATTTGAGCAATTCGAGATCACTATATCCATTCCGTAAGTATCATGATAAGCCCTTACAAAATGGTCGGAGCTTGCTTTTGATGCCGAGTACGGCGAATGTGGATCGTAGTTGGTTGTCTCGGTAAACATGCCGTCTTCACCCAAACTGCCGTATACCTCATCGGTCGACACATGATAAAAACGGGTCTTATCATAATTGCCTTTCCAGTAATTGCGGGCGGCATTCAGCAAAGTAACAGTACCGACAACGTTGGTCATCACAAACTCCAGTGGGTTGGCGATCGAACGGTCAACATGCGACTCAGCAGCCAAATGGATCACTGCATCGGGTTGTTCTGTTTCAAAAAGCTCGTTGATGAAAGCGGTATCCGTAATATCACCTTTTACAAAACGATAATTAGGCAGATGCTCGATATCTTTTAAGTTCGCCAGGTTACCGGCGTAAGTCAGTTTGTCAAGATTGATAATGGTATAATCCGGATAATTTTTCACAAACCGGCGCACAACATGCGATCCGATAAATCCCGCTCCTCCCGTAATAACTATTTTCTGCATGTTTCTATTCTAAAATTATTGGATAGGGTTTTGTGAAATGTACTTCTCCCACGCCCATGCCGATGACATCATCGCATCGATACCCAATTCGGCTTTCCAAAGCAATTTTTGCTCCGACTTGGACACATTTCCCCATACCTTTTCCACATCGCCCGCGCGGCGTGGACCAATTGAGTAATTCAATTTTTCACCTGTAACCCGTTCAAAAGCTTTGATGATCTCCAGCACGGTATTACCATTCCCGGTACCAATGTTGAATACATCATATCCTGTAAACTCCGCTTTCTCCATCAACCGCAAAGCAGCAACGTGTGCTTTTGCCAGGTCGACCACGTGTATATAGTCACGAACGCAGCTACCGTCTTTTGTATTATAATCATCGCCAAAAACAGTGATTTTCTCGCGCTTGCCGATGGCAGTTTGGGTGATAAATGGCACCAGGTTTTGGGGAACGCCGATAGGCAGCTCGCCAATCAAAGCTGATTCATGTGCACCAACCGGGTTAAAATATCTTAAGGCGATCACTTTATAAGGTGATCCTGCTGCTACTGTGTCAAATAAAATCTCTTCTGCTATTTGCTTAGTGTTGCCATATGGCGACTGCGCAGGTTTGATAGGTGCCAACTCGGTAACAGGTAACTCATCAGGCTGACCGTAAACCGTACAGCTTGATGAGAATACGAAGTTGACCGGTTTACCATAGTAACTTTCCAGCAAATTGATCAGCGAATAAATATTGTTACGATAGTATTTTAATGGCTGCTGAACCGACTCGCCTACTGCCTTAAATGCTGCGAAATGGATAACACCTGCAATATCAGGTTCGGCAGTTGCCAGGTTTTGCACAGCATGCACATCGCTCAGATCAAGCTCATGAAATACCGGGCGTTTTCCTGTTATCTTGGTGATCTGCTCTAATATTTTCGGCTGTGAGTTAGAAAGGTCATCCACGATCACCGGTTCAAAACCTGCATTGATCAGTTCGACCACCGTATGTGAGCCTATGTAGCCCAAGCCGCCTGTAACTAATATTTTCGACATTATCTTTTGTTATAATAGGTAAAATCCTTGTGTTGAATCTCTTGCGCCGAAAGCGATTTGAAATAGTCGTACGTAATTTTCAATCCCTTGCTGCGCGATACTTTTGGTTCCCAGCCTAAAATCTGCTTCGCCTTGGTTATATCAGGTCGGCGTTGCTTCGGATCATTTACCGGTAGCGGTTTGCTTACCAGCTTTTGGTCGGTGCCGGTTAGTTTGATGATCTCTTCGCCAAACTCTTTTATGGTGATCTCATCCGGGTTACCAATATTCATCGGCAGGAAGTAATCACTGAATAGCAAGCGATAAATACCTTCTACCAAATCATCCACGTAGCAGAATGAGCGGGTTTGAGAGCCATCCCCAAACATCGTAAGCGGTTCGCCTCTAAGAGCCTGACCAATAAATGCCGGCAGAACACGTCCATCATTCAGTCGCATTCGTGGGCCATAGGTATTAAATATCCTGACGATTCGTGTTTCTAAACCATGGAAATTATGATAGGCCATGGTAATAGCTTCCTGGAAGCGTTTAGCTTCATCATATACTCCGCGAGGGCCAACCGGGTTCACATTACCCCAATATTCTTCGGGTTGCGGGTTAACTGTTGGGTCACCGTAAACTTCTGATGTAGAGGCAATCAGCATTCGTGCTCTTTTCCCTCTGGCCAATCCTAAAAGATTGTGTGTTCCTAATGATCCAACCTTTAAAGTCTGTATTGGAATTTTTAAATAATCTATCGGACTGGCAGGTGATGCAAAATGAAGAATATAATCCAGTTCGCCGGGCACATGCACAAACTTGGATACATCGTGCTGATAGAATTCAAAATTCGGGAGCTTAAACAGGTGGTCGATATTGCGCAGGTCACCGGTGATCAAATTATCCATCCCGATGACATAAAAATCTTCCTTAATAAAGCGGTCGCATAAGTGCGAGCCTAAAAATCCTGCGGCACCTGTTATGAGTACCCGTTTACGGTTGTCCATTATACAATTACTTTTCGGCCTATACTATTGTAGTAGAATCCGCAATCGATCATCTTTTGGAGATCATAAAGGTTACGGCCATCAAAAATAACTTTATTTTTTAGTTGATTCTCAAGCAATTCAAAATCAGGTGTACGAAACACCGACCATTCGGTTACGATCAGTAATGCATCCGCATCTTTAAGTGCCTCGTACTGATCTGCGGCGTAGCTGATCTTATCGCCCAATAAAGTCTTTACGTTCTTCATTGCTTCAGGATCAAAAGCAGTTACTGAAGCACCTTCTTTCAATAATTCATCGATAACATACAGCGATGGCGCTTCGCGGATATCGTCCGTTTCAGGCTTAAAGGCCAGTCCCCAAATGGCGAACTTTTTACCTTTTATATCGCCTTTAAAATATTTCTTAACCTTCTCAACCAATAATCTCTTCTGGATCTCGTTAACCTTCATTACTGAGTTGAGGATCTTGAACTCGTATTCATTTTCCTCAGCAGCTTTGGCCAGCGCCTGCACATCTTTAGGGAAACAACTGCCGCCATAACCAATACCCGAGAACAGGAACCGGCGACCGATACGGTCATCCGCACCAATACCGCGACGTACCATATCTACATCGGCTCCTACCAGTTCGCACATATTGGCTATCTCGTTCATGAAGGAGATTTTGGTAGCGAGGAAAGAGTTAGCTGCATATTTGGTCAACTCTGATGAACGCTCATCCATATAGATGATTGGGTTACCCTGGCGCACATACGGGCCATACAATTCGCCCATCAGTTTGCGGGCTCGTTCATCTACAGTCCCGATCACCACGCGGTCAGGTTTCATAAAGTCATCTACAGCCACACCTTCGCGCAAAAATTCCGGGTTTGATACCACGGCAAATTCCACATCGGTATGCTGTTTCATAATGGCCGTTACTTTATCGGCAGTGCCTACTGGTACGGTGGATTTAGTAACGATCACCTTATATTCTTTCAGCAATTTGGCTATATCTTTTGCAGCACCCAATACGTAGCTTAAGTCGGCAGCGCCATCGCCGCCCGGAGGGGTTGGCAGAGCAAGGAAAATGATCTTTGCTTCAGCAATCGCCTCAGCGAGATTGGTAGTAAAATGTAACCTGTTTTGATTGATGTTCCGGTTAAATAATTGTTCGAGACCAGGTTCATAGATCGGCACCTGGCCGTTCTTCATCATCTCTACTTTTTTCTCGTTAATATCTACACATATAACCTGATTTCCGGTATCGGCTAAACAGGTGCCCGTAACCAGACCTACGTAACCTGTTCCAACCACAGCAATTTTCATAGTATAAATTCTTTTTAGGTGGATATGAAGCTATATGGTCTGTTTAATTTTCTTTTAGCGGCAGCCATAATGGTTTCATACTTATTTATGTTTTTATAGTTAGTACTTTTACCCCCGCGAAGGTAACAATTTCAAATTCAATGTTGCTGTTTTACAACTTAGGTGTCCGGCTTTATTTCATTTTGATATTTTTTGCTTCTTTTTTTAACAAAAAAGCAAAACTTTGGATCAATGGCCGAAAAAACACCCTATATCAGCAATTCAGCAAAAGCGCATGGTTCCACTTTGCGTCCCTCGGCGAGTATGAACAGGGTCTTCCTGTCCTGATAGCCTACCGCACGAAGTATCCCCACACAAAAATTATCATAACGTTTTTTTCGCCTTCTGGTTTTGAGATCAGGAAAAATACACCTCATGCGGATGCCGTTTACTACCTGCCACTGGATATAAAATCCAATGCCCGGAAGTTTATCGATGCGATCGATCCTGCTATAGCCGTGTTTACCAAATACGAATACTGGTATCATTTTTTTAATGAGTTGCATGAAAGGGAAATTCCTTTGTATGTCATTTCAGGGATATTCAGACCCCACCAGGTATTCTTTAAATGGTATGGCAGTTTGCATCGCAAAATGCTCAATTGCGTAACGAGATTTTTTGTGCAGGATGAGAACTCCAAACACCTGCTGCAAACTATCGGCATCAGTTATGTTTCGGTAAGTGGCGATACCCGTTTCGACAGGGTTTGGGCAAATGCACAAAATC
>Ga0310811_10006672_pt1 | contig 14760 bp, 12 predicted proteins | sample YCmetagenome_FD_207642 | JGI IMG/M metagenome (GOLD analysis project Ga0310811, IMG submission 207642) | Soil microbial communities from experimental microcosm in Duke University, North Carolina, United States - YC | ecosystem: Engineered > Artificial ecosystem > Soil microcosm > Unclassified ...
GGCGCGGTGGCAAAGGGACTGTTGCAACAGTCCCTTTGCTTTTTGGTTGGCTGAGGGCGTTTTTGCTCTCAACGCCCCAAATCTACCTCATTTTCGAGATACAAGGGCGAAGCTCCTGCTGAGCCGATTTCTGACGAAACCAACGTCCAGTCATTCATGGATGCGTAGTGCCCCAATCTCGCTCTTCGATCTCGCGAGAGACGCTGATTTGCCCGCCCTTCGGTATTCTCCCTTGGAATGGACTCCGCTTCGCGGAATTTTTCGCGTATGGGGAGGAGGACGTCACCCTCACTTTTGCTTTTTCAGCCAGGCACTAAGGCTTGGCAGGGGTCTCTGTCGCCGCTGCAGGCGCCGGAGTGGGCTTTGGGGTTGAAAACTCGCTCTTGAGGCGCTGGAGCATGTCCGCGATCTCGCTCTCGCGCTTGGCGTCCATCTCCTGGTGCAGCTGTTCCTCGATTTTGCGGCGTTCCTGGCGGTAGCGCAGCACGAAAACCTCGCGCTGGTCGTCGTCGAGCTTCAGGCCGGTCTTCTGGATGGCGTCGTCGATGACCTTCTTCATCCGCTCGCGGTCGTCCTTGGCGCGATTCTGCCAGTCTTTCTGCTCGTTGGCGCCCATCTGCTTCCACCGTTGCCAGTTTTCCTGGAAATGCTGGCGATCCTCCGGGCTCATCTGCTCGAGCCGCTTCTTGAAGCGCATGAGCGGCCCGTCGCCATCCTTGCCGTCCTTGTCCAGCGGTGGCAGAGGCGGGCGCGGAGGCCCGCCACCGTCCCGGTCGCCCCGCTGAGGGCGGTCCATGTCCTTTTTCCACCGCCAGTCGTCCTTCTGACCTTCCGGGACTGGTGAGGGGCTTGGCTTTGGCGTGGCTGTCGGAGTCGGCTCTTGAGCAGGGGCAAACGTCGCCGTCAGCAGGAAAATCAGTGGGAGGACGAGGACGGATCGAGCCATATCGAAGATTCGTGGTTGGAGACCAGCAAGTCGAGATTCTGGATCGTTTCGAACTCCAGATCCGAGTTGGCGGCGACCACTTGGGACTTCGTGCCCGAGCCGGCCAGCGCCATCACGGCAATGCCGGCGCAAATTGCTGTCGGCGCGATCGTGCGGAGAAAGAACTGCCACCAGGTGACGGGCTCCGGCGCGGATTCGACCTCACGCAGAACCTTGCGCGCGAAATACGGAGAGGCCTCGATACGGCGAGCCCTACCCAGCAATTCCCACAGCGCCTGGTCGTTTTCGCCAGGCGCCTCGCCGCGCAAGTCGTTGGAGTCGAATGAATCCATAGTTGGTTTCTATCCCAGAAACCCCGCGCCCGTCGAAAAGTTCCGGAAAAATTACAGATCCTGCGGCTCGAGGAAGCCCTCGAGCTGACGGATGCGGGTCGGGTGGCGCATCTTGCGAAGCGCCTTGGCCTCGATCTGGCGGATACGCTCGCGGGTGACCTTGAACTGGCGGCCGACTTCCTCGAGCGTGCGGCTGTAGCCGTCCACGAGGCCGAAGCGCTGCTCGAGCACCTGGCGTTCACGCTCGGTAAGGGTATCGAGCACGTCCTTGATCTTGTCCTTGAGCAGCACGATCGCCGCCTGATCGGCGGGATTCTCCGCACCCTTGTCCTCGATGAAGTCACCGAAGCTGGTGTCGTCGCTGTCGCCCACGGGGGCCTGCAGCGAGATAGGCTGCTGCGCCATCTTCAGAACCGCGCGTACGCGCTCGACGGGAAGCTGGATTTCCTCGGCCACCTCTTCGGGGTTCGGCTCGCGGCCGTACTCCTGCACGAGCTGCTTCTGCACGCGGATCAGCTTGTTGATCGTCTCGATCATGTGCACCGGGATACGGATGGTGCGCGCCTGGTCGGCGATCGAGCGGGTGATCGCCTGGCGGATCCACCACGTGGCGTAGGTCGAAAATTTATAGCCGCGGCGGTACTCGAATTTCTCGACCGCCTTCATGAGGCCCATGTTGCCTTCCTGGATGAGGTCGAGGAAGGAGAGGCCGCGGTTGGTGTACTTCTTCGCGATCGAGATCACGAGGCGCAGGTTGGCCTCGACCATCTCGGTCTTGGCGCGCAGGGCCTTGCGGTGCCAGTCCTTGAGCTCGTGGTGGCGCTTGCCGTAGTCGGATGGCGCGAGCCAGAGGCGGACCTGAAGTTCGCGCGCCTGGGTCTCCACGTTCTTTTTCGCCTTGGAGGCGTCCGCCGTCTTGCCGCTGCGCTTGGCGCGGTCGGCTTCGTGCTGGAGGTTGTGGATCAGGCGGAGATTGTCGTCGGCCAGAGCCACGAAATCCTCGATGACCTTCTGCTTGAAGAAAAATTTCGGGTAGAGTTTGCGGAGCGAGGTGAGGTTCTTCTCGAACGCCTTGCGCTGGGACTCGGTGCCCTTGCCGTCTTTCGTTCCGGCGATGCTGCGGTAGGCCTCGGTGACGAGCTCGGTCTGCTTCTTGACCTGCTGGCAGAGGCGCGGGAGCACCTTCATGTAGCGCTCGCGGCTCTCGATCTTCTTGTCCTGGATGACTCGGTCGAAGCGCTCGCGCATGTCGACCAGCTTCTGGGCGAGGTCGAGGTGGGCGCGGGCGACGAAGCCGAAGCCGTAGAGCGTGTCCTGGACCTTGAGCTCCGCATCCTCGATGCGCTTGGAGATCTCGACCTCCTGCTCACGGGTCAGGAGGGGCACCTGGCCCATCTGGCGCAGGTACATGCGGACCGGGTCGTCGAGGATATCGAGCTTCGAATCGGCCTTTTCGTCCTTTTCCTCGTCTTCCTCTTTCTTGGAACTGACGCGGTCCACGTCGGACGCGTCGATGATCTCGATTTCCACCCCGCGCAACTGCGCGATGATGGAGTCCATCATCTCGGGATCGCTCACGCCTTCGGGCAGAGCTTCCTCGAGATCGTCAAAAGTTACATAGCCCTGCTCCTTGGCGAGCTTGATGAGTTCACGGACCTTTTCCTGGGTCGCTTTCTGAAGTTCCGCCGGTGTCTTGGCGACTGCTTCTCCGTTCGAGTGAGTTCCGTTCAATGAAATAGTCTTATTGGCTCCCGTCGCGGGGGCTTCCTCGCGGGAGTTGGTTTTGGCGGAGGCTGCCTTGGCCGGCTTCGCCGCGGACGCGGTTTTGCCTGGCTTTGCGGCCTCGACGGCCTTGGATGGTTTCACCGCTTTGCCGGTGGCTTTGGCGGTTTTGGACGGAGCCGGAGACTTTTTGGCGGCCGGTTTGACAACTTTGACCGGTTTCACAGCTTTCACGGGCTTCGCCTTGGGGGTAGGTTTCCCTTTTTTGACGGTCACCGCTTTGGCCGGTACCTTTTTGACGCTCTTCGCGGAATGAGCCGGCTTCGCGGCGCGAGCCGCGGGGGCTTTGGCGCGCTGGGCCGGTTTGGCTGCCGTCTTTGAGGAACGCGCAGGCGAGGCTTTGCCCTTTTGGGCTTTAGGTTTGGCTTTCAAGAACGATGGCAGCGTGGGAAAAAAGGCCTTCAAACGTGTATCAGGCGTCTCTGGAGGTCAAGGATTTGTTTGTGGAGGGAATTGAGCTCCTCTGCGGTCGTGTCTGGATCGCGCATCCGGACCTGGAGTTTGGCAATTTCCCGGGTCAGTTTGTGGCGGACCAGACCCTTCCACGCGTCGGTCGCGCGTTCCAAGGCATTTTTCGGGGCTCGGTCCCAGGTTCTTGAGACTCGCCGTGCGGTCGGGTCCCGCTTGGCCTCTCCCTCCGGGGTGGCCTCCAGTCTCAAATCGGAGACCAATCGCTCCTCCGCCGCGGAGAGCGTGGCGCAGAAGGCGGCAAATCCGGCCAAAGTCTCGGGCGAGCCCTCGAACTCCACGATCTTGTCGATTAGATAATACTCGGGGCCGAAATCGATGGCCTTCTGTGCCTGGCTTTTGATCCATTGCCGCACTTCCGGAGACGCAATGGCCAGTCGCCCGAGCAATTGCGCGGGTTCCGAGAGTTCGATGACCGCCAGGGGGGCTTCTTCCGCGACGACCTCACGATCGGGATCCGGCTTCGGGGCGGACTTCATCAGGGAGGCGAAGGTGGCGTCGGTGATTTGCAGACGCGACCGCACTCGGGCGGCGGTGGCCTCACGAAGGGCGGGGTTCTCGATCAGGTTGACGAAGCCGGCCAGCTTGCTCGAGAGCGCGGCTCTCTGCCGTGGGGTGGCATCTGACGGGAGTTCCTCGGTGAGGGCGGTCTCGAAGTAATCCTGAGCCTTCGAGAGGATCGCTCGAAAAGCGTCGGCGCCCTGTTTCCGGACGAGGGAGTCGGGATCCTCGCCCACCGGCACGCGGGCGACCCTCACCGACAGGTCGACGGCCAGGAGCGCGGGGAGCGAGCGCTCGACCGCTTTGCGCCCGGCGGCGTCGGAGTCGAAGCACAGGACGACCGACTCGGCGAAGCGACGCACCAGGCGTGCCTGTTGGGCTGTGAAGGCTGTCCCTTGGGGCGCGGTGACGTTTTGGACCCCGGCCTCGAAGGCCGCGATGAGGTCGAGCTGGCCTTCGCAGACGATCGCCTCGTTCGCGTCGATGATCGCCCGTTTGGTCTTTTCGAGGCCGAAAAGCACCCTTCCTTTGACGAAAATGGGTGTTTCTGGCGAATTCACGTATTTCGCGGGATCGTCGCCGAGCGTGCGGCCGCTGAAGCCGATCACCTCGCCGTAGTCGTTGCAGATCGCGAACATCACGCGGTTGCGGAAGCGGTCGAAGACCCCATCACCACGGTCCCGGGCCAGGACGAGGCCGGATTTTACCAGCTCCCCCTCGGTGTAGCCGGCTCCGCGTCCCCAATCCGCCAGCGCCTGCCACTCCTCGGGGGCGTATCCCAGCTTCCAGCGAGCGGCGATCTCGGAGTTGATCCCGCGGCCCTTCAGGTAGTCCCGGGCGTGGGCGGCAAATTTCTGCCGCATCAGGTTCTCGTGAAACCACGCCGCCGCCTCGCGGTGGAGAGTCAGCAGGCGGTCGCGTTCTCCGCGGCGCACCTCGTCGCCGGCGGATTCCTCGGCGATCTGGATATTGACCCGGGCGGCCAGCTTTCGCACGGCCGTCGGATAATCGACCTTTTCGTAGTCCATGACGAAGCGGAAGACCCCACCGCCCGCGCCGCATCCGAAGCATTTGTAGGTCTGGCGGGCTGGGTTCACGAGGAACGACGGCGTCTTTTCGTTGTGGAACGGGCACAGGCCCTTGAAATTCGAGCCGGCACGCTTGAGCTGGAGGTACCCACCGATCACATCGACGACGTCGTTCGCGGCGGCGACGGCCTGGATGGTATCCTCGGAGATGCGGGGCATGGCGTTGAAATGCGGAAGCGGAAGCAGTATCTACAACACGTCGCAAAGGACGCGAAGCATTATGAAAATCCCCGCCCTGCTGATCCTCCTTACGATTTTTTCCCTCTGCGGAGGCCGACCGGTTGCCGCGGAGTCGATTCACAAGGGCGCGGTCGTCGTGGTGCCTCTCTCCGGGGATGTCTCGGATGCCCAGACGGCCTTTCTCCGCCGGGTTCTCAAGGAGGCGGAGACGGCGCAGGCGTCTGCCTTCGTGATCGAGATGAATACTCCCGGCGGCGCGCTCGACTCCGCGGTGGACATCCTGCAGCTCCTCCTGAAGGCCCGCATCCCTACATACACCTGGGTCAATACGAATGCCGGCAGCGCCGGCGCGCTCATCTCGCTCGGTACGGACCACGTCTACATGGCGCCGGTGAGTGCGATCGGCGCGGCGGCTCCGGTTTCCTCCGACGGCGCGGATATCGGAGAGACGATGAAATTGAAGACGGTCTCGTATTTCTCCGGCTACTTCCGCAGCGCGGCGCAGGCCAGGGGCCGGAATCCCGCCCTGGCCGAGGCCTTCATCAACAAGGACAAGGGATTCGAGATCGGCAACGAAGTGATCTGCCCGGTTGGATCGTTGCTCACCCTGAGCGCCCAGGAGGCGGTGCGGAAAATCGACGGCAAGCCGCTCCTGGCGGATGGCATCGCGGACTCGATTGGTCAGCTCAAATCCGAGGCGAAGCTGACCGGCGAGACCGTGCGAATCGAGCCGAGTGGCTTCGAGCAGATCGCGCAATGGATCACGCTGCTCGCGCCGCTTTTCATGGTGGCCGGGATTGCGGCGGCCTACATGGAGTTCAAGGCCCCGGGCTTCGGGATTGCGGGATTCATCTCCCTGGCGTGTTTCGCGATTTTCTTTTTCGGTCACTACGTCGCGGGGCTCACGGGTTTCGAGGTGATGGTGGTTTTCGTCGTTGGCGCCGTCCTGGTCGCGGCGGAGCTGTTTTTCTTCCCGGGCGTGGCGGTCGTGGCCGCGCTCGGCGTCGGGCTGATGTTCGGCGCGTTGCTTTTCGCGATGGTCGACTATTTCCCGGGCGATCCGTGGATTCCCACGGCGGACATGCTCGTGCGCCCGGCGATCAACCTCTCCATCGCCGTCGTGCTCTCCATTTTTGTGATCGCCCTGCTGGCGCGGTTTTTCCCGAGCCTGCCGCTGTTCCGGCGGCTCATGCTCGCGACGAGTTCCTCGCCAGGCCCATCGATGGCCGTGCCCGCATCCTCAGCGCCGGTGGTGCGGGTGGGGGATACCGGCGTGGCGCATACGATCCTGCGCCCGGCCGGAAAGGCGAAGATCGGCGTCCAACTCGTCGACGTCATCACGGACGGCGAATTCCTCGCCGCCGCCAGCCCGATCCGGGTCGTGGAAGTCTCCGCCAGCCGCGTCGTCGTCGAGGCGGTCGCGGACAAAAACTGACGCCACCCAGCAAGCAGCCCCCGAAGCCAAAAAGGCCCGCTGCTGCGGGCCATCGTCATGGGAGGGCGAATCTCCCGATGAGCCGACTTTTATCCGGTGCAGATCCAGTGTGGAGCGGATAAAAAGGCCTGAAATCTGCATTTGAGCCCGAGCCCAAACCCGCTCAAGCCAAGAGCAACCGCACCGCAGCCAGACACGTAAAAGCAATCAGCAAAGCCTCGAAAAGCACCTGATTGATCCGCAACAGCAGCCAGCGCCCAAAAAAAGCACCGACCACCACGACCGGCGCCAAAATCAAGGTCAGCAGCAGCGAGTGCGCATTCACCAGTCCCATCGCCGCGCTGAAGGGCACCTTCGACACATTCACCACGAAGAAAAACCATGCCCCGGTGCCGACGAGTTCCATCTTCGGCAGGCGGCAGGCGAGCAGGTAGATCGACATGATTGGACCGGCTGCATTGGCGACCATCGTCGTGACCCCGCCGGACCAGCCCGCGAGCCAGCCAATCGCGGGATGTCCGCTCACCGCATTCGCGAGATTGGGGCGCATGCGCTGGATGAGGAGCAGCGCGATGAGCGCCAGGGTGATGCCGCCCAGCACCGGGCGGAAGGCGCGATCCGGGATGAGTGGCATGAGCAGCCAGCCCACGATGATGCCGAGGAAAGCCGGCGGGAGCAGGCGCAGGACGACTCGCCAGTTCGCATGGCGATTGAAGGCAAAGACCGCGTAGATATCCGCGACGATGAGGATGGTGAGGAGTGCGCCGGTGGATTCCCGGGCCGGCAGCACGAGCGCCATCAGGACGAGGGCGACCGTGCCCATGCCGCTGAATCCGGTCTTCGCCATCCCGGCGCACAGGGCGACCGCGGCACAGAGGAGCCATTGGGTCGGAGTGAAGGCGGGCAGATGCATGGGAAGGCGCATCATGCCCATTTGGGGCGAAGATTTCGCAACTTTTTCCTCCGCCTCGCCGAAACTCTGCGGTTAATTCGACCCCAATGAAAATTGTCGTCGCGTATTCGGGCGGACTGGACACGTCCGTCCTGCTCAATTGGCTCAAGGAAACCTATTCCGCGGAGGTGATCGCCTTCTGCGCGGATGTCGGGCAGGAGGAGGAACTCGACGGCCTCGAGGAGAAGGCGCTCAAGACCGGCGCGAGCAAGTGCTATATCGATAATCTCCAGGAGGAATTCGCGCGCGACTTCATCTACCCGATGATGGCGGCGGGCGCCATTTATGAGGGGCAGTATTTCCTCGGCACCTCCATCGCACGTCCCCTCATCGCCAAGCGCATGGTCGACATCGCGAAGGCCGAGGGGGCCGACGCCATCGCGCACGGCGCGACCGGCAAGGGCAACGACCAGATTCGCTTCGAACTCACCGCCGCCGCCCTTGCTCCGACGCTGGAAGTCATCGCACCCTGGCGGCAGGAGCGCTTCCGCGAGCAGTTCCCCGGTCGGACCGAGATGATCGATTACTGCACGGCTCACGGCATCAACGTCGAGGCCAGCGCGAAGAAGCCCTACTCCATGGATCGCAACCTCCTGCACATCTCGTACGAGAGCGGCATCCTCGAGGATCCCTGGTTCGACGCGAGTGCGGATGAGAACAAAGGGATGTTCAAGCTGAGTGTCGCTCCGGAAGACGCCCCGAACGAGGCGGAATACGTCGAGCTGACCTTCGTGGCCGGTGACTGCGTGGCCGTGAACGGTGAGCAGCTCACCCCGCTCGGCGTGATGAAGAAGCTCAACGCCCTCGGCGGCAAGCACGGCGTCGGCCGCGTCGACATGGTCGAGAATCGCTTCGTCGGCATGAAATCGCGCGGCGTCTACGAGACTCCCGGCGGCGCGATCCTGCACTTCGCGCACCGGCAGATGGAGAGCCTCACGATGGATCGCGAAGTCATGCACCTGCGCGACTCGCTCATCCCGAAATACGCGACCCTCGTTTACAACGGCTTCTGGTTCGCTCCCGAGCGCGAGGCCATCCAGGCCCTCGTCGCGGAGTCGCAGAAGAATGTGACCGGCGACGTCCGGGTGAAGCTCTACAAGGGCAACATCATCGCCGCCGGGCGCCGCAGCCCGGTGAGCCTCTACAATCCGCACATCGCGACCATGGAGGCCGACCCGACCAAGGCCTACGATCAGGGCGACGCGACCGGTTTCATCCGCCTGAACGCGCTCCGGCTCAAGGTCGAGGCGCAGGTGGAAGGCCAGTCCTAGCCATCCCGACGTCAGCATGGGAACTTCCCGCTTGCGGGAAGTTCCCACGCCAAGCCGAAGAAATTTCACTGCTCCTTCTTCGACGAGCAGTGCTTGGGGGTCGAAAAGCATTTGCGGCTGATCGTTTGCCGGTGAACGGTATCGGCATCGTATGAAAGTTACCCCCCTTCGTTCCTTTTCTTCGTTTCTTTGCGCAGTTGCCCTCACGGCGTTTGCCTCCCAGGCTCAAGCCGGCTTCGAAAAGCTCCAGGGCACCTACACCGGCACTTATTCGGCCTCGAGCAATAGTCAGATCTACAGCCAGGCGTTCACAGGGCCGACCACGGCAGGGGTAAAGGCGAAGAACAAGGGGAAACTCGGCAAACTCACGCTCACCGGCTCGAACAGTAATATCCCCGGGCAGACCTACTCTGCGAAACTGGATTTCAAGTCCGGGGGCAAGGCGACAACGACGGCGATTGTTCCGGGGGTGATCAATGAGTCCGCGAACGGCACTTGGAAATCGAGTGCCGGTGGAAAAAAGGTCTCCTTCCAATTTTCCGCGGATACGACCTTTGGTACTTACACGGCAAAGGGCACCCTTTCGGGCAACGGGAAGAGTGTCTCCGTGAAAATCACGGTTACCGGTCCGGTGGTGAGCCCGGGCCTGCCGAGCTCAGCCACCTACAAGTTCACCGGGGAGAGATAGCCCCGGCGGCAAATTTTTCGGATAGCTCCGCCAGCTTAGCGAGGAGCCGAGCTGCCGTAGTTCGCGGCACCGTCCAGACCTGGGCCTGCGGGCAGACTCGAGCAGGCGCCGAGGCAGATCGCGGTCAGGATGAGGAGGGAAATGCCGAGCAGCTTTTTCATGATGGCGCCTCTCCTACCTGCTTTCCTTCCGCCTGCGAACAAAAATCGGAGCATTTCCGTGAGTAAAGTTTCGCGCCTGTCCTGATCGGATGCGTTTCGGCTTTCTTCGCCTCCATGCGCTCCGACTCGCGGTCGAGGCGCAAATGGCGGGCGAAAAATGGCGCCGCAGCCGGCGATTGCGGCGGTATGGGCTTTCGTCTAGCATCGAAATTGCATCACCAATTATCGGCGATGCGATTTCCCGCGAACCCTCATCACCTTCCTTGGAAAGCCTCATGCGCGTCTCGACTCTCTCCCTGCTCTGCTCATTGTTTTGCGCGACTGCGCCGGTGTATGCGGACTTTGAAACCGGACAATCCGCCGATCTCGTTCTTGGTAAACCGGACTTCACCACGGACCCACCGCCTGCGTTTCCCCTGCGCTACAATCTGGGCGCGGCGGGGGCGATCGCCGAGGATCCCACGACCGGCAAGATCTTCGTCGCAGACTCGGGCAACTCGCGCGTATTGCGCTTTGCCTCCGCCTCCGCCCTGCAAAATGGTGCCAATGCCGAAGCGGTCATCGGCCAGGCGGACTACATCTCCGGGACTGCCAACCAGGGTAATGCCTCTCCCACCGCACAGACGTTGAGCACCCCCTATGGCATTTACGTGGATTACCAGGGAAACCTCTGGGTCTCCGATTCCGGAAACAGCCGTATTCTCTGCTACGGGAAGGGCTCCGATCTTCCGGAGTTCAACGCGACGGCGCTCTTTGTGGTCGGTCAGCCGAATATGACCTCCAATACTCAGGCGGCCACGGCTGCCGGCCTCGATCAGCCGCGAGGCATCTGGGTCTCGCCTGAAGACGTCGCCGTGGATGGCCCGGGCACGCTGTGGGTGGCGGACTGGGACAACAGTCGCGTGGTTCATTACAACAATGCCTTCGCACGAGGATACAACGGCGGCACCCCCGTTAACGGTATCTCTGCCGATGGCGTGATCGGGCAGGCGAATTTTACCACGTCCACCACCGGCAACACCCGGCAGAAGCTGCGGTTTCCCAACGGAATCACCGGTGACCGTGCCGGATATATCTACGTGGCGGATACCGGCAACTGTCGCGTGCTCATCTTCGGGAACGCCGCCAACATCAATGGGCTGGGCGATGCGACCAAGGTTCTTGGCCAGCTCAATTTCACCCAGAATCAGGAGAACATGGGAAACGCCGCCTCGCCCTCTGCCGGCAGCATGTCCTTCCCGGACAGCGTGGCCACTTCCGGAGGTCGTCTCTTCGTGGCCGATAGCAGCAACTACCGCGTGCTGTGGTTCGACGATGGCTATTCGACCGTCAAACCCAATGGGCAGGACGCAGATGGCGTCATCGGCCAGCAGGTGTTCACGACCCAGGATTTTGGGGTGACTGCCTCGACCGTGGGCGTTCCCAGCGGGTTGGCTGTGACCACGTCGGGCCAGCTCTGGGTCACCGACTCGTCGAACTATCGCGCGCTTCGTTTCAGTTCGGTCGTCCACCCGACTCCTACCCCGGCGCCCGCCCCCTCGGTACCCACGGTGACCACGGCCGGGAAGAAGAAGATCTCCACCACCAGGTCTTCCGTCACGATCAAGGGCACGGCCACGGATGCGGCACGCGTGGAAATCCACATCGGGAAATCCAAAAAAGTCGCCCGCGGCACGACGAGCTGGAGCTACAAGCTCAAGTTGAAACCCGGGAAGAATACGGTTCTCGTCCAGGCGATCAGCGCGACCGGCGCCGCTTCCAGTGCCGTGCACCTCGTCATCACCCGGCAGGCGCCGTAAGCAGCGTCTGGCAGCGGACATACGGACGCTTCGAGGCAGGGCTGCGATCGCCGGCGGGTGGAAAAGTCCGGGGAAAATCCCCCGGCTCCTTCGCTGCGATAGTTTGGTCACCTTCGTTCTCGCGGGTCGTGGTTCCGCTTGCTACACACAACGCGCATGCGTGTACGCTCCCAGCTCGTTTTAGCCTTTTCCACGCTGGCGGTGCTTACCTCCGCGATCATTCTCGCGGTCTATTTCTTCGGTGCGCGTGCCATTCTCTTCCGGCAGATCCAGAGCGAGGTGCTCACCATTGCGGCGACAGCCACGAGCCGCATCGACCTCTCCGCCCACGAGCGCATTCGTGTGGCCAGCGACGAATCGTCGGCCGACTATCGAGCCATCCAGGCTCAGCTGCGCGCCATTCGCGACGCGAATCGCCGTGACGATGTTTACGTGCGTTTCGTTTACACGATGCGGCCGGGGCCCGATGGGAAGTGGACGTATGTCGTTGATGCCGAGCCGCCCGGACCGGACCATTCCGCCGTTGGCGACCCGGTGGATTTCACCCAGGGAGAGAAGCTGCATCTCGATCACCCCTATGTGGAAAATGCCTTTGCGAAAGATGCCTTCGGCACCTGGCTGAGCGCGAATGCGCCGCTCCGCGACGACTCGGGCAAACCCGTGGCGCTGCTCGGCGTGGATGTCGCCGCGCAGGATGTGCTTGCGGAGCTGAACCGTCTTTTCATGGCCGGGCTCGCGGCCACCGGCGTCGCGCTGGTCTTCGCCATCGCGCTCGCTTTCGGCATCGCCCGCTGGCTGACCAGCCCGCTCGACCGCATTAGCGAGGCCATCCGCCAGATTAGCGAGGGGAAGGTCGACACCCGGGTCGAGGTCCGCCGCCGGGATGAGTTCGGCGCGCTCGCCACTGCCGTCAACGAAATGGCGGTCGCCTTGCGGGAGCGAAACGCCCTCAAGAACGCCGTCGCCCGCATGGCGTCGCACGAGGTGGCGAACGAAATCATGTCCAGCCAGATCGCCCCCGTCCTCAAGGGGACGAGCAAGCAGATCACGGTGCTCATCGTGGACATCCGCAACTTCACCGCGATGTCGGCGGCGCTCATTCCTGATCATCTCGTCGAGTTTCTGAATGAATTTTTCGGCCGGATGATCGAGCCGATCTTTTCGCATCGTGGCACCCTCGATAAGTTCCTGGGCGACGGATGCCTGGCGATTTTCGGAGCTCCGCTCGACGACCCGGATCACCGCCGGCAGGCCGTGCTGGCCGCCAGGGACATTCTGAGCTCGATCGCCGAGCAGGCCGCGAACCTGCGCGAGCAGCACGGCATCGAGCTCCGCATTGGCATCGGCCTGCACACCGGCCCGGCCATCGTCGGGTGGGTCGGCTCGGAGCAACGGCTGGAATACACGGCCATCGGCGGCACGGTGAACATCGCCTCGCGCCTCGAGACTTTGAACAAGGAATACGGCACACAATTGCTCATGAGCGAGGAAGTGGTGCAGGGCGCCGGGGAGGGCTTCGACTTCCGGGAAGTGGCCGAGGTCACGCCGCGCGGTGCTTCGCAACCGATCAAGGTCTTTACTCTCGCCGAGGAGCCATGAGGCAGGTGTGGCTGGAGTGGATGACGCGCGGCCTCGACTGGGTCGAGCATGCCGGCTGGCTGGGGTGGCTCGGTTTCATCGTGATCTACACGCTCACCTGCGTGTTTTTCCTGCCCGGCTCCGTGCTGACGGTCGGCGCGGGGGCGATCTACGGCTTCTGGGGCGGCACGCTTCTCGTTTCGATCAGCAATCTCGTCGGCGCGGTCGTGAATTTCCTCACCAGCCGTTACCTCCTGCGTGGCTGGCTGAATCGTAAATTTGCGGACAATAAAAAATTCCACGCCCTCGACCACGCGATCGCGAACGAAGGCTGGCGCATCATCCTGCTCAGCCGCATCTCGCCCGTCGTCCCGCATAGCATCGTGAGCTACGCCTGCGGGCTCACGAAGCTGTCGCTCGCGAAGTTTTCCTTCGCCTCCTGGGTCGGGTTCGTCCCGATCAGTGCCGCGTATTCGTATCTGGGCGCCTTCGTTGGAAAGTTCGCCCGGGCGAGCGCTGGCCTGCCTCACGGAGCGGAGTCCCGGCTGACCTGGCTTTTCTACGCCGTCGGTCTTGTCGTCACGGTTGTCGTGACGGTCTGGTCCACCCGGGTGGCGGCCAGGGCCTTGAAGACGAAAGTTACGCCGGGCTGAACAGCTTCGGTAACTTATTGACTGGCATCCCTCATATGGGGTAGCCTTCTCGTGTCCCTTCCCCCCGAAGGCCCTTTCCCAAGGGCTTTTTCTTAACCCCCCAAATCGTAGAAAATGAACATCCTCCCCCCAGGTATTGCGTCGTCACGTCCCGGCATTCTGCCGCGTCACCCCTCCCGCCGATTTTCTCCTTGGAAAAGGTGGGCCGCCATTCCCCTCCTGCTCGCCAGCGGGGCGTGGGTCCATGGCGCGGTGCCCAGCTCGGACATCACGCTCCAGCAGGTCATCACCCAGAATCTGCCCGTCATCACCAGCCTCACGAACTACGCCTATCTGAACGATAGCGACGCGGTTTCCACGGTGATCGCGGGTACGACGATCAACTACGACGCGCCGGTCTATTACCCGTTCGATGTCGACAACACGCAGTGGTGGGACAACCTCGTCGCCGAGCAGATCCAGGGCCGCCTGCCGGTCGTCCTGCTGCCGACCCGGGGCTGCTACACGCTGACCGCCGGAGACCTCACCGGACCGGGCAACCTCAATCCCCGCCGGCTCACGCAATACACCGCCGCCCTCACCCGGGCCGGGGCGACCAGCCTCTTCAAGCTCGCGTGTTTCGTGGACTCGCCCGCGCTGAAGGACAACTACGACCACCTCTACGGCTTCGCGAGCACCGTGAAGTTCGATATGGCGAACACCACGGCCTGGAGCGACATCATCTGGCTGCGCACGATCAAGCCGTGGTTCGACACCATTCCGAGCAGCTATTGGTACACCTACAACGGCCGCCCGATCATCCAATGGTGGTCGATCTCGCCGACGTGGTTCGTCAATCAGCCCGGCAATGCGAAGCTGATGCTCCAGTACATCTCGGACCAGTTCAACGCCGCCTACGGCGTGCGGCCGTGGTTCATCATCGACGG
>Ga0310811_10006673_pt1 | contig 14758 bp, 12 predicted proteins | sample YCmetagenome_FD_207642 | JGI IMG/M metagenome (GOLD analysis project Ga0310811, IMG submission 207642) | Soil microbial communities from experimental microcosm in Duke University, North Carolina, United States - YC | ecosystem: Engineered > Artificial ecosystem > Soil microcosm > Unclassified ...
TTGGCAACAGCTCCCTCGATGGCAATGGTAGCTCCGGCATAAGTAAGTTGTTTTCGATTCTGGACAAGTGCAGTATCCGACATTTCAATTTCCTCCAAATGTCTGTTCAGAGCAGCAATAATAATGGCGCATCGCAGACACGCCTACATTTAGGTTCTTGAGTGTTTCAGAATCCGGTCAGAACGATCTTGCCGTGAGAACGACCGGTCTCGAGCAGCGCATGCGCTTTCTTCAGGTTAGCCGCATTGATGGTGCCAAAGTCATGCGCCGAAGTGGTCTGAAGAATTCCCTTCTCCACCAGATCTGCTGCTTCGTCGAGAATGTTGTGCTGCACGATCATATCCTCCGTTTCGTAGAGAGACCGGGTGAACATTGACTCCCAGCATAGTGCCGCGGCCTTACGCTTGAGAGGCTTTACGTCGAGTGTCTTAGGGTCATCGATTACACCGATCTTTCCCTGCGGTGCGAGCAACTCGACGAGATCGGGAAAATGTTGCTCCGTTGCATTCAGGCCAGCTACGTAATGCACTGAAGGTGCACCAATCTGTTTCAACTGCTCTACCATCGATTTGGTGTGATCGATAACGGCATGAGCGCCATGGCGGACGCACCATTCCTTCGTCTCCGGTCTCGAAGCTGTTCCAATGATGTTTAGCTTAGTCAGATGACGCGCAATCTGTAGGAGAACTGATCCGACGCCGCCTGCAGCGCCCGTCACCAATATGCTACCCTCGCCACCATCCCGCGGAATTTGGAGACGATCGAACAGGAGTTCCCATGCGGTCAACGTAGTCAGGGGGAGGGCGGCTGACTGCGTAAAATCCAATGTCTTCGGCTTACGCCCGACGATTCGTTCGTCCACCAGATGATACTCGGAGTTCGTTCCCGGGCGAATCACCGATCCTGCATAAAATACCTCGTCACCGGGCTTAAAGAGTGAAGTCTCCGAGCCTACCTCTTTGACGATACCTGCAGCGTCAAAGCCGAGGATCTTGTACTTGCCAGGCTCTGGCTTGCTGGTCGCCCGGAGTTTCGCATCGGCTGGATTCACCGAGATGGCCCTGACCTCAACGAGTAAATCTCTGCCTTTAGCAGAAGGTGTTGGAAGCTCAATGTCGATTAGTGAATTTTCGTCCGTGATCGGCAAGGGGAATTTATAACCGATTGCTTTCATTTTCATCTCCGATGCGCGCAGAATCGAATGATCTCAACTGAACTCTGGTTGCCGGGCTAATGTGCTTGTAAACCTTAAGTTTTCATTTCCCTCGAGACGAACCCTGATGCGAACGCCTACTGAAAACTGCTAGTTGCTTGCCGTTTGCGTATCGAATTGAGTCTCCGGCCCGATCTTGCCTAAGAGCGGAGGAACTGTAGCATCTATCTCGACCTGCAAGACGTAGGGGACCGACGATGTCAGGCCTTTTTTGATCGCGGTTTCCAGTTCAGAGGGCTTTGACACATAGCCGCCCTCGCACCCATAGCCCTCTGCCAATCGGACAGTGTCGATTCCCGGCAGATCGAACCCTGGAACGTCCGGTGCGACAAGATACTTGCTGAACGACTTTAGAATGTTGTACGCGTGATTACGCAGGATGATGTAGAAGATGGGAAGTTTATGTTGCGCGGCGGTCCAAAAGGATTGAATGCCGTATTGTGCCGCGCCATCGCCAACAAGGCAGATTACCTTGCGATTTGTTCCAAGATCGCGCTCCGCGAGAGCCACACCGCCTGCCGCTGGTAAACCATAGCCGAGTACACCGCTGAACATGGAAAAGAAGGATCGGGGCGCGGTAGTCCGGATCCGATCTCGAAGCTGAGCCAGCGTAGAAAGCGACTCCTGCGTGATGATGGAATCCTTTGGTCGCAGTTTGCCAACTAAATGATAGAGATAGTCGGCAGTTATAATCTCACCGACGGAAGGCTCCGGCGACAAGGGGAGAGGCGCGGGAGCCTCTCTTGATGTGGTGGGAAGCAATTCGACCAGGGTTGCGCAAGCACGCGCTGGGTCACAGACTATGCTGTCACCTACAACGGCACGAGCTGATTCTTCAGCGCTGTCTGTTAGATGGATGAGGCGCGTACCATCAGGTAAGGGCGCACCTGGGGCATACGGATAATAACGAAACACTGGAGCACCGATGACAACTACAAGATCGTACCCCTCCAGTTGTCTACACACGGAACTCATGCCACTCAGCAGGCCGCCACGAAAGAGTGGGTGGTTTTCCGGGAATCCTGGGCGCCCCTCGAACGGTGCTGCCCACACCGACGCGTTAAGCTTCTCAGCGAGGGCGACGGCGTCATACCAACCGCCGGTCTGATCTACAGCTCCGCCAAAGACGAGAGCAGGCGCCTCTGATTTTGCCAGCGCATCGGCAACCGGCTGGAGCACATCCTTGCCGGCAGACAGCCTTGCTTCGATCTTGCGAGGTAGCGGGAGCCCGGGGCATTCTTTATCCATGTCATCCATCGGAAGTGAAAGATAGACAGGCCCGGCAGGAGCCTGAATGGCTGTGATATACGCTCTGAGAAAAGCTGCAGGGACATCCTCAGCCCGCGCAGGCTCATAGCTCCATTTCACCCAGGGCTCTGCCTGTTTGTAGGGGTTCTTGTTCGTCAGGTAGGGCTCATGAATCAGCATCTCTCGCATGTGCTGGCCAGCCGTAATGATCATCGGCGTTCGATTGTAAAAAGCTGTCTCGATATTTCCCATGCCATTGCCGCTGCCCGCGGCTGTGTGCAAATTGACATGCGCCACTTTGCCGGAAGCTTGAACATAAGCGTCTCCCATAGCGACCGCTACTGACTCCTGTAACGCGAGTATGTACTCGAAGTCCGGTGGAAAATCCTTCAGCATTGGTTCTTCAGTAGAACCTACATTACCGAAGATCTTCGTCATATCCAGTTGTCGCATCAGATCAAAAAGAACTTCCCTTACGGTCGCCATCTATACCCTTCTTATGTGTGGTTCAAGTCGTCGCCACGCTTCGCAGTCGATAAACTTTCCGGTATCACTCTTCGCGATCGACCTTCTCAGATTGAGATCGCGTATTTCGTGACCGCTTTTTCGTCCCATGCAATGCCGATACCCGGCTTATCGACTGCAACGATCTCCCCATTCTTCGGCACAAGCGGTTCGGCCAGAATCGGGCTTGCCCAGTCGACGTATTCCAACCAGTGTGCTGTAGGCGTTACCCGAAGCAGATGAGCACATATCTCAGGATAGAGATGATGAGTCGCCAGCATTGAAGAGAGACGTCATCCTGCCTGCGATGCAATCCGAGCAGCTATTCAGCTCCGACACGCGAATTTTCAAAAGTTCATACAACGTGGGCTCCAGTCCGCTCCAGCGAATAATCGCTTTCGGATGCAGCATGCCCTGCGCGTCTACGGGAAGAGACTGTTGATAGTTCAAAAAGTGTTCGTTGAGCAACTCAAAACGAAGCACAGGTCTGATTATGACAAGCGATGCAGATCTACTGATTCACAAATTCAGCCACAGCTTTCGTCCACATCGATGGCTGATCGTCAAAAGCGAAGTGCCCGCTGTTCGGCAGGACTACCAGCTTCGAGTCGGGAAATCTTTTCGTGCATTTCTTTTGCCAGCGAGGGATCACATTCGTCGTGGTCTCCGACAACAATCAGCGTCGGAACTTTAATTGTTGGCAACCGATGGACATATCAACCGATTTTAAGTTGCCGTCAATAACAAACTCGCCGTGCGATCCCCACATCTCCCGGTAAACCACCCACGAGGAAGACAATTCTCCTAATGGGAAACTGGTTCGGAGGGTTTGCTTGTCGTCATCTCAGAAATCGAAATAATAGTAGTCATAGACCTTGTGTGGATTCGTGATTGTACGGTGGGCCAACTTAGTCTCTAGGGTCGCTCGCTGATGTATTGAGCGAATCCTAAAGACTAGGTTGGGCTTTGGGATGTGTCTTTCTCTTTCCCCTCTGGGCTCGGGGCGTGCTGTTCCTCTTTTTCTCATGCCGCCATCACGCCTGCGACCCCAAAAGCGCTACCGAGAATGTATCCATGGTCACGGCCTACGAGACACCTCTTGCCCGAAGCATTACGGTTGTAGCGATGTAGCAGCGGTCTCAATAAGGCTTGTAACTTCGGACGGGTGACTCAACATGGCCAGATGGCCTGATTGGAGCGTCACAGTTGTGGCATTCATTCGCTTCGCCATCGACGCTTCCAAAGCCGGGGATATAACGCGATCATTACTGGACACCACGTACCAGGATGGAAGACTCTTCCATGCTACCTGGGTCACAGTTGCCTTCAGTCCGCCAGTCAGCGAAATGGGGCCCTGCGTGGCGGCAATGTTGACCTGCTGCGCCTCTGTGAGATCTGGGGCGAAATCGGCCGCTACCCCCGTACTCGATAAAGTCAGAAAGCCGGCCGAGTCGAGTTGCAGATCATTCATGATTGGAGTGGCAGGCACTGTAGCGTTGAGAGATGCTGCGGATTCTCCGTCGTCTGGCGCATATGCGGAGACGTACACCAAGCCGGCGACCTTTGAATCGTTGCCCGCCTGAGTCATAACCACTCCGCCATAAGAATGTCCTACAAGAATCGTCTTGCCGCTTTCTCTGGCCAGAGCCCGTTGGAGAGTCGCCACGTCATTATCTAGAGAAGTCAAGGGGAGTTGAACAGCGGTTACGTTGTATCCGTCCGCATTCAGGTTGGCGACGACCTGGTTCCACGAAGACCCATCGGCCCATGCTCCGTGGACCAACAGCACATTCTTCAATCCCGTGGGACCTGCGGCATGCACTGCTGGAACGTCTGATTGGGAAGAACAGCCGGCGAGCGTTAGAACGAGTGCGGAGATGGCAAAGCCTGTAGCGCTCTTGAAATGCATAAAGTGTCCATCCTTATCTGTTTCTTCTTACGAAGAATGCTTGGCTGTACGCGGCTGATATCGGCGCGAAACATCTCTTGTTAATGGAGGGCCAGGAACGCCAACGCAATTGCGAGAACATCCTCCAGCAACGCGGCCGGGAGGTCGCGACCAAATACTCTCGCCAGGAGGGCCCTGCCTTTGAAGCCTGCAAATGTGCCAATGATGCAGCCGATCAGACCGGCGATCAGGCCGATCGCCAAGCGCCCCTGAGAAATTCCAATGGCTGCTCCGCCCAATCCTCCCATCACAAGGCGTGCGCCAAATTGCGGAGGCACGAGGCGGCTCGGAGTCTTTGGGAGCTTGTCTGTGATGAGCTCTCCCAGAGCTAGGAAGCTAGTGATGTACGGCGTCACGGATTTGCCGAGAAACGAGAGCCAGGTGCCCTCAAGAGTTAGATGAGAGCTATTCGCTGCCCAACTTACAGCAGCCAGACCAATGATCGCTCGAAGACCACAAGCAGCGCCAAGAATGGCGGCGGAGATTAAGACTGTGTTCATGGTGCCTCTTTTCATTTACACGATTCTCTAGCAGGCGCACATGAACATCGCCCGCTAGAGCCTCTGCACGTTTCCTAAGGGGTAAGGCTGTCGAGATTGACGAACGGATCTCGACAGCCTGCGATCTCAAGGGGCCCTAGTGCGAGTTTGCTTTCGACACTGCGTCCAAAATCACCTTGGTGACCTCTGAGGGTTGCGCCAACATAACAACGTGACTCGAAGCGACTGTGGTTGTTGTGGCACCGATTCTCTTCGCCTGGGCGGCTTCGAGAGCCGGAGAAATAGTGCGGTCGTTAGCAGGAATGACGTACCATGACGGTTTTGATTTCCATGCCGGCGCTGTGATTTCGCCCTTCATCGCCGCGACGTTTGTTGGGATCTGGGTCGCATCCAGAACCGCGATTTCCTTGGCAGGTAGATCTTGAGCAAAGTCTTCGGCAATCCCTTTGGACGTCAGTTTGAGGAATCCACTCTTGTCAGGTCGTAGTTCGGTTCCGATAGGAGTGGGCATACTTGTTATGAGGCCGAATGCGGACTCCCCTTTGTCGGGCGCTACTGCTGATACGTAGACCAGTCCAGCGACCTTAGGATCGTTGCCCGCCTCAGTGATCACCGCGCCTCCATACGAGTGGCCAACGAGCAATACGGGGCCGTCTTCAAGCGCGATTGCCCGCTGAGTCGCTGCGACGTCGTCCGCAAACGACGTGAGCGGGATCTGGACGGCAACGACATGCAGGCCCTTTGCCTCCAGCAGAGGCACGACCTTGGACCAGCTGGATCCGTCAGCCCATGCGCCATGGACTAAGAGAACATTCTTGACGCCTTCGCCAGGCGTTGTTTGCGCGGTTACGTTAGTGGCGGAAAGGGAAGCGAGAAGGATGGCGCACGACGCCATCGTGTTCGAAAGGATTTTCAGCATCTGCATTTGTCACACTCCTTGTAACGGGAAGCTTGCACAGGAGAGATGTATTAAGAAGATCCGTGCAGAGCCGGCGCTGGCTGATGCCACACTTCGTGTGGCTGCTCTCGCAATCGCCATACCGTTTAAGAAAGATTAGTGTTCGAAAGGTAAATACATATAGGCGAAAACAATCAGAAGGAAGACATTCCTGCTATAGAAAGCGGCGAGCAGTTAGGAATATCCGCAGGTGGTGAACCAGATGCATGATGGATTGGCCCGATTCGTTATTGACGACGGATTTGGTTCCTTCCGATTACAAAGGCTCCTCATTCTCAGCCAACCCCGAAGTGCTTTTCCAGCCCTTGCCGCCAATCATGGTCCGTCGCCACTCTCCCGGAGTAGCCCCGGAGATCCTTTTGAAGGACCGATTGAAGCCAGACTGATCTGTAAATCCACATTGAATTGCGATACCGGCAATGGACAAACGCGAATTCAGCAGAAGATCTTGAGCCTTCTCGATTCGGCGTTCCAGCAACCATTGATAGGGCGGTTTGCGGAAGCTGTGCTTGAAAGCTCGCGCGAAGTGGCTCAACGAGATGTCGCATACCTCTGCAACACTGCGGAGGTTGATGTCTCCATTCAGATGGGTGTCCAAAAACTCTGTCGCTCTTCGCATCTGAAGAGCAGATAAACCACCCCGAGCTGGAAGAGCCGGAGTGAGACGTCCGTATGAAAATACAAAGTGACAGTTCAATGCATGCAAAACATGGTCGAGAAAGAGTTTCGAGGTATTACTCGGCTGCTCTAGCGAAGCGACGAGCGTCTGTCCAAGATGATGTACGACAGAATCTGGTTGTCCGAACTTCCAAACCAAGCTGTCCACCCGTGGCGCTCTAAACGAATGCGCAATCTCATCGAGAGCGGCCTGAGAAACGTACAGTCCTAATGCATCAAAGGGGTGGCGAGTAAAGACCTTGGGGATCTCCGCCAAACTGAGGACGCTAACGCCCCCGATTGGATAGGCGCCATGTGAAACTCTCCTTTTGCCGAGGAACTGCTCGATTGACGGTATCGCTTTGAGTTGAAGCACAACCAAGTAATCGCGTTGAGGAATTGTCCCGCGCGACATTTCTGGAAGTCCCTCACTTTGCATTCTCCCGAACGAGAACGATGCGGGTTGCGAGAGTTGAAGCTTAATGGAGGATTGACTTGCATGTAGATCGTCAGCAAATCGGGACCAGAATTCTAGAATTTTGGCTTTATCTTTCATTGGCGAGACTCCCTGGATCTAGATCGAGGGGATTCACATAGCGAGCAGAAATCTCATTCCGCGGCAGTGGCGATTATCCTTTCGACCTTTGTATCGAGTTCTCGCGCTACTTTGAGAGCCTCGCTGCTACCGTACGGCGCAAGATAAGAGGCCATCCTGTCATATGAGATGCATACGCCATCCGTGCGTTCTTGAACGAGAATTGTTACCGGCGCATACGAGCCTGCATCGACGACATGCTTCACCATTTCCTTCATGATGAGCGGGTTTCCGGCAACGATCCGGAGAATTCTCGGGCGTAAGCTGGGGTTCTCTTTTCTGAGAATTTCGCCGAGGTCAAAGCGGGCAAACTCCATCAGGCTATTTGGTTGGGTTACCGGATGGACCACCCTCTCCATTTCGTCCAGAGTTTGGGCGGTTGAAAGGCTCTTGTGAAACGCCGTCATATCAGGGTGGCCGATCGCAGCATCGATTCGGGCAACCACCTGATCAAAAGTAGCCGTGGTGACGACCTTCACTCGCTGAACACGAACTTCCTGCACGCTTATCTGCATCGCTTCTCCTTCTGTTGGTGTGAATAGCTCCGCCATGATCGTGAACCGGCCATTGCAACGACGGAGGCAGCTGCGTTGAATCGAAAGCCGAGAACCAGAACTGTCGCGCCTCGGGACGCTGGGGAAAGATACAGATCCCCCAGCGTAACTTCCGAAGAAGAACCTTTACCAGGGCAGCTCTTGTCCAAGGTGGATGAATTTTCCGTTGGGGCCGTCATCGCCAATCAGGGCAAGATCCACGCTTGTTTTGGCGCCATCAGCGATCTCCATTTGCGCGTGCTGCGTGCCCAGCTCCGTCTTGACCCATCCTGGGTGAGCGGAGTTGACTTTGATGGTGGTGCCCTTCAACTCAGCGGCCAGATGCACGGTGAACTGATTCAGGGCTGTCTTTGAGGCGTTGTATGCGAACGCCTTGAATGGAGTGATCGGACTGTTGGGCATCGCCTGTAGGGTGAGTGAGCCCACGATGCTCCCGAGATTCACAATACGGCCTGCGGCGCTCTTCTTCAGCAGAGGCAGAAACTCTCGCGTAATCGCTACGACCGAGAAGAGATTCGTATTGAAAACCGACTCGAGTTCTTCCTCGGTGGTTTCTATCGTGTGCGGGTTCAGAAGCCCCCCTATGCCGCCCACGCCGGCGTTATTGACGAGAATGTCGAGCTTGCCGAACTTCTCTGAGATGAAACGAGCCGCAGCCTTACGGTCAGCGTCCTTGGTGACGTCCACCGCTACCGGGTAAGCTTCAATGTTTTCCGCAGCAAGTTTGTCTGCGGCCGTTTTTGCCTCTTGCTGTGTCCGGCCGCCAACCACGACTGCAATGCCCTTTTGTCCAAGCTGACGTGCCGTTTCGAAACCAATTCCGCGGGTCGCTCCGGTAACCAGTGCCACTTTTTTGTCGCCAAGCATATAAGACCTCCTTGTACGTTGGATTACCATTTGGGGAACTCGATGCAAAAAAACGACCAGTCGGAAGATTTTATTTGGATAATCTGAAGCATGTTCTGAGCTGTCAGAAAGAAGGATGGCCGCTTAGCTGTTCTGCGTCAAAGCCTGGCGCGATCGGCGGATGACCTAACTATCTCTTCGAGAAAGCGATCTAGATTCTCTTCGGCGTGCGCAAGCGCTTGAGAACGCTTATCGATTCGTGAGATCGCAGTCGAGCCTTCCAGGGTGGAGATCAGGAGAGTGGCAACGCCCTGCGGTTGGATTTCTGCCCGAACCTCCCCGCGCTGTTGACCCTCCACGACAATGGCCACCAGTGCGGCTTCCCACTCCCGTACTGCTTTTCGAGCTCTCTCGCGGAGAGCCAGGTTACCGTCGTCCGCATCTACGGCGATATTTAGCCATGGGCAACCGCCTGAAAAACTCGGGGTATTAACGTAATTCCTCACGTGCAGTTTGAGCTTATCCACTGCATCATCGACCGTATTCAGGTTTCCCATGCGCTTCTGCACGGTGTCAGCCCAGGCAAAATCGAAGGCTTCGAGCGCCAATTCCTCTTTGCTCGAGAAATGGCCGTAGATAGACCCTTTCTCCAAGCCCGAGGCTTCAACGATGTCCTGCATTGAGCACCCCTCGAATCCCCGCTGGTTAAAGAGAACGGCTGCTTTCGCCACAATATTCTGGCGAGTTTTCTCGCCCTTGCTCAATCCCGATTTTTTTGCATTGCTCATAGGAGCCATCTTGTGCAGAGTCATCTCTCTGGTCAATCAATGGATTGACGAATCTACGCTTTCTTAAATAATAGAAGCGCAGACAAAGGATCGGATTCAGAGAATGCGACCGGTCGGTAGATTTATCGATCTAGACAAGCTCAATCCTTGAGAGTGGAGCAACGATGCGTTTCTTATCCTCGCTTCTCTATGGCATTAGTGCTCACGATCCAATGACGTACATCGCAACAGCATGTGGTGTAGTGATGGCCGCTCTGTTGGCATGCTATTTGCCGTCACGCCGGGCAGCAGCAGTTGATCCCATGTTGGTACTGCGATTGGAATAGGAATTTTTCAGTGACATGGCCATCAAAACTGATGGCCATGTCACTGAGAGGGATTGCTCTGTAAAGCTATTTAGAGAGTATGTCAGTGCCGTATGTTGTTCGTGACGAATCTCTCGATTTGGCATAAATCAAAATAAATCACCAGATTTCACGCGCAACGACTTCCGGAGCCGTAGGAGATCCGTCGACGATCTGGGTCTTCAGGACGAACTGAATGTTCTTATGGCTCCAATCCGCCGGAGCTCCCTTCAGGCCTTTACTGAGCAACTCAGACCGAGTAAGGAAGTAGCCGGCTGCCCGGCTGCCGTAGTTGGTGATTCCGGCGGCTGTAACCAGGAACTGACCGGTCTTTGAGTCGAGGAGGCGCGAAACGATTGCGTAATCCACCTCTGTCTTACCGTCAAAGCGAATTTGTGGCGGGGTCCAGATGCGCTTTTGCCCGCTGCGCTCCTCGATGATGAAGATAGAGTCTTTCTCGAGAAAACCGAAGGGCGTTGCGTTCATCGTCTCCATGGTCCAGCGATTCGTAAAGGCCCCGATAAGAACGACGGGCGTGTCCGACAACTCCGCGTATGAAGTCTCCGGGGCAATGCGGAACTCTGTCGCCTTCCCCAGGCGTCCGAAGAGCGCACTAAGTATGGTAGCCGCGTTCGCATCTCCGGCACCTACATATTGCTGCATTACTGGCACGATATTCGACTTCGCAATCGCCGGGTCCGCGGGAACAATCGCCACCTGCTGGGTTTGTGACTCCTCAAGGTGGTTTTCGCGCAGGTACTCGGCTCGATATTTCTTTGAATAGGTGTAGGTAATCGGGCTGCCGATGCAGATCAGAATCGGCTTGGAGTCCGAGATAGCCGGGTTCCAAAACTCCCGTAGCACGCCATCGGCTGTAGCCCCGGAAGAAATCTCATGGCGACTTGAAAAGCTCTTTATACAAATCGCTGCAACGGCTGCCACCAGGCATGTAGCAAGAATCATCTGCCAGCGATGGTTGCGCCGTGGTGAGGCTTCCTGAACTACAACCGTGGCCGGTGGCTGCGGCAAATCCGGCTTGACTTCAATGTCTAAGACCTCTTCCGTCGCCTCTGTCTTCGAAGCCTCCGAAACCTCCGAGTCCTCCCGGAAGGTCGGCACGTACGATCCTGCAGGAAGATCGATACGAAAACTCATCGAGTTGCCTCGGGTGGAGTAGTACTGCATAAGCCGTCGGCGGACGTCTGATGCTCTGACCCGAACCACGGAGTCACCCTCGGTTTGATAGGAAGGGTCTCGACCGAAGACCTCAATCCCGATCATGCGTTCCTTCAGAAGCTCGTAACGACCCTCGACCGCCTGCTCAACGACGAAGCGCAAGAACTGCTGGCACCGAGGACTGGAGCGAAACGCAGAACTCTGCAGGATGCGATGTAACTCATCCAGAGCCTCCACCTTCAACTCTTCGCGTATGGCCAGCACGTAGTTCCTTTTGAGCCTGCATGCACCTTGGCAACCGGCACGAGCGGAGTGCGAAACGCTTTGCTAAGCTCCGCGGTCAACAGCAAAGATTCATTTCAAGGTACTGCTATCTTCACTCCTCTATATGAAGGCTCGATAAATACGTTAACTCAACATGAAGAACATCATGGTGCCGTCGAATTCATCTCTCCGCTAAATCATTGCGAGACAATGATTTACTCGCTACGTAACCGTTACGAACGGAGTCGAGCCTACTGATTTCACGACGCCTGAGGAATAGTTCGGAGTATCGCCACACACTTCAGCAAATTTCACGCACCGTCAGTGTCGCGAGGTGCTCGGGAGTCTGGAATGTTCCGTTCGAAGACAGTTCGCATGCAGGTACAAAGGGACTCCCCCGCGCGGCGCGTTCCTGGCTTCTGCGGACTTTTGCTCCTGGCTACAGTGACAGCCGTGCGGCTCTGGGGGTGGGGTGGACCTACGCACACCAACATCATCGATGCGGCATTAACCGCAATCCCCCCCGAGGACGGATTGCCGGCCCGTCTGGGAACCGAGGCGAGGCATCTTCGCGACACCGTGCAAATGGGCGACTGGATGAACTCCCTGGTCGTGATGCACGAGAAATGGCAGGTCACCACGGAAGACTTTCCGCAGATCACCGGCGAATACTTCGGCAACGACTATCTCCTGTTTCCCGGAGCCGCACGTTTCTTTCACCACGACCTGCCGGATGTGAAGAACACGTATCGCCCGTACTTCTTCCGAGCACTGCAGGCCTTGCGCACAGAGGATCGTGAGAACGCCGTGCGCTGGACCGGCAGCCTCCTCCACTTCGTGACAGACTCCGGCTCACCGCCGCACACCATTAGTCTCCACACCAATGCACACCAGAAGATGGAGAACTGGCTTGATGCCTCCACGGTCGATCTGCGGGGATATAAGCCTGCGCTGCTTGGAAATGATGATGAGACAGCAGAGGCCGCGCTGGAGCGCCGCATGGAAGAGCTGGTCGCCAGAAACTCCGTCATTGCAAGACAGATGGTGCCTTTCGCCGATGCCAATGATCGCGCCCGTCTAGAACCAATGGCCCTGGACTGCGCCCGTGAGACGGCAAAGGTTACAGCCGACGTGATTCACACACTGCTTGTCTTGTCGGCTCGCTATGCGGGTGGTAATAACGCCTCGATCGAGATCTCGATTCTTGCCCCGGCTCTGCCGGAGCACCCTGCTCTGGCTGCCAAGCTGATGCTGCTCGGCACCAACTACAGCACAATGAGCGAGGCTGGATCGATTGGCAACCTCGCGTATGCAGGATCTCTTGTTCTAAGGAATCTGCCGGCAGGCACCTACCGCGCCGCAGTAGAACGGCAGGGTGCGAGGACTTACTTCAGTGAGCCTTTTACCCTGCGCGCCAATCAGCATACGACGTTCTCGTGGGCACTGCAGCAGGCGGCTGTCGAAAACAATCTCGTTCCCAACGCCGATCTTACTCTGCATTGGTTGACGCCAAAGGCACCGGATCACTGGCGATACGACGAAGCTCACAAAGGATGGATCTCGGACAACATTCCGGTTGTCGCAGGAAACTCCTATTCAGCCTCTATCGATCGCGTGAGTGGGGCCACGGCGAAGGTAGAGCTTGAGTGGATGGCGCAACACTGGCTCGCCACAACAGATAAACGAATGGACCTAAGCGCCACGCAATCGGGTCGAAGCGTGCAGGTCGTAGCACCCGCGAAAGCTGTCTACGTTCGATTCGTCGTCGAAGGACAGACGCCTCCAAACAATTCGATCCAACAAGCCAAACTCATTCCCCTTGGGAAGTCTTCAGAGGCTGCTCACACGCCGGTCGCCCGATGACACTTCTTCGATGCTGCGCTGCTCAAAGCTATCTCTCACCAAGTCTGGAGAATCTATGCGAACGATTGATACAAACCGCCCCAAGCTCCCCTCTGTAAGTTCGGTACGCAATTCGATCACGGTCCTTGTTCTATTTGCCGTAGTGCTTCTCTTTGCTGCGGTCCGGTCGCAAGCGCAAATCGATACCGGCGGCGTCAGCGGTCGGGTGGTCGACCCGGCCGGTGCCATCGTTGTGGGTGCGACTGTTTCCATTCGAAATGAAGATACCGGGCTGCAGCAGATATTCGTCACAAAGTCTGACGGGCGCTACAGTTTTACCGCACTCAAAGTCGGTGGCTATACGGTTACGGCAAGGGCCGAAGGCTTCGAGCAGCTCACCGAACAGCACATCAACATTGCAGTCCAGGAGGCTCTTGAGCTCGATCTGCGGCTTAATCTTGGCAACGTTCAGAGTACGGTAGAGGTATCTGCCGACCAGCAAGTGATGTTGCAGACGCAGGAGGCTTCCGTCGGACAGGTGGTCAGCGAGACCGAGATCAACAATCTTCCGCTGAATGGCCGTAACTACACACTGCTTGCCCAACTCGCGCCCGGCACCACGACGACATATTACGACAGCGGCCATGGAGAGGTTCAGAGCGGATCGTTCACAGCCAACGGCATGGTGACGACGTTCAACAATTACCTTCTCGACGGCATCACGAATAACAATATGACCGCCGATTTCGGCAACGGCAACTCCTTCACGCTAAAGCCGCCTCCGGATGGACTCGCGGAGTTCAAGGTAGAGACTGCAAATTACAGCGCCGAATACGGACGCTCCGGGGGCGCCGTAGTGAATGCCGTTACGAAGTCCGGCCAGAACACTTTCTTCGGCGATGTGTGGGAGTACAACCGCAATGCCTTCTTCGATGCTGAGGACTACTTCCTGAAGCAGGCAAAACAACGTCGTCCGAAATATAACCGCAACCAGTTTGGCTTCAGCCTCGGCGGTCCGATTTTCAAAGATAAGAGCTTCTTCTTCGTCGACTATGAAGGCACGCGCATTCGCCAGGGGCAGGCATACACCTCTACTGTACCGACTGCTCTCGAAAGAAGTTCCGGCTTCACCAACTACAGCGACCTGCTCACATACCAGAGCGGCAGCCAGACGGATATTCTGGGCCGAACCACAAAGATCGGGCAGGTCTTTGACCCCGCAACCACACGCTATCTCTCGGCCGGTACTTCCGACCCTGTGACCGGCCTCAGGGCGAACAGCACGGGTTATGTGCGCGATCCTTTTGCCGGAAACATTATT
>Ga0310811_10006674_pt1 | contig 14758 bp, 12 predicted proteins | sample YCmetagenome_FD_207642 | JGI IMG/M metagenome (GOLD analysis project Ga0310811, IMG submission 207642) | Soil microbial communities from experimental microcosm in Duke University, North Carolina, United States - YC | ecosystem: Engineered > Artificial ecosystem > Soil microcosm > Unclassified ...
AAGGAACAACTGGAACGCCGCGATTTCGGCAGAGCTCTTCTTGGCACAGCCCTGGCCGTCTCCGCCGCGCAGGCCCAGCAGAGAGCCCGCGCCACCCGGCCGTGGGCGCCGGGAATCAAAATTTCCATCCAGATGCCGGGGTCAGATCCGTCGGACGAAGATTTGCAATTCGTCAACCAGGTCGGCGCACGCTACGTCAACATCTGGACGCAAGGCGATGCCGCCAATTACGAAAATTTTGTGCGGCTCAAAAACAAAGTCGAGTCCGCGGGCCTGCTGGTTTGGAACATCGGCAACATCGACGTCCACAACATGGAAGAGGTCACCCTGAACCTCCCCGGACGCGACAAGAAAATCGAGCAGTACAAGAACTACCTGCGCAACGTGGGACGCGCCGGCATTCATTACACCACCTATGCCCACATGGGGAACGGCATCTGGAGCTCGGAGCCCGAGACGGCTCGCGGAGGCGCTCGCGCCCGCGCGTTTAACTTGAGTAGCGCGTCGGGCCATTGGGCCGGCAAAGAATTCAAAGGTCCTCTGACGCACGGCCGCGTCTACACCGAGAAGGAAATCTGGGACAACTACGAGTATTTCATCCGCCAGGCAGCGCCGGTCGCGGAGGAGCAGGGAGTGTACATGGGCATTCACCCGGACGATCCGCCGGTTCCCATGCTGGGTGGCGTGCCGCGGTGCATCTTCGGCAATTTCGAGGGCTACAAGCGCGCGCTTGAAATCGCCAACAGCCCGAACGTGGGCGTGTGCTTGTGCTGCGGGACGTGGCTCGAGGGCGGGGAACTGATGGGTATGGACGTAGTGGGTGCGATCCGTTACTTCGGCCGCATGGGCAAGCTGTGGAAGATCCACTTCCGCAACGTCAGCGCGCCCGTCCCCCATTTCGTCGAATCATTCGTCGACAGCGGCTACATGGAGATGTGGAAGATCATGCGCGCGCTGCGCGAGGTCGGGTTCGATGGCGTGGTTATCGGCGACCATTTTCCGGAGATGGCAGGCGGTTCGCGGGCCTCGGTAGCGTACACCGTCGGTTACATGAAAGCGCTACTCGAGCGGGCCAATGTTGAGTTTGGCGGATAGGTGGGGCGGTGCTTCGAGGCGCAAGCGGCATGGTGCGCAGTGTCGCGGCACCCAGCTAAGCGAGAGCGCTACTTCACTTATGCCGTTTCGTGTTGTCATATCATGGTTCAATGCTAGCGATTACTCGACGCAGGCTCATCCTGGTTGCCCTGCTGATGGCGGCCGGCTCTGTCGCATACTCACAGAACGAACGCTACGAAAACGCCCGCAGTCTCGTGGCTCGCGTGCAGAATAATCTGCGGCGCGCCGAGCACTTCACGCCGCCTAACGGGAAAGAGAAGAACGTCGTGGAAAACAATACGCTCTCGCCGCGCGATCGCGACGTGCTCGCTGAGGATCTCCGCGATCTGCGTGAACTTCGCCGCGCGCGCGGCTAGTCCTGTCGAGCGCAACCCGGACGATTTGCATGGTTGCGCCGCGCCGCCGCCTAACTGCCGTCGCGGTTTGCGTTTCCCGCTCCCTCCGCGCTACACTCACCTTTTCCATTTCAGTCGGGAGGGCTTCAGGGTTCCGGGGTGAAACTCGAAACAGTAGACTATCTTATCCTCGCGATCTACTTCGGGTTTGTCCTCGGCATCGGCTGGCGCCTGCGCAAGTCGGTCGAGTCCAGCCGCGACTTCCTGACCGCGGGCCGCTCGGTTCCCGTCTGGATCACCAGCCTCGCGTTTCTTGCCGCCAACCTCGGCGCCCAGGAAGTCATCGGTATGTCGGCTTCGGGCGCGAAGTACGGCATCATGACGGCGCACTTCTACTGGATCGGCGCCGTGCCGGCCATGCTGTTCGTGGGCGTGTTCATGATGCCGTTCTATTACGGCAGCCGCGCGCGCTCCGTTCCCGAATACCTGAAGCTGCGGTTTGACGAAAAAACGCGCGGCCTGAATGCGCTCACATTTGCCGTCATGACCGTATTCTCCTCCGGCATTTCCATGTACGCGCTGGGTCTGCTACTCCAGTTGGTACTCGGCTGGAGTTTCACCGCCTCGGTGCTGCTCTCCGCGGCGATCGTGCTGACCTACACGTTCCTGGGAGGCCTGACCAGCGCGATTTACAACGAAGTGCTGCAGTTCTTCCTGATCGTGCTGGGATTCGCGCCACTGGCCATCATGTCGGTGGTTAAGGCTGGCGGGTGGTCGGGCATCGAATCGCGCCTGCCGTCGGTGATGACGCACAGTTGGAAATACATGGGAGACGCCAGCCAGAATCCCATGGGCGTCGAGGTGTTCAGCATGGTGGCGGGCCTCGGGTTCGTGCTCTCGTTTGGCTATTGGTGCACGGATTTCCTGGTTGTGCAGAGGGCCATGGCAGCCGATTCCATGTCCGCGGCCCGCCGCACGCCTCTCATCGCGGCGTTTCCAAAGATGATGATGCCGTTTATCGTGATCGTGCCGGGCATTGCGGCGTTAGCCATCGCCAAGATGAGCATCGGGTACGCGCTGCCGCTCAAAGGCGACGGCTACGATTACGATCAGGCGTTCACCACCCTGATGGCGCACTTCTATCCGTCGGGGATGCTCGGCGTGGGGCTCACGGCGCTGATGGCCTCATTCATGTCGGGCATGGCCGGCAATGTGACCGCTTTCAATACCGTTTTTACCTACGACATCTATCAAGGCTATATCCGCCGAGGCGCTCCCGATGCCCACTACTTGAAAGTGGGCCGGATCACCACCGTCGCCGGCACGGCGCTCTCCATCATGACCGCTTATCTGGCGCAGCACTACAACAACATCATGGATCTGCTGCAGCTGGTATTCGGATTCGTAAACGCACCCCTTTTTGCGACCTTTCTGTTGGGCATGTTCTGGCGCCGCGCTACGGGTCACGGCGCTTTCACGGGCCTGCTGACCGGCACCGGCGCCGCCGCGCTGACGCACGGTCTAACCGTTGCCGAGCATAAGGGCGGATGGATCGCGCCGCTTCACCAGTTTCCGTCCACCATGGCGCAGAATTTCTGGATTGCGATTTTTGCCTGGACGTCCTGCTTCGTAGTCACGATTGTAGTGAGCCTGCTGACGAAGCCGCGGCCTGCCGAGGAATTGCAAGGGCTCGTCTATGGACTGACGAAAGTTCCCCGCGATACTGGAGTAAGCTGGTATCGCAAGCCCGCGCCGGTCGCGGTTTTGGTTATCGCTGTACTGTTGTTCCTGAACATTTGGTTTCGATAACGCATGCTTGATCTACGCGCGCCCACGGGCTGGTTCTTCGGGCTGCTGGGCCTGATCCTGGCGGCGCTGGGCGTGTTCTCGCCTGGATTGCGAGCGTCGCTCACTGATCTGAACGTCAACCTCTACTGCGGCATCGTAATGCTTGCGTTTGGCGGCGTGATGTTGCTGCTCTCCCGCAAGCGCTCATGATCGCCGACAGCTTTCAGCATCAATTCGGCAGCAACCAGAACATGCGCGTCTTTCGCGCGCCGGGCCGCGTGAATCTGATCGGCGAGCACACCGACTACAACCTCGGCTTCGTGCTTCCTATCGCACTCGATCTCGCCTGCTTCGTGGCTGCGGACGATTCCGAGGACGGATATCTGCGCGTCTATTCTGAGGAAAAACGCCAGTTGCGGTCATGGCCCGTGGCGGATCTGGCACAACTCGCTCCCGCGCGCGACTGGACCGACTACGTCATCGGCGTCGCGCAGGAACTAATCCGCATGGGTTACCCCATCCAGCCGAAACGGCTGCTAGTGCGCAGCTCCGTGCCTGAAGGCTCGGGCCTCAGTTCCTCGGCGGCCTTAGAAGTCTCCGCAGCACTTGCGCTGCTCGGCGGCCGGGAAATCGCTCCTCTTACGGTAGCCGAGCTTTGTCAGCGTGCCGAGACCGGCTTCGTCGGACTTCCGTGCGGCATCATGGACCAGTACATTTCGGTGTTCGGTCGCAAGAACGCTGCTCTCAAGATCGACTGCCGCAGCCTCAAGAACGAGGTGGTCGACCTTCCTGAAAATATTGACATAATAGCTGTTAATACCATGATAAAACATGAGTTATCAAACTCCTCTTACCGCGAGAGAACACAGGAGTGCGCGGCCGCGGTGGACGCCATCCGTCGCCTCGATCCCGCGGTGAGCAGCCTGCGCGATGTGACGGTCGCGCTGCTGAATCTGGCCACGCCGTCCACGCCGCAGCTAATCGCCCGCCGCGCGCGGCATGTCATCACGGAGAACGAGCGCGTGGGCCTGTTCGTTACGGCATCGCATCACCAGGACCTGGAGCGGATGGGGCAGCTGATGGTTGCATCCCACGTCAGCCTCCAGCACGATTACCAAGTGAGCAGCCTGGAACTGGATTTTCTGGTGGACACGGCCGTGGATATCGACGGTGTTCTGGGAGCGCGGATGACCGGTGGCGGATTCGGGGGTTGCACCGTCAACCTGTTGCGGCGCGGTGCGGGAGAACGCTTCCGGCGCGAAATTTCAAAGGCTTACGAGGCGCGCTTCGGTTTGATTCCGCAGACGTTCGACTGCCTGCCGTCTCAAGGTGCCGGTGAAGTAAAAAATGTTGAGAGTATTCCTTCCGGCGCTGCACTCCCCAGCTAAAGAATGCTCCTCCTGGGCGATTGTTAGCGCCCCCCTGGTTCCACGCGGGTTGGAAGCGCCTTTGTGGAATTTGATTGGCACAGGCGTCCGTCGTCGGCATCCGCCCGAAGGATGCCTGTGCCATTTCGTGGCACATGCACCCCGTCCCTGTCACGCAGCTTTCGAGCTGGCCGCCTTAGACCGGTGACTGCCGCTAACTCGCAGCCGCATCGCCCAGAATCGAGCTGATCTTCGAAAAAACGGTGCTGATACTGCTCGCGATATTCGGCATCAACGCTCCCGCCGCTACCGCGACAAACCCCGCCATCAAAGCGTATTCGATGAGGTCCTGTCCGTTAACGTTTTGTCTTAAGTTGCGTGCCCGAATCGCGAGCTTCAACAGTAGATGATTTATGGGTGCCATGAGAACTCCTTCTTCTCTACCGTATCCGGGAAGCGCGCCAAGCGGAATAAAGCGAAACTCCTAGGCGGGGTCTCATATTGCCTTGGTATTCTGAAGCGAACTCCTTACATGGCTGACATTTTCCCTTTTCAACCTTATCGTTACACCGATGCCGCCGGACCCCTGGCTCATCTGGTCACGCAGCCTTACGACAAGATTTCGCCCGAGATGCGCGCCCGGTATCTTGCCCTCAGCCCCTATAACCTGGTGCGGATCATATTAGGCGAGCGGCAGCCGTCCGACAATTCCACGACTAATGTCTACACGCGCGCAGCCAAACACCTGAACGATTGGATCGGCCGCGGTGTGCTGGAGCGCGAGCCCGAGCGGTGCCTGTTCGCCTACTTTCAGGATTTCTGCGTGCCCGATACCGGTGAACGGCTCTCCCGCCGCGGTTTCATTGGACTCGGCGCGGTCGAGGATTACAGCGCGGGCGTGGTACACCGCCACGAACAGACCCTTTCCGGACCCAAACAGGACCGCCTCGAGCTGTTGCGTCATACTCACGCGCACTTCGGGCAAATCTTTATGCTGTATCCCGATCCCGGACGCGAGATCGACCGGCGGCTGGAGGCATACACGCAGGGAACTCCGGCGGCGGCGGTTGTGGACGAGTACGGCGCCGAGCACCGGCTGTGGAAGATCGCCGACCCGTCGCACATCGCGTCCATCCAACGCCTGACGGCCGGCAAGAAGCTGTTAATCGCTGACGGCCATCACCGGTACGAAACCGCGCTGGCGTTTCGCAACGAGAATCCCGGGCTCGCCGGCGCATCGCGCGTCATGATGACGTTCGTCAACATGCATTCCCCTGGACTGAAGATTCTCGCCACCCACCGTCTGGTGAGCGGTCTCGCCGAATTCGACGCCGCGGAATTTCTGCGGCAGGCTTCCACCGAATTCCAGGTCGACGAGGTTTCTTCAGCGGAGCAATTGCAAAGTCTCTGGAGCGACGCACCGCGCGGTGCGATTGGCGTAACCACTGGGAAAAAGCTTTACATGCTGCAGTTGCGCGCGCCCTCAGAAAAACTCGACGTTCCCATCCTGCATGAAATGCTGCTGAGCGGCGTGCTGGGGATCACCGAAGAGGCCGTGCGAGCGGAGAAGAACCTCCGCTATGTGCGCGGCCTGGACAAGGCCGTGGAAGCGGCGCGCCGCGGAGAGGCGCAGGTCGCGTTTCTACTGCGCTCCACCGCTATCGAAGATGTCGCGCGTATTTCGTTTTCCGGCGGCGTAATGCCGCAGAAATCCACCGATTTCTATCCCAAGCTGCTTTCCGGATTGACCATTTACAAAGTGGACGAGGCCTGACACCGGCGGCCTTGTAGTTGAAACAGGCGCGCTCGTGCCCCTCGTCACGCTTTCAGTGGCAGCGGCACCGCGTTTCCGGTCTCGACCGATCGCTTGGCGGCCTCAATGATCTCGGCTACCCCAACATTGATATCGAGCGCGGTCAGCCCGTCGAGCTGTTGGCCGGCTTTGAGGGCACTGGTCAGGCAGGCGAGCGGAGCGGCACGCTCGGGCGGCAGGGGTTGGATTTCGAGTGCCTGGGCCTCGCGCCCGCTGCGCAATTCCACGCTGCCATTCTTCATATAGAGACTGCCCTTTAATCCGAAAATCTCGAGATCCTGAAAACCGCGCGGCAGATCCCAGCTTCCTTCAAAAATGCCGACGCTGTCACGATAGGAAAGCAGCAGGTCGGCGTTGTCATCGACTTTGGGAAAATCCTGTGGCCGGAGGCGATTGACTTGCGCGTAGACTCTTTCCGGTCGCCCGAAATACCAGAGCGACCACAGCGCGTTGTAGCAGCCGAAGTCCATGAGCGCGCCCGCGCCATTTTTCACCGGATCGGTGAGCCAGTCAAAGAAATACTTGTTAAGACCCTCCGACCGGCCGGGACCGCCGTGTCCCACAATGCCGCGCAGCCGCCAGACCTGTCCCAGCGCACCCGCATCCACCTTTGCCTTTGCGGTGTAGTTGGCCGGCCACCACGCCATCTGATAGTTGGTCATCACCTGAATACCGCGCTCCTGGGCCAACCGCCGGATCGCCAGCGCTTCGGCGTACGTGGAGGCCAGCGGCTTCTCGAAAATCACATGGATCTTTTTAGGCGCGCAGACCTCCACGATTTCCAGATGGCGGTTATTCTCGACGAACGCCCACACAAAGTCAGGCCGCACTTGGTCCAGCATCTTGTGATAGTCGCTGAAGAAGGGAACGCCGGCCGCCCCGCGCTTCTTAGCCTCGGCCACCAGATCCGGGACGGTCTCGGCGATGCCGGCGAGTGTAGCGTGCTCGCCTTTCAGCATCGGACCCAGGTGGCCCCACACGTGGGAGTGCACCAGGCCAATGACCGCGATTTTGTATTCGCTCGCCGCCCTGAGCGGCTTGGCCGCAGCCAGTGCCGCCGCACCCAGGAATTCTCTTCTCGAAGACATCGTGACCTCGCTATTTTGGGCGCTACTTTTTGGCCGCGCGCGCCGAAGACGGCGGCGTGATGCCCTTGCTCCGCAGATACCCCACGATGTTGCCGTAGTGCTCGTTCCCGGAGGACACCAGATTCACCATCCCCTGCACGGGATAAACCTTCTTGTCGCCCATCCTGACTTCGGCCAACGCCTTGCGGTCGTCCATGCCTTTCAATGCGCTGTCGCAATATTCAAACGATTCGACCAGCGCCTTGCTGAGCTCCGCTTTGCCCGTGAGCGCGTGCAGGTGGTTCGTATCCGGCGGCTTCTCACCCTTGATGATGCCGCAGAAATTGTAATTGCCCATAGTCACGTGCCCGATCCATTCGCTGAAGGGACGCTGCGCTGGCGTCAACCGGAAGCTATAGCCGTCCTCCGGCATCGCTTCCGCGCTTTCGATCAAGTTCTGGCGAATGCCTTTGTAGCGGTTCATCACGGCGTCAGTCAGCGGGTTTGCCGACTGTGCCAGGGCCGCGGCGCAACTAACAAGCAGGATGCAGATGGTTTTCATGACTCCTGCATTCTATCGCCACACGGGGTTGGTGAGCGCACCATCGCCGGCGACGTCCCACACGGCGAGCCGCGCCCACTTCCAGTTTTTCGCCGGAATCGTCCAGGTGAATGCATCGTGGCCGAATTCGCGCGTGGCCTCCATCGCCGGCGTTTCGCGGTGAGTGTTGGCACCGTCACTCCAGACGATCTCCGCCAGCGCCAATGGAAAGGTCCACTCGATGCGGGCGCGCACCGTGATGGCATCCCCGGCGCGGGAAATGCTGAACTCCGGCAGCAGCACTTCGCCGGTGGTGATAAAGCCATCGCCGCGCGCCGCGCTTCGACCACTTCTCCGTAGTGCTCGAAATCCGGAAGCCGCGGAAGGCGCACATAATTCACGTTCATGTGCGCGTACAGTTCGTGCGTCGAATCGATCTGGAAAACGTCCACCTCACCAAGCAACCGCTTGCGCAATCCCCAGTTGTTCATGTCGTCGAGCAGTTTGAGCGCGCGCTCGCCCAGCCGCGGCGAAGATAAATCCGACGGCATGGCCTTCCAACCCGCGCCCAGATAACGGGCGTCGCGGAAGTGTTCAGTCTCGCGAATCTGGTCCGGGAATCCGGTCGATCCCTTGGTGCGCGGATGCGTCTGGTACATGTAGCCGCCTTCGCGGCGCACCATATCCAGCAATTCGCACGCGTTACCAACGCGATACACCGGGCCATGGCCCGCGACACTCTCGACAAAGGGTGCACCCGCGGGCCGGTCCATGAACCAGTAAACCGGTTTTGAAAAAACGAGCGCCCAGTGCCCGCCCAAGTACACGTTCGCCTCTTCGGACGGGATCAGCAAGAACCGTGCATCGGATTGCGTGCGGCAGGCGCGGAAGTAGGCTTCGAGTTCCTTGAGACGCAACATGGAGAGGTCGCGGGGATGGCCGTCGCCGTGAAAATCCATGATCACGGCCGCATCCACGCCCATGTCTTTGAGGACCGGCTTGAACGGCGGCGTCCAGTCAAAGCCTTTTTCGAGCGCCTGCTCGCTGTAGGCGAAGTGCCAGTGCGCGGCGGCCACCTTGAAGCCGTCGAGGGCAGGGAAGCGGTCGCCGTGCGTATATCGCTGGACCTGCGCCAGTAGGGCTCGCGGCTCTTGATCGGAGAGCAGGTAAAACACACCCATGTGCTGCCAGGTGCCCGGCGGCGCGTTCATCCAGGGATAGTAGCTGGAGTTGTCGTCCGGCAGCTGGCGAACGCCGATGGAGACCGATCCGCGAAACGCGGTGTGCCACAGGTAGCCCATATTGGTCGTGAAGTCGCGCGCAAAGAAGTACTGGTGAGGTGGCGGGAAGACTGCGACACTCCCGCCGGCGCTGCGCACGGCAAGCGAGCGGTAACGCGCGGCGATGGGAACGCGCTCGGGGCCTTGGGCACGCTCGGTCCGCAACCGGCCGGCGGTATCGGCATAGGTGATCTCCGCCGTCATGTTTCCGCCGGCGTGCATATCGCTTGGCGCGGACATGCGCATGCCGGTGTCGTAAAAGTAGGCTACGTCCGGTTCCTGCGTGCTGACGATGGCCTCCTGCCGGATCAGGCGGCTGCCCGGATAAAACGTGTAGGCGATGGTCCCCTCGAAGATTCCCATCTGCATTCTTCCGAAGATCACTTGGACGCGATCACCCACGGTCCGAGCCTGGGCATAATGCAGTTGAAAGTCACCTGCGAACCGGCGCGTGCCGTTCGGATGACTAGGCGGAAAATCGAAAAACTGATCCCATCCTCCGCGCCGCACGCCGGTGGAGCACCAATAGAGCGGCCGCGCGCGCTCCACGATGGAATTGCCGCCCAGCGCGATGGAAGTGATGAGCGGCTGCGCGGGGTCCAACGAAAACGTGGCATGCCACACGCGCGCCTGCTCATCGGGCCAGTTGACGATTAGCGAACCACCCAAGGACTCGACCGCAACCGGCCCCGGACGCACGCCGGACAAATCCACCGGCACCCTTGCCGCCCAGCACAGGGTGGGCAGCAGGAGAATGGCGAGTCGCATGAGGTGATTCTAGTAGGTGTTAGGTCTTAGGTGTTAGGTGCAAGGGAAAACCACGCTCCCCCCTCTGCCAGCCTGCGAACTAACACCTGGCACCTGGCACCTAACACCTAGGGTTACAATCGTTCCAATGTCCCTCGTTGTAGTCGGCTCTGTGGCTTATGACGGCCTCGAGACGCCGCACGGGAAAGTAGATCGTATCCTGGGCGGGTCGTGCACGTATATTTCGCTGGCCGCCAGCTTTTTTACGCGGGTCAAGCTGGTGGCGGTGGTGGGCGACGATTTCGCGGAGGCGGATGCTGGGTTTTTATCGAGTCGCGGCATCGATTTGGAAGGGCTCGATCGTGTGCCGGGCAAGACGTTCTTCTGGTCGGGCGTCTACTCGCCGGACATGAACGATCGCACGACGCTCGTGACGGAACTCAACGTCTTCGCTGATTTCAAGCCTCAACTGCCGGAATCGTACCGCACGGAGCCGTATCTCCTGCTGGGTAACATCCAGCCGGCCTTGCAGCGCAGCGTGCGCAGCCAGATGAACGGCGTGCGCTACGTGGGCGGCGACACCATGAATTACTGGATTGGCGATTATCGCGACGACCTGCTCTCGACCATCCGTCAATGGGATTTCTTGCTGATCAACGACAGCGAAGCGCGCATGCTGGCCGGCGAGCACAACCTGCGGCGCGCCGCCGACAAGATTCAGCGCATGGGCCCGCAAACGCTGGTGATCAAGCGCGGCGAATATGGCGCCATCCTGTTTCACGGCGGCCAGCACTTCATCGTGCCCGGGTTTCTGCTGGAGGACGTATTCGATCCCACCGGCGCGGGCGACTGCTTCGCGGGCGGGTTCATGGGATACCTGGCACAGCAGGGTGTCCATCCACAGCACGGCGAGATCGACCACCAGGTCCTTCGCCGGGCGGTCATTTATGGGTCCGTGATGGGCAGTTTCTGCTGCGAAAAGTTCGGGCCGGATCGCTTCCGGACGCTCGACCACTCGGAAATCGATGACCGCTATCGCGAGTTCAAAGCCTTCACCAATTTCTGAGACGCGGTCGGCGTTCGCCGCCAAATTTAGCCGCTGGCCGGTTGTGATCGCCGCAATGCTGGCGACGCTTCTCAGCGCCGGAGCGGTATGGCTTTCGTGGCGCCAGGGCTGGACGCTCTACTATGGCGACGCCGAGGCGCATCTTAACATCGCGCGGCGTATCATCGATTCGCGTACTCCCGGATATCCGCAGTTTGGCACGGTGTGGCTGCCGATGCTGCACGCATTGCTGCTGCCGTTCGTGGTCCGCGATGAGCTGTGGAGAAGCGGGTTGGCCGGGGCGATCCCTCCGGCGATCTGCTTTGTGCTCGGTGTGACTTTCCTGTTTGCCGCGGTGCGCCGCGTTTTCGGCAGCACGGTGGCCGGGGCCACGGCGGCGACGCTTTACGCCGTAAATCCCAACGCTCTCTATCTGCAATCCACGCCCATGACTGAAGCGATCTTCTTCGCCTCGCTGGCCGCGCTGCTCTACTTTACCGTGCGGTTCGGAGCCACACGGTCGCTATGGAGCGCGGCGGGCGCGGGGATTGCATTGTTTGCGGGCACGCTCACGCGCTATGAAGGATGGTTTCTGATTCCGTTCGCCACCGCGTATTTCCTCGCCACCGCACGCGGCCGACGGTTCAAAACGGCGCTGGCTTTTGGATTGATCGCCTCGGCTGGGCCGGTCTTGTGGCTGGCCTACAACGGGCTGGTCTTCCATAATGTCTGGGAATTCTATTCTGGGCCGTCGTCCCCCAAGGCCATTCAGCGCGGCCTGCCGTATCCCGGCAAGGATGACTGGAAAATGGCCGTGATCTATTTCGGCTGGGCCGTGCGGGCCTGCGCTGGCGCGCCATTATTCTTCATCGCGGCGGCGGGGGCGTTAGCCGCGGTGTGGAAGCGGGCATTCTGGCCGTTGGTGCTGCTGTCGCTGCCGGGCGCTTTTTACATCTGGAGTGTTCACTCTTCCGGGACGCCGATCTTCATCCCCAACCTATGGCCGCACGGCTATTACAACGCGCGGTACGGGCTTGTCCTGCTGCCCCTTGCAACGTTCTGCGGCGCGGCGATTGTGGCGCTTGTGAGTGGGGCCCGCACTGACTCGGCTCGGAAACGCCTGTCCGAGCGGCGTGCGTTGGCAGGCTGGATCATGGCTGTCGTAATCGCCGGCATTTCCATTGCGCCCTGGCTGCTCAACCCTCGTCCCGAAGCCTGGATTACCTGGAAGGAATCGGAAATCAACTCTGTGGCCCGGCGTGCATGGACCAGGAAGGCGGCTCAGTTTCTCGAATCCCGCTACCACCCTGGTGACGGCGTATTCACTTCCTTCGGTGATTACACGGGCGTCTTCCGCGAGGCCGGCATCCCGCTCCGCGACACGCTCACCGGCGACAACGGTGTGGCGTTCCAGTCAGCTCAGTTGCGGCCCGACCTCGTCCTGTGGGAACAATGGGCGTTGGTGATGGGCGGCGATCCGGTGCAGACGGCCATCAATCGCGCGCGCCGGCGCGGCCCCAATTACGATCTGATGACGCGGATCATCGTCAAAGGGGCACCGGTGATCGAGATCTACGAGCGGCACACGGCGCCCACCGACCTCCTGCACCCTATTCATGACGATGCTCAAGATCCCGTTTCTGAAAGCTCACGGGGCGAAGAATGATTTTTTGCTGACCCCGGTCGCCGATCTCCCCCCCGGTGCGCCTCTGGCAGAGTTGGCCCGCGCCCTTTGCGACCGCCATACCGGAATCGGCGCCGACGGCTGGCTGCACGTCTCGCCTGGCGGCGAGGGAGCCGATGGCGCAATCCACCTGTTCAATGCCGATGGCAGCGTCGCCGAGATCTCAGGCAATGGCACGCGGTGTGCAGCCGCGTTTCTGGTCCACCAGGGACTTCAGGGTCCAGATGTTAGAATCCGAACGGGAGCCGGCCTCAAACACTTGCGCCTGCTGGACCATGCAGGCCTACATTTCACGTTTGAGATGAATATGGGCACGCCCGAAATCCGGGCCCAACATTTCAGTCTGCCGCTCTCATCCGGCGCGCGCGACGTGACGCTCGTCTGGGTGGGTAATCCGCAATGCGCCGTGCCTGTGGAAAACTTCGACTTCGACTGGCGCAAAATGGGGTCCGAAATCGAAACGAACCCAATTTTTCCGGACCGTACCAATGTTTCTTTCTTCCGGGCGAGGGGCCGGCACGCGCTGGAAGTGGTGTTTTTTGAACGTGGAGCAGGTGAAACCTTTAGTTCTGGTACAGGGTCTGCCGGAGCCGTAGCGGCGGCTATTAGCCGCAGGATGGTGGAGAGCCCAGTTACCGTACACACTCCCGCTGGACCTCTCGAGATACGGGGAAACAACATACAAGTTGATACGGAGACAACGGCCCGTGTGCTGGAGGAGAAGATTCGCACGCGTCAGGCGAAGGTCGGGATCGTCGGCCTGGGTTATGTGGGCTTGCCGCTGGCAGTTGAGTTTGCCAAGGCCGGGTTCACGGTAACCGGCATCGATCTGAGCGATTCCAAAATCGCGCGGATCAATAAGGGCGATTCCTATGTCGGAGACGTGCCGAGCGCAACGCTCGGGCCACTGGTTGAATCCGGAAAGATAAAGGCCACGGCGGATTTTTCAGTGATCCAAGACCTCGATACGGTGAACATCTGTGTGCCGACTCCGCTGCGCAAGACCAAAGACCCGGACATGAGCTACATTGTGTCCGCGTGCGGTGAGATCGCCAAGTTCTTCCATCCCGGAATGCTGGTCATTCTGGAATCGACGACCTACCCCGGTACCACCGACGAAGTGGTGCTGCCGATGCTCGAGCAGGGCGGTTTGAAGGTAGGCAAGGATTTCTTTTTGTGCTTCTCTCCGGAACGAGTCGATCCGGGCAATGCAAAGTACAATACCTCAAATATTCCGAAAGTGGTTGGCGGCACGACGCCCGCATGTTCCGAAATGGGCCACGTGTTCTACTCGCAGGCGCTGCAGAAAGTGGTTGCAGTCAGCTCGACGCAGGTGGCCGAGATGGTCAAGTTGCTCGAGAATACATTCCGCATGATCAACATCGGCTTGGCCAATGAGATCGCGCTGATGTGCGACCGCATGGGCATCAATGTGTGGGAAGTGATCGACGCGGCGGCCACCAAGCCTTTCGGCTTCATGCCGTTCTATCCGGGTCCGGGCCTGGGTGGGCATTGCATCCCCATCGATCCTTTCTACCTGTCATGGAAGACCAAGCAGGCCGGTATCGAAGCGCGGTTCATCGAGCTCGCCGGTTACATCAACGGGCAGATGCCGCACTTCGTGGTGGATAAGATTCAGAACGCGCTCAACGACCACGTATTGGGGGTCGCCTACAAGAAAGACATCGAAGACGTGCGCGAGTCTCCGGCGCTCGATATCATGCTGCTGCTCAAGCGCCGCGGCGCGCGCATCACCTTCTCTGATCCGCATGTGGCTGGGCTGCAGCTCGACGGCGAGAAATTGTCCTCGGAAGACGTGAGCGAGGTGGCGACGGCGGATTGCACCGTCATTGTTACCGACCACTCCGCCTTCAACTACCGTAAGATCGCCGAGCAGGCAAAGCTTATCGTCGATACGCGCAACGCGCTTAAGGGCATTAGCTCCGAAAAAATCGTGAGGCTGTAAGACTCCCCT
>Ga0310811_10006677_pt1 | contig 14755 bp, 15 predicted proteins | sample YCmetagenome_FD_207642 | JGI IMG/M metagenome (GOLD analysis project Ga0310811, IMG submission 207642) | Soil microbial communities from experimental microcosm in Duke University, North Carolina, United States - YC | ecosystem: Engineered > Artificial ecosystem > Soil microcosm > Unclassified ...
GGGCAGCTTCGACTGGCAGTCGCTGCGCGGCAAGCTGATCACCGCGGTGGCCGCCGGCGCGGCCGAGCGGGGCGTCCCGTGCCTGGTGCTGGCCGGCCAGGTCAGCGTTGGTCGCCGGGAAGCCGGTGCGGTCGGCGTCGAGCAGTCGTACGCGGTGGCCGAGCACGCCGGCTCGGTGGCCGCCGCGATGGCCGACCCGGCCGGCACACTGGCCGCCCTCGCGGCGGACGTGGCCGGCCAGTGGTCTCGGGCAAATGGGAGCTGACCTGTCCTACCATGGTGGGCAGGAATGAACGCCGACCCGTCTTGCGTTGGACGTTCCAGGACCGACATACGCAGGACGTCGAGGGAGAGCCATGACCGTCCAGGACACCGCCTCGCAGGGCGCGCAGGCCGAGGAGCAGACGACGCACGGCGTCGAGCTCACCGACACGGCCGCCAGCAAGGCCAAGGCGCTGCTCGACCAGGAGGGGCGCGATGACATGCACCTGCGCATCGCCGTCCAGCCCGGTGGCTGTGCGGGTCTGCGCTACCAGCTGTTCTTCGACGAGCGCAGCCTCGACGGCGACCTGCTCCGTGACTTCGACGGCCTCAAGGTCGCGGTGGACCGGATGAGCGCGCCGTACCTCCAGGGCGCCACGATCGACTTCGTGGACACCATCGAGAAGCAGGGTTTCACCATCGACAACCCGAACGCGGGCGGCTCGTGCGCCTGCGGCGACTCGTTCCACTGAGCGAGGCCTGAACAGCGAGAAGGGCCGCCCCGGCAGTCGGGGCGGCCCTTCTCGCTGTCAGTAGTCGTCCAGGCCGCTGACCTGCGCGGCGCACGCCTCGTCGACCTGCCACGGCGTGGCCTGGCGGGGAGTGGGCAGCGGACGGGTCAGCTGCCGCAGCGCGCCCGGGATGTCGGCGCAGTCGTCGATCAGCTGGTCCAGCGAAACGGGCTCAGAAGCGGTCACGTCACGACCGTAGTTCGAGGGACGCATGACCGGTATCCGTTACCAATCGGTAGTCTTTCGAACTCGGAGCAGGTCCACCCGACCGGGTGGCCCACCAGTGAAGATCGGGGAGAAACACAGTGCCCGTCGCTGTCATCGGCAGTATCGCCGCCGACCACCTGATGCACTTTCCCGGCCGATTCACCGAGCAGTTGGTCGCGGAGCGCCTTGACCGCGTGTCGCTGAGCTTCCTCGTCGACGACCTGGTGGTCCGCCGGGGCGGGGTCGGCGCGAACATCGCCTTCGGCATGGGCGTGCTTGGCCAGCAGCCGATCCTCGGCGGCGCCGTCGGCAAGGACTTCGACGACTACCGCGCGTGGCTGGAGCGCCACGGCGTGGACTGCCGCTCGGTGTACGTGTCCGAGCTCAAGCACACCGCCCGGTTCATGTGCACCACCGACGACGACATGAACCAGATCGCCTCGTTCTACACCGGCGCGATGGCCGAGACCGGCATGGTCGAGATCGGCGCCATCGCCGACCGCTCCGGCGGCCTTGACCTGGTGCTGCTCAGCCCGACCGACCCGGGCGCGATGATCCAGCACGCCGACGAGTGCCGGCAGCGCGGCCTGGCCTTCGCCGTCGACCCGTCGCAGCAGCTGGCCCGGATGGACGGCGACCAGGTGCGCCGGTTCGTGGCCGGCGCCAAGTACCTGTTCAGCAACGACTACGAGTGGGGCCTTGTCCTGCAGAAGACCGGCTGGTCCGAGGCGGACGTGCTGGAGCAGGTGGAGATGCGCGTCACCACGCTGGGCGAGAAGGGCGTGGAGATCGTCGGCCGCGAGGTCGGCTCGCTCCAGGTGCCGGCCGTGCCCGAGCTGGCCAAGGTCGACCCGACCGGCGTCGGCGACGGCTTCCGCGCCGGCTTCCTCGCGGCCGTGTGCCGCGGCCTCGGCCTCGAGCGGGCCGCCCAGCTCGGCGCCCTGGTCGCCGTGCACGTGCTGGAGGTCAACGGCCCGCAGGAGTGGTCCTTCGACCGCACCAACGCCCTGAGCCGCTTCTCCGACGCCTTCGGCCCCACCGCCACCGCCGAGGTAGCCGCCATCCTCCCCGCCTGAGCCTGGCCCTAATAGTTGGAAAGGACCATTCCTCGCGTTCAACGTGAGGAATGGTCCTTTCCAAACATCTAAGCCTTGACAGTCAGAGGCGGACGGGGTATTGGGGCTCGGGGATCTGGGGGCGGATGCGGCCCTCGGTGAAGATGCCGTGCCAGATCATGAACATCAGCAGCGCCCAGATGCGGCGGCTGTGGTCCATGCCGCCGGTCCGGTGCTCCTCGATCATGGCCAGCACCGCCTGCTTGTCGATCAGGTGGTCGGTCTGCGACTGGCGCACGATGTCGACCGCCCAGGGGTGCATCTCCTCGCGCAGCCAGTGCCGGATCGGCACCGGGAAGCCCAGCTTGCGCCGGTTGATCACGTGCGCCGGGATGATGTCGGCGATGGCCCGCCGCAGCGCGTACTTCGTGGTCTCGCGGGTGATCTTCTGCTCCATCGGCACCTGCGAGGCGATCTTGAACACCTCGTGGTCCAGGAACGGCACCCGCAGCTCCAGCGAGTTGGCCATGGTCATCTTGTCGGCCTTGACCAGGATGTCGCCGCGCAGCCAGGTGTACAGGTCCACGTGCTGCATCCGGCTCACCGGGTCCCAGTCCACCGACTCGCGGTAGGGCTTGGCGGTGGCGTCGGCGTGCGTCACCGAGGAGCTGTACGTCCGCAGCACCGACCGCAGCTGGTCGTCACGGAAGATGCGCGCGTTGCCGTAGTAGCGCTGTTCCAGGGTCAGCGCGCCGCGGCGCAGCAGGTCCTTGCCGCGCACGCCCTCGGGGATCCGGGTGGAGACCCGGCCCATGGCCTTGCGCAGCGCCCCCGGCACCTTCTCGAACGGCGCCAGCGACAGCGGCTCGCGGTAGATCGTGTAGCCGCCGAACAGCTCGTCCGCGCCCTCGCCGGACAGCACCACCTTGACGTGCTGGCGGGCCTCCCGGGCGATGAACCACAGCGGCACCAGCGCCGGGTCGGCCACCGGGTCGTCGAGGTACCACGTGATCAGCGGCACGGCTTCCATCATCTCGGCCGCCGACACGGTGCGGACCACGTGCTTGACGCCGATCGCCGCCGCCGACTCGGCGGCCACGTCGACCTCGGAGAAGCCGGCCCGCTCGAAGCCCGTGGTGAACGCGATCAGGTCCGGGTTGTGCTCCTTGGCCAGCGCCGCGATCACCGTGGAGTCGATGCCGCCGGACAGGAACGAGCCGACGGTCACGTCCGCGCGCATGTGCTTGGCCACCGAGTCGCGCAGCGCGTCGGCGATGTCGGCGTACAGCTTGGTGGTGTCGGCCGGGCCGTGCATCACGCGCGGGCGGAACTTCGGCGTGAAGTAGCGCTCGGTCACGATCTCGCCGCCGGGGGAGAAGGTGAACGAGGTGCCGGACTCGATCCGCCGGATGTGCGTGTTCAGCGACTCCGGCTCGGGCACGTACTGCAGGATCAGGTAGTGCTGGAGAGCACGGCGGTCCAGCTTGGGCTCGATGCCCAGCGTGTCGGCCAGCTGCAGGATGCTCTTCTTCTCGCTGGACATCGCGATGCCGCCGGGGCCGGCCGCGTAGTACAGCGGCTTGATGCCGAACGGGTCGCGGGCGCCGAAGATCTTGCGCTCGCTGCTGTCCCAGATCATGAACGCGAACATGCCGCGCAGCCGGGACACCGCCGCCGGGCCCCAGTAGTGGAACGCGGCGACGATCACCTCGCTGTCGCCGTCGGTGTGGAACTGGGCCCCGAACCGCTCGATCAGCTCGGCCCGCAGCTCGATGTAGTTGTAGATCTCGCCGTTGAAGGCCAGCGCGTAGCGGCCCTCCTGGCCGGGCGGGCCCCACAGCAGCGGCTGGTGGGAGTGCTCAAGGTCGATGATGGCCAGCCGGTTGAAGCCGAAGACGACCTCGCCGCCCTGCCAGGTGTTGACCTCGTCGGGGCCGCGGTGCCGCTGGCAGTGCAGGGCGCTGGCCAGCGCCGGCCGCGCCGCGGCGGCCGCGTTCTCAGTGGGACAGATCAGTCCAAGAAGACCGCACACGTCCTAACCGCACCTCTCATCGAACCAGGGTCATCGAACCAGGGCACTTCCACACCGGGGTCGCAGCCCAGTATGCCCATCACCGGCCATCGACCTGTGCACGGGCATCCGGGGCTCGCTCGGGTAGACGCGGCGGCCCCGTGGCCCGTTGCCCGGCAACGCCGGTCTGGATCACCCCCGAACGGTGACGTCCTGATGACTGGGTTAGGCTCCCGCATGACTGACGGCGGGGTGCCGTCACCGCTGCTGAGCAGCGGATGGCGTGGTTACCACGTCGAGGCCCGTCACGAGGAGGCAGCGAGCAGTGCGCCTGATGGAGGGCTCCCGGAAAGCCCGGGTGGCCAAACTCGCCGGGCTTGCCGGCCTGGTCGCGGTTGCCGCAAGCGGCTGTTCGACCGACGAGGTCCTGCGTTTCGGTTGGCCGGTCGGCATCACGCCGCAGGCCGACGCGATGCGCGACCTGTGGACCTGGTCCGTGGTCGCGGCGCTGGCGGTCGGCCTGATCGTGGCGATCCTGATCCTGTGGCCGGTGGTGTTCCACCGCAAGCGGTCGGAGGAGCTGCCCAAGCAGCTGCAGTACAACCACCCGCTGGAGATCGTCTACACGGTCATCCCGGTGGTCATCGTGGCGGTGCTGTTCTACTTCACCGCCACCACCGAGAACTACGTCACGGACAAGAGCCACACCCCGGACGTCACGGTGGACGTGATCGGCTTCCAGTGGAACTGGGAGTTCAAGTACGAGAACACCAAGGGGCCGGACGGCAACCCGGTGTCCACGGTCGGCTCCAGCAGCGAGATCCCGCTGCTCGTGCTGCCGACCGACAAGTGGATCCAGTACAACCTGCTGTCCACCGACGTCATCCACTCGTTCTGGGTGCCGGCCTTCAACTTCAAGCGCGACGTGTTCCCGGACCCGGACAAGAACAACCAGGACTCGTCCTTCCAGAACACCATCGACCAGAAGGGCGCGTTCGTCGGCCACTGCGCCGAGCTCTGCGGCGCGTACCACTCGGCGATGAACTTCGAGGTCAGGGCGCTGCCCGACGACCTGTTCCAGCAGTACATCCAGCTGCGGGAAAAGGTGAACCCGAAGACCGGCAAGGGCTACACCACGTCCGAGGCGTTGTCCCAGCTGAACTGTGGTGACCTGTGCGCGCCGCTGGCGACGACCACGCACCCGTTCAACACGGACCGCACCTCCCGGACCGGAAGCTGAGGAACCACCGATGAAGATTGAATCCCGGATCTTCGAGGTCGTCGCCGGCTTCTGCTTCATCATGGCCGTCATCTACGGCCTGTGGGCCAAGGAGCCGGTCGGCATCGTCGCGCTCACCCTGACCGGCGGCCTGTGCCTGATCACCGGCACGTACTTCCGGTTCGTGGCCCGGCGCATCCCGGAGCGTCCCGAGGACGACACCGAGGCCGAGATCAGCGACGGCGCCGGCGAGCTGGGCTTCTTCAGCCCGGGCAGCTACTGGCCGTTCGCCATCGCCATCGCGGCCGCGATCGGCGCCCTGTCGCTGGCCTTCTTCCAGGTCTGGATGCTGGTCGTCACCGTGGTGCTGATCCTGATCACGGTGGGCGGCCTGGTCTTCGAGTACCACACGAAGCCCAACCACGAGTGAGCTAGCTGAAGCTTCACTGAGCGAACGGCCCCGGGCATTCTGTCCGGGGCCGTTTTCGCGCACGATCTCCCTGTGCCGCAAATAGACGACAAGGCCGCCACCCGGCGACTGCTGGACCGCTTCGGCTTCGGTCCCCGCCCGGGTGAGCTGGAATCGTTGTCCCAGCAGGGTTTCGCGGCCGCGTGCGAGCAGGTGCTGGCCCAGCGCCCGGACGGCACGCCGCTGCCGGACCTGGGCGCGGAGCCGCCGCAGGCGGGCAAGAAGGCCAGCACGGCCGAGCGCAAGCAGCGGCAGAAGACGTTGCGCAGCCAGCAGACCGCCGCCGCGCAGTGGTGGCTGGACCGGATGGCCGGCACCGCGTCGGCGCTGCCCGAGCGGCTGACCTGGTTCTGGCACGGGCATTTCGCCACCAGTGTGCAGAAGGTGCACAGCGCTCGCCTGATGCTGCACCAGAACCAGACGTTGCGCGGCCTTGGCGGCGGCGATTTCGGCGCGCTGGCCAAGGCGATGATCGTGGATCCGGCGATGCTGTTGTGGCTGGACGGCCAGCAGAACAAGGTCGGCGCGGCCAATGAGAACCTGGCTCGCGAGTTCATGGAGCTGTTCACGCTCGGCGTCGGCCATTACAGCGAAACCGATGTGCGGGAGGCGGCCCGTGCGCTCACCGGATGGTTGGTGAACCGGGACGCCATGACCGCGGAGTTGGTGGCCAAACGCCACGACTCCGGCAGCAAGACCGTGTTGGGAATCACGGGAGATCTCGATGCCGGCGGATTCGTCGACATCGTGCTGAATCGTCCGGACTCGCCGCGTTTCGTGGCGAGCCGGCTGTGGTTCCGGTTGGTGAGCGCGACTCCGCCGTCGGCGGACGCGCTGGGCCGACTGGTCGCCGGTTACGGTCCGCAGCGGTCCATCGGGGGGCTGCTGCGGGCCGTGCTCGCCGAACCGGCGTTCCGCGATCCGGCGACGACCCTGGTCAAACAGCCGGTGGAATGGGCCGTGGGCCTCATGCGGGCGCTGGCCGTGCAGCCGTCGAAACTGCCGGTCACGCAACTGGAAGCGGGGCTGCGGGGCCTGGGGCAGGTGCCGTTCGAGCCGCCCAGCGTCGGTGGCTGGCCGGCCGCGCAGTCCTGGCTGACGACCTCGGCCGGGCTGGCCCGGCTGCACCTGGCGCAGCTGATCGCCGCCCACGCCGACGTGTCACACATCACGTCCACAGCGGCGGCCGGGCAGGCGCTCGGCGTCGACACCTGGAGCCAGCGGAGCACGGCAGCGCTGGCCGATCTCAAGGGGGCGGAGTTGGTCGCGATGGCGGCCTGTACGCCGGAATACGTGGTGAGCCAGTGAAAATCTCTCGACGCGGCTTCATCCTGGCCAGCGGCGTCGTCGGCGCGGGTGCGCTCGCCGCCGGCGCGACGCAGGTCGACTGGACCGACCTGATCGCCGCCGCCACCCGGGATCCGCGGAGCCCGGACGCCGGCGTGCTGGTGGTCTGCACGCTGTACGGCGGCAACGACGGCCTGAACACCGTGATCCCGGCGGCCGACGCGGCGTACCAGAAGGCTCGGCCGGATCTGGCCTACCAGCCGCACGAGGTGCTCGACCTCGGCGACGGCCTCGGCCTCAACCCGGGCATGAAGGGCCTCAAGAAGCTCTGGGACGACAAGCGGCTGGCCGTGGTGCGCGGCGTCGGCTACCCCAAGCCCGATCACAGCCATTTCCGGTCCATGGCCATCTGGCAGACGGCCTCGCCGGACAGTCCGCAGCCGACCGGCTGGCTCGGCCGCTGGCTGGACGTGACCGGCGACGACCCGCTGCGGGCGGTGTCGATCGAACCCGTGCTGCCGCCGCTGATGGCCGGCCAGCGGGCCGCCGGCGCGACGTTGCCGGTGACGGGCCTGAAGCTGCCCAACGGGGCCGTGGGCAAGGCCTTCGAGCTGCTGGGGCAGCCACAGGCGGGGGAGTCGGCGGATCGGGCTCGCGTCGCGCGGTCCATCGCCGACCTGCACACCACCGCCACCAAGCTCGGCCCGGCGGTGAAACCCAGCAGCGGCAACAAAGGCCAGTTGGCGGCCCAGCTGGACGTGGTCGCCGGGCTGGTCGAGGCGGGCGTGCCCACGCGGGCCTATTCCGTGTCACTGGGCGGTTTCGACACCCATGCCGACGAGAAGGGCACGCAGCAGCGCCTGCTCACCGAGCTCGACCAGGCCCTGTCGGCGTTCGTGGACCGCGTGCGGGGCAAGAAGGTCGTGGTGCTGGTGTATTCCGAGTTCGGCCGCCGCGTCGGCGCGAACGCCAGCGACGGCACCGATCACGGCACCGCCGGCCCGGTTTTCGTCATCGGCGACAACGTCAACGGCGGCTTCTACGGCGAGCAGCCCAGCCTGACCGACCTCGACAACGGCGATCTCAAGGAGAGCACCGACTTCCGCGACGTCTACGCCACCATGCTGCGCGACGTCCTCGGCGCCGACCCCGCCCAAGTCCTAGCCGGCCACACCACCACACTCAGCGGCCTACTCGCCTGACACCAAACCATGGGCACCCCCCACGAATGCAGGGAAGGACGCCTTACCTGCATTGGACGCAGGTAAGGCGTCCTTCCCTGCATCACTGGCCTGAGGCTGCGAGCTTCGACGACAGCGTGATCCAGCGCTCCAACAACGCCGCGGCGGCGCCGGAGTCGATGGCCTGGGCCGCGACATCCTTGGCCGCCAGCATGTCGGCGTGCACGTCGTCGCTCAGGCCGTTGAACACGGCCACCGCGCCGGCGGCGTTGATCAGCACGGCATCCCGCACCGGGCCCGGCCGGCCAGCCAGCAGATCCCGCACGACCTGGGCGTTGTACGGCGCGTCGCCGCCGACCAGGTCGGCCGGCAGCGCCGGGGCGATGCCCAGCCGCGACGGGTCGATGGTGTCCTGCCGCACCGCCCCGTCCTGCGCGATCCAGGCCGACGTCGTGGTGGTCGTGGTGATCTCGTCCAGCCCGTCGTTCCCGCGCACCAGCAGCACATGCGCGCCGCGCGAGGCGAACACGCCGGCCATCACGCCGGCCATCGACTCCCGCGCGCAACCGACCAGCCCGTACTTCGGCTGCGCCGGGTTGGACAGCGGACCGAGGATGTTGAACGCCGTCGGGATCGCCAGCTCACGCCGCGGCCCCGAGGTGAAACGCAGCGCCGGGTGGTAGGCCGGCGCGAAGCAGAAGCCGATGCCGACCTCGGTCACGCAGCGCTGCACGGCGTCCGGCGGCAGCTCGATGGCCACGCCGAGCTCCTCCAGCACGTCACCGGTGCCGCACTTGGACGACGACGCCCGCGCCCCGTGCTTGACCACCGGCACCCCGGCGGCGGCCGTCACGATGGCCGTCATGGTCGAGATGTTCACGGTGTGGGCCTGGTCGCCGCCGGTGCCGACGATGTCGATCGCCCGCCCGGCCACGTCCACGGTCCTGGCGTGCCGCAGCATCGAGTCGGCCATGCCCAGCACCTCGTCGGGCGTCTCGCCCTTGGCCCGCAGCGCCACCGCGAAACCGGCGATCTGCGCCGACGTGGCCTCGCCGGTCATCACCTGGTCCATCGCCCAGCCGGTCTGCGCCGCCGTCAGGTCGTCCCCGGCGATCAGCGCGCCCAGCAGGTCGGGCCAGGTCAGCGTGCTCATCTGGCCACGGGCGCACCGGACCGCAGCACCTCTGCGACGGTCTCGGCCGCGGCCAGCGGGTCGAGCGGATGCACGATGACGGCGTCCGCCTGCGACCAGGTGGCCAGCCAGCGGTCGTCCTTGCGCCGCACGGCGATCACGATCGGCGGGCAGTTGGTGATCTCGTTCTTGAGCTGCCGGGACAGCCCCATGCCGCCGGTCGGCTGCGCCTCGCCGTCCAGGATGGCCAGGTCGATGGCGCCGCTGTCGACGTGGAAGAGCACGTCCGCCACGGTGCCGACCTCGACGTACTCCACGCGGCCCAGGTCCGGCGCCGGCCGACGGCCGACGGCGGTGGTGATCGCCTCGCGGACCTCCGGCCGGTGGCTGAAGACCAGGACCTTCCACGTCTGCGTGCTCATACCGTGATGCTATCTGTGTCACACCTTCAGGTCTGCAAGCAGTCCCACCCCAGGGCGTCGCCGCCGAGCCGCTGGGCCAGCCCGGCCATTCGGGACCGCTCCTGCGCGCAGCTCAAAGCGGTGATGACCTGGGCACGGAGGGCGTGCAGCCGGACCGGATCACCCTCCTCGACCACCCGCAGCTGCCAACCGTCCTGGGCCAGCAGCTCGCGGGCCCGGTCCACCGAGGTCGCGGGCAGCACGAGGTGGTGCCGCAGCACGGCCTTCTCCTCGGCCCGCAGCCGGGGCGAACGGGCCAGCACGGCCGAGTCCGCCTCGGCCGGATCGAACGCCTCGGCAACCACGTTCAAATCAGGGTTGTCCAGGTCGAACGGCAATTCCTCGCGCCGGCCGAACAGTGTCCGCAATCGTTGGAACGCGCCCATCGCTGTCGATCTCCCGTTGCACCCCACCCGACCGGGCGGCCTGATCCACCGCAGGCAATAATGCGACCCGTGACAACGGCAGCTCCCCCCATCGCTCAGCGGGTCCACTCGCTGAATCGCCCGAACATGGTCAGCGTGGGCACCATCGTGTGGCTGTCCAGCGAGCTCATGTTCTTCGCCGGCCTCTTCGCGATGTACTTCACCGTGAAGGCCCAGAACACCGGCGTCTGGCCGCCCGAGCCCACGCACCTCGATAAGGCGTACGCGCTGCCGTTCACCATCATCCTGGTGCTCTCCTCGGTCACCTGCCAGTGGGGCGTGTTCGCCGCCGAGCGCGGCGACGTGTTCGGCCTGCGCCGCTGGTACGTGCTGACCTTCGTGATGGGCCTGATCTTCGTGCTGGGCCAGGCCAACGAGTACCGGATGCTGGTCGAGGAGGGGACCACCATCCCCAGCTCGGCCTTCGGCACGGTGTTCTTCCTTGCGACCGGTTTCCACGGGCTGCACGTGATCGGCGGCCTGATCGCCTTCATCTTCCTGCTCATCAGGACGAGGTTGAGCAAGTTCACGCCGGCCCAGGCGACCTCGGCGATCGTGGTGTCGTACTACTGGCACTTCGTCGACATCGTCTGGATCGGCCTGTTCGCCGTCATCTACCTCATTCCCTGACCCAGCCCCGAACTGACAGCAAGGGTTGCCCTCCATGACCACCACGCCACCCGCCGACGCGGCGGGTACGTCCGCCCCCGCGGGGAAGCGGGCCCGCTCGCGGTCCAAGCTCAAGCGGCGGGTCTCCGGCCTGCTGGCGCTCGGGATCGCGCTGCTGGGCGCGGGCGCGCTGTACGCCGTCGCGGTGCCCGCCCCGCAGGTCGCGCAGGCCTCCGACACCAACGCGCTCGTCGAGCAGGGCCGGCAGCTGTTCAACAACAGCTGCATCTCCTGCCACGGCAACAACCTGCAGGGTGTCAAGGACCGCGGCCCCAGCCTGATCGGTGTCGGCTCGGCGGCGTCCTACTTCCAGCTCTCCACCGGCCGCATGCCGCTGTCCGGCGGGCAGACCGCCGAGGCCGCGCGCAAGCCCCCGGCCTTCACGCCGCAGCAGATCGACGCGCTCGACGCGTTCATCCAGGCCAACGGCGGCGGCAAGGAGAAGCCGACGGAGACCGACCAGCAGCTCATCGGCGGCGACCCTTCGCGCGGCGGCGAGCTGTTCCGGCTCAACTGCGCGGCCTGCCACCACTTCACCGGCCGCGGCGGCGCGCTGTCCTCCGGCAAGTACGCGCCCGAGCTGGACGGCGTCACGCCGAGCCAGATCTACACGGCCATGCTGACCGGCCCGGAGAACATGCCGGTGTACGGCGACCGGCAGCTCACGCCGGACGAGAAGAAGGACATCATCGGCTACATCAAGTCGGTGACCGACGGCAACAACAACCCCGGCGGTAACCCGCTCGGCGGCCTCGGCCCGATCTCTGAGGGCCTCATCGGGTGGATCGTGGGCATCGCCGCGCTGGTCGGCGTGACCCTCTGGATCGGAAGCAAGGCATGAGCGGCGACGAGCAGGAGAAGCTGCCCACCGAGGCAGAGCTGGACAGCATGACCCGCGACGAGCTGGTCACGCTGGGCACCAAGCTGGACGGCGTCGAGCTGATCAGCTACGAGGACCCGTGGCCGGTCAAGGGCACCAAGGCCGAGAAGCGGGCCGAGCGCCAGGTGGCGTACTGGTTCCTGCTGGCCGCGGTGGCCGGCATCGCCTTCATCGTGGCGTTCATCGCGTGGCCGTCCGAGTACAAGGCGCCGGACACCGACGGGTACTTCCTGTACAGCCTGTACACGCCGGTGATCGGCGTGACGCTGGGCCTGACCGTGCTCGGCCTCGGCGTCGGCGCGCTGGCCTACACCAAGAAGTTCATCCCGCACGAGCTGGCCGTGCAGGACCGGCACGACGGCGGCTCGGCCAAGATCGACCAGGAGACGGTGCTGGCCGAGCTGGCCGACGCGGGCAACCGCAGCACCATCACCCGCCGCTCGCTGGTCAAGCGGTCGGCCGGTGCGGCGGCCGGCGTGATGGGCCTCGGCCTTGTCGTGCTGCCGCTGGGCGGCATGCTGAAGAACCCGTTCGCGGACACCAACTCCAAGGACTCGCTCTGGCACACCGGCTGGCAGCCGAGCTTCCCTGGCGAGAAGGTCTACCTGCGCCGCAACACCGGCGACGCGTCCGAGGTCGTGCTGATCCGTCCGGAGGACCTGGACGCCGGCGGCTTCGAGACCGTGTTCCCGTTCCGCGAGTCGGAGCGCGGCAACGAGGAGGCGCTGTCCGCGGCGCTGCACCGGGCGGACAACCCGGTCATGCTGCTGCGGCTGCGGCCGGACCAGAACGTGGTCAAGCGGGCCGGCCAGGAGAACTTCAACTTCGGTGACTTCTACGCGTACTCGAAGATCTGCACCCACCTCGGCTGCCCGACCTCGCTGTACGAGCAGCAGACCGGCCGTCTGCTCTGCCCGTGCCACCAGTCGCAGTTCAACGTGTTCGAGTACGCCAAGCCGGTCTTCGGCCCGGCCGCCCGTGCGCTGCCCCAGCTTCCGCTCGCGGTTGACGAGAGCGGATACTTGATTGCGCGGAGCGACTTCATCGAGCCCATCGGCCCCGCGTTCTGGGAGCGTGACTCATGAGCGGCATCACGACGCCGACCAAGCCGGCGAACACGGCGACACGCATCGCGGGCGGCGCGGCGAAGTGGGCCGACGACCGGTACCACCTGGCCGCCGGCATGCGTCGCCAGCTGAACAAGGTCTTCCCGTCGCACTGGTCCTTCCTGCTCGGCGAGATCGCCCTGTACAGCTTCATCGTGCTGCTGCTGTCCGGCACGTACCTGGCGCTGTTCTTCGACCCCTCCATGCAGGAGGTCACCTACAACGGCGTCTTCGACAACCTGCGCGGCATCCAGATGTCGCGGGCCTTCGCCTCCACCCTGGACATCTCGTTCGAGGTCCGCGGCGGCCTGTTCGTGCGGCAGATCCACCACTGGGCGGCGCTGCTGTTCATGTCGGCGATCGTCGCCCACATGTTCCGGATCTTCTTCACCGGCGCGTTCCGGCGCCCGCGTGAGGTGAACTGGGTCATCGGCGTCGTGCTGTTCATGATCGGCTCGCTCGAGGGCTTCTTCGGCTACTCGCTGCCCGACGACCTGCTGTCCGGCACCGGTCTCCGGGTGATGTTCGGCCTGATCGAGTCGATCCCGGTGCTGGGCACCTGGGTGGACTGGCTGCTGTTCGGCGGCGAGTTCCCGGGCAACGTGATCCTGCCGCGGATCTACACGCTGCACATCCTGCTGCTGCCCGGCGTGATCCTGGCGCTGATCGCCGTGCACCTCGGCCTGGTGTGGTACCAGAAGCACACCCAGTTCCCCGGCCCGCGTCGGACCGAGAAGAACGTGGTCGGCGTGCGCATCATGCCGGTGTTCGCGGCCAAGGGCGGCGGCTTCTTCGCCCTGTGCGCGGCGGTCATGGCGCTGATGTCCGGCCTGTTCCAGATCAACCCCATCTGGAACTTCGGCCCGTACAACCCGGCCCAGGTCTCCGCCGGCTCGCAGCCCGACTGGTACATGGGCTGGACCGACGGCCTGGTCCGTCTGTGGCCGGCCTGGGAGGCGTACATCCACCTCGGTGGTTGGGCCAACTTCACCATCCCGGCGCCGTTCCTGCCGTTCATGCTCGGCCTGCCGCTGCTGACCGGCATCGCCGCGGTCTACCCGTTCCTGGAGCGGAAGCTGACCAAGGACACCGCGCACCACAACCTGCTGCAGCGGCCGCGGGACGTGCCGGTGCGGACCAGCCTCGGCATGATGGCCATCACGTTCTTCATGGTGTGCCTGCTGTCCGGCGGCAACGACATCATCGCCGACAAGTTCGACATCTCGCTGAACGCGACCACGTGGATCGGTCGTATCGGCCTGCTCGTGCTGCCGCCGCTGGTGTACTGGTTCACCTACCGGATCTGCATCGGCCTGCAGCGGGCCGACCGCGAGGTGCTGGAGCACGGCATCGAGACCGGCATCATCAAGCGGCTGCCGCACGGTGAGTTCATCGAGCTGCACCAGCCGCTTGGCCCGGTCGACGACCACGGCCACCCGCACGAGCTGGCCTACCAGGGCGCTCCGGTGCCCAAGAAGATGAACAAGCTCGGCTCGGCCGGCGCGCCGGTCGCCGGCGGCTTCTGGGGTCCCGACCCCGCCGACGAGGTCACCGCCCTGGAGAGCGCCCGCAAGGCGGCGCACACCCGCTCCGACGTGGTGACCGGCGAGAGCCAGCTCAACCAGGACAAGGAGCTGGCGGGCAAGCCCCAGCAGCCCGACGCCTGAGCAGTGTGCTGAGAACGGCCCCGGTCCTCGGACCGGGGCCGTTTTTCATGCCTGGGCGGCAAGCGCGTCGCCGATGGGCGTGCGGTGGTAGAGCACCGAGCGGCCGGCGCGGACCCGGTCGAGCAAGCCGGCTTTGCGCAGCACCGTGAGGTGGTCGCCGACCGCGCCGACGGCCAGGCCGAGACTGCGGGCCAGCTGGGTGGTGCTGGCCGG
>Ga0310811_10006678_pt1 | contig 14754 bp, 11 predicted proteins | sample YCmetagenome_FD_207642 | JGI IMG/M metagenome (GOLD analysis project Ga0310811, IMG submission 207642) | Soil microbial communities from experimental microcosm in Duke University, North Carolina, United States - YC | ecosystem: Engineered > Artificial ecosystem > Soil microcosm > Unclassified ...
CAGGGACGGTTCGTCGGGCCAGACGACGGACGTCCCGTCGAAGAAGCCGATGTTGGCGATGCCGCTTTCCGCGATGACGCCGCCGTGACCGGTCAGCAGCGCGTCGTCGAAGCCCTCACGTACGGCCTGGCGGCCGTAGTAGGCCTGCCCGAATCCGCCGAGGTGCTTGAGGTGGGCGGCCGGCCGCTGGTAGCCGACCGACCTGAGGCTCTGCGGGCTCTTGGGCGTGGGGGCCGGCGGGCGCACGGTCACCACGACGGACGCCGCGTCGTCGCCGTCCGGCCAGTAGACATAGACGCGCACCGACGCGTCGGGGGTGTCGTCGCCGAGGGCGTGCCGGATGTGGTCGCGTACCTGGTCGCCGTCCAGGCCGTCGCCGAACAACTCCCGGGTGGCGCCGTCGAGTCGTGCGAGATGGAGATCGAGGCCACGCGTCTTCCCGCCTCTGACCTGCATGGCGGTGAAGTGCCCGTGGCTGACGAGCGGGAGCGCGAACTGCTCGGCGGACGGCGGGCGGCCGTTGACCTCAATTCGCGGCTGAGCCAGAAGTCTCATGCCCCATTTTGGGGGTTTCCGGGCTGTCGTTGCGAACAGGGACGTGAGCGCGCCTCCGGGGAATCGCGGGCAGGCCGTGCCGGATACGCAGGAGGGCCCAGACGGCGGGCGCGGCGAGCAGCACGCCGATCAGCACCCACACCGTGGCGGTGTTGCCCACGCCGAACATCTTCAGCGCCGAGGCGAGCAGCACGAACGCCAGAATCCGGCGCACCAGCCCGCCGGGAGCGCGGGAGGAGATGCGCGAGCCGAGATAGACGCCGGGGACGGATCCGGCGAGCAGCGCGGCGGTCACCGACAACTGGAAGTCGCCGAAGAGCACGTGGCCGAGGGCCGCCGACATGACGAGCGGCACGGCCTGGACCAGGTCGGTGCCGACGAGTTGATTGGCCTTGAGCGCGGGATACAGGGCCAGCAGCGCCACGATGATCAGCGAGCCCGACCCCACCGACGTCATGCCGACCACCAGTCCGCCCACGACTCCTACCAGCACGGTAGGCAGTCGCCGTACGGTCACGGTGGGCAGGCCGGTCGCGGCGGGCTCGCCCGGAACCGCCGTCCGCCGTCCCGTCGCCGGGGTGCGCTCCTCGGCCCTGTCGCGCATGGCGAGATAGCCGCGTACGGCCAGGCCCGCCGCCGCGATGAGCAGAGCGACGCCCAGAGCCGCCTGGATCACACCCTGGACGTCCTCGCCGGTGCCGAGCGCCCGCGCGACCAGCACGCCGCAGAACGCGGCGGGAACCGAACCCGCGCACAGCCAGCCGACGAGCCTGAGGTCGACGGTGCCGCGCCGCAGGTGGACGAAGCCGCCGACGGGCTTCATGACGGCCGCGGCGACGAGGTCGCTGGAGACCGCGGCGAGTGGCGGCACGCCGAAGAAGGTCACCAGCATGGGTGTCATGAGCGCGCCGCCGCCCATGCCCGTCAGTCCGACGACGACCGCGACCAGGAAGGAGCCGATCGCCATGACGTAGTCGAAATGCATCGGGAAATCCTACCAAAACCATCGGAATAATCGAGTACATCGTTCGAGAATTCCGGGGCCGGATGTCGGAGCCGGATGCCTGAGCCGGTGGGCTGAACCTCGGGGTGGGGCCCGGAAACCAGGCTCCACCCCGAGGGGTCGGGTGACTGTCACCAGGTGTCAGTCAAGGGCCTGTCAAGGGTGACCGTCCGCCCCGCACTTGATGATGGGACGGATGCAGTCGTTGACGCGCCGCGCCATCTCCGCCTCGGGCCAGGCGTTGAAGAAGTCGCCGTGCATCGTGAACCCGGCCCCCGACGCCAGCCGGAAGTGCGACGGGTCGCCGGTCACGGGATAACGCAGGACCTGCCGCAGCTTCGGCACCGGCACCGGGTGGGTCGCCGGGCACTGCCCGTTCACCGGGTAGGCCATGTGGCTCTTGTGGTCGGCCGAGTCGAGGTCCCTGCCGTTCCAGCACTGCGGGAAGTCGAGGTACGACTCCAGCATCGTGCCCGCCGGGCAGTTGACGAAGTCCTTCCCGGGGTTCACCTCGCCGGCGTGCAGGCACGACCAGCGGGAGATGGTCGTGGCGTCCGGCGCCGTCGCCTTGGCGTTGCCGGCCACGATGCGCAGGCCCAGGGGCATGGGCTGCGTCTGGGCGATGACGTCGTCACGGACGCCCTCGCCCAGATAGTAGAACGTGGTGATGACCGGCTCGACCGGCACGTCGTCCTTGTACAACGTCGGCACCCAGTAGGCCGACTTGTCGACGGCCGGGTTGCAGTTGCTGTTGGCGTTCTGCAGGCTCGTCAGGGTCGAGCTCGCGTTGGTCGTGGTGCTCCCGAAGAAGCTGTGCATGTGGGAGGCGCCGGGCAGGCCCGGGTAGATGATCGGGTCGTCGGGGAGCCGGTGACTGAAGGGACAGTCGGCGAGGAACTCCGCGACGCGCACGACATTCCCACCGCCACCGGTCGGCGGAGGTGTCGTTCCCCCACTGCCGAAGACCTGGAACTCCCACAAGGACACGCCGTACTGGGTGGCGCGGGCGGTGGCGTACAGCCGGACGTATCGGCCGCTGCCCGAGACGTTGAGCGTCTGGTTGCCGCCGGTCCCCGTCGTGGTGGAGTAGACGGTGGTCCAACTCGTGCCGTTGGCGGAGGTCTGGATCTGGAAGGCCCTCGCGTAGGCCGCCTCCCAGTTGAGCACGACCTGGTTGACGGTGGCGGTCGCGCCCAGGTCGACCTGCAGCCACTGCGGGTCGGCGAACGCGCTGGACCAGCGGGTGCCCAGGTTGCCGTCCACCGCGGCGGAGGCGGGAGAGCCGCCGTTCTCCGCGGAGGAGGCGGTGACCGGGTGCCCCTGGGAGAGCGGGGGTGCGGCGGCCTCGGCACGCGGGAGGAACACCGCGGAGGCGCCGAGGAGCGCGAACAGGGCGGCGGCGAGCGCCGCCAGTCTCAGGCGGGGGACATGGCTGGGGGGTGACATGGCGGACTCCAGGGGTGGGGGATGGGTGGCCCGGGAGGACTCCCGGGCCACCGGCTGATCAGTTCTCGATCAGTTCTCGATCAGTGCTGATCACTGGTAGACGCGCACGTAGTCGACGAGCATCCTCGACGGGAACGGCGTGCTCGCGTCCGGCGGGCCGGGCCAGTCGCCGCCCACCGCCAGGTTGAGGATGATGTAGAAGGGGTGGTCGTAGACCCACGGTCCCCGTGTCGCCTCGACCTGGTCCTTGCTGAGGGTGAACACCGTCTGGCCGTCCAGCGTGTAGACGATGCCCTTGCTGTCCCAGTTCGCGGCCCAGACGTGATAGTCCGCGGAGAAGTCCGCGTTCCCCGGAAGTGTGTACGGCGAGCCGATCCCGGCTCCGCCGTTGTAGGCGGGGGCGTGGATCGTGGAGTAGGACGTCTTCACGTCCTTGCCGAGGACCTCCATGATGTCCACCTCCCCGTTGTACGGCCAGGGCCGGCCGGTCAGGAAGTCAGCGCCCATCATCCAGAACGCGGGCCAGAAGCCGTTGCCCTTGGGCACCTTGATCCGGGCCTCGACGCGGCCGTAGGTGAAGTGGAACTTGTTGGAGGTGTTCAGCCGGGCCGAGGTGTACTGGCAGGTGCCGCCGGGACAGGCCGAGCCGGGAGTGGTCTCCCTGCGCGCCTCCATCACGAGGCTGCCGGCTCCGTCCATGGAGGCGTTGTTGTTGTTCGTGTAGTACTCCAGCTCGTTGTTCGGGCCGGTGCCGGTGTCGACGGTCCACTTGGCCGGGTCGGGCTTGGCGCCGGCGGCGCCGTTGAACTCGTCGCTCCACACCAGTTGCGGTGGGTTGCGCGGGTCTGACGGGAGCGGGGGGGGGGGGGGGGGGGCGCCACCGGTTCCCCACACCTGGAATTCCCACAGGGAGTAGCCGTAGGCCGTGGCGCGCTGCGTGCCGTACATGCGGACGTAGCGGCCGGTGCCGTTGACGGTCAGGGTCTGCTTGAACCCGGTGCCCGTGGTGGTGGAGTAGATCGGGGTCCAGTTGGCGGCGTCCGGTGACACCTGGATCTGGAACGCCCTGGCGTAGGCCGGGTCCCACTGGAGCACGACCTTGTGGATCTGCGCGGTCGCGCCGAGGTCGACGTAGATCCAGCCGGGGTCGACCCAGCCGGTGGTGCTGCTCGTCGCCCAGCGCGACGCCGGGTCACGGTCGAAGGCGCGGGCGGGGATGCACTCGTAGCAGTTGACGTCGCTCTGGGAGGTCGAGGCCACGCCGGGCTTGCCGTACGACAGCAGTTTGTCGCCGCCCGGGTCAGGGGGAGTCGGCGTCGGTGTGGGGGTGGGGGTCGGCGTGGGCGTCGGCGTGGTGCCGGAACCGGTGCGGACGGAGAACGTGAACAGCGAGTAACCGAAGGCCGTGGCCCGCTGCGTGCCGTACATGCGGACGTAGCGGCCGGTGCCGGTCACGTCGAGGACCTGGGTGCCCCCGGTGCCGGTCGTGGTGGAGTAGACGTTCGTCCAGGTCGTGCCGTCGGCGGAGGTCTGGATCTGGAAGGCCCTGGCGTAGGCCGCCTCCCAGGTGAGGGTGACGCCGCAGATCTCCTGGGCGGATCCGAGGTCGACCTGGATCCACTGCGGGTCGCTGAACGCGCTGGCCCAGCGGGTCCCGCCGTCGCCGTCGACGGCGTTGGCGGCGGGGAAGACGGCGTTCTCCGTGGAGGAGGCGGTGGCGGGGCGGCCGCGTGCGGCGTCGGCCGTGCCGCAACCCGGCGAGGTGCCGCCGGGGCCGTAGACCTGGAACTCGAGCAGTGAGTAGCCGTAGGGGAGGGCGCGCTGCGTGCCGTACATGCGGACGTAGCGGCCGGCGCCGGTCACGGCGAGCGTCTGGTTGCCGCCCGTCCCCGTGGTGGTGGAGTAGACGGACGTCCAGTTCGTCCCGTCGGCGGAGGTCTGGATCTGGAAGGCCCTGGCGTAGGAGGCCTCCCAGTTGAGCACGACCTGGCTGACGGTCTGGACGGAGCCGAGGTCGATCTGGATCCACTGGGGATCGCTGAACGCGCTCGACCAGCGGGTGGTCAGGCTGCCGTCGACGACGTTGGCGGCGGGGAACGCCGCGTTCTCCACTGAGGACGCGGTGACCGTCTTCCCCTGGGAGATGAGGGTGTCGGCCGCGGCGGCGGGGACCAGGACGAAGCAGGACGTGATGAGGATGATCGCCGTTGCGACCAGTAGGCCCAGGCGGTGACGTCCTGGACTGCGGGATGGACTCACGGGGTCTCCTTGGCGGGCGGGGGGTTCAGGGAGCGCTCCCGGACAGGAGCGTGCTACCTGTTAGGAAGAGCTGTCAAGAACCCCGTTAACCAAACCGAAATGCAACGCACACCCGTAATATCCCTCGAGTTACAAGTAGAGAGCGCTCTCTGATCCGGCGATCCGATCAGGCTGTGCTGCTCTGAACTGCGGATATGGGATTGACGCTAAGAAACCGCTCTCTCGCATTATTCCGGACGCCGTTCCGCAGGTATCCACCATTGTTACAGGGGGGCCCTTGACACGAAATGCCGCCGGAATCCACCGTGTGAGGGAGCGCTCCCTACAAGATCACTTAAGGGGCCCAAGGAGGGTTCTATGGGCAAGCTTCGCCCCGGACGCATCGCCCCGATGCTCGCCGCAGCTTTACTGGCCGCCAGTGTGGCCGCCTGTGGTGGCGGCTCGGACGAACCGGCGGCCTCCGGCCAGCCGGCCGAGAAGATCAAGCTCACCGTTGGACTGTTCAGCGACTTCCACTTCGCGCCGCTGTACGAGGAGTTCAAGAAGACCCACCCGAACGTCGAGATCGTCGAGCGTCGGGCGCAGTTCAACGACCACCACAAGAACCTCACCACGCAACTCGCGACCGGCGCGGGCGCCGCGGACGTGGTGGCCGTCGAGGCCGGGTACATCGCCACGTTCACTCCGCTCGCCGACAAGTTCTACGACCTCGGCCAGTACGGCCTGGGCAAGAGGCAGGCCGACTACCTGGACTGGAAGTGGAGCCAGGGCCTGTCGCCCGACGGCAAGCTGCTGGGCCTCGGCACCGACATCGGCGGCACGGCCATGTGCTACCGGACCGACCTGTTCAAGGCGGCGGGCCTGCCGACCAACCGTGACGAGGTGTCCAAGCTCTGGCCCACGTGGGAGGACTACGCGAGGGTCGGCCAGCAGTTCATGGCCGCCAAGGTGAAGAACGCCAAGTGGTTCGACGGGCCGGGTGAGAACTTCCGCGCCATGGTCGACCAGGCTCCCGTCGGGTTCTACGACGAGCAGAACAACCTGGTCGCCGGGACCAACCCCGACGTGAAGAAGGCGTGGGACCTGTCGGTCCAGATGCTCCAGGCGGACGAGTCGGCCAAGCTCGCCGCCTTCAGCCCCCCATGGAACACCGGCCTGACCAAGGGCTCATTCGCCACGATCGTCTGCCCGTCGTGGAAGACCGGCAGCATCAAGGACGCGGCCCCGACCACGGCCGGTAAGTGGGACGTCGCGGCGGTGCCCGGCGGTGGCGGCGGCAACCAGGGTGGGACCCACCTCATGGCGCCGAAGCAGGGCAAGCACCCCAAGGAGGCCGCCGAGCTGATCGACCTGCTCACCAGCAAGGACAACCAGCTCAAGCTCTTCACCGACGCCGGCGCTCTGCCGTCGATCCCCGCGTTGTACGACGACCCGGCGATCACGGGCTTCACCAACCCGTTCTTCAACGACGCGCCGACGGGCAAGATCTTCACCGACGCCGCCAAGGCTCTGAAGCCCCAGCACGTGGGGCCCAAGGCCGGTGACGTGCTCACCGCGTTCGGCAATGCCCTGCAACGCGTCGAACAGGGCAAGCAGCAGCCCGACGCGGCGTGGCAGCAGGCCCTGCAGGACCTCGACCGGATCAAGTAGCTCGCCGGGTGGCCGGCTCGGACCAAGCGAGCCGGCCACCCCAACGATCTCACGAACCAAGAGAGGACCCGCTGTGGCCACCCGCGCCCCCGACCGTCCGACGGTGGTCCCGCGCCACAGGTCCGAACGGTTCAGCCGGCAACTCGCGCACCGGCTCGACGTCAAGGCCTCGCCGTACGCGTATGTCATGCCGTTCCTGCTGGTGTTCTGCGCGTTCGGGCTGTTCCCCCTGGTCTACACGGCCTGGGTGAGCCTGCACGACTGGACGCTGCTCTCCGACGTCCACAAGTTCGTCGGCCTGGACAACTTCGCCTTCCTGCTCGGCGACGACTACTTCTGGAACGCGACCTTCAACACCGTGTCCATCGGGCTGGTGTCGACGGTCCCGCAGTTGCTGCTGGCGATCTGGCTGGCGCACCTGCTGAACCGCCCGCTCCGGGCCCAGACGCTCTTCCGGGTCACGCTGCTGCTCCCGAACGTCACCAGCGTCGTCGCCGTCGTGGTCATCTTCAGCCAGCTCTTCGGCCGGGACTACGGGCTGATCAACTGGGTGTTGTCGTGGTTCGGCGTCGGCGCCATCGACTGGAACGCCGGGACCGCGAGCTCGCACGTGGCCATCTCCACCATGATCATGTGGCGCTGGACCGGCTACAACGCGCTGATCTTCCTGGCGGCCATGCAGGCCGTGCCGCGTGACCTCTACGAGGCCGCCACCATCGACGGCGCCTCCGGGTTCACGCAACTGAGGAAGATCACCATCCCGATGATCAAGCCCACGATCGTCTTCGTGGTCATCACCTCCACCATCGGGGCGATGCAGGTCGTCGCGGAGCCGCTGCTGTTCGGCACCTACAGTCCCACCGGCGGCCCCGACCGCCAGTACCAGACGCTCTCGCTGTTCATCTATGAGAACTTCGCGAAGCTCGACTTCGGCTACGCCTCGGCGATCTCCTGGATGATGTTCGTCTTCATCGTCATCGCCGCCGGCATCAACTACCTGCTCACCCGCCGTTCGGGGGGGAACCTGACATGATCCCGCGGCTGGGTTCGGGCAAGGCCCGCACGCTCACCTACCTCACGCTGATCGCCGTGGTGTTCTTCTCGGCGCTGCCGCTCTACTACAGCGTGGTCGTCGCCTCCCGCGACAACTCGGCGCTGGCCGACGTGCCGCCGCCGCTCTGGCCGGGAGGCAACTTCGTCGCCAACGTGGAGAAGGTCTTCGACACCGTCCCGTTCGCGCTGGCGCTGCTGAACTCCGTCCTGGTGGCGGGGTCGATCGCGATCGCGGTCATGTTCTTCTCGACGCTCGCCGGGTTCGCCTTCGCCAAGCTGCGCTTCCGGGGGCGCAACGCACTCCTGCTGATCACCGTGGCCACGATGATGGTCCCCACGCAGCTCGGCATCATCCCGCTCTACCTGATCATGGTGAAGCTGGAGTGGACCGGGTCGATGTACGCGCTCATCGTCCCCGCCCTGGTCAACGCGTTCGGCGTGTTCTTCATGACGCAGTTCCTGTCCCGGGCGTTGCCGACCGAGCTCCTGGAGGCGGGTCGCGTGGACGGCTGCACGACCTGGGGCCTGTTCTGGCACGTGGTGCTGCCGGTGGCCCGTCCGGCGGCGGCGGTGCTGGGCATGCTGACGTTCATGTCGGCGTGGAACGACTACTTCTGGCCGCTGATCGTGCTCACCCCCGAGAACCCCACCGTCCAGGTCGCCTTGTCCACGCTGGCCGCGGGTTACGTCAGCGACTACGCGCTCAGCCTGACCGGCACCACGCTCGGCACGCTGCCGCTCGTCATCGTTTTCGCCCTGCTCGGCAAGCAGATCATCGGAGGAATCATGCAAGGAGCTGTCAAGGGATGACGATCACCACCGTCGAGACTCGGGGGCAGACGCTGGTCTTCCCTGATGGTTTCCTCTGGGGCGCGGCCACCGCGTCCTACCAGATCGAAGGCGCCGCGCGGGACGACGGCCGGGGGCCGTCGATCTGGGACACCTTCTCGCACACGCCCGGCAGGGTCGCCACGGGCCACACGGGCGACGTGGCCTGCGACCACTACCACCGCTACGCCGACGACGTGCGGCTGATGGCCGACCTCGGCCTCGGGGTCTACCGGTTCTCCGTCTCCTGGCCGCGGGTGCAGCCCGACGGCTCGGGGCCGACCAACATGCGCGGGCTGGACTTCTACGACCGGCTCGTCGACCGGCTGCTGGATGCCGGGATCGACCCCTACGTCACGCTCTACCACTGGGACCTGCCGCAGAGTCTGGAAGACCACGGCGGCTGGCCCAACCGGGACACGGCCTATCGCTTCACCGACTACGCCCTGGCCGTGCACGCCCGGCTGGGCGACCGGGTGAAGACCTGGACCACCCTGAACGAGCCGTGGGTGGCGGCCTTCCTGGGATACGGCAACGGCGTGCACGCGCCCGGCCGTACGGACGCCGCGGACGCACTGCGGGCCGCGCACCACCTGCTGCTCGCCCACGGGTTGTCCACGTCGGCCCTGCGCTCCGCGGGCGTCGAGGAGATCGCTCTCACGCTCAACCTGTCGCCGGTCATCACGCACGGAGCGGGGGAGGCGGACGCCGAGGCCGTGAACCGGGCCGATGTCCTGCTCAACCGCCAGTTCCTCGACCCGGCGCTGCGCGGCGTCTATCCCACGGAACTGCTCGAGATCATGGAGCGCCGCGCGGGCCTCGGGCACATCCACGACGACGACCTGGACGTGATCCACCAGCCGATCGAACTGCTGGGCATCAACTACTACAACCCCACCTACGTCATCGCAAAGCCGGGTGAGCCGGCCGATCCGGCATGGCCCGGCAGCGAGGGCATCGGGTTCGACGGCTCCGACGAGCCGACCACCGCGATGGGCTGGCCGATCAGTCCCGACGGCCTGTCCTCACTGCTGGTACGGCTCTCGCACGACTACCCCGAGGTCGGGCTGATCGTCACGGAGAACGGCGCGGCCTTCGACGACGTCGTCGTCGGCGATCAGGTCCACGACGCCGATCGCGTGGCGTACCTGGACGGGCACATGCGCGCCGCCCACGCCGCGATCGAGGCCGGCGCCGACCTCCGCGGCTACCTCGTGTGGTCGCTGCTGGACAACTTCGAGTGGCATGACGGGTATCACCGGAGGTTCGGCCTGGTGCGGGTCGACTTCGGCACCCAGCGCCGCCTGCTGAAGGACAGCGCGCTGTGGTACCGGGGGGTCATCGAACGCAACGGGCTGGCCTGAGCCACCCACTCTGGACGCCGAGGGAGACGGTGAGCATGCTCGACGAGCCCGTGACCCGTGAGAGGGCATGACGAAGCGGCCCACGCTGGAGGCCGTGGCCGCGCGGGCGGGTGTCTCCCGCGCCACGGTCTCCAGGGTCGTCAACGGAGAGACCACGGTCACGCCGGGGATCCGCGACGCGGTGCTGCGTGCCGTCAACGAGTTGGGCTACGTCCCGAACCTGGCGGCACGCAGCCTCGTCACGCAGCGGACCGATTCGGTGGCCCTCGTCGTGTCCGAGCCGCCCACCAGGGTCTTCTCCGACGACCCGATGTTCTCCACGGTCATCCGCTCGGCCAGCGCCGAGCTCGAGGCGGCGGACAAGCAGGTCGTGCTGATGCTGGTCGGCGACCGCACGAGCCACGGCAGGGTCGAGCGGTATCTCACCGGTGGGCACGTGGACGGCGTCATGCTGATCTCGATGCACGGCGCCGACCCCATCCCGGCCGCGCTCGCGCGGATGCGCGTCCCCGTCGTGTCGTACGGCAGGCCGGCCGTCAACATCGCCCTGCCGTATGTGGACAACGACAACGTCGGAGGGGCTGAGGCGGCCGTCCGGCACCTGCTCGAACGGGGCCGCAGGCGCATCGCCACCATCGCCGGTCCTCCGGACATGATCGCCGGGCAGGACCGCCTGACCGGCTACCGCACGGTCCTGCGCGACTCCGACCGCCGTTCCATCGTGGCGGTGGGCGACTTCACCCGGGAGTCGGGCGCGACCGCGATGCGGCAACTCCTGCGCGACGACCCGGGGCTCGACGCGGTGTTCGCCGCCAACGACCTGATGGCGATCGGCGCCCTGCGCACGTTGCGTGAGGCGGGCCGCCGCGTCCCCGACGACGTCGCGGTCGTGGGATTCGACGACATCGAGGCGGCGAGCTACGCCGAGCCGCCGCTCACCACCATGCGTCACCCGTTCCCCGAGCAGGCCGCGGCCATGGTCACGCTGCTGCTCGCCCTGCTCAAGGGGCAGCCCGCCGTCCCGGTCATCCTCCCCACCGAACTCGTGGTCAGAGAGTCCACCTAGCTGTGACCGGCATGCGCGGTGGGTACCGCATGCCCGCGAGGGGTCTAAATTTTCATTTTTTATGAATAGTTATTGACGGCGCTCGAGCTGGAGTGCCAAGGTTTCCTCTGTCTCGGCCGGACCCACCCCCACCGGTTCCTTACGGAGGTCCCCCTGTGAGTCACCCCATCGTGAGCCGACGCGGTTTCCTCGCCGGTGTCGGCGCGCTCGGCGTCGCGTCCGCTCTTAGCGCGTGCGCGACCAGCACCCCCTCGCCGGCCGCGGGATCCGGCGCGAAGTCCACCGCGTTGCAGCTGAAGTCCCGCGAGACCAGCGACGGCGGACGCAAGGCCATGCAGGCGTTGCTGGATGAGTTCGTCAAGGCGAATCCGCAGTACAAGCCGACGCTCAACACGATGGAGCCGGCCGCCTTCCAGCAGCAGATCCGCGCCGACCTCACCCTGGCCACGCCGCCCGACATGCTCACCTGGTTCGCCGGTGAGATCGCGAGCAACTTCGCCAAGCAGGGGCTGCTCCTCGACGCCACGTCGGCGTTCCCCGCGGACGGTTACAGCAAGCAGTTCGCGGACCTGTCGACCGACGCCTCCGGCAAGAAGATCTTCGTCCCCACCAACTACTACTGGTGGGGCATGTTCTACCGCACGTCCAACTTCGAGAAGTGGGACGTCTCCGAGCCCAAGACCTGGGACGAGTTCATCGCCCTGTGCAAGACCCTGAAGGGCAAGGGCGTCAGCCCGATCGCGCTCCCGCTGGCCGACTCCGCCTGGCTGACCGCGTCGTGGTTCGATTACCTCAACCTGCGCATCAACGGCGCGACCTTCCACCGGGCGCTGCTCGCCGGCCAGGAGGCCTACACCGACCCGCGTGTCGCCAAGGTGCTCGACACCTGGCGCGAGGTCCTGCCGTACCTCGACCCGGACGGCAAGGGCCTCGCTTTCCAGGAGGGCTCGGCGAAGTGGCAGCAGGGCAAGGACGCGATGTTCCTGGCCGGCACGTTCCTCGGCGACGCGACGCCGGCGGACGTCAAGGCCGACGTCAACTTCTTCCAGTTCCCGATCATCGACGCCAACGTGCCCGTCGCGGAGGAGGCGCCGCTGGACGGCTTCATCGCCAGCGCCCGCACCGCGAACCCGGAGGGCGCCGCGGCGTTCCTGAAGTACGTCGCCACCCCGCAGGCCCAGGAGCTCTACCTCAAGACGTCCGGGAGCACCCTCATCCCGGCCAACAGCAACGCCAAGTCGCCCGTGTCGACGCCGCTGCTGGAGAAGGGCCGGGCCATGGTGGCCTCGGCGGCCGACGTCACCCAGTTCTTCAACCGCGACTCCAACGACGACCAGTTGAACGCGCTCACCACGGCGCTCGTCCGGTTCATCGACAAGCCCGACGAGGCCGGCGACATCCTCAAGCAGTGGCAGAGCGACTCCGCGAAGGCGCGCGGTAACTGACGATGGCCGCCGTTCCCAAGGCCGTCTCGCGCGGTGGTCCGGGCGCCCTCTCCGTGGGCGTCCGCCGCGGATCCCGTGAGACGCTCGTCCTTCTCGCGTTCGTGCTGATCCCGTTCGGCCTGGAGATGTTCTGGACCTTCTGGCCCGCGCTGAACAGCGTCTACATCTCGCTGACCCAATGGGACGGCATCGCGCCGCCCGTCTTCGTCGGCCTGGACAACTACGCCAGGATGTGGTCGGACGAGACGTTCCGTACGGCACTGCGCAACACCGTCATCTGGCTGGTGTTGTTCGGCGGGCTGTCCGTGCTGGGCGGCCTGGGATTGGCGCTGCTGCTCGACAAGCCGCGAAAGGGGATCGGGGTCTACCGGGCGATCTTCTTCCTGCCGGTCGTGTTCTCCATGGTCGTGACCGCGCTGGTATGGCGGATGATCTTCCAGCCGGATGGTGTGGTCAACGGCCTCCTCGCCGCCGTCGGGCTGGAGGACCAGGCGCGCATCTGGCTCGGCGAACCGGAGACGGCGCTCTACGCCCTCATCGTCCCGGCGCTCTGGCGGCAGGTCGGCTACATCATGGTGCTGTTTCTGGCGGGGCTGAAGACCGTCGACCCCCTGCTGCACGAGGCGGCCAAGGTGGACGGGGCCACCGCCTTCGAGCGGTTCCGCCATGTCACGCTGCCGCAGCTCCGCCCGATCACCACGGTCGTGCTCGCGGTCACCGTGATCGACGCGCTGCGTTCCTTCGACATCGTCTGGGCGCTGACCAAGGGCGGCCCGTACCACTCGTCCGAACTGCTGAGCACCTACCAGTTCTCGACCGGACTGCTCGGATCGCAACTCGGCTACGGCTCGGCCCTCGCCGTGGTGATCTTCCTGCTGACTGTGGGGACGATCGTCGTCTATCTCGTCCGGAGCCTGCGCGATGAGGAGTCCGCATGACGGCCACGAACTCCCGGGTCAGGCCGTGGTTGTTCCACGGGGGGATGTCGATCCTGGCGGCGCTGTGGGTTGTCCCGCTCGCGCTGGTGGTCGTCACCTCGCTGCGAACCTTCGACGACCTCGCCGACGCGGGGCTCGCGAGTGTGCCCAAGGGCCTGACCTTCGACCCCTACCAGCAGGCGCTGGAGTCGGGCGAATGGCACTCGATCGTGAACAGCCTGCTCATCACCGTCCCCGTCGTCATCGTGACGTTGCTGCTCGCGTCGATGGCCGCCTACGGCCTGGCGAGGCACCGCATCCCGTTCCGCAAGACCCTGCTTCTGCTGATGCTCGCCGGCAACCTGCTGCCGGCCCAGCTCCTGCTGATCCCGGTGCTGAAGCTGACCGAGCAGTTCGGGATCTTCGACTCACGGATCGGCATGATCGTCGTCCTCACCGCGGTGGGCCTCGGCTTCTACGTCTTCGTGCTGCACGGCTTCATGCGGGGCATCCCCGAAGAGGTCACACACGCCGCGAAGATCGACGGCGCCACCACCTTCGGCGTGTACCTGCGCATCGTGCTGCCGCTGACCAAGCCGGCCATGGCGGCACTCGGCTCGCTGGCCTTCACCTGGACGTTCAACGACCTCCTGTGGTCGATCACCCTTCTGCGCGACGAGCAGAAGCTGCCGGTGACGCCCGCCATCCTCGGCATGCAGGGGGAGTTCGTCTCCTCCTGGAACGTCATCGCGGCGGCCACCGTGATCGCCGCGATCCCGACCGTGATCGTGTTCCTGCGCTTCCAGCGCTACTTCATCTCGGGACTGCTGATCGGATCCTCCAAATGACACGGCTCGGCGTCTTGGTGGACGGCGGCGGGAGCTCGGTGAAAGATTCCGCATGATCACAGATTCCCCCATACGAGGACGGCGAAATTGAGCGTCTACCCGGGCCGTGGCGTACATGGGCAGGTCGTCGAGGCGATCGGCCGGCGAATCGTCACGGGCCAGGAGGCCCCCGGCTCGACCCTCGACATGGAGGCGCTGGAGATCACCTACGACGTGAGCAAGACGGTCGTGCGTGAGGCGCTGAAGGTGCTCGCCGCGAAGGGACTGGTGGACGCCCGGCCCAAGCGCGGCACCTTCGTGCGCCCCCGCTCCGAGTGGAG
>Ga0310811_10006679_pt1 | contig 14754 bp, 10 predicted proteins | sample YCmetagenome_FD_207642 | JGI IMG/M metagenome (GOLD analysis project Ga0310811, IMG submission 207642) | Soil microbial communities from experimental microcosm in Duke University, North Carolina, United States - YC | ecosystem: Engineered > Artificial ecosystem > Soil microcosm > Unclassified ...
GCCTCGACTTCCGTCTGAGACGAATTGCCGAGGGTAATCGGCAAGTCGAAGGCCGATGTTCCGGGACAGAATGCGCGATGATGGCCTGCAATCGATCGATGCGGCCAGCGCCGCCCATTCCAAAGCTGGCGAATTTACCGGCGCAGGAAGCTAACGTAGAGCTTTTCCATGTCATATGAGAATGTGCTGACCCTTTCTGCCGCGGCCGAAGAATTTGGCTTCAGCGTTTCGACTATGCGAAGGGAAGCGGCGCGGGGCAGACTTGTCACGTATAAAATTGGACGGCGGCTTTACACGAAGCGGCGGGATGTCGTCGACATGATCGAGCGTTGCCGGGTGCCACCCAGGAATCCGAGCGCAGACGGCCCGAAATATGACGTGCCCTCCCCATCCGACGCTGATCAGATATTGGCGCTGCGCACCGCACTGCTGCATGAGCCGCTAGCGACAAGAAAAGAGTAATTCGGAATTCCCGAATACCCGTGCTGCTCACCAGACGGACCAGAGCACCGTGGGTACTTGCTCATGGCAGGCAATCTGTGGTCAGCCCGAGACCGCGTTCTCCTGAACCGTTCGCCCGGTGCCGGCTGGCGGCTTTTAGGTTTTGCGCTGCTGTTGGTGGGAGTAACGGGGAAAGTCTACCCCCGGGCCTTGCCGATCGCTCTCCGGATTGTGAAAACTAACTCGCATGGAACCAGTGTGCGATAGGCTTTTCTACGTCTTTAGCGAGTTATCGAAAGAGGCTGGCGTGCCCCCGGATGTTGCAAGGGCCGCTTGTTGGATAGTGGAGCAACGATATCCGCAGCTGACTTACGCCGAGCGGGCGGAGCTCGCTAAGTTGGCGGTCACCGCGACCGGGCGCACCAAGCGCGCCTTCACCTCGATTGCAGCTTCTCCCCAAGTAGCCGAGAGCTCGAAGAGAATGGCCGGCTGAATTTTTTGAGTGACTGACGCCGCCCTTAATCGATGCGTTAGCTGACGAAGTTCATGGCTGGGGCTTGGAGGCGATCCCGAACTGTTGGCGGCCCTTCGGCTTTGCCTCGGGCCGTTGTTCGGCTCGGTCAGGTCGATGATCTCGTAGCATCACCCGCCGACAGCAGTACAGACGAGCGCGACTACTTGCCAGCGGAGCTGCTCAGCGAGAGCTCCGGCAAACCGACGAGGCATCATTGCTGCGGCTTTGCTTCTCGGCCCGATGCAGTTCGATCAGCATGTTTTCGAGCTGGCGTTCGGCGTCCGGGCCGTCGTGGCCCTCACGCTTAAAACCATCGATAGTGTTGCGCTGCTGCTCGAATTCTGTCGGAGCGTGAGTAGCCGATCTTTGGGTAGCTGAGAGAGACCTCCGCAAGGCGGTCTTCCTCTGTGAAAGCGGTCATTTCACTGCGCGATGATTTGTATACCAGCCGTCGGCGTCCCTCTGGGCACTTGTTGATCCGAGACCTGCACGCCTGTGTATCTGGCGTGCCGAAGCGTGTGGGCATCATTTGGGCCAGCTGCGAACTGCGATAGAGCGATTGGAGGCTCCGCTTAAAGAGCCCGCCGCACAATCCGGGTTGAAAAAAAGGCGGTGGCCAGCGGCCTCTCGCCCCTCGCCGGCTGATGACCCGCCTGGGACGCCACGCCACGCCACGCGACAGGATCAAGCATTCTTGCCGTCTAGCCCGCCCGCTGCCAACGCAGCGCAGCCGTCAGTCGGTCATGCCAACCCTTTTGCTTCACGCCGAGTAAGCGTCGCGCTGCGCCTCTTGCCTCGGCCCGGCTGCTGACCGCGCAAGTACGATATTCGAGATCCAGAGGCCGCGGTAAGTGCACTTGGTTCTGAAACAGAGCCGCGAACCCTTTTGGGACACGGCGGACGATGGCTAGTTCTGACAATGATCGCGCTACGTTCGACGTCGACCCAAAGGCAAGCACACGTCCACTGACGCTATGGCGCACCTCGTAGACCCCTGGGCCTATGTGTGCTTCCAGCGCAGCTCCGGTCCGAGGATCGGGAAACGTTTTCCAATTCGTCCAATTGTAGATCATGACGCCAACCCAATATCGCCGGTCATCGTGAGGCCGGCATTATACTAGGTAAGACCTCTGCAGAAGGCGGGCCCGAATTAATAGTAAAAACGCGACGTTCAAGCGCTTCCGAAGGTGCCGGCCGGGCCAGGAAGGCTGATACGGATTCGACCGGCCACCTTGAAACGTTAGTGTCATCAAGCGAGCGGGACAATCCGGAGGTAGACGCGCCCGGTCAGGTCGGCATTTTGCAATCGTCCACTTCTTCGTGGAGCACCGCCAGGAGTGGGCCGAGATGCTGCTTGTAATGCATCCAACGCCCTACCGATCGTGTATAGACCGGCTGACGCACCTGCCAGCTGCTCGCCGTCAGGACCGCGCGTTGTGTCTGGTGGAAATTAAGACAAGCCGGCTCCCACGCAAGTCCTAGAAATTCGATCAGTCGTCGGCTTTGGCCTTCCGGATCGGAGACTAGGGCCTCGTAGCTCATGTCGAGCATGCGCAACGGCAAAACACGATGCCAGTGCCCCATCAGCCGTGCGGTTTCCCAGTAGCGTATGCCGCACTCGGCAAGGTCGTACGAGAAGGTGAGTTCGCCGGCAGAGAATTTCTGAAAGAAGCAGGACAGAGCAATGTCCCGGGGATCTCGGTCGCAGAACACAACGCGGGCCGATGGAAAAAGCGTTGCTATGAGACCAAGCTGAAAGACGTTGTCGGGAAGTTTGTCGATCACCCGGTCGGCGCCGCGACCGAGGCTTCTCAGGCGCTCCAGATGGGCATCGGCTCGCCGCCGGATCTCGGCAGGATTCCAGTCCACATTCGCTAGACCCAATCCGGTGGACAGCTTGCCGATGTCCTTGAGTTCGCCGGCTCCGAATACGCGCGAATGAGTGGCGGCGATCTGCTCGACGAGACTAGTGCCCGATCGCGGCATGCCGACGATGAATACCGGAAGATCCGACGCTGCTCCTAGACCTGCGGCCGCAGCAAAGAATTCGGGCGTATAAGCGGTGATGATTTCGTCCACCCGGCGGCGCAGCACCTCGGGGTCGAACCGGTCGCCCGTCCTCCACCGCAGCTCGCGGTAGGTTTTGTTCGCCCGTTCATAGGCAGCGAAGGCGGCATCGAATTGATCGGCGTTGTCGAGCGCCTTGCCGAGCGCGAAGCCTGCTATTACGCGCTCCTCCGGCGGCAGCGTCGGATGGTCGACCAGCGCGGCGAGACGATCGAGGTTCGCTTCGTCGGCGGCGAGCTGTTGGCAATAGGCGAGGTTGCGATACGCGTCGGCAAAGTTCGGGTCGATCGCCAGCGCCTGACGGAAGGCCTCGGCCGCTTCGGCGAACCGCCCGACCGCCCGCAGTGTGCTCCCGAGATCATTCCAGTAGGCCGCCTGACCGGGGGCCGACCGGATGGCGTCGCGATAGCTGTCGACGGCTCCTGCGACGTCGCCCGACAGCCGCCGGCTTATTGCGAGACCGATATGAGCGCGAGCGAGGTCCGGCCGGATCTCGATGGCGCGCTCATAATAAACAGCGGCGTCCTCGGGTCGGCCGAGGTCGGTCAGGACGTTGCCGAGATTGACATGGATGTCGGGCCGATCCGGGGCGCGCTCCAAGGCGCGGCGCAGCAGTGTTTCTGCCTGCTCCTTTTGCCCCGAGGCTGCGCACACGTTAGCCAGATTGTTGATGACGTCTGGGTTGTCGGGGTCGAGCTGCAACGCGCGCTGGCAGCTCGAGAGCGCGGCAGGAAGATCGCCCTGCTCATACAGGAGCAGACCCAGATTTGTGTGCGCGGGGGCAAACCGTGGTTGCAGAGCAATGGCGCGGCGATAGCTGGCCCGCGCGTCGTCGGGCCGGGCGGCGGCTCGATAGGCGTTACCGAGATTCGCGTGCGCATGCCCAAAGTCCGGCGACCGTGCGACAACTTGGCTGAGGAATTTGATGGCCTGCCGTGGATCGCCACGTTCAAGCACGACCAGGCCCATGAGATGCAAGGCGTCGATGTTCTCGGGCGCCTTTTTCAGAATCTTGCGACAGATGAGCTCGGCCTTTTCAAGCCGTCCGGCGGCACGATGCTCGGTCGCGGTGAGAACTTCGGTCGCCGGCGCCCGCTGACGTCGTCGCTCGGCGCGGCTGGCCCCTTTCACAAAGTGTCTCCAGGAGAGTGCTTTAGACCAAGCATGACCAAAACCCTGCCCGGCGGCAAGCACGGCCGGATCGAAGCAGGCGCCGCGATGGCGCACAAAAAAAGAAGAGGCGGCGCCCGAAGGTGCCGCCTCCCTCAGAACGTTGATAGCCAAACGTTAGGCGGGTTTGCGACGGCGCCGCCAGAACGCAAGCGCGGCCAAGGCGCTGCCAAAAAGTGCAACCGATGCGGGCTCCGGAACGTTGGTGATGATAGAGATGTCGTTGATGCTCGCGGGTGCCTCAAGTGAGAAATAAAGGCCAGCACCAGGCGCCAGACCGCCCGCAATATCGACGAAGCCGTCGGTCGCGCTGATTGCCGTCAGCGTGATTCCATCCGGAGCATAGTCCAAGGTCGTGTTCTGCGGCGAATTCGTGCAGGCGGCACCACTGAACCGGCTGGTCTGGCAGATGCCGTCTCCGTCCATACCGCCGAAGCTTCCACCGAAATTGGACGAGCCATGGATCAGGAAGTGATTGAGCGTCTGCGATGTATTATTCAGAATACCGATCATGGCATCGTCCGAGCCATCATAGGTGGATGTCCCGGACGGATTTGTACCGGTCACCGAGCCGTCGGCATTGATCGTCAGGAGCACGTTACAGTCGGACGCGCCGAAGCCGGCAATATTATCGGTGATCACCGGGCATACGTTGGCGTGGGCCGGGGTCACATCGACCGTGCCCACGGCGAATCCGGCGGCTGCAAGTGACACGCCGGCAAGAAGGATCGAACGGAATTTCATATCGCCCTCCATACTTACTAAGTCGCTGCCATTAAACATTAAGCAAGTGTCGTGCCATGTGAAAGTAATTGTTGATCAATGACTTACGCTCTTGGTGCAGCTGATAGGGAGTTGATGTGTCAAAAAAATTTACAGGGATACCGCAGCGATTTACTCAACCCTTGAACGGGTCCACGTGGCGAGTGGCCGAAGCGCGAGGTGAACCTTCGCGGTTGTGTGTTATGGCAGCAGGGCCGTCGGCTTAGGTTCGGGACCTGATAAAGCTTGGCCCAAGCCCCTCACAGTTTTTTTATAATATGAAATTTCGTGGCTGAACCATTGACGCGGTGAGGGAAAGCGCCCAGGCGCAGTGTTGCGCGCTATTTGTCCGAATTGTCCAAACGGAGCTTCTGCCCTATTCGGGCATAATCCAACAACGTTGTTCCATTCGCGTCGGCACGGTCTTGGCGACCGTGCGTCCGAAGAGCCCGCTGGGCGCCTCCCGGACCGCCCAGGTGGATCATATACAAAAGGCCGGTACGCGTGATGATGGTCCCGTCAATTTTTTGATCCAAATAGTCGGCGAGACCCCGTTTGGTGATTTGTCGCTCCATTCCGGCGCGATGCAAGCTGTACGCTGCGGACTGAGCGGCCGGATTTTTCAAAAAATCGGAAAGCGTTCGCACCGCCGGAAATCCAGGGATAGTAAATGTCCCGCTCCATTTCCCTGGCGCGGTTCGTCCCGTACTGGACCACGACCCCAGGTCCTCACGCGGCCCCGGTGAATACAAGCCCAGATCGGCCAGCAGAGGCGCTCCGAATTGAAAAAGACCGGCGTAGCCGAACCGGTTGACGCTTTGAGGGTCGCCGCCGGACTCTATCCGCACGAGCGGTCCGACTTCAGGCGCACTTTCTCCCTGGGTCGCATTTAAGAATGCAGATTTCTGTCCTGCTGGCTCTGCGCGCGGGACGCATTTCCATGTCCCGTGCTTGCCATCGGAATAATAAATCTTCGGCACCAGGCTGATCCAGCAGGCGTGATATGAGGAGTACAGCTTCGCTTCTGCACGAGGAGACGAGTGAGGACAGTGCGGGGTGCTGCAAGCAGCGAGCAAAACAAGAGCGAATTTCATCGGACACTACCCCTCAACCTCTTCCCTGGTTGACGACCTCATTGAGGTGCATGGTCTCGTTGAAGTTGCTGTTGAGCGGGAGGTCGCTCTCTAGGACCGACAGTGTGGTTCCGAATTGCAGCGGTTAACAGCATACGTGTCTCGCACCTGTGTAAGATTTTGACGATCCACAGCGAGTTGTCAAAGATCCTGGCTTTACCGAACGGCGCAGGCGATGGATTACCCGAGTTCGGTAGAATGTGCTTCCTGGAACTAAAACAACATGGGACGGCCGGCATCGCGTGCGGCTCCATATGTCAAATAAGTTGACGACCCGCATTGAATACCGACGGCGCCGCACCTCCATTTGCACGAGTGCTGCGCCTTAAAAACTTCCGCTAATTTCCACGCTGCTCACTTGCCCGACCGGGCTTGCCGGCCTTTCGATTCCATATCTTCCACCGGGGCATTTTAGCGATCTGCCGAGCAATAGCACCGGCGCGAGACCTCACCACCTTCAACGGCGAAGGGCAGCGGGGCACAATCGCATCCAGCCCGTTCGGCTGCCGGTTGTCCTCTGAAAATCCGGAGCGGCTGTCAAGGAACTTGACAAAGCTCAATCTAGGAGAGCGGCTAAATGCTTGTTTTTCAGTGGGGCAAGCCGTTGGCGCGTTTTATGCTTGATGTTGGCCAGGGCGACGATCTGGTTACAGGAGTTGAACCATGGGGCGCGCCTCTTGGCTTTTGCCTCTGCTGCTCACGACTTCGATAACTGCAGCTGGGACTGCGGCCGCAGCTCCGCTGTACGATCTCTCGGCCACCGTGAATGTGGGGCCCCTGACAGCTTTCGACATCAGTTACACGGATCCGGTCACGGGCACGTACTATTTCGCTGATCGAACGAGCGCAACCGTCGATATCATCAACCCAACGACCTTTACGCTGATCGGACAAGCGACCGGCTTCGTCGGTTTTACAGGGCACAATGATACATCCGGACCCGACGGTGTGGTGGTGGTCCACAACGGCAGTAGCGCGACGCTCTACGCCGGCGATGGGAACAGCACGTTGCGGAGCTTTGACGTCAGCAACCCCGCGGCACCCATCGCAGGGGGAACTCTAAATACGGGCGGCGGCAGCTTCCGCCTGGACGAGATGGCGTATTCGCCGTCAAACGGCGGCTATCTTTTGGCCGCCAACAACGCAAACGCGCCGGCATACGCCAGTCTGATCTCCACACACCCTAATCCACTCGCCCCGGCAATCGTGACGTCGCCAATCACCGTACCCACTCAGACTGATCCCGGCGGCGGACTCGAACAATCGGTGTGGGATCCCCACACCGGCTCCTGGTTCGTTTCGGTACCGAGCTTCAACGGAACTGATGCGGGCGGTGTGCAGGAATACTCGCTCACCGGAACGCCCGGACAAGTCTACAACTTCAGCGCCATGGGCATCAGCGCGTGCGGATCGTCAGGCCTTGGAGTCGGGGCCAACGGCAATCTGATGGTTGGCTGCTCCAACGGCGGTCCGGTTGTTCTCAATCCGACAGGGACGGGCTCGATCGTTGCACAATTGCCGCAGTCCCACGGCGCCGACGAGTTGTGGTATGATCCGACCAGCAACCGGTTCTTCGTCACTGGCGCCAACGCCGCGGGCGATCGCGTCATCGATGTGTTCGATGGCACCACCTATGCGCTCCTGCAGGAAATCGACCTGACCGCTATGGGTTTCGGCCTCGGCAATGCGCATTCTGTTGCTGTCGATCCGCTGACCGGCGAGATCTTTGTGCCGATTCCGGGCAGCAGCACCAATACCGCCTGCGCAGCCGGCTGCGTCGCGGCGTTCGATCTGGTACCGGAGCCGCCGTCATTGCCCGTCTTCCTGGCGGGCGCGCTCATCCTGCTCGGGCTGCACCTGCGCTCTCGTAAACGAGCCGCTGTCTCGTAAGAGATAACGGCTGCGCGGCCTCTCTCGGGCCTCGCGACTCCAAATGCGCGTCTCGTCATAGAGAAGGGGGGCTCGGCCGTGGAGCAAGGCCGAGCCCCCGCCCGTCGCTTTTAACTTGACCCATCGACTAATGTTAGCGCCTGAGATGCGCTTTGGCTCAGACGCTCAGGCGGATCAGGGCCGTTCCAGCATACGTCCGGAGGCATCATTAGCATCGCGAAAACTGACTGAGCTTCGGTGCGAGCCCGCTCATCCCACTGCCATCGCGAAGCCCGCGCGTGCCGAGAGAGGCACCGGCAATTCTGCTAATAATCTTTGTTCCCGGACTCTGCCGGCCAAAAGCTCGCGCCATGCTGCTATCGCGGGCTTCCGATCACATCTGACATGCTCGGATATGAGAGGGTGCAGGACGTTTTGGGTCCGCCGATCCATGCTCCGCTGGTGGTTCGCTGCTGCTTCAGCGTGCATCCGACGGTTGCGCTAGGTGGGCGTGGGTGCCCATAGGCACGGGGACGTGCCAAAACCTGTGGGATCGCCGCGAGCTGCGACCCAAGTTCTTTCTGCAACAGGCTTCGTGAGGCCTCCAATCCCGGACGTGCAGGGTAACAGCGGCCGATGGACGCGGAAAAGGGCGTACCCGGATGGTTTGATCTAATATCCGTCTCTGATTCGGTGTGAACATCACGGCTCTCCGAAAGCCTATCCGTAGGGGCGTTCGTCTCCCGCGCGCCTATTGGCTCGCAAAAAGGGGAAAAAGGGCGTGTAATTGCGTGGGCTCTCTCTTGAGCCACGACCAGCGTGATCGTTATTGTTTCCATTCTCCAAGGTTCAGCTTCGGTGACTTTCTTCGTCAGTGAACTGCCCGAGGTATCTGGAATAGATATCGACCTTTTTTTTCGGCGTAGATAGGAACGCATGAGCTCGTTCAAATTCGCTGCGCTTCTTGCTCTATTGGGTTTATCGACTTGCGATCCGCCGAACGAGCGCGTGCTCCAGGGCTGGGTCGAGGCCGATCTGATTTTCATCAGTCCCGACGAACAGGGTCGCGTCGAAGCGCTCAAAGTACGTGAAGGCGATCAGGTGAAAAAAGGGGACGCCTTGTTTTCACTTGACGACAACTTGCAAGAATCTGACCTTCTCGTGAAGAAGACCGCCGTCAGTAATGCTCAGCAGGCGCTCGACCGCGCCACCGAGTTGCTCAGCGTTGCCTCTGGGACGCGCAAGGCATACGACGATGCAGAAGCCGCGCTGCGCCAAGCCAAAGCCAATCTCGATTGGTCGCAGACTCGCCTCAGCCGTCGCAACGGCGTGAGCCCAACGGTGGGCATCGTGCAGCAGGTCTATTTCCGGCCCGGCGAAACAGCGCTGCCCGGAAGACCGGTGTTGTCCCTTCTGCCGCCGGGCAATCTGAAGATCCGCTTCTTCGTCCCGGAAACCTTGATCTCACGCGTGCACTATGGCGAATCAATTGAGATCTCCTGCGACGCTTGTGCGAAAGGGCTGACCGCCAAGGTCACTTTCATCGCTAGCACCGCCGAATACACTCCTCCCGTGATCTACAGCCAGGAGGAACGCGGCAAGCTCGTCTACCTGGTTCAGGCGGGGCCGACCGATCCCGCGGCATTTCGTGTTGGCCAGCCAGTCACCGTCATGTTGCGCAACGGAGCAGGCGAGTGAGCGATGTCGCCATCGACGTCCATGGCCTTACGAAGAGGTTCGGCGACCACACCGTGGTTCGCAACCTGTCGATGAAAGTGAAGCGCGGCTCGATTTTCGGTTTTCTCGGTCCTAACGGGTCGGGCAAGACGACGACGATCCGCATGTTGTGCGGACTCCTCACGCCGGATGCCGGGACGGGGACTTGCCTCGGCTACGACATCCTGCGGGACCGGAATAAGATCAAGCGCCGGGTCGGTTATATGACGCAGCGCTTCAGTCTTTATCAGGATCTTTCCGTCCGCGAGAACTTGGAGTTCGTGGCGCGTATTTACGGGCTCGGTCGGCCGGCCGCTGCGGCCCGGGCGGCCATCGAGCGCCTTGGCTTGAGCGGTCGCGAACAGCAGATCGCGGGCGAGCTGTCGGGCGGCTGGAAGCAACGGCTCGCACTCGGCGCCTGCACGCTCGCAAATCCTCAGCTCCTTTTGCTCGATGAACCCACAGCAGGGGTCGACCCGAAAGCGCGGCGCGACTTCTGGAAGGAAATCCACGCACTGGCTGCGGAAGGGCTCACCGTACTCGTCTCGACACATTACATGGACGAGGCAGAGCGGTGTCATGAGCTCGCTTACATCGCTTACGGCGACCTCCTCGTGCGCGGTACCGTGGACGAAGTGATTGCAGGCGCAAAACTGACGACCTGGATCGTGAGTGCGTCGAGCGGGTCGGCACTCGCGACACTTTCGGAAGCACTCGCACAAATGCGAGGCGTGGACATGGTTGCTCCCTTCGGCAGCAGCCTCCATGTGTCCGGCCGCAATGCCGAAGAGCTCAATGCGGCAATCGCTCGGTTCCGCGTTCCTGGCCTGGAATGGAGCCCAGCCCAGCCGTCGCTCGAGGACGTATTCATAGATCTGATGGGGCGCGCGAAGGACAACTACCAATGACCCTCGCTCGGGTTCAGGTCCAGGAAAAGGAGACGGGGCGTGCGCCGCGTTTCGGCTTTTGGGTTCGGACCTATGCCGTTCTCGTCAAGGAGTTTATCCAGCTTAGACGCGACCGTGTCTCTCTTGCGATGATCATCATGGTGCCCCTGCTTGAACTCCTGGTGTTTGGTTACGCGATCAACATGACGCCTCGCGATCTACCGACAGCCGTTCTGATGCAGGAACACAGCGACCTTTCGCGGTCTATAGTCGCGGCGCTGAGCAATACGCGTTATTTCAAGATCACTCGGCTGGCGCACACCGAGACAGAACTCGACCAACTGTTTGCATCCGGGCAGGTGCTGTTCGCGATTGAAATCCCTGCGAACTTCGAGCGCGCGATCCGCCGCGGCGAGTCGCCTTCCATGCTCGTGATTGCCGATGCCACCGACCCGGTCGCGTCGGGTTCGGCCCTTGGCGCCTTAGGCGAGATTGCGCGGACCGCCTTGCAGCACGATCATGCCGTTCCAGAGGGCGGTCCTACCCCCTTCCAGATCCGCGTTCATCAACGTTACAACCCTGCAGCCTCGACGCAGCTCAACGTCGTTCCAGGTCTACTCGGGACAATCCTGACCATGACGATGCTGATTTTCACTGCATTGTCCGTAACGCGAGAGATCGAGCGCGGCACGATGGAGGCTCTTCTCGCGATGCCGATCTCACCCATCGAGATCATGATCGGCAAGATCGTTCCCTACCTCGTCGTCGGCTTTCTACAAGCTGCGCTGATCATCAGCATCGGAATCGCACTTTTCGGGATACCCATTGTGGGCGACCTTGCGCTTCTCGCGGCGCTGAGCGCACTTTTCATCGCGACCAATCTCTCGATCGGATACACATTTTCGACCATCGCGCAGAACCAGCTCCAGGCGATGCAGATGACGGTGATGTTTTTCCTGCCCAATATCCTGCTCTCGGGGTTTCTGTTCCCGTTCGCTGGCATGCCGCAATGGGCACAATGGATCAGCACAGCGCTGCCGCTCACGCACTATCTGCGCATTGTGCGCTCGATTATGCTGAAAGGATCGACCTTCACTGATATGCAAAACGAGGCGGTTGCGCTCTTCATTCTGATGGTTGTCGCCATGACGGTCGCCGTCACGCGATTCCGGCGCACGCTCGATTGACCGTAATTGCGCTGCGTGCGTCGGCTGGCGACGACGCCACGGCAGGTTCGCCGAAGATCGGCTTGAAGTGGCGGCTGCTCGCCATCGCAGCTGGATGCCGGCGCACGGTGGATGGGTCGAGCTGCTATTCCGCCGGCCTGCCGCGTAGTGATCAATACGGTGGCGCCGGAGCGCCACCGTATTGGCTAGTCTCTTAGGCCCTCTTGAAACGTCGGAAACCAAAAAGGACCATGAGGAACCCGCCGAGCAGCGCCAGCGTCGAGGGCTCCGGGACAGCGACCGGCGGCGGATTTGGCGGGGTAGGTCCCGTGCCGGGGGTTATCGTCTTCGAGACCAAGTCGTAGTTGTTCTTTGTTCCCAGCCAGTCGATCTTGAGGTCTGGCGTCCACGTCGTAAAGTCGCCGGAACTCAGTGCGACATCAAAAACGAATGACAAGCTGGAATTTGCCGCGAGTGCAGGGCCGCTCGTCGACGACCCTTCGAACCCGGCGAAGCAGAAGAAATTACCGGACCCGTCGCAGCCGCCCGAATTGAGGCCGCCGGAACTTGTCGTGAAGCTAGGCGGTGTCACCGCAGTGGCGCTTAAAAAGTGCGATGGCAGGTTGAAGGCGAGGGCGTCGAAACCATAGCGGCCCTTTTCGGTATCGGCGGCTCCATTGATGCCGCTGATGACCAAGGTAAATTCCTCGGTACTGCCGCTCAAGCTCGGAGCAGTCAGGGTGTATGTCACCCCGTCCGCCACCAGAGCCGTTGCATTTGCCGTCCCGCCAAAAATCGCAAGGCCGAGCGCAAACGATGAAAGGGCCGCGAAACCCCGGAGCCCGGACGTCTTCTGTACGCAAGAACGCATCTATACCCCCTCTGACAGCCTATTTGCCGTCACATGGCTATGGAGATGCAGATACCGTGCCAGAAATACCTCTCCCTTATTTTTCAGACGTTTAGCGACCCTTCTGTCGGAAACCTGTCAAAGTTTTTGACGGTATTCTATTTTGAGTTGTGAACTTTATGGACAGTTGTGCGTTGTATAGGCCGCCTTTGCTACCTTGCCGCCGCCTCGTCTCGCGCGCGGCGACGGTCCTGAGGTTGATTTCCTCTCCCCGAGAAAGATAACCACGCCACGATGTCAGGATAATGCGCCAATCATTCCTGACTTGCCGGCGCCAATGTCCGATCGGGCAGCCTTCTCCGGGATTGGGGTGCCATCGGCAGGCGAGCCCTGCCAGTTGCTTTGGAAATGCGGCACCAGATCTTGGCCCCGCGGACTCGTGCCCGGGTCTATGGCTGCATTTCTGGCGGGAGATGCGGCCGCCAGGCGGTAGTCAAAATGGGCCTGATCGCCGTCGGCAAACACCGCCGCGAAAGACGGCGCGCCGAAGGTCGAGCCGTTATAGGGATTGACTTGACGGTTATTCGACTCGGTGAGGTAGGTGGCTGGCACCACGTCACCGGTCACGGGATTGATGACACCGACGTTGGTATTCGAGGCGAACCCGGCATTGTCGCCGTTGCAAGCTAAGCTGCCTGCCGTGTAGCGCTTGTCGTAATTGACAGAGATGCAGTTTTTGATCACGCACAATGTCGAGGCACCAACACCATCGCCCAGCGGCGGCGGCCCATGCAGACGCCCGACAGCCATGGCGCGGCCGGTGCCGAGGAAGAGCATAAGCACGTCGCCTTCGTCGGCCGCGGGAATGGTGAATCTCACGCGCCCCCCAGTCGCCTTGACGTCGGTCTTGCCGATCAGGCGCGGCGGCGCGTTTTTACCGACGAGTGCATCCACCATCATGATGTCGCCTGCGGACCCGTTCGTCTGCGCCACACTGAGGGCCGATTGCGGGGAGGCTGACGATGCGTACTGAATGTTGAGTGGCAACGAGGATGTCAGTTGAGCAAATCCCGGACCCGCAGTGCCGACCTTGTTGTAAATAGATGATCGGAATGCCGCGACCACGGAGACGTTTCCGGCAGCCGTCGAGATCGACGTGCCGCTACGTTGGGCGGCAACCGGCATCGAAAAATTCGCATCGAACGGGTCTTCGGGACAGCCCCGCCAGATAGAGACTGAGCCGACGCACGCGAGGACTGACGAGAGATAGATTGTCTCCTCGTATTTCGTCAATCCGCCAGCCGGGACTATGGCATACCAGGCGTCCAGCGTGAGGCCGTTCACATTCATCGCGCCGCGTCGGAGCCACAGCAGTTTATCTTGTTGCGGGTTGCGATTGACCAGGCCGGTCTGCGGCTCAGTGAAGTCGGTGCCGAAAGGAATGGGCGACGCATTCTGCCGGTACAGGAATGGCTGCAGCGTCTGCGCCTTGGTCAGGAGGACCGGCGGCGATGTCCATGATTGGCCAAAGGCGATTGGCGAAGAATTCAGTTTCGTCTTCGCGGTGAACCCGCCCGCATCGCCCCGGTCATCCGGCCCCGACGCAAAGTCTTCGGCAAACCGCAGTCGCTGTGCCCAAAAATTCACGCCCGTTGCCCAACTGGGCCCGGATGGCGGCGCGTTGACGATCAGCCGTTGACCCGGATCGACCTGCACCCAGCATCCGAAGATAAGGCCGGCGCCCCCTTGGTGGCTTTTGTATGCGCCATCGTACCAGGCATATTTACTTTCGACATTGGCGACATACCCGCCTGCATTCGACGCGTTCACGCTGTCGCCGAGTGCTGTCTGATATGTGAAACCGCACGCCAGCCAGGTTCCGAACGTTACCGTCTTTGAGCCGCTTGCGCCGGTATAATTGCCGAGCAGCGTGAGTGTCCCTGTAGCGTCGTTGAAATCCCACACGGTCAGGCCGGTGCTGACACCGTCCACAAAGACCGTGAGGGTGACAAGTTGAGCCAAAGACGCGATGCCTTTCAGCTCCCTCACGCCGGAGATGACGTTGCTACCCTTAGCCAGTGTGCCAGTCAGCGAGATCACGGCGGCGCCGGACGTGAAGGCGAATACCGGTTGAGTGTGAGCGGCATTCCAGAAGAAATAGTTCGCGCTGACCTTTGGA
>Ga0310811_10006680_pt1 | contig 14752 bp, 13 predicted proteins | sample YCmetagenome_FD_207642 | JGI IMG/M metagenome (GOLD analysis project Ga0310811, IMG submission 207642) | Soil microbial communities from experimental microcosm in Duke University, North Carolina, United States - YC | ecosystem: Engineered > Artificial ecosystem > Soil microcosm > Unclassified ...
AAGCAATTGACTCAATTGCTCCATGCAACTTGGCGCGCTGCTTAGCACCTTGGCCATGACCGGTTTTCCGATCTCCATGACGTAGCAATCGCCGTCTGCGCGGACAGTGGCACTGCGCGGTTCCCCAGTGAGCAGCGACATTTCACCAAAACAATCGCCCGCCCCTAACGTTGCGACTTGAATTTTCGATCCATTTTTTGATACGAACACCTTCGCTGCCCCGCGAAGCATCACGAACATCGACTCGCCCGCGGCGCCCTCCTCAATCACTGGTTCCCCACGACCGAACAGTTTGAGACGCGCCTGATTGACCACATGATTGAGTTGATCTTCGGAAAGACAGTCAAAGAGTCGTTCTCCGCGCAAAATAGAAAATGCCTCCACGTGCTCTTCCTGAAGCGGTGGCGCTTTTTTTCGTTCAACGTGTAGTGTGCGGATCGGGAAAGGAATGCTGATGCCCTGGCGCTTCAATTCGTACCAGACATTACTGCGCACAGAGTCGTTGGTCTCGTTCATCCGCGAGTGATTCCCCATGAAAAATTTGATCTCGTAAGTCATGGCGTAATCGGAGAAGTCGACCAGGAACACGGTTACGGGCGGGTTTGGCAGAACGTTTTTGGCCCTCTGCGCGGCCCGTCCGAGCGCATCTTTTACGCGGTTAGGCGGTACACCGTAATCGATCCCCACCCGTATCCGCATGGCGTGAACTTCGGTTGGATAGTGCAGATTGACGATCTGATGGCTCACCATCTCGTTATTGGGGATGTCGAGATAAATCTCGTCATTCGTGCAGAGCCGGGTGGACCGCCAGTTGATCTCCCGCACTTCTCCGTAGGTGTCGCCCACCTTCAACCAATCACCGACCTTAAATGGCCGATTGATCTGGATCGATATGCCACCAATGATTCCGGCAAAGAGATTCTGTCCGGCAAATCCAACAATGATTGCGACCACCCCGGATCCGGCGAGCAGGCCTTTCAACTGCGCTTCTGCATGGTAGCCGTAGCTCAAGACCAGCAGCAGGACGATCAAAAAAATGAAGCCGCCGACGACCTCGCGAAGAAAATGTGGAATCGTCGTTTGGCGTTGCGTTTCGAAATAAAAATCCCAGATGTAGCGATTAACCAGAGCGACAACTAATGCAGTGCTCAACAAAATCGCTGCTGCGCCCACATGAAAACGCCATGGAGCGTGCACCCCGTACACAGTGATGGCGGCATAAAACGCCAGCGTTAAAGAGAAGAGCTGAAACAGCAGCCCGAGGTGAACACCGGCACGACGCTTCAGGAATCGCCCAATTCCAAGCGCGACAAAAAACGTCACGATAAATACCACTACCGTGATGACGTCGCGCTCCGCTTCAGAAACTGCCTCAAACATCAAGCGGCCATTATACCAGAAGAAGGCCTCCGGAATAGTTTTTCTGCGGTACGTTTAAGAGGCGAACTCGTTTGTGATCCAGGACTACTAAAGGCAAGGGTGGCGCGCGCCGAGTTGCGACGATTTCTACTTCGGCGATGCAATCACCAGCCACGCCCAGCCGGCGAGGAAACATAAACCGCCCAACGGGGTAACTGCACCAAGCCAACGCTGATTTGTTAGGGCAAGTAGATACAAGCTCCCGCTAAACAACAAAATCCCAGCCAACAGCAGCAAGCACGCGCCGCGATTCATAGTCCCATAGAGCGCCAGCACCAGGAGCGCAATTGCGTGTATGAACTGGTAAAATACCGCCTTGTTCCAGGCGTCGATCATCCCTCGCCCTTCAAGGGTCGCTCGTAAAGCATGCGCACCAAACGCACCCAGTGCGACTGCCAGGAAGCAAAGCGCAGCTGCGATTCGAAAAATCAAAATCGACATCCAGCTATTATGTCATTCCGAGCGAAGTCGAGGAATTTCTAAATCTTGCATTGGTCTTTTGGCGATTCGAAATCACGAAAATGGCGATAAGCAGGACAACGACGTTGCGTTTCAGGCCCAAGAAAGCAGCGAAAGATTTCAACGCGGGCAGGTTCGAGTTGTGTCCGGGTCGCTCGAGATATTCAAGTCGACGATGGATGAAAAGTTGCGGCAGCTTCTCAGCACGTATTTCCTAACCAAAGATGCACGAACACAGGTCGGAACTCGTTGCCAAGGTGCCACAAGTAACAATTCTCTTCTGGATTGTTAAGGTCCTCGCGACAACGCTCGGCGAAACCGGCGGCGACGCCGTAACCATGTCGTGGCTGGGCGAAACGACCGCCGAGAGCAAGGGCACAGGGTACCTTATTGGAACGGCAATCTTCGGGATTATTTTCATCGTGGCCGTCCTGGTGCAGATCAGGGCCAAAAAATTTCATCCCTTCCTTTACTGGCTGACGATTGTGGCCACCACGACGGTCGGCACGACGCTGGCAGACTACTGCACCCGATCGCTCGGGGTCGGTTATACCGGCGGTTCAACCATCTTGTTGATCTGTGTGATTGCGTCGCTTCTAATCTGGCGTTGGGCGACGGGAAGCATATCGATCGAGACGGTGAGCACGCCGAAGGTCGAAGTGTTTTACTGGGTAACAATCATGTTCTCTCAGACGCTGGGGACAGCGCTTGGCGATTGGGTGGCCGACACGAATGAAATGGGCTATCTCGGCGCTGCCACTATTTTCGGTGGATTACTTTTGTTGGCGGCTCTCTTTTACTACTTCACAGGTTTTTCGCGTGCCGTTTTATTTTGGGCTGCATTCATTTTGACTCGGCCGCTCGGAGCCACTCTCGGGGATTTTCTGGACAAGCCTGTCGCGGAAGGCGGGCTGGCTTTGAGCCGTTACACTGCTTCGATCACGCTCGCCATTGTGATCGCCGGGTTGATCCTGATGTTCCCCCAAAAGCCTGCTTCAAAAGCGCATTGATTTCGTTCAGTAAACAAACTGCATACCGAAATAGCCGATAAGCGCGGTCGGCTGATCGGGCGATCGAAGCTCGTGTCCCATGGACAGAATCAGTATGTAGTTTTCGGTAAACGCATGCCGCAGACCAAAATTCAGCGTCAGCGCGTCACGGCTGAAATTCATTCGTGATTCGTCGTGAAGCTCTGCCATTACCATCGTCGCGTTCGTTAGGTCAAACCCGCAAACAATACCATCGAGCCATTCGCTTCGACCGACCGTGCTCGCTCGCGGACCGACCTCTGCATCCACGCGCCATCGGCCAAACGCTTTCGCAGCCTGAAACGGAATTTGAAAGCGTGTGCCGTCTTCGGTAAGACCGCGGCGGACTGACGACTGCCCAAAGTTGAAAATGACGCGTGGAAACATGGATATATCGAATCCGCTCGTTGTTTCATCGAGAAAGCGCCACTTCACCGCTGCTTCGGTCTCGCCGAGTCCGCCCACCAGCCCATGGCCACTGCGCTTCACAAGCACGGGCGCGGTTTGCAACGTCAGCTGAATGTGGTCGCCCACTCCATAATTCAAATCGATTTCTGGCAGCGCGATCGAGGTCTCATTCGGGCGATATTGAAATATGATTGCGAAATTGTCCTCCCATCTCCCGTTTCCAGGCGTCCCTGGATCATCAGTGATCATGGGCGGTCCGCCTTGGCCAAACGCGATGCGCGCGACGGATGCGACCAACATCGCAATTGTTAATCGTCGCACATTCTAATGTTTCACTGATTCAGTTGGACCGTAAACGAGCAGCTTGAATGTGTCGGGCACGACCTAATCGTGCTGAAAATAATGCCCCGCTGCCACTCAGTTCCGAAGAAACGTTTTTTGAAAACATGCTGAGCAACCGGGCATGATAACTATTCTCGCGTTTGATTTGGCTTGTAGCATATGTTTTTTACTCTGTGGCGGCTTGGTTCTGGTACGCGGTCATCGCTGCTGTGCTTTATGGCGCGCATCAAATCTTCACCCGAATAGCAGCCGACCACATTGGCGAAGGGCTGGGCGGTTTTGTGGTCGAAGCAACCGCTGCGTTGTCGATCTTGTCTTACCTGATATTCCTTTGGTTGGCGAATCGGTGGGATCAAAAGGCGTCTCTAAACGGAATTCTTTATTCTGTGCTTACTGGTATCTGCGTAGGCGCAGGAACAATTGCGTTCTTCCTGCTGTTTCAAAGAGGCGGTCCCCTGTCTTCGGTTCCTGCCATTCTGGCGGGTGGCGCCGCGATCATGGCAGTCGCTGGCATCTTGTTTTTCCGCGAACCGCCATCGTGGCAGCGAATCGTCGGCATTGCTTTCGCTCTGATTGGTTTGTTTTTCCTGCGCAAATAGAATCGAGTCTCATAATATGATGTCCGCCGGCTACCCGACATTTAACAGCTACGGCCGTGAATCATTCGATTTGATAGCAGCGAACCTCCGCTTGTTGTGAGCCTCGATGCGGGACAGCTACGAATAAGAGGTCGCGTTCCGGAACAAAAAATCCGGTACGAGCGCCATCTGCTGTACCGATCGTGCTTGAGAGTTTATAAGTATTTGGATCGATTTGGTCGATGACATCAATTCTTCCCGCACCGCAAATCGCGTAAACCTGCTGACGCTTCATATCGTAGAAGAGATCGTCGCAATCGCCTGAGATATCGGTCCTAGCAATAACATTGCCCGAATCTGTGTTGAGCACGACCAGCCTGGAGGGAAGGCGACAGCCAACAAATAATCGATGATCCGCTTCATCAAGTGCCATCGGAAAATTCGCGAGGGCCAGGTCTGTTTTCCACCTTGCAACTACCTCGCCTTTATCGCGAGCGATTACCGCGACGTGACGCGAGTTGGGAACATTAACGAAAATTCGGCTTCCATTTTTCTCGAGCTGAAAAGCTTCGGGATGTGCGCTGAGTTTAATGGAGCTAACGAGTTTCCCATCGCGTGCATTAACAACGGCAATGCCTCCGCCGCCAAATCCAACATAAATTTTTTGGCTCGCTTCATCATAACGAACATTGTCGGCGTCATCTTCAAAACGCAGTTCTCCGACGGCTTCGAATGATTTTCCATCGTAGATGTTGCAAACACCGCCTTTGTCATTGGCAACAAATAGACGATTGAATTCCGGGGCATATCCGACACCCTGCGGTGCGCCGAGACCCGTGATCGAATGGACTCGCGTGCCCTTACGCAAATCGAGCACTTCGACGGTGTTGTTGCCGAGCGCACAAATAAACAATCTTTGGCCGGCGAGATCGAACGCGAAATGGTCGATGCGTCCTTCGACGCCCGCTAATGGAATCGTTTGCTTTAGTTTCAGTCGCACCGGGGCTTGTGCAGCGACACTGGCGATGCCAGTGCAACAAAGCGCGAGGAGAACCGAAATTGTCCTACTCAACAAGGATGCATTCAATCTTGCAGAGGCGAGCTAACTTGTTGCAAGCCGGCCACCAGGAACGCGTTCTTGAGTGCTTCTGCTAAATCTTTGGCGCGGCCGCGTCCCCAATAATGGAAAAACATGATGCGCGGTTCTTCGTGTGTCATGTGCTGGTGAATGGCGACGATATTGATCTTGTCCTTACGCAGCGACTTCAAGACCGCTTGCAATTCGTCTTCGGTCACCGCGAAGTCTCCATCGACAATCGCGTTGTCGTCGGTGCCGGCGAACGCCGCCCAGGTGTTCACGCCCATGTCTTTGCCGATGTTGACGCCATGCATTGTTGCAGGTCGGCCGAACGTGAACTTGACCATTCCATCCTTCGATTCTCCCTGCGCTCCAAAGATTTCGTTGAGAGGCGCAGCAGTAATTGAACTTTTCTCCGGCAAGCGCGCTGCCTCGAACGAGTCTTTGGGATTCGGACTTGCCGCACGAATTTGTTTCGCCGCGTCGTAAACTTTTTTCACGGCGCCTGCCAGCTTATCGACTGCGCCCTCTCCTTCGATGTGCATGAAATACACTTTGGGATGATCGAAGAAGAAATGGTTGTGAAGCGCAGTGACGTTGAGGCCATTGTCGAGCGCAGCTGACATCGCTGCGTTGACTTCGTCTTCAAACAGGACCGTATCGCCCATCACCATTGCGCCATCTTTCGTCGCGGTGAATGCGGCCCATGTCCCGAGTCCCATGAACGGCGGCATCGTCCATCCGTCAACGACGATCTTCACGTCGTTGCGAGGAAACGTGACTTTGTAGACGCCTTCCTTCTCGTTGAACTTGCCCTTTAGCCCGGTGAGTTGGTCGATTCGCGCCGTGTCCAAGTTCGCAGCGCAAATCACGCCACTTAGCGCGGTAAATATTGCAGCAGCAATTATTGTCGGTTTCATATTTGTTTTCCCTCAATGGCTACCTTCCTTCGGAGAGCGGAACTTAATCTGATGCCAACCACTTTGTTTTGTTTTCGGAACAATAACTCCAAACCGCGCGAAGATCGACGACGAACAGGCAGCGGCACAGCTGCTTTGCGTTGAGCCGTGAACAATCAAGACAACGGTCCTCCGGGCGATCGAATGCCGTCGTGGCGCGAAGTGTTTCTTTATTTTCTCTTCCTTGGCTTCGTCAACGTCGGAGGACCAGTGGCGCAGATCACGATGATGTTCAATCACATGGTGGAAAAGCGCCGATGGCTCTCCGAAGATCGCTTCGTCAAGATCATGGCTTTCTGCCACATGCTTCCCGGTCCCGAGGCGCTGCAGTTGGCGATCTACGTTGGTTATTTGAAACGCAAACTATGGGGCGGCGTGTTAGCTGGTGTCACTTTCATTGTGCCAGGCGCGATTGTCATGATTGTTCTGAGCTGGCTGTATGTTCACTATGGCAAGCTTCCCCAGGTAACAGACGCTCTTTACGTGCTCAAGCCGGCTGTGCTCGGCATTATTGCCGCGGGGATCATCAAACTCGGCCGCGCGTCGATCAGAAATGTGTTCCTCGCGGTTCTGCTGGTGGCCGCGTTTATGGGGATGCGTTTCGCGGGAATTAACTTCCTGCTGATTCTCCTGTTCGCCGGAATTCTAAACCTGATTAGAGAGCGCGGCTCTGCGGTGCTGAAAAGAAGTGCACCAACTTTGCCAGTGATGTTTCTTGGAACAAGTGCGCTGATCCCCTTCAACGACTCGCGCTTGTTTCAAATCGCCTGGCTGTTTTTCAAGACGGGATTGCTTAGCTTCGGCGGCGCCTATGCATCACTGGTTTTCGTGCAGCGCGGCGCGGTGGCGCAATATCACTGGCTGTCGGATGGACAACTGCTCGACGGGGTCGCGCTGAGCGTGGCAACGCCGGGACCGTTCATGTTGTTCACCACCTTTGTGGGTTACGTCGCCGGCGGAATTCCTGGCGCAATGGTCGCCACTTTTTTTGTATTTTTGTCATCGTTTGTATTCGTGCTCAGTGGCGCCCATTACATCGAGAAAGTCCGCGAAAACCGCGGGCTTCAGGCGTTCCTCGCTGGCGTGAGCGCCGCAGTTGTTGGTGTGATCGCCGTCGTCTCGCTTGATCTAATTCCTGAAGCGCTGGTTGACTGGCCGAGTGTCGGTATCTCGGTCGCTGCGTTTCTTCTGATCGCACTTTTGAAGCGGGACGTTGCGTTGGTGGCGTTAGGAGCAATGCTTGGCGGAGTAATTTACTCGACGGCACGATCGCTCGCGTGAACTTTCTTACGTCGAACGGTCCGAAGCGCGCCTGCCGCTACTGTTGTGTAGACTTAGCCGTACAGTCGGGGCCGCAACTGCCGGTAAAGCAATGCGGCGAAGAGGACATTAGATGACGCCTCTTCGCCGCGCTTCACCTAATCGCGTAGAGCGGCCTCCACCACGCCGATTACACGATCCACCTTCTAACTAGTACTTAGAGCGTTTCCCTTTCTGCTCCTTTGCTTCGTCGTGTCTGTTCAACACCTTTCCAGTCGGATTTATCGCGATACCAACCTCTTTGCCGTTTTCGTTGATCACGGCTTCGTAGTTAGTCCCCTCTTTTTCCCAGCGCACAATGTTTGCGCCCTTTGCCTCGGTTTTTGCAGCTTGCTGCACCGCGGCAGGGACCTGAGCGCTGTTAATGCTCTGTTCCTGGTGTTTTCCCTCGTTCGCCTGAACGATACCGGCGATTGCCAGGCCGGCGCTAACAGCAGTTATGGTTAACATGTTTTGAGTTTTCATATGTCTTGAGTTCGACCGCCGAACTCCACTGGATGTTCGAAACTCAACTGCAATCTGCCCATCTGCTTCTTTTAAGTGCGCTCGTTAGGGATAATTTTTCATCCCTTGCTCAGAACTTCACTTAAGACCGCGCGAGCGGCGTGGTAACCGCACATGCCGTGCACACCGCCGCCGGGAGACGTCGAAGCCGAACACAAATAAACACGAGGCAAAGCCGTGCGGTAAGGCGTTGGACTGAAAATAGGCCGCGCTATCAATTGCATCAGGTTTGCTGCCCCGCCGTTGATATCGCCTCCGGCCAAATTTCGATTTGATCTGGCAAGATCAGGCGCGGGCATTTTATGGCGTGCGAGAACACAATCGCGAAAGCCAGGCGCGAGTCGCTCGATCTGCGATTCTATTCGATCTGACATATCTCTGCCGGAGTTGAACGGAACGTGACAGTACGCCCAGAGGGTGTGCTGACCATGCGGCGCTCGCGTTTCATCGAGCAAACTTTGTTGCGCGACCAGCACAAACGGACGCTCGGGAATTTTTCCTCGTACGACGTCGCGTTCCGCCGCCGCAATTTCATCGACTGTTCCGCCGAGATGAATTGTGCCCGCGCGACGGCAGGCTTCGTTTTTCCAAGGGATCGGCTCGCTCAGTGCATAATCAATTTTGAAAATTCCAGGCGCGTGTCGAAATCTTTCCAGTCTGCGGCGATAGCGCGATGGCAGTTGTTCACCGGCAATTCGCAAAAACTCCCACACCGAAACATCGAGAAGAATCGCGCGCGATTTCGGCAGGTCGCGAAGGTCTTCAACCGGACGATTCACTTCGATCCTCCCGCCAAGCTCACGCAGATGATCGGCAAGCGCGTTCGAAATCTGCTGTGACCCGCCGCGCGGAATTGGCCAGCCAACCGCGTGTCCCGCCAGTCCAAGCACCAAACCAAATGCCGACGAGACTGGCGCCTCCAGTGGCAGAAACGAATGCGCGGCGATACCTGCGAAAAGCGCGCGCGCTGGTTCGCCTTTGAAGATAAGTTTCGCCAACAACGTTGCCGGGCAAAGCGCCAGGATTCCAAAGTGCGCGAGGGTTATGGGATCCTGTGGCCAATGCAGCATCGGCTGCAGAAACTCCGTCGATAGGCTTTCCCAGTTCCGCGCCAGCGGCTTCATCAGGCGCTCGTAAGCGGACGAATCGCCGCTGAGTCGTTGCGCTGTAACATCGATATCTCGATACAGGCAAGCCGCAGTCCCATCGTCGAGTGGATGTGCCAGTGGAATTTCGGGATGAATCCATGTGAGCCCATGCTTTTCGAGCGGAAGGGTGTTGAAAAATGGAGAGCCAGCCGCGAGCGGATGGACCGCCGAGCAAATGTCGTGCAAAAATCCTGGCAACGTCAGTTCCGCCGAACGCGCGCCCCCGCCGATTGTCGCGTTTGCTTCGTAAACAACAACGGAACATCCCGCGCGCGCGAGTGTGATCGCCGCCGCGAGACCATTCGGTCCGGAGCCGACCACAACAGCGTCGTATTCAGGCGGCACGTTCACAAAAGCATTATTGTCATTCTGAGCGAAGCGAAGAATGGAGCAACTGGGACGAACGACATGGACTGGAAAGCCGCACAGGGTAGCGGCGAGTGAGTCTGGAGATGAACGAGTTCAATCTCTGATCAATCTCCCACGAGAGTTTCGGCAAGAGTCAAACATGTTCGCTTCTCCCAACATGACACAACGCAAGGTTTTGGTATGAAAGGCGTCGTCATCCTGTTGCTTCAGTTGCTGGTCACCATGCGATAACAAAATCCCGGAGGCTTGTCTGTCCCATTTCGAAATAAGCGAATGTGACTGATTCAGGTGTATGGGCTCACAACTTACCAATCCGTGGTCATATCGAAGATCGATATATCTATGGATTCGCCAGTATGGAATCGATCGGGCAAACAACGTGGGCCATCCCTGAGGGGTACATCCCGGGGAAGAGTCATGGTCCCGCTCCGCAGATGACCAGCCACGAGGCGTGTTGTATCCTTAATGCTTCCGAAAAAGAGGCCCACGTCGCCATCACAATCTTTTTTGAAATTCGTGACCCGGCCGGTCCGTTCCGGTTTACCATCCCGCCCCGGCGCACCAAGCATCTGCGGTTTAACAATTTTGAAGACCCGGAAAAGATTCCGCGGGACACTGCTTACTCGAGCTTGATCGAATCTGATGTGCCCGTTGTGGTGCAGCACACTCGACTGGATTCGCGCCAGTCCGAGAATGCCCTGCTCACGACCATAGCGTTTCCATGCGGTTGAGCTTTCACATGCGATTCAAATAGAGAGGGTTCACACCAGAGGTGGAATGCTTATGACAACTCAAACTGTCAGTGATTTTCTAATCACCCGAATTAACGAATGGGGTTTAAAGCGCATTTACGGTTATCCCGGTGACGGCATCAACGGCATCATCGGAGCGATTGATCGAGCCGACGGTTCGGTGGAGTACGTGCAGGTGCGCCATGAAGAGATGGCAGCGTTCATGGCATGCGCTCACGCGAAGTTCACGGGGGAAGTGGGCATTTGCCTGGCGACGTCAGGCCCCGGAGCGATTCATCTTCTGAACGGGTTATACGACGCGAAAATGGACCACGCTGGCGTGGTAGCAATCGTTGGCCAACAGGCGCGGGCGGCGCTCGGCGGAGATTACCAACAGGAAGTCGATCTCATCAGTTTGTTCAAGGATGTCGCACACGAATACGTGCATATGGCATCAACTCCGGTACAGGTTCGTCACTTGATCGATCGCGCAATTCGCATCGCCAAGGCGGAGCGCACAGTCACCTGCGTCATCATTCCGAATGATGTGCAGGAAATGCCGGCGGTAGAAACGCCTCCGCGCAAACATGGCACGATCCACTCAGGCGCCGGCTACGCGCCACCGCGCGTTATTCCGAAGGACGCCGATCTCCGGCGAGCAGCTGAGGTTTTAAATGCTGGTGAGAAGGTGGCGATGCTTGTCGGAGCAGGAGCTCTGCAAGCGACAGACGAAGTGATCGAGGTCGCGGACCTTCTTGGTGCAGGCGTAGCGAAAGCTTTGCTCGGCAAGGCCGTAATCCCGGATGATCTGCCTTTTTGCACCGGTCCGATTGGCTTACTCGGTTCCAAGCCGAGCTGGGACATGATGGAAGGATGCGATACGCTGCTTGTCGTTGGCTCCAGTTTTCCCTATTCGGAATTTTTGCCGAAAGAAGGTCAGGCGCGCGGTGTACAGATCGACATAGACGCAAAGCTGGTGAGCGTGCGTTATCCAATGGAAGTCAATCTCGTCGGCGATAGCGCGGAGACACTTCGAGCGTTGATCCCTCTGTTGGAACGCAAACAAGATCGAGATTGGCGACAGAAGATCGAGAAAGGCATCGTCGATTGGTGGAAAGTCTTGGAGGCGCGGGCAATGAACGAAGCCAACCCGATCAATCCGCAGCGGATGTTTTGGGAGCTATCGCCACGACTGCCGGACAATTGCATTATCGTCGCCGACTCTGGTTCCGCCGCGAATTGGTTTGCGCGCGACTTGAAGATCCGCCGCGGCATGATGGCTTCGCTCTCAGGCAATCTCGCCACCATGGGTCCCGGAGTGCCGTACGCCATCGGCGCGAAGTTTGCCTTCCCCGATCGCGTGGTGATCGCGACGGTCGGTGACGGTGCGATGTTAATGAACGGAATCAACGAAGTCATAACGATCGCTAATTACTGGAAAGAATGGAGCGATCCGCGCCTGATCATCATGGTTCTGGCGAATCGCGATCTGAATCAGGTAACCTGGGAACAGCGAGTCATGGCCGGCGATCCAAAATACGAGTGCTCGCAAACGGTGCCTTCGTTCGAGTTCGCGCGTTATGCTGAGATGCTCGGTCTTACAGGCATCCGTGTGGATAAGCCGGAACAGATTGGACCTGCGTGGGAGCAGGCGCTCAGCGCGTCACGGCCAGTGATCATCGAAGCCATTACCGATCCCGAAGTTCCGACGCTGCCGCCGCATATTACTTTCGAAGAGGCAAAAAAATTCACCGAATCCATGATCAAAGGCGATCCGCGACTAGGTCACATCATCAAACAAACCTTTATGGAAGCAGTAGAAGGTTTTCTGCCGCACAAAAAATGAACTCCGGTCTCGCGCAAAATTGGTAGGGCGCGACCGCCGGGCGCGCCGGGCATGTGATGACGTTGCAAATGCAACGCAGGATTGAAAGATATAGGAAAGACGCGACTAGGCGTTCGTTGACGGACCGCCCGACGGTCGGTCCCTACCACTGCGTGTCGATTGAGAGCCTTCGCGTCTCTGCGTACACAATTCCCACTGACACGCCCGAAGCCGATGGCACCTACGCATGGGACAGCACGACGATCGTGATTGTCGAGGTAACAGGTGGCGGCAATTGCGGACTCGGCTACAGCTACGCTAACACTGCGACGGCAAAGTTGATCGATGAAAACTTGAAGCAGGTTGTCATCGGTCGCGATGCAATGCGTGTAAGCGACGCCTGGTTAGCGATGGTGCATTCGATTCGCAATCTGGGGCGCCCCGGGATTTGTTCGATGGCGATTTCGGCAGTGGATACTGCGTTGTGGGATCTAAAAGCTCGATTACTCGATTTGCCGCTCGTCACTTTGATGGGTCAAATTCGGGATGCATTGCCGATTTACGGCAGCGGCGGATTCACAAATTATTCAACCGACCAGTTGCAGAATCAGCTCCGCGGCTGGGCAGAGCAGAGCATCCCGGCGGTAAAAATGAAGATCGGCCGAAACGCCGCGGCTGACAGAAAGCGTGTGGCGGCCGCACGTGAAGCGATCGGCGAACACCTTCGCCTCTTTGTGGATGCTAATGGCGGATATTCGCGCAAAGAAGCGCTCATGCAGGCGCGCGCGTTTGAAAGATTCAATGTTACCTGGTTTGAAGAGCCTGTTTCATCCGATGACCTGCAAGCCTTGAAATTTATTCGCGAGCGCGTGCCTGATGGAATGGAGATCGCAGCCGGTGAATACGGTTACGACCTTGATTATTTTCGGCGGATGCTTGACGCGGGTGCAGTCGACGTATTGCAAGCGGATGCGACGCGCTGCGGCGGATTTACCGGATTTCTACAGGCGGCGACACTCTGCGATGCATATCATACTCCCCTCTCCTCCCACTGCGCGCCTGCGCTCCACCTTCACATCGGTTGCGCCACGCCAGCAGTACGGCATGCCGAGTACTTTTACGATCACGTTCGCATCGAGCGAATGATTTTCGATGGCATAGCAGAACCCGTTGACGGGGCGCTGCGCCCCGACGTGTCACGACCGGGCATGGGCTTGCTTGTCAAACGCATCGACGCGCAAGAGTTTTCAACGTGACGGAACACAGGCAGCTTGCCTGGCTCGGCCGACAGGCTGCGAGCCTGTCGATCACGAATGCCGGCTAGGGCTAGCAGCGTGCATGTTCAGACAGCATGGCAGCATGTCCTCGGCGCGATAACGTGCAAAAGTTTGGAACGTAAGCGACAGCTATTTTTTCAACCGGCTGAGTGATTTGACCATTTCAGGGGCATGTTTTCGAATTTCCCGGCGATGAGCAGCCGCGAGCTTTGCCACCAGCTTGGCGCCTGCAGGGGTCAACTTCACGTAAACATATCGCCGGTCAGGGCTTCCTCTGCGTTTGGTCAGCAGCTTTCGTGAAGCGAGCTTATCGGTAAGACTGACCGCGGTATGATGTTTCACCTGAACCCGCTCGCTTAGTTGTCCCACCGTCAGACCGTCGTCAGCGGAGAATGCCTTTAACGCGAGCAACGCTTCATATTGTTCGGGCGTGAGTCTCGCGCTGGCGCTCGTGAGACGTTTGCTAAACCGCAACAACTTTCGCAGCAGATAACGCAGCAACGCCAAACTATGGTAGTCCTGCCGGGTTAACGATGCACTCATCAGTTTGCGGTCCAACGCTATTACATCGGCGGTCCGTTAGTTGCACGGCCAATTTGTGAGGAGAAGGATGTATTCATCAGCGGTTAGGCTTTTCCCTATGCCTTGCCCCACCGTTTGCCTGATAGCTCAAAACGAGAATCGGGTTGCCACTGTATATCGAGCATCGATATTTCATTCGAGCTTTGGAAAGGAGGTGGAAGGTATGGCAGTAGTTCATACGGAGACGGAGTTATGGCACGCCCGTGAATCGACCGTGAAAATGGCTGCCAAAGTGTCCGCAGCGAAGGTGATCGGCATTGCTGCTTCTTCTATCCTCGGAAATCGAATGGAAACCGCCCTCAAATTTCCGTCGGCTCGCCGGATGCTTCGGCTAACGCCGAACTCTGGCTCTTGGCCTAAGCATCAACAATGAAAATCGCGAATGCCTGCAAGGTTCACGCGCAGCGACGGACAATTTTGCGATCTAGTTATGTGAACCAATCAACTTCTGAATTAAACCAAGACAACGATTTCTCCATCGAAAAGTACGGGGAGAGGACGGCGGAAAAACAAGAGTGCGACGAACAATTACTCGCGGAATACGCGGCGATGCTCGGCTTTTATCTGACCAGTGTGGCCGTGCTAACAGGAATTGCCGTTGAGCAGAAGCGGTTGCCGAGAAAATTCGGTGCGCTCGATCTCGCCTTGCTGGGCATAGCCACTCACAAATTGAGCCGGATCGTGGCTAAAGATAGAATAACGAGCGTTCTGCGCGCGCCGTTTGT
>Ga0310811_10006681_pt1 | contig 14751 bp, 9 predicted proteins | sample YCmetagenome_FD_207642 | JGI IMG/M metagenome (GOLD analysis project Ga0310811, IMG submission 207642) | Soil microbial communities from experimental microcosm in Duke University, North Carolina, United States - YC | ecosystem: Engineered > Artificial ecosystem > Soil microcosm > Unclassified ...
ACTTCCCCAAGGATCTCTTCCGTAGCCGGATTAATAATGGTCATAGTTATTTTATATTCTTTTTGATTTCAGCAACAAACCGATCCCTGATCGCCCGGTACAAAACCGCATCCCCCACCCCATTCACATTCATCCGTTCCGGATGCCACTGCACGGCCAGCAAAAAAGGTTTTCCCGCCGGCTCCTCCCATTCGATCCCCTCGATCGTCCCATCCTCCGCCCGGCAATTCACCCGCAAATCGGCCCCAAGTCGCTCCACCGCCTGGTGATGCGCACTGTTCACAATGCCTTTTTCCGCAAATTCGCTCAACAATGTCCCCTTCTCTATCCTTACCCCATGCACCTTATCCACCCCCACGACATTCTCATGCACCGCATCCCCCTCCACCCCAAGATCCTGCACAAGACTCCCATTCCGGCCCACATTGATCAGCTGCAACCCACGACACACCCCAAGCACCGGCAACCCCCGCCTCCACGCCTCCTCCAACACCGATAGCTCAAACCCATCCCTTACCGGCTGCCAGCCATCCACCGGCGCCTTCACATATCTGTCCGACCCGCCATAAAAACTGGGCGCAATATCCACTCCCCCCGACAACACAAGTCCATCGAGCCCCGCCATCACATCTCCATCCATTCCCGCCTCCAGCCGCACCACCTCGATATCGCCATCCTCCGCCTTCAGCCACCGGACATAATTCTCATGCTTCCAGTCCGTCCCCGTATAGGTCAAACCTAATCTCATAAAGCCTCCGAATATAATTTAAAGAAATCCTCCCTGCTCACCGGCTTCGGATTATTCGGATGCGCAAAATCCGCGATCGCCAGATCCGCCAACGGCGCCAAATGCTCCTCCCGCACCCCCACGTCCCGCAACTTTGTCGGCAATCCCAACCACTGGTTCAACTCGAACAACCGCTCCACCACCGCCTCACCCGCAGCCCTTCCGATAGCCACCTCACCAGGGCCACCGGCACCGGCAATACCGCCACGCGAATCACTCGCCCGCCCCGCCCATCTCTCCACGGTCGCCCTCGTCCCCTGCCCCCCATCCACCGGCAGCTCCATCGCCTGCGCCATCACACGAAACTTATCCTCAAACCCCTCGATATTGAATTTCATCCCATAAGGCAAATTCACCGCATTCGCCAGTCCATGATGCGTGTCCAGCAACGAAGACATCGGATGCGCCAGCGAATGCACAACGCCAAGCCCCTTCTGGAACGCCACAGCCCCCATCAGCGAACCGATCATCATCAGGCTCCGCGACTCCAGGTCCGGCTGATTCGTCGCCTGGACGATACTCCGATGGATCAGCCGCATCCCCTCCAACGCGATCCCCTCCGCCATCGGGTGCCAGTTCTTCGCGAGGTAAGCTTCCATATTATGCGTCAGCGCATCCATCCCCGTAGCCGCCGTAACAAATGGCGGCAGCTCCATCGTCAGCAAAGGATCCGCATACACCATCTTCGCCAGCAGCTTCGGCGAAAAAAGGATCCGCTTTCGATGCGTATCATCTTCCGATATGATGGCGCTCCGCCCTACCTCGCTCCCCGTCCCGCTCGTCGTTGGAACGGTGACAAAATATGGCACCTCCTCCGTCACATAGACATCCCCGCCGATCAGGTCATCATAATCGAACAGGTCCCGGTGATGGTTCACCCGCAACACCACAGCCCGGGCAACATCCATCGCCGCCCCACCACCAATACCGATAACGCTGTCCCGCCCAGTGCCAAGAAAGGCTGCCCCACCCTTCTCCACATCCGACTTCACCGGGTTCTTATGGATATCCGAAAAAACCTCCACCGACAAACCACGCTGCTCCAACCGCCGCCGCAATTCACTAAAGAACCCCAGCTTCTCCACCACCGGGTCGGTCACCAGCAACGGCCGCCGCAACCCCACACTGAACAAATGATCGGGCAACTCGGCAATAACCCCCGCCCCAAACCGGATCGTCGTCGGAAAATTGTACTGTCTGACAACATTGAAATCGATCATATAAGTCATCTATATTATTTCAAAATATCTCTGCAGCTCCCAATCCGTCACCGCCTGCCCGAACTGCCTCCATTCCCACTCACGCGTCCGGATAAAATGATCCGTAAAGGCCGCGCCGAACAGCTCCACCGCGATCGACGACTCCTTCATCATCTGCGTCGCCTCCCAAAGATTCCTCGGCAAGACCCCATGACGCTTGTCGGCATAGCCATTCCCTACCGTAGCAGGCGTGTTCAGCCGAAGCCCGTTCCGGACCCCATACAGCCCCGCCGCCAGGCAGGCAGCCATCGCCAGGTAGGGATTGGTGTCCGAACCCACCACCCGCGTCTCGAGCCGCGTCGAGGTCGACCCACCCGGCAAAGCCCGCAACGCCACCGTTCGGTTGTCGATCCCCCACGTTAGCGTCGTCGGCGCCCAGGCGCCTTCCACCAATCGCTTGTAGCTGTTCACCGTGGGGGCCACCATCGGCAGGATATACGGCAGACAATGCAGTTGCCCCGCTATATAGCTCTCCATCAAAAGACTCATCCGCGTCGGCGTATCCCCATCAAAAAACAGGTTCCGGCTCCCATCGGCCGCCCACAGGCTCTGATGCACATGCCCGCTACAGCCCGGCAGCTCAGGATTCACCTTCGCCATAAAGGTCGGCAGGATACCATGCCGGTGCGCGATCTCCTTCACCGCCGTCTTGAACAACACGGCCCGGTCCGCAGCCTCCAACGCTCCGGCATACAGGATGGCCGCCTCGTAAACCCCCGGTCCCGTCTCCGTATGAAGCCCCTCGAGCGGCACGTCGAACCGCCGCAGGCTATCAAAAAGATCATGAAAGAAGTCACCGCCCTGCGAAGACCGCAAAATGCTATAGCCAAACATCCCATGCGTCATCGGCTTCAGATCGCTCACCGACCATCCACCCGGCGTCGATGGCGCAACAAAATTAAACCATTCGAACTCCTGTGAGAAATACGCCGAATACCCCGCCTCCTTCGCCTGCGCGATCACCCGCTTCAATAGGCTCCGCGGACAGACGCCCTCGTTCTTAAAATCAGCTAAAAAGAAAGGCAGCCCCCCTTCCCAGGGCACCCTCCGCATCGTCGCCACATCCACCACCGCAACGGCATCGGGATACCCCGTATGCCAGCCCGTAAAGGTGCCGTTATCATAGGCCCGGTCCATCGAATCCCATCCAAACACCACATCACAAAACCCAAACCCCGTCGAGGCAATGGCCGCGAACTTATCAAATGCGACAACCTTGCCGCGTAAAATGCCATCCACATCCGCGATAGCCAGCTTGACCTTTTCAACCCGCTCCTCACCCAGTCGGGCAAGCAGCTCAGGAAGCGATTGATTGTTGTTCATCGATAGTACGTTTGACAAAAAAATGAAACCAAATATAGCTCACCAACAGAAGGGAGAAATAAATGATAGATAATTTAACATTGAGGGTCACCATCGCCACAAGGCATATCAAAGAGATCACCAGCGCAACAATGGGAAAAACAGGATACATCGGCACCCGGAACGGCCGCTCCAGCCCCGGCTCCTTCTTTCGCAACACCAGCACGCTAACCATCGCCAGCACATACAAGGTCAGTGCCCCAAACACCGAGATCGTAATAATGTCCCCCGTCCTCCCCGACAACAAGGCCACGATCCCCACCACCATATTGATCAATAGCGCATTCGCCGGCGTTCCCCGCCGCACATGCACCCTCCCCACCGAAGAAGGCAGATAGCGCACCCGCCCGAACTCCATCGTCGCCCTCCCGGCCGCCAGCACCAATCCATGAAAGGAGGCTACCAGCCCCATCAGCCCGATCGTGATCAGTAAATGATAGATCCACCCGCCCGTCCCCGTTATCCGGGCCAACGCAAGCGGCAACGGCGAATCCGAGGTCTCCGCAACCCCCGGTGTCGGGTAAACGATCGCCTCCCACCCCGCAACACCCGTCGCCGCAACAAACACCAGCACGCACAGCACGATCAGCGTCCCCAACGCCGACCCAAAACCCAACAGCACATCCCGCTGCGGCCGCCGGGCCTCCTCCGCCACATTGGCCACGCCTTCAAGTCCCAGGAAGAACCAGACCCCAAATGGCACCGCCGCCCATACCCCCTTCCAGCCATGTGGGAACGCATTCTTTTCCAGGTTCCTCCACTCGAAATGCGGAAAACAGACGCCCGAAAAGACAAGCAGCTCCGCCACGGCCAGCACCGTCACGATCAGCTCAAAACCCGCCGCCGCCTTCACACCATAAATATTCAACGCCGTAAACACAAAATACGCGGCAATGGCGATCACCGTCACTGGCACCGCCGGTAAGAAGATATGGAAATACGCCCCGATCGCCGCCGCGATCGCCGGCGGGGCAAAAAGGAATTCGATCAGCTGTGCCACCCCCGCGACAAACCCCCAGTCCCTGCCAAGACCCCGGCTGGCATAGTCAAAGACTCCCCCCGCCCTCGGGATCGCACAAGCCAGCTCCGTATAAGAGAAAGTAAAACAAATGTACAGCACGATTACCCCGCCCGTCGCGATAGCCAACCCCAGCGTGCCCCCCTCCGCCAGCCCAAGGTTCCACCCGAAATACATCCCGGAAATGACATATCCCACACCAAGCCCCCACAATAACAGCGGACCCAGGCTCCGCGACAATGTTTTCTCCATATTCCAATATAAGAAAAGCCCCCCAAACAGGGGGGCTTTTTTCTTACACTCAATATTGACAGCCCAAAAAAAACTATTTATCCCAAAACAGCGTCGGCGCATAAAGCGTCACACTCGGCACATTCGCCGCATTGAAATTAAGCTCCGTCTGCGGGTACAACAGCCGCCGCGGAATTTGGTTCCCCGTTGTACTCACCAACGCCGGCGACCCCGTCCGCCGCCAAAGCACAAACACCTCCGGGTTCAGGAACAAAGCAATATATTCCTCCGAAGCGATCTTCGCGATCGCCGCATCCGTCCCCGCCGGCAACGTCCCATGCGTCAAGAGATAGGCGTCGATATCCGCCTGGGCAATCCCCAGCTTTTTCATATTGGCCGTGATTGCCGCCTGGTAGAACACCTGCGCAGCCACCACCGACCCGCCATTCCGCAAGGTCGCCTCCGCGGACGCAAACAACAGCTCCTCATACGTGATCAGCTCCGTCGGGGAATTGATCTTATTATAGTAGTTCATCGCAACCCCGGCCGCATTTGTACTGTCCAGGTCAAGCGCCCCATAACGCGGGTCGTTATCCGCAGCCATGCTCCCCGCCAGCGCACTCTGCGGCCAATTCTGATCCCCCGGCCGGTCCCGGTAGAACTGGTACCACGGATTGGCCGACGTCTCCGTCGTTCCCCAGACATATTGCGCATTGTCCGCGCTGGAGCCAAAGGAAGCAGCGATCTCCGTCAGCGCCGTCGCCGCCATCTGCGCATTCCCCTTGCTTTGATGCAGCGCCAGCCGGGCCTTGATGGCATGCCCAAATTTGATCCATGCCGCCGCATCGCCCCCGTAGATCACATCCTGTGTGGTGGGCACCAGCGTTCCCGGGTTCGCTGACTGCAGCAACGCCGTCCCCACATTGATCAGCGAGGCGATCGTATCATACAGCCCCTGCGCCTTGTCATACGCCGGGTGAAGCACCGCCTGGTCGGCATTGCCCTTGAACGCCTGCGAATACGGCAGATCCCCCCAAAGATCGACGGCTACCTGCATCTGGTAGGCCATGAGGATCCGCCCGATCCCCCCATATTTGGCATACCCGCCCTTGTCGGATATCCGGATAAGGTCGTAATCATTCTCTAGCGTGGACGTGTAAAGGTCCGGCCAGAGATTGTCAAACACCCCCGGGTTTAGTCCATAATTATAATACGTCTGCGACTGGCTGTTGGCGCCAAACATTTGTTGCGTCAGCAACGAGGTAAATCTGCTCTCATCCCCACCCTGCGTGTAGCCAAGCGCCGCCTCCACCGTAGGCAGCAGCAGGTCCGGCGTCGCCGTCGCCAATGCATTCGGATTGACATTCTGATCGGTGAAAAAACTCTTTTTACAGGAAGTGGCGATCAACAGCCCGGAGACCATCACCATCAATCCCGCTTTATATCGTAGTTTCATGTTTCTCGTTTTAAATATTAACTAAAGACCCACGTTCAGCCGCAGCCCGTAGCTCTTCGTATTGGGGTTATTGAAATAGTCCAACCCCTGCACATTGCTCGGACCTCCAAGGCTCGTCTCCGGATCCACCCCGTCGTACTTCGTCCATACATGCAGGTTATTGGCAAAGACGGTCAGCGACAGGCTGGTGAACGGTCCCTTCCTCAGTAGCGCCTTCGGTAGCTCATAGCTCAGGCTCAGCTGCCGGATCCGCGTGAACCCGCCATTCTCGATATCCGTTTCCTGGCCGCCGCCAAAGCTGTTCCCGGTGTTCTGCCAGTAATTTTGGTTAAAGGTCGATTGGACCGTATTCGCGGCGCCCGGTCCCGGCTTCTCTACGCCTCCCTCAAGGTGCACCACGTTGCCGTTGTCATCCAAATGCCCTAACAGACCCTTGAACACCGTCGGCTGGTAGCGGTTGGAGGTTTCCAGTGCCGTGCCCTTGTTGGCCAATGCCCCGCGGGTACCATTCCACATGGCGCCGCCATGCCGCACGTCGATCTGGAAGCCCAGCATAAAGCCCTTGTAAGACAGATTGCTGATCACACTGCCGGTCCAGTCCGGTGCAGGATTCCCAAGCACGAGGTTGGGCCCCACGGCGCCAGACAGCGGCTGTGCATACGTGTTGGAACCCGTCCGGTCGTCGATCAGCAACGGGCTCTTCAGGTCCGTAAGCACCGAGTGCGGTGTCGTATTACCATAGATCACTCCGAATGGCGCTCCCTCCACGGCATAGATCCCGGCCTCGCCACCCGATCCAAATCCACCCATAAAGAAGGTCTGGATACCCGGATAAAGCTGTACGACCTTGCTGATATTGCGGCTCCAGTTCACGATCACATTCCACCGCAATCCATAGCTGGTCTGGATGGGCGTACCGTCCAACGTCAGCTCAAGCCCCTTGTTGGTGATCGTCGTCGCATTCAGCAGCTTCCCCGCAAAACCTGTAGTAAAGGGAAGAGAGACCGGCATGATCCCATTCGTCGTTTTGCTGTAGTAGGCCGTCGCGTTGAAGGTCAGCCGGTTCCGGAGGAAACCAAGATCGACCCCACCCTCGTACGAATAGGTATTCTCCGGCTTCAGCTCCGTATTGCCGATCGTCGCGATGCCCGAGCTGATCTGGTATCCCGCGCTCCCGTTGGCTGGGAACTGGATACCCCCCGTAAACCCGTCATTAAAGACCGCGGTGGTATAAGGCGTGTTAAGCGAATACGGCGGAGCATCCTTACCCACCTGCGCAAACGACGCTCTCAGCTTTCCATAAGAGAGCAGCTTGCTTTCCTTTATCCCCGGCAGCTCGGTAAAGACCCAGCCCGCACTCACCGAAGGATAGAAGAACGTATTGTGCGCCGCCGGTAAAGTAGACGACTCCTCATTCCTCGCCGTCACCGACAGGAACAGCATCCGCTTGTAGTTCACTTCCAGGTCGCCATAGAAGGCCATCGTCCGCTTGTGAATATCCGCTTCCGACGCCAGGTACGACAGCGCATTCGAAATATCGTAGAAGCCGCTTACGTTGAAGCCGTTCCCGGTCGTCAGCTGGTTATTGTTCTGCGAGGTGAAATAGTTGTGCCCCAACACCAGCGAGGTCTGCCAGTCGTCGCCAAAATTCTTTTTCAGCGTAACGATAAAGTCGGAGTTGAACTGGTTGACATTATAATTATTCAGGTAGATCGCCCCTGCGGGTGTATTACCGGAATTGATATCGTACGCCGTCTTGTCGTTCTGCGCATAGACGTCACCACCCACCCGGTAGGTCAGCGAGATCCAGGGCGCGACGACAAAATCCGCCTGGCCGAAACCAAACACCCGGTCCAGGTTGGAATGCGTAGGGACATTGTTCACAACCCACAACGGATTGTCATACCCCCCGCCACCCCGGTAGTTCCGCTGGGTTCCGTCCGGAAATTCATAGGCCTCGCGGTGCTTATAGCCGTCCGTCCCGAACCCATCGGAGTTGTCAAAGGTCGCCGGTGTCCGGACAAGACCCAGCATCACGCCGGAAATGTTGGACCCCTGCTGCACCTTGTAGTTGGTCGAGTGAATAAAGTTGATGCTCGCCGAGGTGCTCAGCCGGCTGCTGATCTTGGAGGAGCCACTCAGGCTAATGGTCGTTTTCTCGTACTTGGCCCTGGGAATGATCCCCGTCTGCGACACGTTACCCAGCGACAGCCGGTAACCCGATGTCTCGTTCCCTCCCGATAGGGAGATATTATTATTATAGGTCAGCCCCGTCTTGAAGAAATTGTACCGGTCATAAGGCGTCACCGGGGTCTTGGCATTGGGGCTCGACTTGCCGACGATATGCCCATGCTTGTCAAATGCATAATCCGTCGCCCCATCCCAGGCTAAGGTATCGATCTTGGCCCCCCAGGACGTCGACCCCCCGGCTTCGGGCGGAGCATACTTCCCGTTAGAACCCTGGGACCACTGGTCCTGCAGCTTCGGCAGCAATCCCACCTTGTCAATGGTCACCGAAGAATTGAAAGTGACGGCCGTCCGTCGGCCCGCACCCCCCCTCTTCGTCGTGATCACGATCGCCCCGCTGGCAGCCTGTAAACCGTACAAAGCCGTCGCAGCCGGTCCCTTCAACACGTTGATCGACTCGATGTCATTGGGATTAAGATCGTTTCCGCGGTTCGTAGGCTGCTGACCACCGACCAGGTTACCATTGGCGCCGTTGGAATTGTTCCCGGCCCCCGCCGTGGCATCGAAATTGTTGATGGAGTTGTCGATCGGTATCCCGTCCACAACCAGCAAGGGCTGGTTGTTACCGGTAATGGAGGTTGCTCCCCGCAGCCGAAGGTACGTGCCCCCGCCCGGATCACCCGTACTCTGGATCACCGTTAGACCGGAAGCCTTGCCCTCCAGCTCGCCAAGCGGATTTCCCGTCCCGGATTTGTTCAGCTCATCCCCATTGATCGTTTGCTGCGCCGTCGTCAGCGATCTCTTCTCCTTACGGATGCCAAGCGCCGTCACGACCACTTCGTTCAAATTACGCGTGTCCCGCATCATCGTCACCGATAAGGCCCCACCCGAACCGATCGGGACATCCTGTGACGTAAATCCGATCGCGCTAATAACAAGGGTATTACGGCCGGAAGGGACATTGATCCGGAAACTGCCGTCCGGCCCGGCGCTGGTCCCTCCACGCGCCCCCTTGACATTGATGGATGCTCCTGTTAACGGATTGCCGGCCGAATCGGTCACCTTCCCGGTCACCTCCCGGGATTGCGCCTTCACCAGCACCGATACCAGCAGACTTGCCATAAGAAATAGAACAAGCTTTCTCATTTGCTGTTGGTTTTGAAATGGTAAAAATGTAGGTTAACTCAATTGCTGACACAGGCTAAAGCCTGCATGCGATTTCAAAAAAGACAGAAAAAATAAGATAACCGACGCACGCTTTCCGCCTATTGTTACCGAAGCCGGAAAACAGTTGCCTTAAGCGCGTTATATTAGGATGAAATAGCACCCTATCAGATCGGTAGAATGCATGAAAAAGTTCATCCATCACCGGTATCCAAAAAATGGTTGAAGAAAACAAGGCAATGGTTGAAAAACGGCCCAGGCGTGGGTAGACAAAGTAGTCTATAAATGGAGTGGGATAGTCTAAAAATGGAGTGCGATGGTCTAAAAAAAAGAGCAGGTGGTAGAAACCACCTGCGGGTCACATGAGAAAACTTCTAAGGACAACTTGTATGTGTTTCCGGGGAAGTTGCCCGTTAGTGAAATACCTTTCCCCCGGAATGAGTTTTATTAAGTCACACACCCGAATATAGAGACTATTCTATTCTACGACCGGGTAAACTGACTCAAACGGGAAATTTCCGGTTCCAATGGTAGTAATAAAGGGTTGAACGTGGTGAGCGCCGTTCAACACTCACCGCGCCCGTTCGTATGTATCAATAATTCCTTTTGCAATAAATTAACTTTTCCAATACAGCACAATTGAATTACTTGCCGTTATTCCAATCTACTACACCACCGAAGGTCCGTTTACCATTATTTGAATTTCCCAGAACAGTAAAATCACCGACCCGGCTTAACCCCGGGCCTGAACCTGCTATGAACCAACAGATCGCTTTGAACGACCGTCTCGTAAAAACCGTGGGCGTCCCTGCTCTCGGCCTGTTCATCCCTAATCTATCCGGACTCATCACAAATCGCCTCTATTCGTACTCCGAACTCGCCGCCTGCTACCTCTTTTTCATCGTCGTCGCCTTCCTCGTCTGGGAAGGCAACGTCCGCCTCATGTACTTTATTCGCGAACGATTCCCCTGGTCCAAACGGTCCTATTATAAGATCATCATCGCCCTCTTCTTCGCAAACATCGTCTACTCCGGCGTCCTCTCCGGGGTCCTCCTCCGCCTCTGGCAATATTGCTCACACGAACCCCAGGGAGAGAATCAACACCTTATTAACACCATCCTGATCATCATCATCGCCGCCTGCTTCATCACCAACATATATGAGATCCTCTTCCTCAACCTCGAAAAAGAATACAACGAATCCCGTGTCGAACAGCTCAACGTCGCCAAAGCGCAGGCCGAGCTCGAAGCCCTGAAAAACCAGATCGACCCTCACTTCATCTTCAATTCCCTGAACACCCTGTCCTTTCTGATCACCCGCGACCCGAAAAGCGCCCGCCTCTATAACGACACCCTCGCCCGGGTCTACCGTTATATCCTCAGCAATAAGGAACGTGACCTCGTCCTCCTCCGCGAAGAAGTAGAGTTCATCAGCAACTATTTCTACCTGCTGAAGATCCGCTTCGCCGATGCCGTGAGCATGTCCATCGAAATAACCGACCTCTCCGCCGAAAACTTCCTGATCCCGCCGATATCCCTCCAGGCCCTCGTGGAAAATGCCATAAAACACAATGAATTCAGCGAGAAGAAGCCGCTCTCCATCGATGTCTCCATCTCGTCCGACTATGTCATCGTCCGGAATGTGATCCATCGGCGCAGCAATCCGCAACAGACATCGAAGATCGGCCTGAACAATCTCGACAACAGGTATAAGCTGATCACAAAAAGAAATATCCAGGTGGAAAACAATTTCGAATCCTTTACGGTGAAGTTGCCGATCGTCCGCTTTTGAGACCGGCCATATCATTCACTCGTACGAAGTGCAACATTTACCAGCAGGATTACGTCTTTCCCTATGATCGAGGGATAAACGGTAATGAAAAAAAACAGATCCTAACTAATTTTGATCATCAAAACTTAGCCAAATGAAAGTCCTGATCGTAGAAGACGAGAAGCCGGCTTCAGAGAACCTGATCGAAGAATTACAGGCCATTGATGATAAAATAGACGTGGTGGCTGGCTGTTACAGCGTCGATGAAACCATTCAATGGTTGAGCAGGAATCCCACCCCCGATCTTATCCTGATGGATATCCAGCTCTCCGATGGCTTGTCATTTAATATCTTCAAGGCCTGCGAGGTCACCTGCCCCGTCATCTTTACCACGGCCTACGACAAGTATCTCACCCAGGCATTCGAATATAGTAGCATTGACTATTTGCTAAAACCTATTAGCCAGGATAAATTGAAAGGCGCCATCCGAAAATACAAGAACCTGCGCAACCACTTCGTGAACACCCACGAACATCCAAACGGCCATAACCTGAACGGCTCCCACCTCAATGGCGAGCCCGGCCACCACTCCGACCGCTTCAGATCCCGCATCCTCGTCAGGAAAGGCGTGGAATTTCAGGCCGTCCGTGTCGAGGACACCGGCTATTTCTTCACCGAACACAAGTTGATCTTTTTGGTAGACAAAGACAACCGGAAATACATGGCGGAAAAAAGCAACCTCAGCGAGCTGGAAGAAGAGCTGGACAAGAACATCTTCTATCGCGCCAACCGCAAATACATCATCAACGCAAACTATATCCGGCGCTTTAAACCCCTTGAGCGTAGCAAGATCAGCGTGGAACTCACCCTCCCCGTCAACGAAGAGATCATCATCAGCCAGGAGAACGCGGCGTCGTTTAAAAAATGGATCGCACAAAGCTGATCCCTAAAAATGCAGCAGGAACGAGCTTCCCAACCCCTCGACCGACTGGACCTGTATATTGCCCTTGTGCAGTAAGAGTATCTGCTTGCAAAGACTCAAACCGATCCCACTCCCCGTCTTCTTCGTGCTGAAGAACGGAATAAAGATATTATCCATCACCTCCGGCGACATCCCCGATCCATTGTCCGCCACCTTGATGATCGCCTTCCCGTTCGGCCCCGTCACCGCCGACAACGTGATCGTCGGCTGCTCCCGCTCCTTCACCGCATCGATGGCATTCACCAGCAGGTTGATCAGCACCTGCTCGATCAACGCCGAATCCGCCTCCAGCGCAATATCCGGGTCAAGCATGATGATCTCCAGCTCGATATGCTTCTGCTCCAGCGTCGGCTCCATCAACACATGCAGGTTCTCGAACAGGTCCCGCGCATACACCTTCTTCAGGTTCAGCGTCGTGATCTTATTCAGGTTACGATAGGTCTCGGCAAACTTCAACAACCCCTCGCTCCGCCGCCGGATCGTCCCGATCCCCAGCTCCAGGTCCTCCAGCGCCCCCTCCTGGCCCTCGCCCTTCAATATCCGCGCAGACTCCTGCAGCCGCTGCAACATCGTCTCGGCCAGCGAAGAGATCGGCGCCACCGAGTTCATGATCTCATGCGTCATTACACTCAACAACCGCTGCCAGGCCTTGGCCTCCGTCTCATCGAGGGCCTCATTGACATCCTGGAATGCGACCAGCTTATACACCCGCCCCTCGGTCTGAAAGGCTGTCGCCGCAAGCAAGGTCTTAAAGACATGCTTGTCCCGCGTGATCGAGACGATCTTGCTCTCCCCCGGGCGCAAATTCAAGATCTCCTGGTACAAGTTCCCATCCCGCCGCTCCAGCGAGGAAATACTTTTTAAATAAGGCACCCCCAGCATATTCTTGATCGCCTCGTTCATCCACCCTATCTCCCCGGTCTTATGCTCATAGGAAAGTATGCCGGTATTCACCAGCTCCAATATCTTCTGCAGGTATTGAAACTGCGTTTCCCGCTCGCGGCTGATCAGCTTGAAAGTGGAATTGATCTCATTGAACCCCTGGCGCAACGATTGCAGCTCCACCGGCGCCTCCTTGACATCGAAATAGCGCGAGAAATCCCGGTAATGGATCGACTCCACAAACTGCTCCACCTCCTGCTGTGCCTTGCGATGGAAATTATAAAAATCTATCAGTTGGAAGACCACGACTACCAGCACCGGCACCAGCTTCTCATACATCCCCTTTACCAACAGGAAAGAGGCACAGGACAACGTCAGGAACATAAAGAGCACCCGGATGAGGATCCTCTCCTGGTAGCGTTTAAATATCATGGGCAAAATTCATTAAATATCATATTTACTCAGCCTCCGGTACAATGCCGTACGCGTAAGCCCCAGCTCCTTGGCCGCCTTGGAAATGTTCCCATTGTGCTTTTCTATCACCTTTAGGATCGCATTCTTTTCGATCGTGCTCAGCTTCAGCTCCTGCGGCTCATCCGCCTGCGCCGGCGCCGACTCGATCGGCGAGAAGATCAGGTCCTTCGCCTGCAGCACATCCCCCTCCGCCATGATCACCGCCCGCTCGATCGTGTATTGCAACTCCCGCACATTCCCGGGAAAATGATAGGACTTCAGCTTCTCGACCGCCTTCGGATCGAAATCGTGGAGCGGTTTCATATACTTGTTGGTATAGATCTTGTCAAAATGCCGCGCCAGCAGCACGATATCCTCCTCCCGCTTCCGCAGGGGCGGTATCACGATCTCCACCGTATTGATCCGGTAGATCAGGTCCTTCCGGAACCGGCTCTCATTCGCCAACTCGGTCATCGGCACATTCGTCGCACAGATCAACCGGATATCGATCGGCACGGACTGATTGGCGCCAAGCCTCGTCACCACCCGATTTTGCAACACCGACAACAGCTTGGCCTGCTGATGCAACGAGATATTCCCGATCTCATCAAGGAACAAGGTCCCGCCGTTGCCCGCCTCGAACCGGCCCATCCGGTCCTCCCGGGCATCCGTAAAGGCCCCCTTCTTATGCCCGAACAGCTCACTTTCGAACAGCGTCTCCGTCAACGCCCCGACATCGACCTTTATATACGGCTTCTCCGACCGCAGCGAATGCTGGTGGATCGCCTTCGCAATAAGGTCCTTCCCCGTCCCATTCTCCCCGAGGATCAAAATATTCGCATCCGTCGGCGCGATCTTCGAGATCTTAAAGAAGATATCCCGCATCACCTCCGACTCCCCCAACAGCTCGCTCCCGATCACCGAATCCGACAACGCCTCATAACCCGCCTTCTTCGGGTCGTTCCTCTTCAATGCCTCCTTGATGGTCGTGATTAGCCGCTCATTATGCCACGGCTTGACCACAAAATCCGCCGCCCCCTCCTTCAGGGAGCGCACGGCCAGGTCGATATCCCCATAAGCCGTGATCATGATCACCGCCGCCGTAGAACCAAATTCCTTGATCTTCCGAAGCCAGAAAAGCCCCTCGTTCCCCGTATTGATGCTGCTGTTGAAATTCATATCCAGCAGGATAAGGTCAAA
>Ga0310811_10006682_pt1 | contig 14750 bp, 14 predicted proteins | sample YCmetagenome_FD_207642 | JGI IMG/M metagenome (GOLD analysis project Ga0310811, IMG submission 207642) | Soil microbial communities from experimental microcosm in Duke University, North Carolina, United States - YC | ecosystem: Engineered > Artificial ecosystem > Soil microcosm > Unclassified ...
GCAAGCCATTGTTGTAACGGCTGTCGACCAGCAGGGCCATCTGCCTGTCCATCAGGTCGGCCAGGTTCGCGACGGCGTTCTTCATGCCGTCCATCGCAAACGCGATGTGGCCGCCGTAGAAGTGGCCGCCGTGCAGTACGCGTTCACCTTCTGCATCGATGATCGGATTGTCGTTGGCGCTGTTCAATTCGTTCTCGATGAACTGGCGGAACATCGGCAAGGCGTCTGCCAGTACGCCGATCACGTGCGGCGCACAGCGGATCGAATAACGATCCTGCAGGCGCTTGCCGTTGCGTTCGCCGAGATCGCAGGGAAGATCGGTGCGCAGCCATGCGGCGACTTCCTGCATGCCGCCATGCGGTTTGACCGAAAACAGCGTCTCATCAAAGTGATGCGCATTGCCGTCCAGCGCAAACGAAGCCATCGCCGTGATGCGCGTGCACAGCCTGGTTAGATAGGCGACACGATCGTAGGCCAGGCAGGCCAGCGCCGTCATCACGGCGGTGCCGTTCATGATCGCCAGACCTTCCTTCGGGCGCAGACGCAGCGGCGTAATGCCGGCATCTTTCAACGCCTGTGCCGCAGGAATCTGCTCGCCATTGCGCAGCACTTCGCGCTCGCCGCACAGCACTGCCGCCAGATAGGACAAGGGCGTCAAATCGCCGCTGGCGCCGACCGAACCTTCGGAAGGAATCAGCGGCAGCAGGTCGGCCGCCAGCAGGCGCTCTATCTGCTGCAGCAGTTCGACCGAGACGCCGGAATAACCCTTGGACAGCGAAGCCAGCCGCGCCGCCATCACGGCACGCGTCTGCTCTGCCGTCAGATACTGACCGAGGCCGCAGCCGTGATAGGTGTACAGGTGATGCGGCAGGTCGGCCACCAGTTCCGGCGGCACGGTCACCGTGCACGAATCGCCGTAGCCGGTCGTGACGCCGTAAATGATGCCGTCCTCGCGCAGCAGGCGATCGAGAAAATCGGCGCCGCGCGCGATCGCCGCGCGGAACGCGGGATCCGGCGACAGCATCGCGTTTGCCTTGCGGTACGCGATGTCGACCACGTCCTCGATCTGCAAACGGCCACGGTCGAATTGGACGGCGCGTTGGGTACTCTTGATGTCAGCGGGATGCATCGCTCGTGTCCATGGAAGGTAAATGCCAGAAATCGTAAAAGTTGAACCACTGCAGCGGCGCGCGCAGGCAATGGTGCTGCAGGCGCGCCGCATAGTCGGCCGCCAGCGGGCGCAGCGCATTCTCTCTGTCCTTGCGCGGCACGCGTACCGCTTCGCGCAGCAATTCGAAATGCACTTCGGCGCGGTCGCGGTGCGAAGTCGAAAACAATAGATAGGTCGGACATTGCAGAACGCCGGCCAGCACATAAGGACCCATCGGGAACGCAGCCGGCGCGCCGAGGAAATCCGCAGTCACCACGTGCGGCTGCGGCGATACCGGCACCCGGTCGCCGGCGATCACGACGAATTCGCCGTTCGCAACGCGCTCGGCCAGCAGCATCGCGGTATGCGGCGTCATCTCGGTGACCTGCATCAGGTTCAGGCCGCTGGCGGGATTCAACGCCGCCAGCATCTGATTGAATGCGCGTGCATGCTTGGTGTGAACAAGGATCGTCAACCGCATATTTCCGTGCTGACGCGACAGCACGCGGCACAGTTCAAGATTGCCGAGATGCGAACAGATCAGCAGCGCGCCACGCCCTTCCGCGAGCAATTGATCGATCTGTGCGGCGCCATGCAAAGTCACCTGCGTCTTGTACAAGCCGCCCCATAACAGCATCTTGTCGAGAATTGTTTCGGCAAAGGCCGCGAAGTGCTGCAGTACGCCGGCAAATCCGGTCCGCACATTCGCGTACTGCCGCGCCCTTTGCAGATAGTCGCGCGAGGCACGGCGCGCCAGCGGTTTGCTCAGCACATACCAGAGCAGCACCGGATACAGCACCACGCGGAACGGCCAGCGACCAAACACGCGATAGACGACGAACAGGAAACGCATGCCGGCCACGAAGCTGACTTCATTGATGCTGGCCCAGTGCTTGTGCGCGCTCATGCCGCCCACCATTTGCGCATCAGCAACTTGGGCATGCGCAGCAGCATGCCGCAGAACAGCGTCGCATGCATGCGCGTGATCAGCACATTGTCCAGCCACACCCGAAAATGCGAAACGCCGTCGCTCGGATAGGAAACGCGCGTCGGCAGGTTGACGACATCAAGCCCTTCCCAATACAGGCGCACGATGATGTCAGTATCAAAATTCATGCGCGCACCGATCTTCTGTCGCGCCGCAAGCGCGATCACCGCCGCCACCGGATAGACACGAAAGCCGCACATCGAGTCCTTGATCTGCAGCGACAGCGTATTGATCCAGACCCAGACATGCGTCAGGTAGCGGCAATAGAAACGGATCGCCGGCACCGATTCGTCGTACACCGGATAGCCGGAAATCACGTCTTTCGGTTGGGCGCGTGCCGCAGCAAGGAAACCCGGGATGTCGTCGGTGCAATGCTGACCGTCTGCGTCGATCTGTAGCACGTGCGTATAACCCAATGCCGCCGCCTGTGCGAAACCGCTCAGCACGGCAGCGCCCTTGCCGCGATTGATCGCATGACGTACCAGCATCACGCTGTCGGGATGCGAGACGACCAGGGTATCGAGCACCTTTGCGCACGCCGAGGAACTGCCGTCATCGACCAGCAGACAGGGAACCCGGTGCTGCAGCACCGCAGATACGACTGCGCCGATGGCGTGCTCGTGATCGTAAACGGGGATCAGTACAACAGGATAGAAGTTGTCAGCCATGCGCCTGCTCCGAAAACAGGATGCGGCCGCTTGCGTGCTGTACATGCGACGAGAAATAGCGGAACTGCAGGCTGCCCTTTTGTTTGTCGTGCATCAGCTCCAACGTGACCGGCTGTTCTGCCTGAATCACATGCTGGAACTTCAGCGCATGCATGCCGCTGAAATGCGGCGGCAATGCAAAATATTCGCGTCCCTTCGCAATCGCCCAGTCGACCTGCACCACGCCGGGAAGAATAGGCGCCTCCGGAAAGTGCCCATCGAAATAAAACAGATCCTTGGGCACGACCAGTTCAAGCGCAACGCGATTGTCTTCACGTGCCAGCTCACGAACTCGCGGCGTGCGTGGCCGTTCATCAAGGAGAGCCATCAGCAATGCATGCGTCGTCTTGCCCTGCGCGTTGCTCGGCAAGGCATCGAGATAACGCCAGCGGCGCGGCAAGGCGATCGGTTCCACGGAAGCGAGCAGCGTGTCACGCAGCCGATTGTTCAACGCCAGCTTCCCTTCGGTTGCCAGCACTGCGCTGCCTTGTGCGGAAGGCACGATGAAGGCAGCGATGCGCTGGCGCTGCACGGGCTCGTCGTCGGGCACGATCACGCGCACTTCATCGACGAACTCGCTGGCGCGCAGCAAATTTTCGATCGCATCGAGCGAAATGCGTTTTTCCTCTATCTTCGCGATGCGGTCGCTACGTCCCTGCAATTGAAAGCAGCCATCGCCATGCATCGTCGCGCGGTCGGCCAAGCGCAGCCAATTGCTATCGGCGAGATGCGGCGAGCGCACTTCCAGCGACCCGTCATCTGCAATGCGGCACGCGACGCCGGGCATCGCTTGCCATGCATCACGCGATGCGTCGACGCGTTCGCGCCAAGCGATGCCGCCGGTTTCCGAACTGCCATAGACTTCGATCGGCGTCTGCCGCAACAAGTCGCCAACCGCTTGCGCAGTTTCGGCAGGCAACGGACCGCCGGACGAAAAAACGGCCACCAGCTGCGTACTGACCTGCGACCATGCCAGATGATCGGGCAAGCGTTTCAGGTAGGCCGGACTGCCGACAAGCGCGCACTTCTCTTCCGCCAGCACGCGCATCAGTTCTTCGGGGAAGCCCTGCATGCGCGCGTGAATCGCACGACCCGATGCGAGCGGCCACAGTATCTTGAACAGGAAGCCGTAGATGTGATGATGCGATACAGTGGCGACGATTGCGGCGCGGCCGATGCGCGCGCCGAACAGGGATTCGAGCGTTGCCACTTCGGTCGTCAGCTGCGACAGGCGTTTCGGTATCGCCTGCGCAGCACCGGTGGTGCCGGACGTATGCACGACAAGCGCAATGAAATCGTTTCCTGCATTCGCGAGCGGGGTCAATTGGCTGTCGGCCTCTGCTTCGGCGGTCGGTGCCAACGGCGCCCACTGCGGCGGAAATTCGCCAAGGAATCCGTCAACGGAAGAATGCAATGCCGCGCAGGTGGCAGGCAGCGTATCGGCCGTCAGCCACACGGTCTTGCCCGCCAACCATGCACCCAGCATGGCGGCGGCGAATTCGATGCTGTCGTCCTGATAGAGCGCGTAGCGCTGGCCGGATGCCTGACGCAGCAAACAGCGCCAGGCGCCGATGCGCTGCAGGAGTGCCGCATTGCGTACCGGCTTGCCGTCGCGCCGGCCGACGATGAAGTCTGCGTCGCGCGAGGCGACCGTATTCAGCAGTTCGACCAGGGAGTCAGACATGATGCAGGCGCTTGAAACGCAGGCGGACGAGGAATTCGGCAACAAACAACGTGCCCATCAATAGGTAGGAAATGACGCCCGTGTAGAGCGACCACACGGCTTCCGATGCCCACAGCGCAGTGCCGAGCGCGATCGCGCCATTGATCAGAAAGAAAACGCACCACACCTGCGTGACGCGACGCGTGTAGCCGATCGCTGCCGGCGGCAGGTGAGGTTCACGCAAACGCGCAAACCGCTCGATCATCGATGGCGGGCTCAGCAAGCTGTAACCGAAGGTCGCGAGCAAGGCGCAGTTGACCAGCACTGGATACAGCTTCAGCGGCAGCAGCAGATTGGCCCACACGGCGCTCAACGCCAGCAGCAGCACGCCGGCCACCGACCAGCGCGCCACCGCGCTGATCTTCAGCGAAGGCAGACGTGTCAGTGCGGCCAGCACCAAGAGGCCCGCCAGCCAGCGCGGTTCGATGCGGCCGTGGCCGAACCAGATGGCGAGCGGGTACATCAGCGTGATGACCACCGTCAGCACGGTCATGAGCGAGCGCTTTATGCTGCCTGCTCCGACGCGAGGCCAACCAGTGCATTGACGACGTCGTCGATGGTGCGGATGGTCTTGAAGACTTCCGGCTGCAAGCGCTTGCCGGTGAGCTGTTTCAGCTTGACCGCGAGGTCCACCGCATCGATGCTGTCGATATCCAGATCCGCGTACAGGTTCGACTGCAGCGACAGCTTCGACTTGTCGAGCTCGAACATTTCGGCGAGCAGGTCGACGACCCAGTTGTAGAGCTCGTCCTTGCTCATGTTGGCGATGCTTACCATGATTACCACTCCCCTTTTACTTCGTTCTATTGTTTTCGATCAGCGATGCGAGTGCACGCACCGAGGCAAAGTGACGCCGCGTGTCTTCCGATTCGGCGGACAGTGAAATGCCGTAACGCTTCTGCAGCGCTACGCCCAGTTCCAGCGCATCGATGGAGTCCAGTCCCAATCCCTCGACGAACAAGGGCGCATCGTTCTCGATATCGGCCGGGCTGATGTCTTCCAGCTGCAGCACATCGATGATCATTTCTTTGACTTCCTGTTCAAGCATGGCCTTGCACTTCCTCGGTAAAGTAATGTTGCAGATAGTCCGTCAGGCGCCGCGCTGCGATCGTTTCCGCCGTGCCGTCTGCAATGAATCGTTGGATGGCGATGTCTTCGCGCACTTCAATGCGGAATTGCACCCGGCGCGGCGGCACGCGCCACCATTTTTCTCCCTTGCCCAGCGTCGCCGGTTCGCAGCGGATGACAACCGGTGTCACGTCGCGGCCGCCGCGCACCGCGACATTGGCGGCGCCGCGCTTCAGCAAAATCGCACCGTCCTGCGGCGTGCGCGTCCCTTCCGGGAAAATGATCAGATTGTCTCCCCGACGAAGCGATGCAATGCAGTCTTCGATCAAATCCAGGCCGGCATCGTTGTTGATGTAGCCGGCCGCCTGCACCGGGCCGCGCGTGAACGGATTGTTCCAGAGCCGTCCCTTCACGATGCAGTCGGCCCGCTTGACGAAGGCCATCAAAAACACCGTATCGATCAGACTCGGATGATTCGCGAGAATCAGCAAGCCGCCGCGCTGCAGGCGTTCCCCGCCAATGATCTCGTAGCGCAGCACGCCGAGCGTCTGCATCATCCATACGAAGGCGCGAAACGCGATGCGAATCACGCCGCGCGCCAGCACGACTCTCTTCTGCGGCCGCCGCACGAATACGTTCAGCAGCGGGAAAACCAGCAGGCGCAACAGCAAGCCGCCGACGCCAAATACCGAAAAGCTCAAGCCGGTGGCGACCACGCGCCAGCAGCGCGACAGCCCCTCAGCCACCGTTCGTCCAGCGCCAGCGCAAACGCCCGGCGGTGCGTTCCAGCGCGCGATCACCGCGCAAGTGGAAGCGCAGGACCTGCAGACTGGCCGGCATGGCGGAAGATTCTTCACACGCCTCGTCTGTCGCGGCGCGCCAGTTCAATCGCGTCGGGTTGTCGCCGGCGCGTGTCATCAGCCACGCCCATGCATGCGGCTGCTCCTCGCAATCCTCGTACGCGGCAAACACCTGCGGCAGGCGATCGTCATAGGACACCAGCAAGACCTTGTCGGCGCCGTCGGCCAGCAGGCCACAGGCCTCGATGACCGCATGTTCGACCGAACTCGGTCCGGCAGCGACTGCAATGTGATTGGCGCGATCGCCACGCGCAATCGAAAACAATCCGGCGCTCGCATTGTGTACAGCCAGACCGAAAGCGGTTGGCGACAAGGGCGCATCCTGCGCCAGGTCACTCAGCAGTTCGACGGCGCGCGCGACCTCGCCATGACGCGAACAGAAGACGACAGGAATGTCGGTGTGGTCGCCGATGCAGCGATACGCGACTTCCAGTGCCATCTTGCCCAGGAAGCCCGCGCGTCGACGCAGCATGGCCGGCATCTGCCGCACACCGGGTTCGTCATTGCCTGCGATGGGAAACGGCGCGTGCGCCCATGACGCCCAGGCTTCCGGCGTATCGAGACCGGGGGCCCAGGCCGCACTGTCGGCGACAGAAAAGCTGACCCCATTTTCCTGCATTGTCTCGTATCCCTGAGGTCAAAAATAACGGCTGTGCCGATGTAATAAGAACAACGTCTGGCCTTGCACAAAATCGGAGCCAATTATAGATAAGCGCCTGTGCTTGGGCAAACATGGAATTGTGTCGTGTTGCTTCTACGACGGCAGCCTGTCGAAGAAGCAAAAATCACGGTCACAACAGATAATCGCGTCATTGCGGTTGGCGTCGTGGCCTTGCGCGGGTCCGCATTGTAGGCAACGCCGGAGATGAATGCCATCCCACAAATATGGAAAAGCACGACTGGCAGAATCGCCGAAAGGACTGCGCCGGACCCAGGGACGCGAATTGCGCACAGTCGCTTCACTGTGATCTCCGTCCGAACCAATAAAAAAGCCGACCTCACGGTCGGCTTCTTTTTGTTCGCGTACGCCAGATCAGAAGTTCTCGACGATCGCTTTCATCTGCGGACGGTCAACCGGTGCAGCAAGGTTCGACGGGGTCAGCATGAACATGTAGCTCTGATTAACCCACTTGCCGCCGGACCAGTAGGCCACGCCCATCCATACGTCGCGGTTGGCACCGATGTACTTGGTCAGTGCATCGCCTTCTGCCAGACAGGTGGCGTTGTTGGCCCAGCCGGTTTCGCCCAGGAAGAGCTTCACCTTGTTGGCCCGTGCCCAGGCAGAGATGCCGTCCAGCGCACGTGCGGCCTTGCCGGTCGAGCAGGTGTCATGCGTGCCGGATGAATCCGAGTCCAGGTACTGATGCACCTCGAAGGCGATCGCACCGCCGGTGCGGTAGCCGGCCCATTGCGCCGCATTACCGCTCTTTTCCCATGCCCATGCTGCCGTCCAATTGGTGCCTGGGATCAGGATCAGCTGCTTTGCACCGGCCTTGCGGATACCGTAGATCGCGTAGTCGGCTGCGGCTTTCCATTCCGCTGCCGTCTGCACGTGCGGCTCGTTCATGATGCCGAAAATGACGTTTGGATAACTTTGGAACGCCAGCGCCACGCGCTTCCAGAAATTGCCCAGTTGCGAGGTCGGTATGCCGCCCTTGGTGCCTACCTGTTTGATGCTCTTGCTGACCGAGTCGTATTTCGTACCGTAGTCATGCGGATCGAGGATCACGTACATCTGCTTGCTGGCCGCATAGTCCACCACCGCGCGGATGCGCGACAATTCAGCGGCATTCAGGTCGCCGTTGTTGACGGGCTGCAGGCGCGGGCCGGAAAAAGGCAGGCGAATTGCATTGAAACCCTTGCTCTTGTAGTAGTCAATTTCCGCGTAGTTCGGATAGGTGTAGTCGATATTTATCTTGGCCGCGATGTTGCTCGACTTGTATTCGGCGCCCGAAAGATTGATCGCCTTGAGCTTCATCGAAGGGTTGGACATGGGAAGCGGTGCGATGGTGGCATGCGCGCCGGCAGCGATCGCCAAGCCCGTGGCGAAAGTTGCAAGATAGCGTCTGAAATGATTAAAAGTGTTCAAAATAGTACCTTTTTACAAGAAGATGCACGCAAATGGTGGGGGACGTGCTGGGGCTATTTTATGCGTTCATTTCCGTACGGATACATTGCGTGAAAACTTTTTTTACGATTTGTTCCCGTGTGGATACATTTTTTTGTACTTGTGGCAAAGACCGATTACAAAAGCACATGCAAAGTTATTTGCACTGCATGCAAGCGAAACAATTCATGAATGAATTGTTCACGGCATGTGTATCGTTTTTGGCTTTTAGCGGAAAAAGTTGTGGTGAAAATCCGACGTGAACCGCGCGCTATCGGGGAACGCGCGTCGGATTCTCAGGGGCAGGCAGGAGGGAAGGAATGCAGCGATGCTTCAGGCAAGCCGATACCGCTGCAGGAAGACAACCGACTCATGCGTTGAATCGAGATATGCGGTGTGCTTCTCTCAGGTAAACGGTACGCGAAAGCGCAAGGCACCGACCATGCGCCAGAACAGCGCGCACGGAGGAATGAGTGCGGACGTGATGATCATTTCGCCGACATGCGACATTGTCCTAGACGTTCCCTGCAGACGCCGCATGCAAAAGCGCGCCGTCATATAGAGCCAGCCCAGGAACGCCGCCACTGCGATCGGCACGTATCCGATGGCAATGCCGATCGGCGTGGCGACCAGCATCGCGACAATGCCGTAGTAATCCCAGCGGGGACGTGCGCGGATCCTCTCCCTGTATAGCTGGGGATGCTTCTTGTACAGCAAGGCATCGAACAGAACCTTCTTCTGCTGCAGGATGCTGACGCCCCAGCGCGCTGGCCGCACCGGATGCACGACGACAGCTTGTGGCGCGTCGACGATGTTCGCACCCAGCTCCAGCAAGCGGAAATACAGATCGCTGTCTTCACGCCAGGCCATGCGGAAGCGCTCGTCGAATCCGCCAAGTTTCTCCAGCACGGTCTTACGGCAGAAGCAATTGGCAGTAACGAAATCCGCTGTTTCCAACTGCTTTGCATCGCGTTCGTAATCGGTTGGCGTGCCATTCAATGGCATCACGATGCGCCCGCGCAGCACCTCGCCCTTCGTACCCAGTGCGGCAAGCCCATGCTGCAGCCACTGCGCGTCGGGCACCGTATCGTCGTCGGTAAATGCAATGAGGCCGCTGCGGGCCGCGCGCCAGCCGCGATTGCGTGCGGCAGCTGGGCCATGCGGCCCGGGATTGGGAAGATAGACCAGTGCCGGACCGTCCGGTGAAGTCCAGCGCCGCCACGATGCCACGATTTCCTCGGTCTGCGGACTCGGCCTGTCATCGACGACCACGATCTCGTACTGCAATGCAGGAAGCGTCTGGTAACAGAGTGCGCGCAGACAGCGATTCAAGAGTTCAGGCCGGCCGCAGGTCGGCACCACGACGGAAACGGCAAGATCGTCCATAGCTTCCCCTATCGGTTGTCGCTGATCGCGCGGTAACGCGCCGCCGTATGGCCAGCGCGTGCCAGTTCGATTGCCGACTTACTGTCGAGTTCCAGAACACGTCACGCTGAACTTTGCCTGCGGCGTTCGGTCTGGATTGGAAAGGAGAACACACAATGAAAATATTCCTCTGGATCATCGGCATCATTTTTCTGATCGGTCTGCTCGTCGTGACCGGCTTCTTCAAGCTCATCTTTTGATGCGCTATTTCGAGGACGGCCCATTGCGGCAAGGCGACGTCGCCTTGCCGCAATATGTTCAGATCGAACCGGTCGGTCAATGCAACCTGCGTTGCAAGATGTGTCCGGTGCAGTTCCGCATCGATGGGCCGCCAGGGCCATCTGCCTTCATGCCCTTCGAGCGCTTCTGCAGCCTGATCGATCAGTTCGAGACCGTGAAGGAGCTGCATCTGCAAGGCCTGGGTGAACCGCTGCTGCACCCACGCTTCTTCGACATGGTGCGGTATGCCAGCGAGCGTGGCATACGCGTGTCCACCAACACCAACATGACTGTCATGACGCCAGAACATGCGGAGCGATGCATTGCCAGCGGCCTGCATACGATGCATGTTTCGCTCGACGGCGCCAGCGCTGCGTCCTACGAAGCCATACGCGTGCGCGCCCGCTTCGACAAGGTGCTGCGCAACCTGCGTCGGCTGATGGCGGCCCGTGCATCGGCAGCAAGCGAACTGCCGCACGTCGGACTGGTCGCCGTCGCGATGCGGCAGAACGTCGACGAACTGCCGCAACTGGTGCGTCTCGCACATGCGGAAGGCATCGCCAGCGTATCGGTGCAGCACCTGTGCCATGACTTTGGAGAGGAAAGCCTGCCTGAACGTTATCGTCCCATGCGCCGCTTCATCGACGGGCAGACATTGCTGAACGAGGACCGCGCAAGAATCGAAACGATCTTCCACGCCGCACGCGAAGAGGCGGAAAAGCTTGGCATCACGCTACGCCTCCCTCGGCTGGAACCGCGCCAGCATGCGGCCAATGCGCCAGGACCGCAGCGCTGCGACTGGCCATGGCGCGGTGCGTACATCAGCTACGACGGCAAAGCCATGCCCTGCTGCATGGTCGCCACACCGGATCGCATTCACTTCGGCGACATGACGCAGGAAGGCGTCGCGAAGATATGGAACAACGCCGCATACAAGGACTTCCGCAACCAGCTCTCTTCCGCAACGCCGCCGGCGGTCTGCCGCAGCTGCGCCGTCTATACAGGGACCTTCTGACAGGCTTTGTACGTTCAGCCATGCAGCCGGCGATACTGCAGCACCACATCGCGCGGTACCACGCGACGCCGGCGCAAGGCCCACGGCAATCCACCCAGCGCGACTCGCAATCCGGACCACATCACGCCATCGCGGCCCCCATCGCGCAGCAAGCGCAAGCTTTCCCGCAAAGCGAGCGCGAACGGCAGGCGCATCCAGCAAATCCACAATGCATTGCGCAGCAGGCATCGCTTGCGCGTCACACTATCGCGCAGTGACGATGGATGATGATGCACGGTCAGCTCCGGCACATAGGCGATCCGCCATCCCCGTGCAACAAGATCCAGCGCCAGCAATCCCTCTTCACCGCCGATGAAGAAACGCGGCTCGTAGCCGCCCGCTTCCAGGAAAGCAGCGCGTCGCATCACCGAGGCACCTGCAAGAAAACCAAGCAGTGCCGGCCCCGGCAACCCTTGAGCAGGTAAAGGGCTGGCCGCCATCGCGGTGCACGTCGGATCTTCGCGTTCCTCTTCTCCCACCAGCACGCGTGCGCACAGTACGGCAACATCCGGATGGTTTTCCATCAGCGCCACCGCCCTTTCGAGCGAACCATCGGCCCACCAGGTGTCGTCGTCGCTGAAGGCGATATAGTCGGTATCGACTGCAGCTGCGCCGGCGTTGCGCGCCGCGGCGCCGATATTGGCAGGCAGACTGAGCAAGCCGACCTGCGGAAAACGTGCGCGCAACATTTGCGCCGTGCCGTCGCTCGATGCATTGTCGACCACCACAATGCGTGGCACAGACGCTGCAAACAGCATGCGTTCCAACGTGCGCTGCAATTCGGCTGCGCGGTTATATGTCAGGATCACCACCGTGATGTGCTGCATGGCAGACGCGACTGCGCGTGTCGCTTCATTTGCGGCTTCATCTGCAACTTCATTTGCCGCGTCATTTTTCACTTCATGCACGCGTTGCTGCATGCCTGCGCGCACTGCATCATTCACTTTCATCGCCGTACCGCGGCCCCTTCTTCCAGAATCCAATAGCGCTCGGGAAGAAATGCATCGGCATGACCGTTCGCCGCTGCATTCAAGCCACGCAGTTGACTGGCGTAGCAGGCAATCGCGCGCTTCTTCAACGAGAAGAATGCCTCATCGCGCGTGCAATCCATCGGCGTCACGTGCACGCCGGCCTGACAGAGCTCGGCCATGCGCTGCTGCAGCAGACCAGGAATGCGCCGGTACAAGGCATCCTCGTATAGCATCCATCGTCTTCTCGGATGGCGCTGTCTCACCTCGAGCAAGGCCTGGTGCAGCAGAATATGGTCGGAATGGAAGAGACCGGCCGGCATCAGCACGACATCGGCAGTGCTAGGCTTCAATACCTGGTCCAGCCTGTCGACCAGCGCTTGCTGCGTGGGCGTCGCCTGATATTGACTGTCGAAGAAGTCCAGACGCACAGGGCGTGCCGATAACAGGGACAGCGCCGCATCGTCTTCTTGCACGCGCGCGGCGATCGACTGCTGCGCATTCTGGAACCCGCAAGCGGCGTCCCAGTCGGTTACCCCCGGATAGCCTTCGGGCGCTGCGGAAAAAACCGTGAGCACTTCGGCGCCGGGATGCCGTGCGATCAGTTCGCCGCAAGACAGAACGGCGTCGTCGAAATGCGGCGAAAACACCAGCAGCCTGTCCCGCGCGCGCAGGGTACGTAGCGCACCGCCTTTCATGATTCCTTCGCTTCATGCGAATCCGGCAGGATCGAGGGCCCTCCCGACGCCTGTTCGTTTTTCAGTACGGTGATCTGCCCATCCGGCTCGAGATAAGCGCGCCGCACTTGCGCCAGATTTTCGACCTCGTGCTGGCGCAGCATCTGATTGAGTTCCTCATCCGTGATCAATTGCCGCCGCAGATTGGCCTGTTGCTTCACGCCATCCTTTATCACGCAAATGGGATGCGGCAGCACGAGACGGCGCATCAGCTTGAAACGGTAGCTCAATAGATTGAGCAACGCGTCCCACCCGATGATGGTGCCGATCAGCACAAAAGCATCCGGCACCGACTTGTAATCGCTCGACATGCCGTTTTGCGCGGCGTCTGCAATAACGACCAGCACCAGCACGTCCGGCACGCTGAGTGAACCGGTATCGCGCCGCACGACGAAACGGAACAGGCAGAACAGGAACAGATAGACCAGCGTTCCGCGAATCATCAGCTCCCATGGGGAAATGGTGAAAGAAAACAGTTCCGACCAATCGATATCGGGCATCGCTTCTCACTCCATTGTCCATTGCACGGAAATCGCGCTTGTGTTTCCGGATTGGATGAAAGCTGTTGTGCTTGGTTCCTGCATGCAAGCGAGATTACCGAGAAACAAGTTCATCCGTGCATAGCGAACCGCGCTGAACTTTTCGGCTTTCACCAGTCTGAACTAGCGCAGGCTCGGCAGTCCTAATTTCCTTTTCATGCCTGCAGGAATGTCGTTCATCACAGGAGGCTGCATGTACACACTGGGAATCAACGCTGCGTTTCACGACTGCGCCGCATGTCTGATCAAGGATGGCGTGGTCATCGCCGCTGCGGAAGAAGAACGCTTTACCCGTATCAAGCACGGCAAGCGGCCTCTTCCCTTCACGGTGTGGCAGCTTCCCTATCACGCGATCGACTATTGCCTGCAACAGGCCGGTATCGAATTGGCGGATGTCGACCATGTCGCCTATTCCTACGATCCTTCTCTGCAACTGGGCGAACACGGTCGACAGCAAACCATCGCGTTGCCCCTCGAACCATCGGCCAGTCCGACCGACTGGGAGTCGCCGTGGCAACCGCTTGCCTTGTCTTACGTGGTCAATGCGCCGCGGCAATTGGCGAGCGGCGCGCCGCATCATTTGAAGAAGCGATTCCGCAATGTCACCGCCAGCGGCCCCTATCAATGGCATTTCGTCGAACATCATCTTGCGCATGAAGCCAGCGCCTTTCTCGCTGCACCCTTTGATGAATGCGCAGTGCTGACGATCGACGGCCGCGGCGAGCGCGCGACGACCAGCTACGGCATCTTCCGCAACGGCGAATACCGCCGCATCAAGCAGATCGATTACCCGCAATCTCTGGGCCTGCTGTACGAAGAGATTACCGATCATCTCGGCTTCCTCCGCTCATCCGACGAATACAAGGTGATGGCGCTCGCCTCCTACGGCAAGCCGACCTTCCTGCCGCAGCTGCGCGACATCGTGCAATACAAGGGAAATGGCGAATATTCGGTCGCCAAGGTGAACTGGGCGGACATCTTCGGTCCCGCACGCGAACGCGGCGGCCCGACAGAACAGATCCACATCGACATCGCGCATTCGCTGCAGGCGGTGCTCGAAGAGACGGTCATGAAGATAGCGCAGTGGCTGCATGAGGAAACCGGCGCAGAGAATCTTGCGATGGCCGGCGGCGTGGCGTTGAATTGCGTGATGAATGCCAGACTGCGCGATCGCAGTCCGTTCAAGCGCGTGTGGGTACAGCCGG
>Ga0310811_10006683_pt1 | contig 14749 bp, 14 predicted proteins | sample YCmetagenome_FD_207642 | JGI IMG/M metagenome (GOLD analysis project Ga0310811, IMG submission 207642) | Soil microbial communities from experimental microcosm in Duke University, North Carolina, United States - YC | ecosystem: Engineered > Artificial ecosystem > Soil microcosm > Unclassified ...
GCATGTTCCGGCTTCTCGGTGGGTTCCAGCACTACTACCCGCGAAAGGTTGCGGGGCTGATCTGGATTGAAGCCCTTTTTCAGCGCGGTGGCGATGCCCAGCAACTGCCCTGCCAGGCAGTACGCCGCCAGGCGCGCGTATTCCGGCAGATCGAACCCGAGTTCGACCAGCAGATCGGCATTGGCTCGCACCCGTTCGCCGGCCGCGTTGGTCACAACCAGAGTGGTGGCGCCCAACCGCTTTACCTCTTCCAAAACATCCAGTTCAGCCTGGCCGCCCTGCTCAGAGAGCAGAAACGTAACCAGGACTTCCGGTCCCAGAATCGCTTTGGGCCCATGACGGAATTCCAGGGCATGGAAGGGCTGGGCGTAGGAGCAGGACATCTCGGTAATCTTGAGCGCGGCCTCGCAGGCCAGCCCGTAGAAGGGACCTTGACCCAGGTAAACGTAATCGGCGAACTGGCTGGCTGCCACGAATTCCAGAATGCGGGCGTGCAGGGTTGCGGGCAGGGGCTCAGCCAGAGCCGGCATGCGGCGCAGATTTTCCAGCAAGGCTTGGTCGCCGGCCACGGTCGCGGCCAGGGCCTCCAGGGCCAGCAGCATGGAACTGAAAGAACGGGTCATCACGGTGCTTTGCTCATCGGCTCCCGGCAGACGAATAGCGGCGCTGGCGGCCTTTTCCAGCGCCTGGCCGGGAGAGCAGGTGACCGCCAGGGTGCGCAGGTTGCGCGTCCCCTCCAGGTACTCGGCCGCGCGCAGCACTTCCGTTGTCTTCCCGGAACGTGAAATCAGGACCGGGACCAATGCGGCCGAACCCGCGAGCACCGCCTCAGGAAAAAGCAGTAGTTCTGAAGCTGGGACAGCCTTGGCGCGCAGCCCGGTGATGGAGGACCAGGCCGCCGCCGCCGATTGCGCCAGATAGTAGCTGGAGCCGCAGCCCACAAACAGCCACTCGCCACCCGCGGCAAAACGTCTGCCAATGCTCTCCAGGTCGCCGCTGGCCTGCAATTCGCTCAGGCATTTGGCCCAGCACTGCGGCTGCGATAGGGTTTCCGCCAGCGTCTGCCCGCCCTGTCCGCTATTGTGGCTCATCAAATCTCCCTGTTCTCTCGGCTCGGTAAGGACGATAGCTGCCGGATAAAAGTTGGCAGTTGGGCGTGCGCTCCGACCGTCAACTGCCAGTTGTTAACCACCAGCTACCCATTCCGCTCCTAAACCAATACAACTTCTACTCCCGCCTTGTGCAGCGCGCGCAAGTCCGACTTGGGCGCCTTCTTATCAGTAATCACTCTGTGTACCCCGGAGGTGGGCACGATCAGCGACAGACTGCGCCGCCCGAATTTACTGGAATCGCACACCGCCACCGTCTGCTTGGCCACCTCCACCATCACCCGGTTAACTTTCGCCTCCAGCAGGTTGGGAGTGCTCAAACCGTAGTGCACGTCGAAGCCGTCTACCCCCAGGAAGAGGATATCGGCGTTCAACCGCCGCAGGGTGTCTTCCGCTATGGGTCCGACCAGGGAAAACGAGTTCTTGCGCAGGGTGCCCCCGGTGAGGATCACCTCGATGGGTGTTCCCGCCAGTTCCGCCGCGATGTTCACGGCATTGGTCACGATGGTCAGGTTCTGCATGTGGCGCAAACCCCGCGCGATGGCGGTGGTGGTGGTTCCGGAATCGAGAATCACTACCTGCCCTTCCTGCACCATGCGCGCGGCCGCGCTCGCAATGTGCAGTTTCTCCTTGCGGTATAGCTTTTCTTTTTCCCGCAGCGTGGGATCGGAGAGCGCGCCCTCGCGGAAGGGCAGCGCCCCTCCATGGGTGCGATGCACGAACCCCTGCGCGTGCAGCACCTCCAGGTCTTTGCGGATTGTGACCTGGGAGGTACTGAAGCGGCGCGCCAGCTCCTTGACCAGCACGCGTCCCTCGCGGTTGGTGATGTCGAGGATGGCGCGGCGGCGTTCTTCGTTGAGCACAATAAACTCGCGGGGACGTTCGCCGGCGGCGATAGCCGGTTTTGCCTTCCCTTTCTTTTTAGTACGTTCTCTTTCGATTGTCCAAGGAAAAGTCGCTGCAATCCCGCGCGACGGTGGGGGAAGACGCTGCCGGCGACCTCAGTAAAACCGCCAAACCACGGGATTTCAATGGGCTAGCTGCTTGCCCGGGGCGGGCGCCGCGCGATTATACGCCCGCCCGGGCACAGCGCAAGCGGCTTTCGATTAGGCCCGCTGCCTGCTGCTGGATAGCGGGCTCATCGCCAAAACCGCGCAGCCAGAGGACCGCCGATTCGCGACGGAACCAGGTCACCTGCCGCTTGGCGTAATTGCGGTGTCCCTGCTGCGCCTTGGCGATTCCCAGTTCCACGCTGATTTCGCCGCGCAGTATCTGAGCTGCCTGCTGGTAGCCCAGCGAGTTCAGAGCCCAGGCCCGGTCAGCGTATTTTTCCCGCAGACGGGCGGTTTCCTCCACCAGGCCGGCGGCGAACATCTGCTGAGCACGCCGGTTGATGCGCGCGTAAAGCTGGGTGCGGTCCGGATCCAGGCCCAGCCGTAGAATGAAAAAATCCCGCAGCGGCTCGCGTCCCTGTCGCCACATGGCCGTCATTCGCTGCCCTCCGGCAATGCACACTTCAATGGCGCGGATGAGCTTGGGAGTGTCGTGAGGATGTATCGTCTGCGATGCTTCCTTGTCCAGTCGAGCCAGCAGCCGATGCAGGTAGCCGGGAGCTGTGCTCTGCGCGCGGCGGCGCAGCCGCTGGCGCAATTCTTCCGACCGGCGGGGCCCGGGAAAGAGCCCTTCCAGCAGCGCCCGCAGGTACAGGCCGGTGCCACCCACCACGATGGGCAGTTGGTGGCGCGCGCTGATCTCCCGCAATACCTGCCGCGCCTGCTGCGCGTACTCTCCCGCAGTGACTTGTGCGGTGGGATCGGCAACATCGAAAAGATGGTGCGGCACGCGCGCACGCTCCTCCGCGCTGGGCTTGGCCGTACCGATGTCGAACTCGCGGTACAAAGCCACCGAGTCGCAGTTCACGATCTCTCCGTCAAAGCGTTGGGCAAGCGCCAGCGAAAGCGCGGTTTTGCCGCTGCCCGTGGGCCCCAGCACAACTATCAGGAGCGGCAAACCGGAGGAGGTACCAGGCACGGACACGGCTAGCGGGCGCTCCAGTTAATGTGCGCCCCATAACGCAGAACGGTGTAAACCAGAATGGCGAGGGCGATCAGGATAATTCCGACAGCCTCGGCCCGCAATGCCCGTCTTCGCTCCGCGCTTAAGTGGTTGCGCGTGGTCACAGGCTTCGCTGGCTGCGGCGTCCTTATGACAGATTTGTCCACCTGCCAATTGTAGGCGATGGCGCGCGATGCTGATCGCCCGCTTCAGCGGTGGCGGGGGCACGGGTGCCCCCGCTGACTCCTGAGTACCGACTGCTGACGGCTTCACTACCGGAAGGCGTACCCGATTCGAAAATCAATGTAGTGATTACTGCTGTCCACGTGATCGCGGAATTCCAGGCGGATGCCGCGGTTAGACTTCATCCAGATATTTGCGCCAATACCGTAATTGAACAGATTGACGTGGCCGCTGTGGAACCCCAGCGAATATCCGGCAGTCACAAACGGCACGACTCGTTGTCCACGGGCAAAATGGTATTGGCCGTCGAGAGATAAAATTCCCAGGCCGCCGCCAAAATCGCTCCACGGCGCCATGTACCCGAGTTCTGCACCGGCGGCAATTCCCTTGTGTAGAAATCCTTCGCCGCCGGCTCCGAAGTGCAAGCTGGCGCTGGAACTGCCCGGCGACGTTATCACGCCCGGAGCGAAGAACACGTAGCCCTGGGCATTGTGTTCCTGAGCGGCGGCCATGGCCGCGCTTGCGGTCAGCATCAATAACAACAGCCCACACCCGAGCAACCTGCGATAGATGCTTATCAAGTCTCCTCCTTACAACTACTTAGGAATATGCCGCCCGAAGACGGCAGGATTACTTTCCGAACTATCTCAAGTCGTTGGTGTCCGGGTTGTAGAAGAAGTGGAAGCGCAAGGCCAGATATTGTCCCTGGAACTGCTGGGGGAGCGGGGGGAAGGGGCCAGATTGATTAATGCCGCCGATGGCAGCGCCGTCCAGAGAGGGGTCGCCCGAGGTGCCGACCACCGCCATGGCGGCGATTTGCCCGGTTTTCAAAATGTCGAATTGAATCGAAACCTTGCCCCGTTTCATGAGGGGCGCGCGGGCTGACTCGGGAATGCGGTCGTACCAGTTCAGGCGGACAGCGCGCAAAACCCGGCTAAGATACGGACCAAAATTGACTCCCATGGTGTCACTGAGTACGTCCACCTGGCTCTGGCTGGCGGGCTGTGAATGGGCGGCGCTGATCGCGCCGTCAGTGTCGCCACCGCTAGGGCTGGAGGACTCGCCAAGGGGCGTGCCGCTGAGGGACCCTGGGGCGGGGTGCGCCGTGAGGGGCAAGGAACTGGCTTGACTCGCGGCCGGCATGCTGGCCATTTCCGGCTGGCCGGCGCGGATAGGAGCAGGGGGGATTGCGCCCGCCACTTCCGCCGTCGCCTGCGCAGTGGGTTTGGCCGGGGTCACCGGCGGTGTGGTTTTTGCCTGGAATTGGTGCGGCTTGGCGCTTACCGTCCCTTTCGAACTGCTTGCCAGAATGTGCTGCAGCGCCTTGCGGTCAATCACTGGCTCCCGTGAAGTAGCGACGCGGTTCTTGTCGGAAAGAACACTGGTGTGCGGCCGGGAAGCGTTCTTTTGCAGGTCGGGCGGCAGTACCAGGAATGTGTATTCATGGGTTTGCAGCACTTCCGTGTTCGTGGGGACAAGCATCCCATGCCCTGGCAATAACTTAGAGCCGTTGATGAACCCCACTAAAACCACCAGGTGAACCAGCACCGACATCCAGAAGGCTTCGCGGCGGTGCGAGCGGTCAATCTCATCTTGCAGAGAAGACAAGAATTTGGGTGTGGGGAAAGTCCCCGGTTCGAGCCGCGAGGCTAGCTCCGCACCCCTGCCCGCTGCCACCGAATAGAGTGGTGGCGGCAAAAACGGCTTGCGGGGCGGGATTTCCGTAGATGCCATGAAGCTGCCGGTTGCGAAGCAAAGGGCTGGCTTTTCGCGCCGCCGAGCGAGGCGGGACAGCCAAGCGGGTCTATTTTCGCACCAAAGGCAGGGTCGGCTAAAGCACAGAAGTACTTGGCCTAACCGCCGTATCCCAGGGAGTTAACCTATTCCGAAAGCAAGAAGCACTTAGAAAACCGGCGCTTGGCCCCTAAGCTCGGGTTACGGCAACATTCTGATTGGCTTAACCTCAGCCCGCGGGAGGTGCACGCGCTAAGAGATGCCCGCGCTAAGGGGATGAGCGTCCAGCGCCCAGGGCGTCCAAATCCACCTTGCGGCTGTGCTCCCGCATGGCGGCCTGAATTTCCAACGCCAGGGCCAGGGCACGGCGGCCGTCCTCGAGCGTAACCCGCGGCAGAGAACGCCGACGCACCGCCTGCACAAATGCCCGCAGTTCGGCTTCGAGGGGTTCCTGGGCCTGTACCGCTGGTTTGGCCACCTGAATGGGGGAGTCGGGCGAGCCCGGCACCGCGTTTCCTTTTCCGGCAGCGTCTGCGGCGACGGTGAACACCAATACGTCCTGGCGAGAGTAGTCAACGGAGACATACTGCCGCGGCTGGAAAAAGCGCAGCTTGCGCACTTTTTCCGTGCTCACCCGGCTGGCGGTGAGGTTGGCCACGCAACCGGACTCAAACTCCAGACGCACATTGGCAATGTCCACCTGGCGGGAAAGAATGGGCAAGCCAACTCCGCGCACCTCGCTGACCGGCGAGTTTGCCAGTGTAAGCACGATGTCGAGGTCGTGGATCATCAGGTCGAGCACTACATCAATATCCAGAGAGCGAGGACTGAAAACGCTCAGCCGGTGCACCTCAAAGAACATGGGACGGGTGACCAACGACAAAGTTGCCTGCACCGCGGGATTGAAGCGCTCCAGGTGTCCCACCTGGGCCAGGCATCCATGCTCTTTCGCAAGCCTAATCAACCTATCGGCGTCGGCCAGCGTGGCGGCCAGCGGCTTCTCAATCAGCACGTTGATGCCGCCAGCCATCAGTGGGCCGGCCACTTTGAGGTGTTCTACGGTGGGCACGGTCACGGAGGCGGCCTGGAGTCTGCAGTCCGCGAGTAACTGCCCGATGCCGCTGAATGCCGCCACACCAGGCCCGAACTCCTGCGCCAGCGCCGCGGCACGCGTAGAATCCACGTCCGCGACGGCCGCCAAATGCACCGGCTCGCCCGCCTGTTCCAGTTGGCGATAAACCCGGGCGTGGTTGCGGCCGAAGGCACCGGCTCCGATGACGGCTACGTGAATGGGAGTCTCAGCCAAGGTCAAGACGAGAGAGGCTCCAAGATATCACTTCTTCACCAGCGGCTCGGGAGTCTGCAGCTGAGCCCGCCGGATCACATCCTTCTCCCGAACCTCTCCCACTGCATCGGCGTGCACGGTGTAGGAGCCCAGCGGCAGCGAGGAACCGAAAGGTATCGCCTGGGTACCTTGCGGGGGCAAAGTGAAGTGCTGATAACCGAGCGCGAATGCCTTGCCGATCTGGTTGACGGCCACGATGATGAAGGTCAGGTCGTAGGGGTCTTTGCTGGGATTGCCGACCTTGACTTCGCCGTAAATGCCATCGTTCTCCAGGACTGGTTCACGCTGCCATTCCATTTGCAGCGCGGGCGCCGACGTCATGGCGACCTCACGGGTGGCACTCAGCAGTGGTTGCGAGGAATCGGTGATGCGCACGATGAATCGGGCCGTCGCTTTGCCCTGAGGTATGCCGGTGATGAGTCCTGTGTTCTCGTCCAGGTGGAGGCCAGGCGGCAGCTCACCTTTGAGAATCGCCCATGTATAAGGCGGCCTGCCGCCCCGGGCCATTAATTGAAAGTGATAAGGCTTGTGGTCAACCGGCTCCGGCAGGCGGTCGGTAACAATGCTTATGGAAGCAGGAGTCGGCCAGTTTTGCCGGGGTTCGGCTTGAGCCTGCCCCACCCGCGAGAACAGCAGAAGCAACAGCAGGCTGACACTCCCAGCTTGGCGGACGGCGCAAAACATGCGCTGATTATAACGTCCGCTGGCCGCGGGCAACGGCCCGGATCACCGGACGATGACCTCGCCTACCATGCCATTGCCTTCGTGCAAGGTGCAGTAGTAGCGGTAGGTCCCCGGAACTTTGAAGGTATGGCTGAAAGTCATACCCGCAGAAATGGTACCGGATTCGAAGGGCTGGGCATTTTTGGGCAGGGCGACGTCGGCAGGAACCAGAGCCTTATCGGGCACAACCGTGACGGTGTGCGGATCGCCACTGTTGTTTTTCCACTCCACGGTTTGACCGGCGGCGATGGTCACTTTCGATGGCCGAAACTCTTCCCCGTCCATTTGCACGACCACGTCGGGCCTCACCCGCGATTGCTGTGAAACCAATGTGCCCATCCCAGGCTCAGCGGGCACCCCCAGGGTGCCATTAGGCGTACCGATTTCCGCCCGCTGTGCAGCCACCGCGATGCGGTTCGCATCGCGAGGATTTTGCGCCGTGTCCTCAGGCACAGGAGGCCGGCCGGGTTGCGAGGGCGGCGGCGGGATCCGGCTACGCTCGACGTCATCAGGCGGCGTAGTATCGCCAACGGAGCGGTTGCTGGTTATGGGAACTGCAACCGCCTCCTTTCCTGTCTTGCCCGCGATGGGAACAGCGGGTTCGCCGCTCTTTTTCCATGCCGGACTCGCCCGCGACAGCGATTTCAGATCCAGGTGGCATTCGCCCGTCACTTTCCAGCTCTTAACCCGCAGAGCGGCGCCGATGGTGCGCGGGTTCTGCGGCTTCTCCGGCGTGCCTTGCACCTGCAGAGTGTGATCCAGGTACTTGTTCAATTCCCCCGTGCGACCGTGCAGGGCGTAGGCATGTCCTCCAGACTGGGTCAGTAATAAGAGCCCGTTGGCCGAAGTGAGACAACCCTCGTAGGTTTTGGCCACCGCTGGCTGCTTGTTTTTGGCCTGAGCCGGCGCGAGCTGTGGCAGCAGCATGGCTGCAAGAAGGACGAGAACCCCTATAAAAGCTTTCATGGCCTATCCATTACGAGTCCCATGCGGTTACACGAGTTGCTCCGAACTTATAAGCGGGTCGCCCCCTTTCTCGCCGACGAGGGCGCCCGCGCCACAAACCACTCACCCAGCAACTTTCTTCAGCAACGCGATCTGCCCGGCATGGTAGAGCTCGTGCTGCACCGCTCCGTGCAGCATGTGGTAGAAGTCGTAATCCTTTCCCGGCACCTGCGCAGTCAGGCGGTAATCCGGCATGGCGAGAAGCGCCTGGATCAAGTCGGCATGACGCTGCCTAAGATTCTCCAGGGCACTGCGCCAGGCGCTATCGCTGGTATCTTTTACCAGAGGAAAATCCTGCTCATCTGAAAGCTGCAACGCCTGCCCTGCCATGCGGCGACGAATGGCGCCATCCCAAGCGGCGATGTGCAGCACAATCTCCCAGATGCTGTGGGCGCCGGGTATAGGTTTGGCGGCGGCAGGGCGGGCGCTGACCCCTTCCAGGACCTCCAGCACCGCTGGTCCGTGCCAGGCGTCACCTTCGAATGCGCGCTTAAGTTGATCAGCGATGCGGGAAATTTCTTCGATTTTTACGCTGGCTTGCGGCATGGCGTTCTCCTAGGTATCGGCGACCAGGCAGATGCCGCCGGCATCGGCCGCGGCCACAACGGCGTCGCCATCGAGCAGCAGGCACTTGCCCGCGTCCAGGGCAAGACATGCAGCTCCCGCCTGGCGCATTACTTCGATGGTTTTCACGCCCACCACGGGGACATCAAAGCGCATGTCCTGGTTCGGCTTGGCGACTTTAACCACGGTTAGATGCCGGCGCAGGGTGGAAGACTCGCCTTCCAGCGCGGCCATGATGCGCCCGGCCCGCTCGATGGCCTCGTCCGTGCCTTCCATGGCTTCTACGGAGACGCAAGCAGCCTCCGCCACGACTACCGTCTGGCCGATGTCGAATTGCGCTAAGTGGCGCGCCACCTGCCGGCCATAAGCGATGTCCTTCTGCTCCGCTTCGCCCGGCGGACGCCGGGTGAGCACTCCGGCACGGGCAAGCAAGGGCTGCAGAAAGCTGGTGGAATCTTCCAGGGTGATGCCTTCATCGGCCAAGATTTTGGCCACGCCGCTCAGCAAGGAATCAGTGTTGCGCGTGCCCAGGGAAAGCAGCAGCTTGGCCAGATGCCAGTCCGGGCGGATGCTGGAGAAAATCTGTTTGTGCTTCACCTGGCCGGCCATGATGGCGCGGCGCACACCTTCGCGCTTGAAGGTATCAATCAGGCGGCCCAGTTCACCCAGCGACATCCAGTAAACCGCGGCCGCGCCGTGGGCTTCGATCTCGGGGAAAGTTTCCTCCTTGATGGCCGCCACCACCACCTCGGCGCCCTGAGCACGGGCAGCGTCCAGCACGAGCATGGGAAACTTGCCATTGCCGGCGATGAGACCGATGCGTTCCATAAAGCAGTTGTCAGGGATCAATGGCCACTATTTAATGATTCCCCGCTCCGAGCTCTCAATGAACTGCACCAGCAGATCCACATCCTCGCCCAGGTGGGCTTCCGATTTCAGTTTTTCCAGGGCTTGCGAGGTGTTGAGTTTGGCGGCCAGCAGCAGCCGGAAGGCGTGGTGCAGCTTGCGGATGCGTTCGCGGGTGAAGCCATGCCGTTCCAGCCCGATGGCATTCAGGCCGTAGGCGTGGGCGTCGCGGGCGGCGACGGTTTTAGAGAAGGGAAGAACGTCCTTGGTGATGGTGGAGCCGCCGCCGATAAAGGAATAGGTGCCGATGCGCACAAACTGGTGGACCGGGCAGAGCGCGCCCACGGTGGCCCAGTCCTCGACCGTGACGTGTCCGGCCAGGGTAGCGGCATTGGCCAGAATAACGTGATCGCCGACGACGCAATCATGAGCCACATGGGCGTAGGCCATAATGAGAGTGTGGCTGCCGATGCGGGTCACCCCTCCCCCGCCGGCGGTGCCGCGGTGCAAAGTGACGAATTCGCGGATCTGGTTGTGGTCGCCGATCTCCAGCCGCGTCTTCTCGCCCGCGAATTTCAGGTCCTGCGGCGGCTGGCCCACCGAAGCGAAGGGAAATATGCGGTTGTGCGAACCCAGCCGGGTGGGACCCTCGAGCACCACGTGGGCCACCAGTTCGCAGTGCTCGCCCATCTCCACATCCGCGCCCACTACGCAATAGGGCCCAATGCGGCAGGAAGCAGGAATGCGGGCGTCGGGATCCACCAGGGCGGTGGGATGGATCATTGGCCGCACGGAGCGCGGCTGGCGTTTGATAATGATTTCGTCAGTAGTTTTGGTTGGCGGCACCTTTACTCCCGGCTGTTCTCCCTTGGCGTTTCTGCTTGCGACTTGCCCTCAGCCCGCGACCGGTCCACCAGTTGACAGGTGACCACGGCCTCAGCTGCCAGCTTCTCTCCAACGTAAGCTTTGCCCTGCATGCGCACCGCGGTCTGGCGCCAAGCCAGCACTTCCACCTCAATGCGCAACTGGTCGCCCGGCACCACGGGGCGGCGGAAGCGGGCGCGCTCGATGCCGGTGAAAACCATCAGCTTGTGGTCGCGATCGGCAATCTCGGTGAGCAGCAGCGCTCCCCCTGCCTGGGCCATGGCTTCCACGATCAGCACCCCGGGCATAATGGGAAACCCGGGAAAATGGCCGGCGAAGAAGGGCTCATTGGCGCTGACGTTCTTCATGGCCACGATGCGCTGCTTGCGCGTGAGGTCCACCACCCGGTCAATCAGCAAGAAAGGATAGCGGTGCGGCAGAATGAGCTGGATGGCGGCAATGTCCAGCGTGGTGCGCTCCGGCGCTTTCGCCTCGGTTGGGGGTGCCGTTTGCGTCATGCTCTATTCTCGCTGAAAGCGACGATTATACTGCAGGGGCAAGGCGGGATTGACGATTGATGATTTTCGATTGAAGAATTAGCTGCGCGGATTACGCAGATTATGTGCCTCGGTGGTGAACTTGAATGATGGCTGCAGAGAGAATGGCAGGTAAGAAAATGGACGCTGAACCGGCCGCGCTGCTCAACTATTTGCAGCAGCGCCGCGAAGTTATGGTGGAAGCCCTGCGGCAGATGGTGGAACTGGAATCGCCCAGCGATAACAAGGCGGCGGTGGACCGCCTGGGTGAGTTCCTGGCGCAGCAATTTGCGGCTGCCGGCGGCCAGCCCAGGTTTCACCGGCAGAGCGAGCGCGGCAACCACCTGCAGGCGGATTTCCCCGGAGCCGATTCCCGGCGCCCGGTGATGCTGCTGGGCCATTTCGATACGGTTTGGGCGCTGGGAACACTGGCCAGGATGCCATGGCGGGTGGAGAGGGGCCGCGCCTGGGGACCGGGCAGCTACGACATGAAGTCCGGCATCACTCTGATGCTGCACGCACTCACGGCGCTGCGCGAAGTGCGTGGCAGGCTTGCCCGCCCGGTCACGGTGCTGCTCAATACCGATGAAGAGATTGGCAGCAACACTTCGCGTCCGATTATCGAGCGCCTGGCGCGCCAATCCGCGGCAGTTCTCATCATGGAGCCCTCGGCCGGTCTGAAGGGCGCGGTCAAGACCGCGCGCAAAGGGGTGGGCGAATACTGCCTGAAGGTGACGGGAGTGCCCGCGCATGCCGGCATCTCGCCCGGGGAAGGCGCCAGCGCCATCCTGGAGCTCGCGCGGCAGCTCCTGAAGGTTTCTTCGTTCACGGATCTGAAACGCGGCATCTCGGTGAATGCCGGCGTCATCGAGGGCGGAACGCGCAGCAATGTGGTGGCGGCGGAGGCCTCGGCCCTTATAGACGTGCGCATCGCCCGCGTCCGCGACGCCGCTTATATTGACAGGAAGCTCCATGCTTTGCGGCCCGGCAACCGGAAGTGCCGGCTGCAGCTCAGCGGGGCCATTAACCGTCTGCCCATGGAGCGCACCCCCGGGGTGGCCACGCTTTACGGCAAGGCGCGGGAGGTGGCCGCCCGCCTGGGCTGGAAACTGGATGAAGCCAGTACCGGCGGCGCCTCCGACGGAAACTTCACCGCCGCCCTGGGTGTGCCCACGCTGGATGGTCTGGGCGGAGTGGGCGAAGGCGCACACGCGTTCAATGAATCCGTCATCATGGAAGAACTGCCGCGCCGGGCAGCGCTGATAGCCCTGCTGATAGAAGCGGCCTGAGCGAAGCTGACTGGCTTGTTAGCTTGACGAGCCGAGGCGCTTTAGTCAGCCAGCTAGCCAGCCAAGCAGCTGCTTTGACTAAGCCCCCTGAGTGACCTAGAATCTCAACAGGGGAATTCCCGCAAATTCACCGCGCTGAAAAGCGCGCCGGCGCGCCCCTTCCGGCGGAGGTACACATGTTTGGCGGCAAAATAGGTTTACCTGAGCTTCTTATCATTGCGGCCATTGCGCTGCTTATCTTCGGACCCAGCAAACTGGCCGATCTGGGCAAGGGATTGGGCGAGGGTATCCGCAATTTCAAGTCGTCCATGAAAGAAGGCGAACAGAGCTCGGACAAGAAATAAGCGATTTCTCGTTGCTTCTTCTCCAGCCTGCCGCCGGTTTTCATTCTCTTCCGACCCTTCCGTCAAAATCTGCAACCGTGCCCTCGGTTGCCCGCATCGGCAATCCCGTGCCACAGAAATGCCCGAGTGCATGTGGCGAAGCCGTGCTTCGGAACAGCTGGAGCCGCGCCTTCCAGAGCTCCGCTAGATGGCTCCGCGCTCCCGCAACATGCGGTAGACGAGCGGGACGGGCAAACCCACCACGTTGAAATAGCAGCCTTCGATGCGGGGAATCCAGCGCGAGGCGCGGCCCTGGATGGCGTATGCACCGGCCTTATCCATGGGCTCGCCGGTGGCAATGTAATCGCGGATATCTTCCTCACTGAGCGTGTCCATCCAGACCCGGGTGGTTTCGGAAGCGACGAAGCCGGGGGCTGGGGTTTTCTGGCCACTGGCCGCTGACCACTGATCACTATCGAGAAGGCACACTCCGGTTATAACCCGATGCTCCCTGCCGGAGAGCAGACGAAGCATGCGGGCGGCCTCGGCTAGGGGATCGGTCGAGTCGGCCGGCTTGCCCAGGATTTGGCCGTTAACGAAGACCACCGTATCCGCGGCTAGCACCCGATTGCCCGACTGGTGGCGGCGTTGCGCGACCGCCAGCGCTTTCTCCCGCGCCATGCGCTCGGCAAACTGTTGCGGAGGCTCGGCGGGATGGGGAACCTCGGTTAGATCCGCGGCTTCCACGGTAAACTCGATTCCCGCCGCCCGTAGCAATTCCTGCCGCCGCGGCGAAGAGGATGCCAGTATCAGGAGCATGGGAGCATTGTAATTACCGCCGAGACACCGAGGGCGCGGAGAAAAACAACTTCAGCGCCGCACGGAAACCGCATACGCATCCAAACTCCGGTGAAATCGGCTACTCTGAGTCTCATGTACGGTGCGGCGCTGGAAAGCGGCACGGCGGAATTCCGGGTGTGGGCGCCGCATGCCCGGCAGGTTACACTGCGAATTGTGGGCAGCCGCGATCTGCCTATGCAACGCTCGGCCGACGGCAGCTTCAGTGTGCGCGTCCCCGCCCAGGCTGGGGACCGCTATTTCTATCTGCTTGACGGACAGAAGCCCCTGCCCGACCCTGTCTCCCGCCTGCTGCCGGAAGGTGTGCACGGGCCCACCGCCATCGTTGATCCAAATACCTTCGCATGGAGCGACCAGGGCTGGCGGGGATTGGACCTGCGCGAGTACGTCATCTATGAATTGCACGTGGGCACCTTCAGCCCGGAAGGCACCTTTGACGGCGTGATCCAAAAGCTGGACTACCTGAAAGCCCTTGGCGTCTCCGTTATTGAGTTGATGCCGGTAGCTGCTTTTCCCGGGCGGCGCAACTGGGGGTATGACGGCGTCTCCATCTATGCGGTGCAGGCGAGTTATGGCGGCCCCGAGGGCCTGAAGCGCCTGGTGGATGCCGCCCATGGTGCCGGATTGGCCGTCATACTCGATGTGGTTTATAACCACCTGGGCAATGAAGGCAACTACCTGCGCCATTTTGGGCCCTATTTCACCCACCACCACACCACGCCATGGGGCGACGCCATCAATTATGACGACGAGGGCTCCGAGGGAGTGCGCGATTACGTGGTTCAGAACGCCCTTTACTGGATTCGCGAGTACCACCTCGACGGCTTGCGCCTGGACGCCACGCAAACCATCAAAGACGATTCGCCGCTGCACATCCTCGCCGCAATCCAGGAAAACGTGCAGCGGCTAGCCGGGGACTTGGGCCGGCGCGTGTGCGTGATCGCGGAAACTGACGAGAACGACCGCCGCGATGTTCTGCCCAGGGCCCAGGGCGGCTTTGGAATGGATGCAGTGTGGAGCGACGACTTTCACCATGCCCTGCACGCCTTCCTCACCGGCGAGCGCGAAGGCTACTACCAGGATTTCAGCAGCCCGGAACAGGTGGTGCGGGCATTAAACGAAGGTTTCGTTTTTCAAGGCGAACCGTTCACGTTCTGGGGCGAGCGTAAACGCGGCACCTCACCCGCGGGCATTCCTCTTCCCGCTCACGTCATCTGCACCCAGAATCACGACCAGGTCGGCAACCGCGCTGGCGGCGAGCGCCTGGATACGCTGGTTCCGCGCGGGGCGTGCAAGCTGGCCGCCGCCCTTCTCC
>Ga0310811_10006684_pt1 | contig 14748 bp, 12 predicted proteins | sample YCmetagenome_FD_207642 | JGI IMG/M metagenome (GOLD analysis project Ga0310811, IMG submission 207642) | Soil microbial communities from experimental microcosm in Duke University, North Carolina, United States - YC | ecosystem: Engineered > Artificial ecosystem > Soil microcosm > Unclassified ...
CTGCAGCTGCGCGCCGGGCTGATCGACGCGACCGACGGCGCCGGCAAGCTCGCCGGCGGCGGCAGCAGCGCGAAGGCCGGCGCCGCGAAGCTCCATGCCGGGCTCGCGAGCGCACGCGCCGGATCCAAGAAGATCTCGCGTGGCCTCGGCGACGCGCTGACCGGCGCCGAATCGCTGCGCAGCGGCGCGGGCCAGGCGCTCGCCGGCGCGACGCTCATCAACGCCAACCTCGGCACGGTCGCAGACCCCGTCACCTCGGCGGTCCCGCAGGCCAAGGGCGTCGCCGGCGCGGTGCAGTCCGGCAGCGGCGCCGTCGCGGGCGCGACGACGAGCAACGGCGCGGCCAGCGCCTCGCTCGACGCGGCGATCGCCGCGCTCGAGACGATGGGCGTCGGCAAGACCGATGCGGGCTACGCGGCGACGCTCTCGGCCGCGCGCGATGCGCGCGCCGCGGCCGGCACGACGAGCGGCGCGCTCGCGACGGCCGGCAGGGCGCTCACCGCCGGCGTCCAGGGCACCCAGACGATCGCCACGCAGATCGCCGACCTCTCCTCTGCGCTCGGGCAGCTGCACACCGGCGCCGGCGACCTGCAGACGGGCATCGCGAAGCTCCAGAAGGGCAACACCGATCTGACCAACGGCATCGGGCAGCTCAACGCCGGCGGCAAGGACCTGACCTCCGGCCTCGGCCAGCTGACGACCGGCGCGGGATCCCTGGAGAGCGGGCTCGGCCAGCTGTCGACGGGCGCGGGCGCGCTGGCCGCCGGGCTGCAGGGCGCGGTCGGCCCGACCGGCGAGCTCGCCAGCGGCCTGGGCACGATGCACAAGGGCGTCGGCTCGTTCAGCGCGAATCTGCCCTCGCCGAAGGACCTCGAGCAACTGCAGGCCTCGTCGCCCGGGTTGTTCAACTCGGGGTACTTCGTCCTCGCCGCGATCGCCGGCGCGCCGGCGGCCGAGCGCAACGTCGCGAGCTTCGCGCTGAACATCGACCGCGGCGGCAACGCCGGCCAGATCGTCGTCGTCCCGAAGCAGGCGGTCAGCACGACCGCGACGCACGAGCTCTCGCGCGACCTGCAGGCGATGACCGCCTCGTTCGCCGCGAAGGCGCACGTCGATGCCGCCGTCGGTGGGCCCGCCGGGGATCTGACCGACTACCGCGCCGAGACGGCGTCGCGGATCGCACCGACGGTCGCGGGCGTCGCGATCGCCGTCGCGCTGCTGCTGATGCTCCTGCTGCGCAGCATCCTCATCCCGCTCGTCGCGACGGCGTCGGCGCTCCTTGCGTCGGCGGCGACGTTCGGCGTGCAGACGCTGCTCTTCAGCGGCGACAACGCGCTGCTCGGCGGCCCCGGCTACATCGACGCGATGTCGATCATCGCGGTCTTCACGGCGGCCTTCGGCCTCTCGGCGGTGTTCGCCGGCATCCTGCTCGACGAGGTCCGCCAGGAGTTCGTCGCGTGCGGCGAACTGCCGGCCGCGGTCGAGACCGCGCTGCGCCGCAGCGCTCACGCGGGCGCGACCGCCGGGCTCGTCGTGGCGCTCGCCGCGATCCCGTTCGCGTTCGAGGACCTGCTGAACCTGCGCCAGTTCGCCGTCGGGATCGGCGTCATGGCCGTCATCGACGCGCTGCTGATGCGCGCGCTGCTGCTGCCGGCGGCGATCGAGGTCCTGCGCGCGCCGGCCTGGTGGCCCACGGGCGCGGGCGACCGGTCCGAGCGTACGCCGAGGCTGTCGCGCTGGCGCATGACGCACTGAGCGGGTAGCCGTCCCTCGAACAAGCGTCGAGGTTTGGCAAACGTTTGCCGGCTGTTGTGCGGCGCTTGCCCGCCCGCATCGCACAGTGCTGCGCCGAACCCCGATCCGCAGACCTGGAGAGACATGCCCAGTATGAGAACCGCCATCGCGGCCGCCACGACGGTGCTGGCGCTCGGCGCGCTGACCACCTTGGCGGTCAGCGCCGGCAGCACGAGCACGCCCGCGAGCGACGCCGGCACGACGAGCGCGCCCGCCCCGGCCGTCCGGCCCCGCACGGTCGTCCGGACCGTCGTCGTGACGAAGGTCATCCACCGCACGCGCCGTGCTAAGGCCCCGCGACCGAGCGCGCCCGCCGCCGCGGCACCCGCGCCGGCACCCGCGCCCGTGGCGGCCCCCGCCACGGTCGTGCGCGCCGCCGTGCCCACTGCGAGCGTCGTCGCCCCGACACGTGTCGCGCGCCCTCACGGCTCCGGCGACGAGCACGAGGGCGGCAGCGATGACTGAGGGCCGTCGACGCGCGCCCGCGCGGTCCGGCGGCACGGCGGCGGCGCTGTCGTGGCTCGCCGCCGCGTGCGCCTTCGTCATCGTACTGGCGCTCCTGAGCTGGCAGATGGCGCATGGGCGCGATCCCGCGCTCGGCGAGCCGCGGCCCGCCGCTGCCGCGGCCGCGGCCGTCCCGCAGCCGCGGCGCGTCGTCATCCGCCGCATCGAGCGCACGATCATCGTCACCCGCGTGCTCCCGCCGCGCCCGGCGGCGGTGATCCCGACGGCGGCGCCCGCCCCGTATGTCCCGCCGCAGCCCGCGGCGTACGCCCCGCCGGCGCGCCCGGCCTACACGCCGCCCCCGCGCGTCGTCCAGGCCGCGCCCGCCCCGCCCCCCCATGCCGTGACCCGCGCGTCATGACCGACGAGCGGACGACGACGTTTCGCTGCATGGGCTGCACGATGAGCCTGACGACCGGCGACGCAGCGGCGCTGCTGCGCGAGACGGCGGTGGCGGCATGAGGACCCCCGATCCGCTGCAGTACGGCTGGTGGCTGGCGAGCCGCGCGTCGGGCATCACCGCGTTCCTGCTCGTCTCCTGCTCGGTGGCGCTCGGACTGGCGATGGCGACGAAGATCCTGCGCGGCAGGGTCAGGCCGCAGAAGCTCGTCAAGCTCCACGAGCACCTCGCCCTCACGGGACTCGTCGCGATCGCCGTGCACGCGATCACGCTGCTCGGCGACCGCTGGATCAGGCCCGGCGCCGCCGGCCTGCTCGTGCCGTTCACGATGAGCTACCGGCCGGCGTTCACGGGCCTCGGCATCGTCGCGGCCTATCTCGCCGCGACGCTCGGCCTGTCGTTCTACGTCCGCCGCCGCATCGGGACGAAGCGCTGGCGCAGCGTGCACCGGCTGACGCTCGTCGTCTACGTCCTCGGCGTCGTCCACACGCTCGGCGCGGGGACCGACGCCACGACGCCGTGGCTGCAGGCGATCCTCCTCGTCAGCGGCGGGCCGATCCTGTTCCTCGCGCTGCTGCGCTGGCTGCCGGGCGCGGCAAACGCGCCACGGCCCGCGCGTGCGCCCGAACCGGTGTCGCAGCCTTGAAAGCGGGGCGTGCCGTCAGCCGCTCCGCGGCGCGTACAGCTCCTCGACGAACCCGCCCCAGTGCTCGGCGACGACCGGGCGCTTGATCTTCAGCGTCGGCGTCAGCTCACCGTCGTCGAGGGTGAGATCGCGACCGAGGACGGCGAAGCGCTTGACCTGGGCGATCCGCGCAAGCCGCTCGTTCGCCGCGTCGACCGAGCGCTGCAGCTCGGCGCGCACGGCGGGGTCGGCGGCCAGCGCGGCGATGTCGGCGCTCGGCGCGCCCACGTGCTCGGCGAGGGCGGCGGCCTGCTCGGGGTCGATCGTCAGCAGCGCGACGAGGTACGGGCGGTTGTCGCCGAAGACGACCGCCTGTGAGATCCAGCGCGTCTCGCGCAGGAGCTCCTCGACGTTCGACGGGGAGATGTTCTTGCCGCTCGACGTGATGATGAGGTCCTTCTTGCGCCCGGTGATCCGCACGTAGCCGTCGCCGTCGACCGCGCCGAGGTCCCCCGTGCGAAACCAGCCGCCGTCGAGCGCGCGCGCGGTCGCGTCCGCGTCGCGGTGGTAGCCCGCGAAGACGTGCGGTCCCCGCAGCAGCAGCTCGCCGTCGTCGGCGACGCCGACCTCGCAGCCGGGGAGCGCCCGGCCGACCGTCCCGTACCGGTGCTCGCCGAGCGTGTTCAGCGTGGCGGCGGCGCACGTCTCGGTCAGCCCATACCCCTCGAGGATGGTCACGCCGCAGGCATCGAAGAACTCGAGGATCTCCTGCGCGATCGGCGCGGCCCCGGTGAGCGCGAGCTGGAGGTCGGGCCCGAAGACGGCGCGGACCTTCGCGAGCACGAGCCGGTCGGCGAGTCCGTGGCGGCGCCGCGCCAGGGCCCCGGTGCGCCGGCCCGCGCGATCGCGGGCCCGCTGGCGGGCGCCCTCGCGGATGGCCCAGTGAAAGAGCGTGCGTCGCACGAGCGAGGCCTCCTCGACGCCGGCGTGGATCTTCGAATGGACCTTCTCGAAGACGCGCGGGACCGACGGGAAGTGCGTCGGCGCGGCCTCGGCGAGCTCGTCGACGATCTTCGCGGGGTCGCCGCGCCAGTAGACGATCGTCGCGCCCGTCGTCAGGGCCACGAGCTGGGCGAGGCGCGCGAGGACATGCGCGAGCGGGAGGAACATGTACAGGCGCATGTCGGCGCTCAGCTCGAGCCGCTCGCGGTACATGCTGGCGGTCGCGAGCAGGTTGCCGTGCGTGAGCATGCAGCCCTTCGGCGGCCCGGTCGTGCCCGACGTGTACACGATCGTCGCGGTGTCGCCGGGTTCGAGGTGCGCGGTGCGCTCCCGCAGCAGCGACGTGTCGAGGACGCGCCCGCGGGCGCGCAGCTCGTCGAGCGTCAGCGTCCCCGGCGCCGAGCCGGTGAGCAGCACGGTGCGCGCCGGCGCCACGAGCGGCGCGCCGCCGGCAGCGAGCTTCGCGAGCTGCGCGGCGTCCTCGCAGAACACGGCGCGAGCGCCGGAGTGCTCGATGACGTACGCGCATTCCTCGGGCGAGCTCGTGTGGTAGAGCGGGACGACGACCGCGCCCGACAGCAGCGTGCCGACGTCCGCGATCGTCCACTCGGGCCGCGTCGACGACAGGATCGCGACGCGGTCGCGCACGCCGATGCCGATCGCGATGAGACCGCGTGCGATCTCGCTCGCGGCGAGCGCGAGCTCCGGGTAGCTGACCGCTCCGGGCTCGTCGTCGCCGGGAGGGCGCAGCGCGACGCCGGTGCCGGCATCGAGCGCCGCCAGCAGGGTCACAGGCAGCGTGGAGAACGCGGGTCGGGTCGTGCTCGTGATCATCGCAACAGGCTCCAAGCTCATCGTGCGGTCAGGTCCGGGCAATCCATGCTCGGTCGTGGCGGCGGCGCCCACAGCCGGACAGACCACCATCCGACGTCCGTGCTTCTCCGCACATCGGCGGGCGGCCCTAGAGCGCGATGATCGGCGGGCGCCGCGCAGGGCGCTCGACGCGCACGCGCGCATCCACGACGACGGCGCCCGTCGGCGAGACGACGACGGGATTGAGGTCGAGCTCGGCGATCTCCGGGTGCGCGGCGGCCAGCGCGGCGACGCGCACGATGACGTCCTCGAGCGCCCGAACGTCGGCGCGCGGAGCGCCGCGATAGCCGTCGAGGAGCGGGAACGTCCGCAGGCCCCGGACCATCTCCGTGGCCTCGCAGCCTGCGACCGGCGCGAGCCGGACCTGGACGTCGCCGAGCAGCTCCACGGCGGTGCCGCCGGCGGCGCACGCGACGACCGGCCCGAAGCGCTCGTCGCTCGCGACGCCGACGAGCATCTCGACGCCCGGCGCCGCCATCTGCTGGACGACGAAGCCCTCGACCTGCGGGCCGGCGGACGCGAGCGCCGCCTGCATCAGCCGCGCCGCCGCGGCGACCTGGGCCGCGCCGGTGAGGCCGACCTTCACCGCCCCGGCGTCGCTCTTGTGCAGCAGCCCGGGCGCGATCGCCTTGAGCGCGACCTCGCCGCCGAGGCGCACCGCGCAGTCCCCGGCGCCGGCGGGCGTGGCGGCGATCTCGTAGGGGGCGAGCGCGAGGCCGTACGCGCGCAGCAGCCGCGCCGCATGGTCGGGCCCGAGCCAGCCCGCGCCGCTGCCGAGCACCTCGGCGATGACGGCCGCCGCGGCGTCGCTCGCGACACCCGCCGGAGGCTCGGCCGCCGGTGCGGGCGCGTGGACGCGGCGGGCGTGGCGGACGACGTGCCCGAGTGCCCGCGCGGCCTGCTCGGGCGTGGCGTAGGTCGGTACCGCGGGCCGCCGGGCCGCGGGCGCCGCGGCGCCGGGCTCGCCGGGCGCCATGACGACCGCCGCGACGGGCACGTGGCTGCGCGCGGCATGCGCGGCCGCCGTCCGGATCGCGCGCAGCACCGGCTCGGCGCGGCGCCCCGGCAGCGGCGGGATGAAGATCGCGAGGACCGCGTCGACCCCCGGATCGTCGGCCGCGAGCGCGATCGTGCGGCGGAAGTCGGCCGCGGTCGCGGCGGCGAGCATATCGACGGGATTGGCGGTCGCGGCGGTCGCGGGCAGGCCGGCCGCGATCCGCTCGCGCGTCGCCGCGGCGAGCGGCTCGATGCGCAGCCCGGCGGCGCCGCAGGCATCGGCGCAGGCGATCGCGGGACCGCCGGCGTTCGTCACGATCGCGACGCGGTCGCCGCGCGGAAGCGGCGCCTGCGCGAGCAGCGCGGCGACGTCGAGCTGCTCGTCGAGCGTCTCGACGCGGATGACGCCCGCATGCGCGAAGAGCGCGTCGACCGTGGCCTCCGAGGTCTCCAGCAGCGCGCCCGTGTGCGAGGACGCCGCGCGGCGGCCGGCGCGCGTGCGCCCGCTCTTGACGGCGATCACGGGCTTGACGGCGGTCAGGCGGCGGGCGATCTCGCCGAAGCGGCGCGGGTTGCCGAGCGACTCGAGGTAGAGCAGCACGACGTCGGTTCGGTCGTCCTGCTCCCAGTAGCGCAGGAAGTCGTTGCCGGAGAGGTCGGCCTTGTCGCCCATCGAGACGAACGAGGACAGCCCGAGCCCGCGGCCGGCCGCGGTGGCGAGCGCCGCGATCCCGTAGGCCCCGCTCTGCGACGCGAAGGCGATGCGCCCGGCCGGCGGCGTGCCCGGCGCGAACGTCGCATCCAGGCGGACGGCGGGGTCGGTGTTCAGCACGCCGAGGCAGTTGGGCCCGACGAGCCGCATCCCGGCGCCGCGGCAGATCGCCAGCAGCTCGTCCTGGCGGGCGCGGCCGGCGCCGCCACCCTCGCCGAAGCCGGCCGAGAGGACGACGAGCGCACGGACGCCCTTGGCCGCGCAGGCGCGCGCGACGGTGAGGACCGCGGGCGCCGGAACCGCGATCACCGCGAGGTCCACGATGCCGGGCACATCGGCGACCGAGGCGTACGCGCGGCACCCGGCCACCCGGCGGACGTGAGGGTTGACGGGATGGACCGTCCCGGTGAATCCGGCCGCCAGCAGGTTGCGCAGCACCGCGCCGCCGACGCTGCCGGTGCGTCCCGACGCGCCGACGACCGCGACCGATGCGGGCTCCAGGACGTGGCGCACGGCGGCCACCGCCGCCTCGCGGTCGCGCGCCCGGAAGCGCTCGCGCGCGGCCGGTCCGAGCTTCGCGGGCAGCCGCACGTGCAGCTCGCCCGGCTCGGAGGTGACCTCGACCGGGAAGCCCGAGTCGCGAAAGACGTCGAGCATCCGGTGATTGCTCGGATGGACGACCGCCGTGAGCGTGGCGATCCCGGCGGCGTCGGCGAGCTCTGCGAGCTGGACGAGCAGGAGCGTCGCGATGCCGTGGCCCTGCCAGTCGTCGAGGACGGCGAACGCCACCTCGGCGCTGCCGGGTGCGTCGGGCACGCAGCAGGCGTGCGCGATGATCTCGTCGTCCGCACCCGCGGTCGCGAGCAGGCCGACGCCGCTGTCCACGAGCATGCGCGCGATGCGGCGGGCGTCGGCGCCCGCGCCGAGGAAGCGCAGCCAGCGTGCCTCGGGCGAGAGCCGGTCGAGGAACGCGATGAGCGCCTCGACGTCCGACGGACCGACGGGGCGGACGGACACGGTCGAGCCGTCTCGCAGCGCGACGGCGGGGATCGCCGCAGGCGCGTCGCGCATCACGAGCTCGATCGGCGCGTCACTTGCGGCCCCATGCTGCGGCGCCGGCGATGTCGAGGGTCGAGATCAGGCCGACGGGCCGTTCGCCGCTGACGACGACGAGATGCGCGACGCGGTGCTCGTCCATCATGCGCGCCGCCTCGCTCAGCGGGGCGGACGGCTCGATCGCCTGGGCGGGCTGCCGGCTGATCGCCTCGGCGCGGTCGAGCGTGTCGGGGTCGCGCAGCGCGCGGACGAGGTCGAGCGAGTCGACGACGCCCCACACGAGGTGGTTGGCGGCGACTCCGCCGACGGCGACCGCGTGGACGTGGTGGGTGGCCATGAGCTCGGCGACCGCCTCGATCGGGGTCTCCGGAGCGCAGGCGATGACGCCGGGCGTCATGAAGTCGGCGACGGTCGCGTTGCGAAACGACGGGCGCAGGTAGTCGCCGCGGTAGGGCTGAAGGGTGACGGTCATGGTGCGACGCATCGTGCCGTCAGCCGCGTCCGGCGTCATCCGCTGGGAACACGACATTCGCGTCCGCGCGAACTACGCAGAGCTACAGCCCGGCCGCGACGCCGCGCGCGACGTCGGCCGTCGAGACGACGCCGGCCGGCCGGCCGTCGGCGTCCGCGACCAGCACATGGTTGACCTGGTGCTCGACCATGACGCGCGCAGCCTCCGAGAGCGGCATGTCGGGAGAGACGCGGACGGGCTCGGTCGCCGCGATGTCGCGCGCCGAGCCGTCGCTCGTCGCCGTCGCGGCCGCCGCCGCCAGGTCCAGCGCGGTCACGACGCCCCAGGCCGTGCCCTCGATGCCGGTGACGACGACGGCATGCAGGTGACGGTCGGCCATCTCCCGGGCGACGGCCGTGATCGGGGTCTCCGGGCCGCAGGTGACGACGGGCGCGTGCATGACGTCGGCGACGCGCAGGCTGGCGAACGGGCGAGCGGTGACGGACATGCGCGGGAGTGTCGACCGGCGCCCGGCGGCCGCCAACCGTGGGAAACGCCCGACGCCCTCCGTATTCCACCCGGATGCCGCGACGACTCCCGTCCACACCTCGGCGTCGACGAACGCCCCGGTGGGCGTCTCGCGCGCGGCGAACTGCTCGCGCAGGAGGGCGAGCAGCCACAGGTCGGTCGCCGGCACGCGGATGAGCAGGCGCGAGATCCCACGGCCGGCCGCGACGAGGCAGAGGCTCGCGAGCAGCGCCTCGGCGAGCCCGCGGTGCCGGTAGCCCGCGTCCACATCGAGCGTGACAGTCGCCCGGGGCCCGTACACGCGCGCGGACGCGACCCGCCCCACGACACGGCCGGCGTCGTCGCGGGCGGTGATCGTCGCGTCGTCGCCGTGCGCGTCGAGCGCGAGTCGCACGACGGTCCCGTCGCGGAGCGTCAGCGCATCGCCGACCGCGTCAGCACGGCGGTCCACGCCGCGGCTAGGCGCGGACGAGGGCACGTTCGTCTCGGGCGAGGTAGGCACCGAGGTGCCGCGCGGCGAGCTTCCCCGGCGGGTCCCACGTGCAGACGTCGCTGAGCGTCGAGCGAAAGGCGCCGTCGTCGCCGATCTCGGCCTCGAAGTAGCGCGGCGCGCGACCCGTCAGGAGCATCCCGCGGATCACGGGCTGCAGAGCCGGCACGGGGTTGCCGGCCCCGGCGCGAGCGGCGATCGCCGCCGCGACGACGTCGGCCTGCTGGGACGCGACGCCGCCGTGCTTGATCGGGTACGCGGTCGCGTCGCCGGCGGCGTAGACGCCGTCCAGGCCGGCCACGGCGCCGTGCTCGTCGACCGCGATGAAGCCGTGCGGATCGGCCGGCACGCCGGCGATCTGCGGGCCGTCGAGCAGCGGCAGCGCGACGACGCGCTCCGGGCGCAGCCGCATCCCGCCGGGCTCCAGCACGAGCTCCTCGTGCGCGTAGCGCGCGAACGAGGAGCCGTGGAAGGTGATCTTCGCCTCGCGCAGCAGCCGGTCGAGCTCGTGCGAGATGCCGGCGCCGAACAGGGCGAGCGGGGCGCTCTCGGGGCTGACGATCGCGATGTCGACGGGCACGTTCATGTCGTAGGCGCGATGCGCGGTGAGCAGTGCGAGCTCGTAGAGGGGCAGCGGCCAGAACGCCTGCGCGGGAGCGACGAACGCAATGTCGCTCGTATAGCCCTCCTCGACGTCCTGGACGAGCCCGCGCAGGGTGCCGCCGAGGTTGCGGTCGTCGATCGTCGCGACGCGGTCGAAGGCCGGGCGCGCCGTCGTGCCGCACGCGATGACGAGTGCGTCGTATCCGATCCGCCTGCCGCCGAGCGTCACGACGTAGCGCTCGTCGGGCTCGACGGCGGCGATCGCGCCGGTCGCGAGCTCGGCATCGAAGTCCGCCGCCACCGTCGCGAGCGCCACGCGGCGCGCGTGCGAGATCGTGAACGGCTCGGCGACCGCCATCGGGCGGTAGCGGTACTCGGTCTCGGGCGCGAGCAGGGTGATCCGCACGCGCGCGCCGGCGAGCGCGCGCAGGGCCATCATCGCTTCGAGCGCGGCGACGCCGCCGCCCGCGATGACGACATGCAGCGGCTTGCGGGTGATGTCGGTGGTCATGACGACGACGCTAGAACGCACAGCGCGCGCCGCCATCGGCGCTATGCCGTCGCAATGGCGCGGGAAAACCCCGATCCGCCGCCGCGAGCCCCGGTATCGTGCCGGGCATGGCGGAACCCGCGGAGTCGTCAGGGACGATCCGGATCGTGCTGGCCGACGACCACACGGTCGTGCGCCAGGGCCTGGAGATGCTGCTGGCGAACGAGGACGACTTCGAGGTCGTCGCCACGGTCGGCGACGTCGACGCGACGGTGCGCGCGGCGCTGGGGTACAAGCCCGACGTGCTCGTCCTGGACCTCAACATGCCGGGCGGCTCGAGCCTCGAGGCGATACCGAAGATCCTCGAGCTGTCGCCGGAGACGCACATCGCCGTGCTGACGATGCAGAACGAGCCGGCGTTCGCGCGCCAGGCGCTGAGCGCCGGTGCCGTCGCCTACGTCCTCAAGGAGGCCGCCGACGACGAACTCGTCGAGGCCGTCCGTCGCGCGGCCGCCGGCGAGACGTACCTCAACCCCCAGCTCGGTGCGCGCATGGCGGCCGAGCCGCCCACGCAGACCGGCCCGCCGGACGACCTGTCCGAGCGCGAGGTCGAGGTGCTGCGGATGATCGCCCTCGGCCACACGAACGCGGAGATCGCCGAGAAGCTCTATCTCTCGATCCGCACGGTGGAGAGCCACCGCGCGCACATCCAGCAGAAGCTCCTGCGCTCGTCGCGCGCCGATCTCGTGCGCTACGCGATCGAGCGCGGGCTCGTCAAGCTCTGAGCGGGGAGCGTCAGCCCCCGTTGCCGTTCGCCGGGGCCGCGCCGACCGTCGTCAGCGGGATCACGGCGCGGACCGTCGTACCCGTGGCCGTCGGAGTGACCGCGAGCTGACCACCGCTCAGCTCGACGCGCTCGCGCATGCCGGCCAGCCCGAACCCCGTCGTCGCGAGCGCGGGGTCGAAACCGCGGCCGTCGTCGTCGATGGCGATCTCGACCTGTGCCGCCAGCGCGCGCACGCTGACGTGCACGTTCTCGGCCTGCGCGTGCTTGGCGACGTTCGTCAGCGCCTCCTGGACGAGCCGGTAGACGGTCGTCTCGAGCTCCTGCTCGAGCCGCCCGCCGTTTGCGGACATGTCGAGGGCGGACTCGATCGTCAGGCCCTGGACGGTGCTGACGCGGGTCAGCAGCGCCTCGATCGCGGGCACGAGGCCGAGCTCGTCGAGCGCCGCCGGGCGCAGCTCGGTGATGATCGCGCGGAGGTTCTCGATCTCGCGGTCGACCTGCCCGACGCCCGCCTTGAGCAGGTCCGTCGCCTGCCCCTCGTCGACGTGCCGCAGCGCCGAGCCGAGGACGACGCGCAGGCCGGCGAGCCCCTGCAGCGTCTCGTCGTGCAGCTCGCGCGCCCACCGCTTGCGCTCGGCCTCGGCGGCGTCCAGGGAGTGGCGCAGGCGATCGTGCTGGACCGTCTGGGCGAGCGCGACGGCCGTCGCGCCGCTGGCCGCGAACGCCCGCAGCGTCGTCTCGTCCTCCTGCGTGAAGCCGTCGGCGTCGGTGCCGTGGTCGAAGGCCGCCAGCACGCCCAGCCCACGACCGCGGTAGACGAGCGGCGCCAGCAGCGCCGTCCGCGCGCCGGCGACGCCGATGTGTGCCGCGGAGACCCGCAGCTCGGCCGTGACGTCGGCGATGCGCTGCAGCTTCCGCGACTCCAGGACCTGGCCCGACGTCGATGCGGCGATCGGTAGGCGCGCGCCGATCGCGCGCTCCGTCACGCCCGCGCTGGCGACGACGACGAGGTCCTCTCCCTCGCGTAGGAGGATGACCACGCTGCGGGCCTCCACGAGCGCCCGGCCGCGCTTGGCGATGAGCTCGAGCACGTTCTCGAGCTCCATCTCGGCGCCCACGGCGACGGCGATCGCGCGCGACGCCTCCAGGCGCCGGGTCGTGTGCTCGAGCTCGTCGCGGCGCGTCGCGACGAGCTCGTAGAGGCGCGCGTTCTCGATCGCGATCGCCGCCCAAGCCGCGAGGATGAGGACCGACTCCTCGTCGATGACGTCGAACTCGCCGCCGCCGTCCTTCTCAGTGAGATAGAGGTTGCCCCAGACCTGCCCGCGCACGACGATCGGGACCCCGAGGAAGCTCGACATCGGCGGATGCCCGGGTGGAAAGCCGTAGGACTTCGGATGCGCGCCGACCGCCGGCAGCCGCAGCGGCCGTGGCTCGTCGATCAGCACACCGAGGATTCCGCGACCGCGCGGCAGGTCGCCGATGGAGCGGTGCGTCTCGGCGTCGATCCCGCGGGTGATGAAGCGCTCGAGCTCGCGGCGGTCGCGATCGAGGACGCCGAGGGCCGCGTAGCGCGCGCCCGTGACCTCGCGTGCGGTCTCGAGGACCTGGTCGAGCACGGCCTCGGGATCAAGCTGGGAGAGCAGGGCGCGACCCACGTCGATCAGCCGACGCAGTCGCTGCTCGTTGAGGTGGTCCGGCATGACTGGCCCTTCCTACGGGTCGTGGTCCGTCGTCCATCGGACCAGCGCTCATTCTCGCACGGCACGGGGAACCCGCGGCGATTCTGCGGCGGGCAGCGGATGACGGCCCCGGGGGAGGCGTCCTACGGTGTGACGGTGCGATATACCCCGGCCACCGTCGCCCCGGTCCGTGGATTGCGGGCGCGCGCATGAGCGACGCGCTGCTCCTCACGGCGATCGCGGCGGGCACGGCGCTCGCGACGGGGCTCGGCGCGCTGCCGCTCATGGCACTCGGCCGCGAGCGCACCCGTGCCGCACAGGGCATGCTCGGCGGCCTCGCGGCCGGCGTCATGGCCGTCGCGGCGATCGCCGGGCTGCTCAAGCCGGCCTTCGAGGAGGGCCGCGCGGCCCCGGTCGCCGTCGCGGCGGCGGCGGGGGCGCTCGCGCTCGTCGCGTCGCGGCGCGTGCTGACGGACCGCGCGCGTCGCAACCACACGAGCGAGGCCGGCGCGCGGTCGCTGCTCGTCATCGGCGTGCTCTTCGCCCACAGCCTGCCCGAGGGGCTCGCGGTCGGCGCGGCCTTCGCCTCGACCCAGGCCGGGCTCGGCGCCTTCGTCATCGCCGCGATCGCGATCCAGAACGTCCCCGAGGGCACGGCCACCGCGGCGGCGATGCAGGCGGCCGGCCACCGGCCGGCCAAGCAGTTCTGGGGCGCCGTCCTGACGAGCGTGCCACAGGTGCCCGGCGCGCTCATCGCGTGGCTCGCCGTCGAGCAGATCCGCGGCCTGCTGCCGGTGTCCTTCGCCCTGGCGGGGGGCGCGATGCTCGCGCTCGTCGTCGTCGATCTGCTCCCCGACGCGTGGGCGCACGCGTCGCATCGCCGCGTCGCGGCGGGCACGGCGCTCGGCGCGATCCTCATGCTCGTCATCGGCGCCGCGTTGCAGGTGTAGCGATGGATGTCGTGCTCGTCCCGGCGGTTGGCCTGAGCCTCGCGTTCGCGGCGACGAACGGCCTGCATGACGCGTCCAACGCCGTGGCGACGCTCGTCGCGACGCGGGCCGCGCGCCCCCGCCACGCCGTCGCCCTCGCGGCGGTCTTCAACCTCCTCGGGCCGCTGATCGTCGGCGCCGCCGTCGCGCGCGCGATCGGCGGCATCGTCACGATCGGCGGCGCCGAAGCCGTCGACGTCATCGCCGCAGGTCTGCTCGCGGCCGTCACCTGGAACCTCGTGACCTGGCGCTGGGGCCTGCCGTCGAGCTCGGGGCACGCGCTCGTCGGCGGGCTCGTCGGCGCGGCGCTCATCGCGGGTGGGGCGGGGGCGGTCCGCTGGGGCGGCCTGGACGGCATCCACCCCGTCGGCGTGCTCGGGGCCTGCGTCGCGCTGGCGGTCTCCCCGCCGCTCGGCGCGCTCGCCGCCTACGCGCTGTTGCGCGCAGTCCGTCGCGGCACGCGCCGCGCGAGCCGGCGCTGGCACGAGCTCGCGCAGGCCGCGCAGTGGGCGACGTCCGCGACGCTCGCCTTCAGCCACGGCGCCAACGACGCCCAGAAGGCGGCCGGGATCATCGCCGCGCTGCTGCTCGCGGACGGGCGCATCGACGGCCTCGCGGCGCCGCTGTGGGCCACGGTCGGCTGCGCCGCGGCGCTGACGCTCGGGACCGCCGCGGGCGGTTGGAGCATCATGCGCACCGTGGGACGGCGCATCTACCACCTGCATCCGATCGACGGACTCTGCAGCCAGGGCGCGTCGGCCGGGGT
>Ga0310811_10006685_pt1 | contig 14748 bp, 13 predicted proteins | sample YCmetagenome_FD_207642 | JGI IMG/M metagenome (GOLD analysis project Ga0310811, IMG submission 207642) | Soil microbial communities from experimental microcosm in Duke University, North Carolina, United States - YC | ecosystem: Engineered > Artificial ecosystem > Soil microcosm > Unclassified ...
GACATGGTGAACCGGCTCATCGAAGCCTCGAGTACTTTGGGGCATGGCCCTCGGCTACCCCATCACTGTATGTGTATTCACGCATGCAGCCGGCGCCCCGTCGCGGTTCGCGCCGCGACAGTGCCGACCGCGGCCCGGTCAGGCCTGCGGCCGGCCGAACAGCAGGTCGTAGCCGTCGGGCAGTTGCAGCAGGATCTGGGCCGTGAGCTCGTCGCCCGCGGCGTCGGCGGCGACGCTGAGGACGGCGCCGGTGTCCCAGGCGGCGGTTTTCTCGGTGGCCCCCTCGATCCACGCGGCTACCGCGCGGATGAAGCGTTCGGGCGATAGCGGTTCGCGCGCTTGGAGGGGGTTGAGCAGGATGAGGGCGAGGGTTTCCGGGAGCCGGGCCGCGAGGTCGGCGCGGACCTGTCCGACCAGGTGCGCCCCGAGCAGGGCGAGCACGACGCGCGCGGCGCGTTCGGCCTCGTCGGGCGTGGCGTATTCGCCGCGTTCCTGGACCTGGGCCAGGAACGCGTGCCAGGACATGGGCATGCTGGTGCCTCCTTCGCCGTGTTCCGGCGGCCGGCGGTCGTCAGGACGCTGCGAGAGCGCGACGGCTGACGCCGCGATGACTGTCCGGCCTGGTTCGCACGGGAGCGGCGGGTCGGGCCGGTTCCCGGCTGAAGGTGTTCTCGAGTCCAGCGAGCCTGAGGAGTTCCGCGAGCAGGGGCCGGACGCCGCGTAGCACGGGGGCCGGCCGTCCGGCGTTGCGCGCTTCGCGGGCGATCGCGTGCAGCGCCCGCATCCCGGTGGCGTCGAGGAACATCGCGTGCTCGACGTCGATGACGAGCCGGTGGTGCCGGCGTACGGCGTTGACCGCCGTCTCGCGGAACCGGTCGGCGGTGGCGAGGTCGACCTCTCCGCGCACGCACAGCACCGGCCGCAGGTTGGCGTCGAAGGTCAGGGCGAAGGCGAGTTGCTCGCCCATGGTTCTCCTCCCGATCGCGCCGGAGGCTCGCCGGGGTGCGCGCAGCCGCACCCGCGGGCACCGCGGCGAGCCGCTGCGGGTGTTACGCGGTGATCTGCTTGTGGTCGCCGGTCGCGGTGATCTCGATCTTGCGCGGCTTGGCCCTCTCCGCGATCGGGATGCGCAGGGTCAGCACGCCCGCGTCGTAGTCGGCGTCGACGTGCTCGGCGTCGAGGGTGTCGCCGAGGAACAGCTGCCGCGAGAAGGCGCCGAGCGGGCGCTCGTTGACCTGCATCTCGAACTGCTCGCCGGTGTGCACCGGGCGCCGCTCGGCCTTGACCGTGAGCACGTTGCGCTCGAGCTCCAGCTCGATCGCGGACGGGTCGATGCCGGGCAGGTCGAAGCAGACGACGTAGGTCTCGCCGTCGCGGTAGGCGTCCATGGGCATCGCGTTCGGGTGCGACCAGGTCCCCGCGGCCGCCGTGCCGAGCAGCTGGTTAGCGAGCCGGTCCAGCTCGCGGAAGGGATCGGTGCGCATCAACATGGCACTACCTCCATGAGTCAGAGCGGGTCGAACCCGGCCTGTCACGGGCTCGACATGCCTACATCACCTTTTGTAGCACGTCGTCTTCCCGATGACAAATGGAGGGGTCACTTGAGCGATGACAAGATGGCTTGGCCCCGCGTCGGGTACCTGCGCACCGGGTCGAAAAGAACCGGAAGTGCATCGTCACGGCCTTCCGACGCCGGACCGGCCGGCAGCCGCACCGAACCCTCGCCGGTCTCCCCGCCCGCCTACGGTGTGCTGCGCCTCAGCACCAGCATCGAGCGGCCCTCGATCAGGACCGGCTCCTCGGGCTTGAGCCGGGTCACGTCGGCGGAGGTCGGCGACGCCGTGTCGAGTTCGGCCTCCCAGACGTCGCCGAAGCGCGTGGGCGGCAACACGAATTCCAGCCCCTCGTGATGGGCGTTGAACAGCAGGAGGAAGGAACTGCCTGTCACCTGCTCGCCGCGCTCGTCCGGCTCGGCGATCGCCTCTCCGTTGAGGAACACCGTGAGTGCGCGGGCGAATCCGGCCTGCCAGTCCTGCTCCGTCATCTCCTGCGCCGCCGGGGTGAACCAGGCGATGTCCGGCAGCGCATCCGGCTCGGCACCGCGGGGCGGGGCGCCCCGGAAGAACCGCCGGCGCCGGAAGACCGGGTTCTCGGCCCGCAGCCGGACCATCTTCGCCACGAATTCGCCGAAGCTCTCGTCCGGTGCGGGGTTCTCCCAGTCCACCCAGCTCAGCTCGTTGTCCTGGCAGTAGGCGTTGTTGTTCCCGCGCTGGGTGCGTCCCAGTTCGTCGCCGTGCGAGATCATCGGCACGCCCTGGGACAGCAGAAGCGTCGCGATCATGTTGCGCCGCTGACGGGCTCGCAGGGTATTGATCTGCTCGTCGTCGGTCTCCCCCTCGGCGCCGCAGTTCCACGAGCGGTTGTGCGACTCGCCGTCGCGGTTGTCCTCGCCGTTGGCCTCGTTGTGCTTCTCGTCGTAGGACACCAGATCGCGCAGGGTGAACCCGTCGTGGGCGGTGACGAAGTTGACCGAGGCGATGGGGCGCCGGCCGTCGCTCTGGTACAGGTCGGCGGAGCCGGTCAGCCGGGAGGCGAGCTCCGCGTGCGTCGCCGGCTCGCCGCGCCAGAAGTCGCGCACGGTGTCCCGGTAGCGGCCGTTCCACTCCGCCCACAGCGGGGGGAAGTTGCCCACCTGATAGCCGCCCTCGCCCAGGTCCCAGGGTTCGGCGATCAGCTTCACCTGGGAGACCACCGGGTCCTGCTGCACCAGGTCGAAGAAGGCCGAGAGCCGGTCCACCTCGTGGAACTGCCGGGCGAGCGTCGCGGCGAGGTCGAAGCGGAAGCCGTCGACGTGCATCTCCGTCACCCAGTACCGCAGCGAGTCCATGATCATCTGCAGAACGTGCGGATGGCGCATCAGCAGGCTGTTGCCGGTGCCCGTGGTATCCGCGTAGTAGCGCGGGTCGTCGTCGACCAGGCGGTAGTAGGCGGCGTTGTCGATGCCGCGGAACGAGAGCGTCGGCCCGAGATGGTTGCCTTCGGCGGTGTGGTTGTAGACGACGTCGAGGATGACCTCGATGCCCGCCTGGTGCAGGCTCTTCACCATCATCTTGAACTCCTGCACCTGCTCACCGCGGTCCCCGCTCGCGCTGTATCCGTTGTGCGGAGCGAAGAACCCGACGGTGTTGTACCCCCAGTAGTTGGACAGCCCGAGCGAGACGAGCCGTTCGTCGTGCACGAACTGATGCACCGGCATCAGCTCCAGGGCGGTGACGCCCAGCCCCTTGAGATGCTCGATCACGGCCGGGTGGGCCAGTCCGGCGTAGGTGCCGCGCTGCTCCGGCGGTATCTCCGGATGACGCGCAGTCAGGCCCTTGACGTGAGCCTCGTATATCACGGTGTCGTGATAAGGAGTGTTCGGGCGGTGGTCGGCGCCCAGGCCCGCGTCCCAGTCGAAATAGGGGCTCACCACGATCGAGCGCATGGTCCGCGCGGCGCTGTCGGAGTCCTCGCGGGCGTCCGGCGCACCGAACGGGTACCCGAAGACCTCCTGGCCCCAGGCGATGCCGCCGCTCATCGCTTTGGCATAGGGGTCGAGGAGCAGCTTGCTCGGGTTGCAGCGAAGGCCCGCCGCGGGATCGAAGGGCCCCTCGACGCGGAATCCGTAACGCTGTCCCGGACCGACGCCAGGCAGGTAGCAGTGATGGACGAAGCCGTCCACCTCGGTCAGCCGCACCCGCTCCTCGCGCCCCTCGTCGTCGAACAGGCACAGCCGGACTGCCGAGGCGGCCTCGGAGAACACGGAGAAGTTCGTTCCCGCCCCGTCGTACGCCGCGCCGAGCGGGTAGGTACGGCCGGGCCATGCGCGCGTCGACATCGGGACCCCTCCCAGGTGACCGGCGAGAGCCGGCGCTCTCGACGTGGCGGTGCACAGCCCGGGTTGCCGCCGCGGGCGACGGCCAAACGGGCGCGCAAGCCCGTGGCGCGCGCCCTCTCCCCACTCCTCCGGGCGAATCCGGCATTCCAGACTTTATGCTCGATTCCTGACTACCCTGGCCGGCTGCGCATGATTTCCGCGCCGGCGGTTATCCGGCGCCGACAGAGCCCGACCCGGTGGAGGGAGGGTCCGGTAAGAATGAGGATGATCACGCACATGCGCGACGCAGCGATCTGGACCGACCTCACCAGTGCGTCCGTCGAACTGGGCCATGAGTGCGCGCGCCACGCGCGGCGGCACGGCGTGGGCTTCCTCGACGCGCTCGACCACTTCGGGCCGGTGGACGGAGAGCTCATGGGGCCGGCCTGGCTGGAGGAGCAGGCGGGCATCCGACTTGCCGGGACTTCCCGAACCCGGCGGGCGGCCGCCCGCCGGGACCAAGGTCCCGAATCCGCGGACGTCCGGCCCCTGCCGCATCCGCGCAGCGGCAGGTAGGGAGGAAGCAGGAGCGGGTGCCGGTTCGCGCCCGCGGACCTGCCGAGGAGGGTGCGACGATGGCCTGGCTGCTGATCGTGATCGCAGGGATCTTCGAAACAGGGTTCGCCGTGCTGTTGAAGCAGAGCGAGACCTTCACCAAGCCGTGGCCCACCGTGGGCTTCGCCGTGTGCGCGCTGATCAGCTTCGGCCTGCTGACCTGGGCTCTGCGCGGTTTGGAGGTCGGTCCCGCCTACGCCGCGTGGACCGGTCTCGGCACCGCCGGGGCCGCCGTCGTGGGGATGGCGGCGCTCGGCGAGTCGGTCTCCGTCCTCAAGCTCGCCTCCCTCGGCCTGGTCGTGGCCGGGGTGATCGGACTGAACCTCTCCGGGGTCACCGCCTGACGTTCAGTGCCGCGGGTGCAGGCGGGCGAGTATCCCGAGCACGTCGGCGTCGAGCGTGGACGGGCGCGACGGGCTCACGGCGTGCCTGGCCGTGGCCGACACCCACAGCCCCATCGTCGTGCCGAACAGCACAGCGAGCGCTGTCCCGTCTCCCACGACCAGCGCGAAGAACCCGCTGACCAGCGCAGTGATGCCGAGGACGCCGACGAGCGCGGCGTAGAGCCGCATCCCGCGTGAGCGTCCGGTCGCGAACACCTCGCCCGCTCTGCCGAGGACGCATCCGCCGCCGAGCCCGAGGACGAGCATCGTCGCCGCGACGCCGCGCGTGCTCGACAGCAGCTGATCGTCTGCCCCGGAAAGGTAGGCCGCGTACACCGCGACGATCGCCGCCATGAAAGGCACGGCGACCAGATCCCGCCAAGTCAGCCTCATGATCACACCTCCCGCCGCCGCCTTCGCCGTCACGCCCGGGTCATGGCGTACCGTCCTGCACCGTCAGGCTCCAGCTGAAACCGCGGACGCGGTAGGGCCGAACGTCCAGGCGATGCGTCACCGATCGGGCGGCGGTCGTGCCCGGCTCGCGCCCAAAGGCCCTGATCCGACGGGCCCCCTGGCCCCTGCGCAACCGTTGCCGCGCGGACATGCTGGCCTCATGTCCGCGATCGACCAGACGACGCAGGCCGATTCGACGCGCGAGACGGCCGGGCTGTCCTCGCCGGAGGCGGCGCGGCGCCTGGCGCGCGACGGTCCCAACGCTCTCCCGCCGCGCCGGCGGACCCGGCTGTGGCAGCGGGTGCTGATGCAACTGCGCGACCCGCTGGTGGCCGTCCTGCTGGTCGCGGCGGCGTTGACGATCGGCACCGGGGACTGGACGGATGCCGGTGTCATCCTGCTGGTGATCGTGGTGAACACGAGCGTGGGCGTGGCGCAGGAGGTCAAGGCCGACCAGTCCATCGCCGCGCTGGACGCGCTGACCGCCCCGCACGCCCGCGTCCTGCGCGACGGGCTCCAGCAGGAGATCGCATCGGCCGACGTGGTGCTGGGAGACCTGCTCGCCTTGGGCGAGGGCGAGATCGTGCCCGCCGACGCCGTGCTCGTGCAGGCGGCGTCGCTGCTGGTCGACGAGTCCGCGCTGACCGGAGAGTCGGTGCCGGTGGACAAGACGGCCGACACCGGTCAGGGAGCGGACCCGGCCGATTCGAAGCTGTCCGCGGGCACCGTCGTGGTGCGCGGGCGCGGACTGGCGACGGTGACCGCGACCGGCGCCGGCAGCGCCATGGGCCGGATCGCCGCCCTGATGGACTCCGGGCCCACGCTCACCCCGCTGCAACGCCGCCTGGTCGGAGTCGGCCGCGCGCTCGCGATCGCCGCGGTCGCCCTGTGCGCGGTCGTTCTCGCGCTCGGCCTCGCGCGCGGGCAGGCGGTGGAGTTGATGATCGTCACCGCGATCAGCCTGGTCGTCGCCGCGGTCCCCGAATCCCTGCCCGCCGTGGTCACCCTCGCGCTCGCGCTCGGCGCACGGCGGATGGCCGCGCGCAGCGCCCTCGTACGGCGCCTGCCCGCGGTCGAGACCCTCGGCTCGGTGACCGTGCTGGCCACCGACAAGACCGGCACCGTCACCGAAGGCGCGATGCTCGCCCGGGCCATGTGGACGCCGGACGGCGGCGATGCGCGGATCGAGGGCACGGGCTACGCGCCGACCGGCCCGATCCTGCCCGCCGGTCCGCCACGCGACGCCGCGCCGGACGCGGACGCGAACGCCGTCGCGCTGCTCGGCGCGGCCGCGCTCTGCAACGATGCGGCGCTGCGCCCACCGACGGATCAGGACCCTGTTTGGACCGCCGTCGGCGACCCCATCGAGGCGGCGCTGCTCGCGGCGGCCGGGAAGGCCGGCCTGGACTCCGCGGACCTCGCCGCCGCCTACCCGCGTGTGGCCGAGATCCCGTTCGACAGCGAACGACGCCGGATGACGACGGTGCACCGGCGGCCGGGCGGTCTCCGGGTGGTGTGCAAGGGAGCCCCCGAGGCCCTGCTGAAGGCAGCCGTGCTGGCCGAGCCGCCGTCGGTGATCGCCGAAGCGTCACGCCGCGCCGAGGACTTCGCGCGCGACGGCCTGCGGGTCCTCGCCGTCGCGCAGGCCGAGCTTCCCGGCGATGCTCCGCCGGACCCGGCAGAACTCGAACACGACCTGCGCCTGCTCGGCCTGGTCGCGGTCCTTGATCCGCCGCGTGCCTCGGCCGCCGCCACCATCGCCGCATGCCGCGACGCGGGAATAGCACCCGTACTGATCACCGGCGATCATCCCGCCACCGCGCGCGCCATCGCCCGCGACGTGGGCATCCTCCGATCGGGCGAAGACGGCGTGATCGACTGCCGGCACCTCGGCGGGCTGAGCGCGGACGAGATACGCGCGGCGCGGGTGTTCGCCCGTGCCCTGCCCGCCCAGAAACTCGCCGTCATCGAAGCCCACCGCGCGGCCGGGGACGTGGTCGCGATGACCGGCGACGGGGTCAACGACGCCCCGGCCCTGCGCCGCGCCGACATCGGCGTCGCGATGGGCGAGCGCGGCACCGAAGTCGCCCGCCAGGCAGCCGACCTGGTGCTCGCCGACGACGAGCTCGCGACCGTGGTCCACGCCGCCGAGGAAGGCCGCCGCGTCTACGCCAACATCCGCCGCTTCCTGCTCTACGCCCTCGCCGGGGGCAGCGCCGAGATCATCGTCATGCTGCTCGGCCCGCTGCTCGGCCTCCCGCTTCCCCTGCTGCCCTCCCAGATCCTCTGGATCAACCTGCTGACCCACGGGCTGCCCGGCGTCGCTCTCGGCAGCGAACCGGTCGACCCCGGCGCGATGCGCCGCCCGCCGCGGCCGCCCGCCGAAAGCGTCCTCGGCGCCGGACTGTGGCAGCGCATCCTGTGCGTCGGCACCGTCATCAGCACCGTGACGCTCGGCGTCGCGCTCTGGGGGCACGCCGACGGACGGCCTTGGCAGTCCATGGCGTTCTTCGCGCTCGGCGCCACCCAACTGGCCGTGGGGCTCGCCTCGCGCGCTCGCCCAGGCACCCGCGCCAACCCGCTGCTGCCCGCCGCCATAGCCGGGGCCCTCGCCCTGCAACTCGCCGGCCTCTACCTCGCGCCGCTGCGCGACCTTCTCGGCACCCAGCCGCTCACCGGGCTGGAACTGCTCGTCGTCGCCGTGCTTTCCGCGCTCGGCTACCCCACGCTCAAGATCGTCCAGCATGTCGGCGCCGGAAGACGACACGCCGATGAGCACGCCGCGTGAGCCGGCAGGCGGCTAGCGGGAGGCCGCGCCGCCGTCGCCGACGGACTGAGGGCCTCGTCAGGGCGCAGTCCACGCCGCAGACATCACCACGGCTCGCCGCCTCGGAACCCGCGTCGCGGCCCAGGCCCGACGCCACCGGCACCAGAGCGCGGCATAGACCCGCACGGCCGCGAACCGTGCTGCCGCCTCGGCTACTCCGCCGCGCCGTGTCCGTGGGCGCGGCGCCAGGCTTCGTAGGCGTCCACGGCGCTGGGCAGGGTCGGGAACATCAGGTCCTGGCCGACGGATTCGGTCAGGCCGTACGCGTCGAGTTCGGTGCGCAGGTCCTGCTTGACCCGGGCGAGGGCGAAGACGGTGCCGCGACGCGTCAGTTCCTTGCGGAGCGCCTCCACGGCGTCGAGCGCGGTGATGTCGACCTCCACGTTGGCCTCGACGTTGAGGACGAACCAGTGCACGGGGGAATCCTGCCGGGACGCCGCGGCGAGTGCTCGGCGCTTGAAGTCCTGCGCGTTGGCGAAGAACAGCGGCGAGTCGTAGCGGTAGACCAGGAGGCCTGGAACTGTGCGTGCCTGCGGGTAGTCGTCGATGTCGTGCATGCCGGCCAGGCCCGGGACGAAGCCCAGGATCGCGTCGTGCGGTCGGGCGACTCTGCTCAGCAGTTCGGCGACCGACAGGCCCACCGCGACCAGGACGCCGTAGAGGATGTCGAGGGCCAGGACGCCGATGAGGCACGCCAAGGCGAGCAGCAGCTCCCGGACCCTGAAGGACGCGAGGCGCCGCAGTCCGGGGATATCGATCAGGCGAGCGGCGGCGACCACGACGAGCGCCCCGAGCAGGGCGGACGGAGTGTTCGCGAGGAGCGAGTGGCCGAACAGCAGCACCGCCACGACGGCCGCGCCGGCGGTCAGCGAGTACACCTGGCTCTGCGCGCCCGCTGAGGAGGCGATCGTGGTGCGGCTCGCGCTGCTGCTGACCGGGAAGCCGTGCAGCATCCCGGCGCCGAGGTTCACCGCGCCCAGAGCAACCAGTTCCTGGTTGGGGTTCAGCCGTTCGCCTCGCGGACGCTCGAAGGCGCGGGCGGTGAGGATCACGTCCGTGTAGCCGACGAGCAGCAGGCCCAGCGCCGGCAGCAGCAGGCGCTGGAAACCGGCGAGGTCCGGGAGCGACGGCCTGGGCAGTCCGGCCGGGATCTCGCCGATGACCGCCACGCCGTGCGACTTCAGGTCGAACGCCGCGACGGCGGCCGTGGACAGGATGACCGCGAGCAGCGGGCCGGGTGCGTTCGGAACGAAGCGGGCCATGAGGACGAGGAAGACGATCGTGATCGCCCCGACGGCGACCGTGGGGAGGTTCGCCTCGTCGGCATGGCTCGCGAAGGACCTCAGCTGGGCGGCGAACCCGTCACCCGTCGACGGGACTCCGGTGAGCTTCGGCAACTGGTCCACCATCATGATCAGGGCCACTCCGGCCAGGTAGCCGATCAGGACCGGACGCGAGAGCAGATCCGCCACGAAGCCGAGCCGGGCCAGCCAGGCCGCCAGGCACAGCAGCCCCACCACGATCGCGAGTGCGGCGGCGAGGCCGGCGTAGCGGCCGGCGTCTCCGCCGGCGAGCGGGCCGATCACCGTGGCGGTCATCAGCGCCGTCGTCGACTCCGGGCCCATCGCGAGCAGGCGGGATGAGCCGAGGAGCGCGTACCCGCCGAGCGCCGGGAGGACCGCCCACAGCCCGGCGACCGGCGGCAGGCCGGCGACCGTCGCGTAGGCCATCACCTGCGGCACCAGGTAGGCGGTCACGGTCGCCCCCGCCAGGAGGTCTCCGCGCAGCCAGGCTCGCCGATACCCGGCCGCCAGCGCGGGCTCGGGCACGGCGGGAAGCGCCCGCCGCCACCATCGCTCGGCCCTCATGGAACGCCCTCGGCACTCACCGCCGCCTCCGCTCCGGAAAGCAACCGGGTACACCTGCGTGAAAGGCTGTACAGGGCACCATTCTGGCCGTGGCCGGCGCGCCTCGCCCGCCGACACGTCGGGCGCACCGTGCTCGGCCTTCCGGAGCGGCCGGTGGCCCGGCTCGTGACAGGCACGTCGGGCGCGGTGCCGTGCCGACCGGTCCGGACCCTCACGCGATGAGCGGTGACGAGACGTCGCGGGGCTGCGGTTCCTCGGCGAGCACCTCGCGCACCACGCCGCCGTCGAGGGTCTCCCGGGCCAGCAGCAGGTCGGCGAGGATGTCGAGGGCGGTGCGGTGCTCGCGCAGCAGTTCGAGAGCGCGCTGCTCGGCGCGGCGCAGCAGCCGGGCGACCTCCTCGTCCACGGCGCGCTGGGTGGCCTCGGAGTACGGCCGGGAAAGCGGGCCGTCGTCCTGCGCGCCGAGGAACTCCATGGACTGCGATCCGTAGCCGACCGGGCCGAGCGCCGGGGAAAGCCCGAACTCGCGGACCATCCGCACGGCGATCTGGGTCGCGCCGGACAGGTCGTTCGCGGCGCCGCTCGACCCCTCGCCGAAGACGACCAGCTCCGCGGCCCGGCCGCCGAGCCGGACGGCGAGCAGGTCGCCGAGGAACGCCTCGCTGTAGAGGTGCCGCTCGGCCTCGGGCAGCTGCTCGGTGGCGCCCAGCGCCATGCCGGACGGCAGGATCGTGACCTTCGCGACGGGGTCGGCGTGCTCGCACAGCGCCGCCACGAGCGCGTGCCCTGATTCATGGACCGCCACGGAGCGGCGCTCCTCGGGCAGCAGCGCGTTGGAGGTCTCCCGGCGGCCCAGGAGCACGCGGTCGCGCGCCGCGTCGAGGTCGTCGCGCTCGATGATCGCGCGATTGTCGCGCACGGCGTTGATCGCCGCCTCGTTGATCAGCGTGGCAAGGTCGGCGCCGGAAAAGCCGGGTGTGCCGCGGGCGACGACGCCGAGGTCGACGTCGGGGGCGACCTGCTTGCCCTTCGCGTGCACGGCGATGATGGCCGCGCGCTCGGCCTGGTTCGGCAGCGGCACCACGACCTCGCGGTCGAAGCGGCCGGCCCGCAGCAGGGCCGGGTCGAGGGCGTCGGGGCGGTTCGTGGCGGCGAGGACCACGATCCCGCTGCTCTGGTCGAAGCCGTCCATCTCGGCCAGCAGCTGGTTCAGCGTCTGCTCGCGCTCGTCGTTGCCGCCGAGGCGGCCGCCGCTGCCGCGCCGGCCGCCGACCGCGTCGATCTCGTCGATGAAGATGATCGAGGGCGCGCGCTTGCGGGCCTCGTTGAACAGGTCGCGCACCCGCGAGGCGCCGACGCCGACGAACATCTCGACGAACCCCGAGCCGGTCACGGACAGGAACGGCACGTCGGCCTCGCCCGCGACGGCGCGCGCGATCAGCGTCTTGCCGGTTCCCGGCGGACCGACCATGATCACCCCGCGCGGGCCCTGCGCCCCGGCTGCCGCGTAGCGCTCGGGCCGGCGCAGGAAGTCCACGATCTCGCTGACCTCGCGCTTGACGCCCTCGTACCCGGCGACGTCCGCGAACCCGGTCTCCGGCCGCTCCGCCTCGATGATCTTCGCGCGGGAGCGGCCCACGGTGCTCAGCCCGGTGCCGCCGGCCCGGCGCGCGGCCCGGCCGAGCCAGAGGAAGAGCCCGACCATGAGCGCGAACGGCAGCAGGAACAGCAGCCAGACGGTCGCGGTGCCGCCTCCGCCGCTCGCCTGGGCGCCGGTGATCTGCACTCCGTCGGCGCGCAGTTCCTGCTCCAGCGATCCGGCACCGAGGGCGGTGGGGATCTGGCTGGTGAAGGCGGCACCGTTCGCGAGCGTTCCGGTGATGGCGCCGTTGCTGTCGATCGTGACTGCCTTGACCTGCCTGGCCTCGACCTTCGTCAGGAACACGCTGTACGTGTAAGAGGTCGATTTCGCACCGGTCGACGTCAGGCCGATCAGGAGTCCCAGCGCCAGGATCGTCGCGATCGGGACCAGCCACACGGGCCACGAGGGACCGCTCGGCGAGGCCGCCGGCTTCGGCGCCTCGTGCGGCGGGCCGGGCTTGGCGGTTCCCGTCAGGTGCCGGAGCGGCAACACGGTGCGGGAGATCACGGCCGTCCTCTCCTCAGATGCGGGCCTGCGGTCCGGTGTCAGTAGGGCAGCACGCGGCCGGACGGGGTACGCAGGTCCAGCGGCTCGATGTCGCGCGGACGGCGCCTGCGGACGACCTGGACGCGGCGGCGGGCGGACGCGTTCGGGACGCGGCGGAAGAGCTCGGTCTGCATCGTGATCGCCTCCAGGTACCGGTTACGTACCCGCAAGACTGCCGCCGCCGCGGGGATCCGGGCACGGCCGGGAGGCCCGCGACGCGCGGGTCCATGGTCCCGAAACGGACCGGCCGCTACCCGCGTGCCGCGGCGAGCGCCGTGGTCTGGATCCCGCGGACGGCCAGGTCGAGTTCGGCCGCGGCCTCCTCCAGCCGCTCGCGCCGGACGGTGTCCGACGCGGCGGCACTCGTCAGGAGCAGGCTGGCGGCGAAGATCCGGTTGACGGCGTCCTGCGCGGCCCGGGCGATGGCCTCGTCGGAGCGCGCCACCCCCGGATCCCAGGTCCGCGCGACGAGCTCGCCGGCGAGCCGGCCGTAGACGCGCAGCGGACGCAGGGCGTGCTCCTCGACGCGGCCCGGCCGGCGCAGGTGGGTCGAGACCATGCCGACGAGCGTGCCGCTGCGGGCGGTCAGCGGCGTGGAGACCACGGCCCGGAAGCCGGAGGCCGCCGCGATCGCGCGGTGCGGGGCGAAGTCCGCGTCCAGTTCGACGTCGGCGATCACGGTCTGCGCGCATACCCTGGCAGCGCGCCCGCACGCCGAATCGTCGTCGACCACCAGGCCGAAGTGCTCGAGGAACTCGGGCCCGAACCCGTCCTGCGCCGCGATCCACAGGCCCCCGGAGACCGGATCGACCAGTTGCACGTTGCCGAGATCCGCGCCGGCCAGGTCGCGTGCACCGTCCAGGATCTGCCGAAGCACGTCCTCGAGGCCGCCCGCGGCACGCCCGCTCTCCGGATAGGGCTCCGCCGGGGCAGGCCCGGCGAGGCCGCTGACCGGCACGAACGCCCTGTGCTCGCGGATGACCTCCATCGCAACCACCTCGGCATTCCGGCGCGTTCTCCCGGATTCACCCCGGTATGTACGCCGCTTTGCAGCCTAGCTCCGACCCGGCCTGCCGGGAAGCGGTTCGGCCGTGCCGCCGGGGGACCTTCGGCCCTAGAGCGTCGCGACGCCCGCGGCCGACGATGGGTGCGATGGCCGAGGACGGCGAGGTGGTCACGGTGGCCGTGTTCCTGCACGCGGTGCTCGCGCGGTTCCGGCCGGTGGCGGTGCCCGGAGCGCCGACCGGCGCGGTGCCCGCGGACCGTGCGGCGCAGCGCGCGGCCGAGCTCGACCCCGTCTTCGCCTCCCTGGACGGCGCGGTCGCGGAGGCGGCCGCGGTGCGCGCGCGGGCCGAGGCGCAGGCGGCGGCGATCCGCGACGACGGGCTGCGCGAGGCCGAAGCCGTCCTCCGGGCGGCACGTGAACGTCAGGCCGCCGAGAGCGAGCAGGCCGTCCAGCGCGCTCGGCGCGACGCCGGTGAGTACTGCGGTGCGCTTCTCGCCCGCTCGCGGCAGCGTGCCGCGTCGATCCGCGAGCAGGCCGAACCGGACGTGAGCGCGTTCGCCGACGAGGTCGTGGACCGCGTCGTACGGCAACTGACTCAGGGCTCGGAGCCGCCGCGATGAGCGCGGGATGGGTCGCCGCGACGGTCCGGGCCACCGCACTGCTCGAGCGCAGGATCGGAGCCGCCGCGACCGAGAACCTGGCCGCGGCCCCGACGTTCCGCGCGGCGACCGTCGCACTCGCCGGCACGGCCTACCGCCGCTTCCTGCCGGAGGATCCGGACGCGGCGCAGGCCGAGAGAGCGGTGGACGACGCCGTGCTGTGGAATCTCCGGGTACTGGCCGGTTGGCTTCCGCGCTCCGGGGCCGCTGCCCTGGGCGTGCTCGTGGCCGGCTACGAGATCCGCAACATCGCCGACAAGCTGCGTGCCCTGGCGGGTGCGCCCGTCCAAGCGCCGTACGGTCTCGGCTCGCTTTCCACCGCGTGGCGGCAGGCGGCTACGGTCGATTCGGTCGCCGGGCTTCGGCGCGTGCTCGGCGCCTCGGCCTGGGGCGATCCCGGCGTGGACGACGCCGCCGAGCTGGTCTGCGACCTTCGGCTCGGGGCGGCGCAACGCCTCGCGGACCTGCACGAGGCCTGCCGCCCCCTGGGGGTGGCCGCCTGCGCGCTCGGCTACGCCCGGCAGCGATTCCTGATCGGCAGGCGACTCGCCCCGAAGTCCCGCAGGCGGGCCCGCGCGCTCCTCGGCGAGCGCGCGGTCGGCGCCGGGAGCTGGCAGGAGTTCGCCGCGCACGTACCGAAGGCGACCGCCGGATGGGTCTTGGAAGGGGTCGACGGACCCCGGCGGCTGTGGCGCGCCGAGGAGCGGTGGTGGTCGCGCGCGGAGCGGGACGCCGCGGCACTGGCCCGCGCGCCCCGGTTCGACCTGGCCTGTCCGCTGGGGTGCGCGCTGCTGCTGCTCGTGGACGCCCGGGCGGTGCGCGGTGCCGTGAACCGCGCCGCGCGCGCCGGCGGCGGGGGCAACGGGGGCAACGGGCAGCCGCCGGCGGGAGAC
>Ga0310811_10006686_pt1 | contig 14747 bp, 9 predicted proteins | sample YCmetagenome_FD_207642 | JGI IMG/M metagenome (GOLD analysis project Ga0310811, IMG submission 207642) | Soil microbial communities from experimental microcosm in Duke University, North Carolina, United States - YC | ecosystem: Engineered > Artificial ecosystem > Soil microcosm > Unclassified ...
AGTTCCTCGTCCGCGGCGTCCAGCTCGCCGTGGTCGATGGCCACCTCCGCGAGCACGAGCCGTCCGACGCCGGTGCGCGCGCCGGCCGGCAGCCCCGAGCGCTCGGCCTCTGCCACGGCGGCGCGGGCGTGCTCCTCGGCACGGGTCAGACGGCCGTCGAGCACGTCGATCAGGCCGAGCTCGCCGAGGGATTCGTGCCGCAGCAGCTCCGTCCCCGGAAGCGCCGGCGACTCGGCCGCGACGGCGAGGGCGCGGCCTGCCTCGGCGAAGCGGCCGTCCCACAGCAGCGCGGCTCCGAGATCGCCCTGCAGGTGGACGGACAGCTCCGGGTGCCCGTCGACCAGGTCGCGCGGCAGCCGGGCGCGCAGCTCGGCCGCCTCGTCGGCGGCGGCCCGCGCCTGCTCGGCGCTGCCCTGCAGCCGTGCCGCGAGAACGCTGAGCAGGGCGCCGGTGTAGCGCAGCGCGGTGACCTCGACCCCATCGTCCTCGGGCACTGCCTCGCGCGCATCGTGCAGATGGCGTACGGCCCGATCCGGGTCGTTGTCGACCAGCGCCAGGCACGCGCGCACGAGGTCGGGCGCGGGCCCGGCCGTCTCGGCGGGCATCCCGGCGAACAACGCGCTCAGCCGCCTGGTCTCGCGTCCGCCGAGCAGCCGGCCGATCGCCAGGCTGCGCACCAGCAGCGTGGCGGCGAACTCCCAGTCGCCCGCCTCGGCCGCGTGCGGCAGCGCCGCGACCACCTGCCCGTGCGAGCCGAGCCAGCGGGCCGCCCGCGCGTGCAGGCTGCGTCCGAGCTCCGGGTGGCGGGCGCGCAGCCGGACGCGCAGGATCTCGGCGAGCAGCGGGTGGTAGCGGTACCAGCCGTGCCCGATCGGGCTGACGAAGGCGTTGGCGCGGTGCAGGTCGGCGAGGATCCCCGCGCCGTCCCGGCGTCCGGTGAGCGTGTCCGCCAGGTCCGGGTGGACCTGGTCGAGCAGGCAGGTGCGCAGCAGCAGGTCCCGCGTCTCGTCGGGCTGCACGTCGAAGACCTCGTTGATCAGGAATTCGGCGACGGTCTCGTGATCGTTCTCGAACTCGCTCAGGCACGCCTCGGCGTCCGGCGCCTGCTGGGCGGCCAGCGCGGCGAGCCGCAGCCCCGCGGCCCAGCCGCCGATCCGCTCGTTGAACGCGTGCACCGCCTCCGCGCGGATGCCGAGGCCGTGCGCCCCGAAGAGCTCGGTCGCCTCCTGTGGCGAGAACGCGAGGTCGGCGGCCCGCACCTCGGCCAGATCGCCGGCGGCGCGGTAGCGGTGCAGCGGAAGCAGCGGCTCGCTGCGCCCGACGAGCACCAGCCGCAGCCCGGGGTCCGCGTGCTTGAGCAGCTCGTGCAGCTCGGCGTTGATCGTCGGGCTGCCGATCCGGTCGAACTCGTCCAGCACGAGCACGACGGGCTGTTCGAGATCGTGCAGATGCGCCGCGAGTCGCGCGAGCAACGCGGGGTCGGCGCGCGACGCGTCGGCCGGGCCCCGCATGTCCTCGGGCAGCGGCACGCCGTGGTGCCGCAGCGCCTCGAGCACGTAGGCCCAGAAGACGCCGGGCGTGTTGTCCGCGGCCTCCACGGTCAGCCAGGCGCGGTCGTCGCTCTCGCGGATGGTGCGGAACCATTGCGCGACCAGCAACGTCTTGCCCGCTCCGGCCGGGCCGTTGACCAGGGTCAGCGGGCCGTGCGAACCCTCCGTGAGGCGCCGCACGAGGTGCTCGCGCCTCACATAGTTCGCCGGGAGCACAGGTACGGCGAATCGGGCGACCATGATCGGATCGCCGTTCGGGGTGCCTGCGATACGAGACATGGCGCCTACCGCGGGGAGTCAGAAGCTAACCCTATGCAATCACGAAGAATACCGGGCTTTAGGAGGCCACGCACCGGGAAGCGGCGTTCTTCCGGGAGCCTTCACCAAGCTCCGGATATCGGCCCGCGGTCGCCGCCCGCCGGCGCGGCATCTGCGACGGCTGCGGCCACGCGATCCAGCAGCGTCAGCGCCCGGGCCAGCAGACGCCGCTCGTCCGCGTCGAGCGTCGCGTCGAGGGCTCCCGCGAGCAACCCGACGCGATCTCCGCGGTCCGCGTCGATCGCGCTCTTGCCCTCCGGCGTCAGATCGAGGAGTTTCTTTCTCGCGTCGGACGGGTCGGGCCGGGTGGCGACCAATCCCGCGTCGATCAGCTCCTTCACCGTCGCGGCCATGGTCTGGTGACGCACCTGCCGGCCGGCGGCCAGGTCGGCGGTCGTCATCGCGCCGCGCCGGTCGAGCAGGTCGAGCACCGATGCCGGGATGGGGCCGAGGCGGTCCGCCACGCGCGCCGCCCGCACCAGATCGCTCACTGACGAGCGCAGGTCCGCGGCGAGGCGGGCGGAGTCCGGCGACGGACCGGCGGAGGCGGCGTTCATGCCCTCAGGCTAACAGCTACACAGGCCATCCTGTACAGTCTTAACTGTACAGTTGAGACTGTAGGAAACTGGGAGCCCAGCATGGAGCTGACCAAGCACGCCCACGCGTGCGTGACCCTGACCAAGGACGGCGCGCGGATCGTGATCGATCCAGGCACGTTCACCCCCGACGCGGCAGACGCGGTGGCCGCGGCCGAGGCCGTCCTGATCACCCACGAGCACTTCGACCACTTCGACGAGGAGCTGATCGCCCGCGCGCTGGAGGCCCGCCCCGAGCTGCGCGTCTTCGGCCCCGAATCCGTCGTGGGCCGCTGGCCGGGGCGCCCCGGCCAGGTCCGCGCGGTCGCGGCCGGCGACCGGATGGACGTGGCAGGATTCGACGTCGCCGTCTTCGGCGAACTGCACGCCTCGATCCACCGCGACATCCCCCGCGTCGCGAACGTCGGCTACCTCGTCGACTCAGACCTCTACCACCCCGGCGACGCCTACCACGTCCCGGACGCCGCGGTCAGCACCCTGCTGCTGCCCACCAGCGGGCCGTGGACGATCCTGGGCCAGGCCGCGGACTACGTGCGCGAGGTCGCTCCGCAGCGGGCGATCCAGATCCACGAGATCATGCTCAGTGAGATCGGCCAGCAGTCGACCGCCCGATTCCTGAGCCCCGGCATGCTCACCTCCGTCCCGCTGACCATCGTCCCGATCGGCGACACAGTAGCGGTCGGCTGATCTCTCTGCCCCGCCATCTCCCGCCGACGGCCGCTCACCGGCCGTCGGCGGACGTCGCCTCGGCCGCAGTCGCGCCGGCGGGGGTTGCTTCGGCGACCACCGAGACCGGCGGCAGGGCGCTGGTGACGGCGCGCACGATGCCGCGCAACCACTGCTGCGCGGGATCCGAGTCGAGGCGGGGGTGCCAGCACATCTGGTATCGCAGTGGCTTGATCTCCTCCGGCGCCCGCACGACGCGGAGCCACGGATCCGGCCGCGGGTCGGACAGCAGGCGCGCGGGCAGCGTGGCGATGAGCGGCGTTCCGGCGACCGCCGGCGCGGCCGCGGAGTGATACGGCACGGTCAGCCCCGCCCGACGGGGCGTGCCGAACTTTTCAAGCCGGTCCTCGATCACGGTCTGCCGGCCGTCGCGCGTATCGACGATGACGTGCGTGGCCCCGAGGTACTCCTCGAGCGTGAGCCGCTGCCGGTCGGCCAGCGGATGGTCCTGGGTCATGACGCACACGAATTCATCGTCGAAGAGGTGCTCGGTCCGCAGCGCGGACAGCGGCCCGACCGGCCCGTAGAAGACCAGGTCGACCCGTCCGCGGTCGATATCGTCGAACACTGAGTCATGCCAGCTGCGGAACCGCAGCGTCGAATGGGGCGAACCGCGGAAGACCCGCTGGAACACAGCCGGCGTGAACACCGACGCGTAGTCGGTCCCGGCCAGCTGGAACGCCTCGGTCGCCTCGGCGGGGTCGAAGGTCTCCGGGGCGAACAGCGCCTCGAGTTCAGGCAGGATCGCGGCCAGCCGGCGCTGCACGCGCTCGCCACGCGGTGTGAGCTGATAGCCCCCGGGCGTGCGCACGAGCAGCTCGTCCCCCAGCGTGTGGCGCAGTCGCTGCAGGGCCCTGCTCATGGCGGGCTGGCTGAGCCCGGCCAGCTCCGCGGCGTGCGACACGTGCCGTTCCTCGAGCAGCGCGGCCAGCGGACCGAGCAGGTTCAGGTCGACCCGATCGATATGTGCCATGTGCATAACCTCCACACCAAGCATGCACCATTCGTCACATCCAAACGCGCCACACCCGAGTTCTACCAGGCCAACACCCCAGGCCGCCCACCAATCAGAGATCTGAACCTCGCGCAGCTCCTAGCCGAGCCACGAGTACGTACACCGGACCAGCCAGGGGTGCCGCGGCGGCCGGCGTGTCCACGACGTGGGAGATCCTCACCACCTTCGGATGCTGCAACCGGGCCAGCGCCCCACTGCGCATATCCTGCGTGCGTGGATGTGAGCGCTGCGGACCTTGACGACGGTCTGGCTACGGATCTGGCGGCTGCGGGATGGGCGGAGGGCTTCCGGAATTACCAGGTGGAGGCTCTGTCGGCCGTCGAGGCCGTGTTCGCGTCGGGCCGGTCGCGCTGCTGGACGGTGCTGCCGCCGGGGGCTGGGAAGACATTGGTCGGGCTGGAGTCGGCGCGGCGGCTGGGGCGCACGATCGTGGTCTTCGTGCCGAACACGGCGATCCAGGGGCAGTGGATGCGTACGTGGGAGCGGTTCGCGCCGCAGCAGGTCGCGGGGGTGGGGGCGGAGCGCGATCTGCGGCAGCCTGTAAATGTTCTGACTTACCAGTCGCTGGCCGTCTTCGAGGATGAGGGTGGGGACGGCGGCGCTAAGGCGGGCGGCGGCGCGCTGCTTGAGCTGCTGCATGAGAACGGGCGCGCGCTGGTGGCCGCGATGCGCGACGCCGGGCCGCTCACGATCGTGCTCGACGAATGCCATCACCTGCTGGAGGTCTGGGGGCGCCTGGTCGCCGAACTGCTCGACGAGCTGAGCGACGCGAAGGTGCTCGGCCTGACCGCGACGCCGCCGGAGACGCTCACCAGCAGCCAGGCGCAGTTGGTGGAGCGGCTTTTCGGGGCGCCGGTCTACGGCGCGAGCCTGCCGGCCGTCGTCAGGTCGGGGTTCCTCGCGCCGTTCACCGAACTGGCGTTCCTGACGACTCCGTCGCCGGTCGAGGCCGATTACATTCGCGGGCAGGCGGAGCGGTTCGCCGAATTCAGCGGCGGGCTGCTGGATCCGTCGTTCGCGTCGACCGGGTTCCTGGCGTGGTGCGACAGCCGTTTCGTCGTGCGCGCCGCGGGCGTGGAGGCGGGCGAGGGCGGCGCGATTCCGTGGGGCCTGTTGGAGAGGCGGGAGCCGGAGTTGACCGGTGCCGCGCTACGGCTGCATCACGCGGGACTGCTCGCGCTTCCGCCCGGCGCGCGGGTTCGCGAGGAGCATCGGCAGGCGCCTTCGGCGGAGGACTGGGTCGTGCTGCTCGACGACTACGTCGGCAACTGCCTGAGCGGGTCGGCGGAGTCGCAGGACGCTGCGGCGGTGGCGGCGATTCGGGCCGCGCTGCCGTCGATCGGGTACCGGCTCACGGCGCGCGGCATCAAGGCCGCGCAGTCGCCGGTGGACCGCGTGCTCGCGCGGAGCGAGGCGAAGACGGACGGCGCCGTCGAGATCGTGGCGGCGGAGAGCGGGGATCTGGGCGACGCAGTCAGGGCTCTGCTGTTGTGCGACTACGAGCGGGCCGGCGGGACGGTGTCGGCGGCGTTGGCCGGCGTGCTCGATCCGCAGGCGGGCGGGGCACTGCTCGTTCTGCGCAGGCTGGTCGAGGACGCGCGGACCGCCGACCTGGAGCCGATGCTCGTGACCGGGCGCACGGTGGCGGCCGCGCCGGAGAGCGCCGCCGCTTTCGTCGAGTGGGCGCACGGCGAGCAGCCGGGGCTCGCGCTCGACGTCGAGGTCCGCGAGGGCATCGGCCACGTGGTCGGCGCGTGGAGTTCGCGCACGTGGGTGGCGTTGGCGACGCGGTACTTCGAGTCGGGCCGGAGTCGGGCTCTTGTGGGCACGCGGGCGCTGCTCGGCGAAGGCTGGGATGCCCGGCGGGTGAACGTGGTCGTCGACCTGACGAGTGCGACGACGACCGGCTCCGTCGTGCAGATGCGCGGGCGCGGGCTGCGCCTGGATCCGGCGTGGCGGGAGAAGGTCACGAACAACTGGACCGTGGTGTGCGTCGCGGACGGCCATCCCAAGGGCGCGGCGGACTGGCATCGATTCGTCCGCAAGCACGAGGGCCACCTCGCCGCGACCGCGGCGGGCGAGATCGTCTCCGGGATCGGCCACGTCGATTCGACCTTCTCGCCGTACGGGCCGCCGGAGACCGGCCGCTTCGCCGAGTCGAACGCTGCGATGCTCATCCGGGCCGGGGAACGCGAGGAGACTCGGCGGCGATGGGCGATCGGCACGCCGTACACCGATGAGCTGGTTCATACGATTCGGGTCTCGGCGAGCCGGGCGGCGCAGGCGGCGGTGCCGGTGTCGGTCACGTCCGCACGGCTCAGGGTTCTCCCGGCCGCCAGCGGCGTCGCGATGAGCGCGTCGCGGCGGCTCGCACTCTGGTTCTCGCCGGGGAAGGCGGTGCGCATCCTGGCCGAGGCTGCGGGCGAGCCGCCGCTCGGCACGCTCGCCTTCGCGACCGCCGACGCGCTCAAGGCCTGTGGCCTCTCCCCCGTCGGAGCCGAGGCGGTCAGCGCGGTGACGTCGCCGGACGGCACGTACCGATTCCAACTCGGCGGCGTCGACAAGGCGACCTCGCTGCGCTTCGCCCAAGCGCTCGACGAGCTGATCGGCCCGATCGCCGAACCGCGCTGGCTCATACCCCGCTTCCACCTGGCCGCGCTTCCCGCCGATCGCCGTGAGCAGCGAGCCGTCGCGCGCGCCTGGCTGCTGGGCAAGGCACCGCACAACGCCGTCGTCTACCACGCCGTGCCCGCGCCTTTCGCACGCGGCGCACGCCGTCTGGAGGCGTTCGCGGCGGCGTGGAATCGATACGTCTCGGAGGGCCGTGCGCTCGCGTCGGCGTCCGCGGAGGGCGAGGGGATCATGGTCACGCATCGCGGATCGAGCCCGCTCGACGTGACGACCACGCTCCGCGTCAGCTGGAACTGAGCGCGCCTGCCACGGGAAGGAAATGGCGGATCCGTGCCCCCCATCCCTCGCCGGCCGCATGAGCTGCTAGTTTCCATCGCATGGCAGACCAAGGCGACACGACCACTCTCCGGACACGGCTGGCCAACGCCGAGAGCGGCGTGCTGCTGTTCGGCATCACACCGCCCCGGCTCAGCGCCGGCGACGAGCGGATCCGGGAGATCGCCGCCGCCACGCTGGCGCGGCTGAAGTCGCTCGAAGTGGACGGTCTCGCGATCTACGACATCGACGACGAGAGCGACCGCAACCCGCAGGAGCGGCCGTTCCCGTATCTGCCGACCATGGATCCGGCCGCGTTCCACGCCCACTACCTCGGTGAGTGGGACCGCCCGGCGGTCGTCTACCGCTGCGTCGGCAAGTACACCGAGGCGCAGCTGCGGACGTGGCTGCGCGAGGCCGATTCGGAGGACGTGCTGAGCGTCTTCGTCGGCGCCTCCTCGAAGGGCAAGGAGGTGCGGACGCGGCTGACCGAGGCCCAGGCTTTGCGCCGCGACGTCCGCCCGGAGCTGCTGCTCGGCGGCGTCGCCATCACCGAGCGCGCCGACGAGCACCTGCGGCTGATCGCGAAGCAGGAGGCGGGGTGCTCCTACTTCATCTCGCAGGTCGTCTACAGCGCCGACGCCGCGAAGAGCATGGTCTCCGACTACTACTACGCCTGCCGCGAACGGCGGATCGAGCCGAAGCCCATGCTCTTCACGCTCTCCGTGTGCGGCTCGGAGAAGACCCTCACCTTTCTCAAGTGGCTGGGCGTCGACGTCCCGCGCTGGCTCGCGAACTCGCTGCTGCACGCGGACGACACGCTCGCCGCGTCGTACGAGCACTGCCTGGCCGGAGCCCGGGACCTGATCGCGTTCTGCCGTGCGCTCGGCATGCCGTTCGGCTTCCTCGTCGAAAGCGTCTCGATCCGCAAGGCGGAGATCGAGGCCTCCGTCGCGCTGGCCGGCGAGCTGAGCGAATTGCTCGGCCGCGGCGGTGAATCAGCCGGCTGACGAGTTGTTCCGAACGCGGCCGGACGAGTTCAGAGCATCTGGGTGAGGTTGTTGATCACGATCTGCTCGACGTCCACCGAGGGGTTGCTGGGCTGCAGGCGGAAGTGGCCGAGCCATCCGAAGATCGTCTGCGCGCCGCCGGCGATGCCCGGATAGTCGGTGGACCAGCCGCAGGCGTAGTGCAGCGCCCCGCCCGAGGACAGCAGTTCGTTGGAGGGGATGTAGGCCGGATACTCGTTGGCGTACCCGCAGACCCACATTCCGTTGGAGCCCCCGTATCGGGATCGGAAGTAGACGGCGTAGCCGGAGACCAGTTCGCCGGCGGAAAGTGCGAGGTTCAGCGTGGGCGAGCCTTGGAGCTGCCAGACCTGCTGCGGCACGTACATGGAGGTCGCGAACGACTTGCTGTCGATCTGCCCGATCATCATCTCGGCGTGCCGCCGGAAGTAGCCGGGAAGCGCGGTGTTCGCCTGGCGGGCGACATAGTCGGCGCGCACCTGCGCGATGTTGGCCGCTGTGTTGGTGATGTCGAGCGGAACGCTGACGTCTCGGTAGTCGCTCAAGATCGGGCCGGTGACCTGTCGCCCCCGCTTGGCGAGTGCGTTGACCACGGTTTGCCCAAGATCAGTGCCGTACCGCGTGCTCAACTGCCAACTGAAGTTGCCGATCGGGTCCTGGTCGCCGGCCGATCCGGTCAGGAACTGGGCGTGCGCCTTCGTCGCGTTCTCGATCAGGGTGCACGCCACGCCCGGGTAGTCCGGGTCGCTGAGGGTCTGGCCCCCCGCGGCGACCGGGTGGCAGCCGTAGCTGAAGAGCACGGCGAGCAGGCTGCCGTCGGCGGCGCTGCGGGCCGCCAGGATCGGTACATCGCGTTCGACGTACGGCAATCCCTCACGGTTGTAGGAGAAGTTCTCGTCGCCGACTTGGTAGTCGAGGGTGCACGCGGTGCGCGGGGCGTTGAGTGTGGAGCTCACCAAGGACACGATCGCGTCCTCGAAAGAGTTGGTGTAGGCCTGGATCGCGTTCGCTTCCGCGGAACCCGCGGAGATGTTGTAGGTGATGTACTCGACCAGCTCGTTGATCAGCGCGCCGCCGTTGTGTGTGTGAAGCGCGGCGAGGATGAAGTCGGATTGCGCGACGCCGAGGGCGGTGACCCGGTTACGGATGTTCATGTTGACCGCTCGGTCGATCCCGAGCGTGTCGGCCGTGACGATGACATTCGGGTAGCCGCCATCCCACAGGATGGTGCATCGGGCGTACAGGGGCGCCCGGCTCCCGGTCGACAGACGCGGCGTGTCCACGCCGAATCCGGCCAGGGGCGTCCCGACCGGCGGTGTGATCTCGGACTTGCCCACGCTGATGGAAAGGGACGTCGCCCGTGCCTGCCGGCTCGGGCCGGCGGCAGGGGTCGCCGCGATGGCCGACGCGGCAGGCGTCATCATCTGGAACAACGTCGCCGAGGTCGCCGCCCCGGCGAGGCTCAGAAATCTTCGACGGGATGGACCGGCGTTCTCCTCGCACATAGCTTCTCCTTATACCTGTCAGCAGAAGTACGCTCACTGGTTTAACAGGAAGCAGCGCTGAGGAGCCGTCGGCGCGCCGACGGCTGCGCCGACCGCAGTACCCTGCGGCCGGGAGATCCCGTGCGTTCGCCGCTTCGCGGGATAGCCGGCGGCGGGAGTGCGCGCGCCCCCGTTCACGCGTGAACGGGGGCGCCTATCCGCAGGTTGGCGAGGCGTTGATCGCCATGGGCCTGCCGACGTTGTCGATCATCGCGATTCGGATCACGACGCTCCGGCTGATCTCCGCCTCGCCGGCTCACGAAGCAGCGCCGCCACCGCGCTGAAGCGCACGACGGTGCCCCCCAGAACAGGGCGCCACATGCACAGCGCGAACATGGTCAAACCGAGCGCCATCAGCACCAGCGGCACGACAGGCCCGAGTGGCGGCACCCACTTCTCCGTCAGGGGGTTCAGCGGAAGCACGTTGTCGGTCGGGAAACCCTTCTCGAACCGCAGCATGCTGACCCAGAGGGCGACGAACTGGAGCGGGAGCAGGGCCGCCACCATCCAGCGCAGCAGGGTCCTCGCGCGCTCGGCGCCCAGCGCGCCCGAGCGGCCGAGTTCGATCGCACCTACCATCGGGGCCCCCACCAGCAGGGGAAGTGCGTAGCGCCCCTGGGAGAAGTAGAAGCCCTGCCGGAGCGCGCTGGCGTCCGTGATCATCAGCATGGCGAACGCGATGACGATCGCCGCGCCGATCTGGATCTTCGCCCGGGCGCTACCCAGCCACAGGCCGCCGACCAGGATGACCCCGAGAAAGGCGAGCCAGATCTGCGAGACGACACCCGGGATGGGAATGTCGCCGTAGGAGGTGAGTCGCGTCATGCCGTCGATGTAGCCCGGCAGCCGGTTCCACAGCTCTTGGGCGGCGAGCTGCGCAGGGGTCGTATGCGGCGCGGTGGTCGCGCCGGCCAGGTCGAAGTTCGGGCCGGCCAACTCGTCCCAGGCCAAGGCGACGGCGCAGGCGCAGGCCACCCCCGCTAGCGCGAGCCGCACGCTCCGCGACCGCCACAGGGCACGAAGTTTCCCCCGGTCGGCGTTGAACACGCAGATGACGGCGATGGCCGCGAGCCAGCCGACGCCGAAGCCCCGGGTAACGGCGAGCAGCGCGCCCGAGCAGCACATGAGCGCGACCACCGGCCTGCGCACCGGACCGTGGGCCGTCAGATCGAGCAGGCTCACCCAGAAGGCGACCGCGGCGCCGATCTCCACTCCCGCAGGGTTCACCGCGCCCATCAGATTGACCACTGCCGGCGTGACGCCTACGGCGATTCCCGCGATCAACCAGAGTCTTCGCGCGCTGCTCCACGCGACCGCCACCGCGCCGGCGAGCAGGGCGCTGATCTCAGCGTCCGTGATCAGCCTCGCGAGAACGATGCCTTTCATCGTCGGCCAGATGTGGATCACCGGCCCGACGAGCAGATAATAGGAGGGGTCGTAGCCCGCGGCGCCGCTGACGTACCTGGTGTGCTCGTGCTGCGACGGTACGTCGGCACCGGGCGTCTGCTGGCATTTCGCGCTGGCCTGCAGGTTCCACCGGAAGCAGGCCGTGCCGTGCGGGACCAGGCTCTTCGCGGTGTAGACCTTGGAATCGGCCGGCCCGGCGAAGATCTGACCGGACGCGACGCCGTAAGCCCGGGTGACGTGCTGCATCTCGTCGGCCGGACCGTCGTACGGCATCGCAAGCGACCAGGCCGCACCGAGGAGGAAGAACGCCGTGAACGCCACGGCCCAGACCAGTCGGACCGCGCCCACGCGCGCGACGACGCGGTGGGGGGCGAAGGGTGCAGCCGCATGCGTCGGCGACAGGTCAGACAACAATGTTATTCCCCACCTTTGTTGTAAATGGTTTGATCTGCCAGCGGTGCGCTGTCAACGACAATCTGCCTGTTCGTCGAGGCTGACCGCCTGCTCCGGCCGGTCGACGGCTCGCCGCGTCATGATGACGCGCCCGGTCTCAGGCGAGGCATGGAGCGAAGGCGCCGGGGTGTCCGCCACGGGCTCGAAGACCCAGCGCCGGTAGGCGAAGAAGTTGAACACCGCACAGAACGCGGTGGCGATGGTCTTCGATACCAGGTACTCGCTCCACAGGTGCGAGAACCCTACGACGATGACGAGAGTGGTGGCGTAGTTCGCGCCGGACAAGGCCAGCAGCCTGGCGCCCTGACGACCCATCGGGCCGGATACGCGGAAGGTGAAGATCCGGTTCAGCGCGAGATTCGCCGCGAAGGCGCAGCAGAACGCCAGCGTGGTCGCGAAGGCGAGCGGCAGCCCGGCCTGGGCGTGCAGCACCCAGAGGGCTGCGATGTCGATCGCGTACACCAGGGCACCGACAGCCCCGAAGCGGAGCATCGTGGCGTCGAAGCGGGACGGGCGCCACATGAAGACGCCGAGCACGACGAGCCCGAGGATCATCAGAGCGATCGGCACGAGCGGGCCCAGCGGCGGCAGCCACTTTCCAGTGAACGGATCCAGCGGAAGCACTCCGCTGGCCGGGTAGCCGCTCTGGAATCGCAGCATGCTGCTCACCAGCACGACGAGCTGGACCGGGAGCATGGCCACCGCCATCAAGCGCAGCAGGGTGGTCGACCGTTCCGCGCTCACCACGCTCGAGCGGCCGAATTCCCGTGCCCCGATCAACGGGGCGCCCACCAGGAGGGGCAGCGCGTATCGTCCCTGGGAGAAGAAGATACCCTGCCGCATCGCGTCGACGTCCGTGATCATCAGGATGGCGAGCGGGACGACGATCGCGGCGGCGATCTGGATCCTTGCCCGGCGGCTGCCCAGCCACAGGCCGCCGAGCACGAGCAGTCCCGCGAAGCCGAACCAGATCTGCGAGGCCAATAGCGGGACCTGGATGTCGCCACCGTAGTAGTAAGTGCTTCGCACCATGCCGTCCAGGTAGGACGGCAGGCGGTGCCACAGCTCCTGCGCGACGACCTGCCGCAGAGTCTTGTGCGGCATGCTGGCGCCGGTCAGGTCGATATTCGGGCCCGCCAAGAGGTCCCAGACGCAGGCAGCAGCGCACGCGCATCCAAGCCCCGCCAGGGAAAGCCGTACGCGGCGCATCCGCCACATCGCGCGGAGCCGCTCTCGCCTGGCGCCGAGCAAGCAGATGACCACGGTGGCCCCGAGCCAGCCCACACCGAAGCCGCGCGTGACGGCGAACAGCGCGCCGGAGCACAGCAGGAGTGCGACCGAAGGCCTGCGCACCGGTCCCGCGCCGACCAGGTCGAGGAGGCTCACCCAGAACGCGATCGCGGCGCCGATCTCGACTCCCGCCGGATTCACCGCGCCCATCAGGCTGACGACCACCGGCGTGGCGCACACCGCGATCCCGGCGAGCAGCCATCGGTTTCTCTCGCCGCTCCAAGCGATCGCCGCCGCACTGGCGAGCAGGGCACTGATCTCGGCATCGGTGATAAGCCGGGCGATTACGATGCCTTTCATCGTCGGCCAGATGTGGATCACCGGCCCGACGAGCAGATAGTAGGACGGGTCGTACCCGGCGGCGCCGCTTCCGACCGAGATGAGCGTGTGCTGCGCGTTCTGATTCGCGCCGGGAGTCTGCTGGCACTTGGCGCTGACCATGGTGTTCCACCTGAAGCAGCCCGCGCCGCGCGGAACGAGGCTTTCCGCCGTCGTCACGTTGGAATTGGCCTGCCCGGCGTAGATCTGACCGGACGCGACGCCGTAGGCCCGGGTGACGTGCTGCAGTTCGTCGGGCGGCCCGTCGTACGGCATGGCAAGCGACCAGGCCGCGCCGAGAAGGAAGAACGCGGTGAAGACGATGACGCAGACCAGCCGGGCTGCGCCCACGCGCGCGACGACGCGGTGGGCGGCGAAGGATGGAGCCGCCTCCACGGGCGACACGTCGGACAGCAATTGGGTTCCGCCTTTGACTGCTGAGGTGTGAGCTGCTCGAAGGACGGGTCTAATCGACCGCGACGCGCTGTCCGCAGATGGCGGAGTTCAGCAGCGCCTCCGCGGTGCGGACGGTGCGCACGCCCTCCTCGAAGGTCACGATCTGAGCGCCGAGGCCGCGAACCGCGTCCCGGAACGCCTCGTGTTCGGCGCGCAGCGGCTCGGGCTTGGCGATCGCGTAGCGCACGATGTCGCCCTGGGTGACGCCGCGGAAGTTCTGCAACGCCTCCCACTCGGTCGGCACGCTTGAGTTCGCGTAGAAGGTGAGGTCCGCCGTGAGCGTGTCCGCCACGTAGCAGCCGCGCTCGCCGGTCACCACCGTCACGCGCTCCTTCATCGGCGAGAGCCAGTTGACCAGGTGGCTGGCCACGGTTCCGTCCTCGAGGCCGCCGACGACGGCGACGAGGTCCTCGTGGTCGCGGCCGCTGCGGTGCGCCGTGTGCGCCGCGACGGTCGTGTAGGCGCGCCGGGTGACCCACGTGGTCAGGTCGATGTCGTGCGTGGCCAGGTCCATCACGACGCCGACGTCCGCGATGCGGGCCGGGAACGGCCCCTGCCGCCGGGTGACGACCTGGAAGACGTCGCCGAGCTGCCCGGCGTCGAGCCGCCGGCGCATCTCCTGCAGCGCCGGGTTGAAGCGCTCGATGTGGCCCACGCCGCCGATCAGGCCGCGGTCGGCGAACAGCTTGCTGAGCCGTTCCGCGGCGGGCGAGTCCGGGGCGAGCGGCTTCTCGATGAGCGCATGCACGCCGGCTTCGGCGAGCGCGGCGCCGACGGATTCGTGCAGCGCGGTGGGAGCCGCCACAACGCAGTAGTCGAGGCCGAGCCCGATGAGCGTCTCGACGTCGGGAACGAGCGGCGCGGCATATGTCGTCGTGTCGGCGGAGGGATGCGGATCGGCGATCCCGACGAGGCGCACGCCGTCGAGGGAGGCGAGCACGCGCGCGTGGTTGCGGCCCATCATGCCGAGCCCGACCAGTCCGGCGCGCAGCGTCGTGGCATGCGCGGTGGTAGTGGTTGCGGTGGTAGTGGTCGCGGTGTTCGTGCTCACAGCGTGTTCACCGCCTCGATGACCTGGTCAACCTGCTGGTCGTCGAGCA
>Ga0310811_10006689_pt1 | contig 14744 bp, 13 predicted proteins | sample YCmetagenome_FD_207642 | JGI IMG/M metagenome (GOLD analysis project Ga0310811, IMG submission 207642) | Soil microbial communities from experimental microcosm in Duke University, North Carolina, United States - YC | ecosystem: Engineered > Artificial ecosystem > Soil microcosm > Unclassified ...
GCCGGCCCTGGCCGCGGCCGTCGCCTGGTTGGCGCCCTTGCCGCCGGGGATCGTCGCGAAGGTCCTGCCCGTCACCGTCTCGCCGCGCCGGGGAGCCCTCGCGGTGTAGGCGACCAGATCCATGTTGGCGCTGCCGAAAACCGAGATCATCAATCCGTCCTCTCACGTGCCCGCCCAGGCTCTCACGCCCCGGTGGGCACCTGCGCGGGGCTGAGAGCCGCCCGTGACGGCCGGGCCGGGTCATCCCGGACGGGGAATCCCCCTGTCCGGGATGCGGCCTTTTCAGGGCCTCACGGAGGTGCCCCGTTCCGGGCCGCCGGACGCGAAAGGATCACCCGTCGGCAACAAGCCGCGCGTTGGTTCTGCTATTGGCGCTGATTCGCCCTAGAATCCGCCGATGTGAACGAAGGTCACGAAGAGCCGTCAAAGCTCCCTATCCGGGAGCGATCCTCCCGAATGGGTACCGGGCGTCACCGACGGCCGCTGCCGGCGAACCTGCCGCCCGACGCTCCCGCGCTGGTGCTGGCGGTTCCGGGGAAGGCCGGTGACGTGGCGACCGAGGTGGCCGCCGTCATCATGCTCGACAACCCCGAGATCGACCTTCGTATCGTCTCGCTCGGCGACGGCGGCGCCGACCTCATCACGGAGTTCTCCTCCATCTCCGACGAACGCTCCGGCGAGGGTCCCTCCGCCGTGGTCGTCCCCCTCGTCACCGGGCCCCACCCGCGTGTCCTGCGCGCCGTACGGGACGCCGTGACGCAGAGCGAGGCGGCGGTCAAGGTCACCGAGCCTCTGGGCCCGCACCCGCTGCTCGCCGAGGCGCTGCACATCCGGCTGTCGGAGGCCGGTCTGGCCCGTGCCGACCGCATGCGGCTGTTCAACGTCACCTCGCCCGTCGACGGGATCATCGTCGCGACGGCCGGCGGCGACGAGGCGGCGCGTGGAGCCGACGCCACCGCCGTCCTGCTGGCCGCGCGGCTCACCCTGCCGGTGGTGCCCGCCGCACTCGACGGCGTGCCGACGGTCAGGGACGCCGCGGAGCGGCTGCGGAAGATCGGCGCCAACCGGCTGGCCGTGGCCCCCTACGTCATCGGCCCCGAGGCGGACGGCGACCGCATCGCGGCCGCCGCCGAGTCGATCGAGGCGGGCTGTTCCGCGCCGCTGGGCGCTCACGAGGCCGTGGCCAGGATGGTGTGCGTGCGCTACGGGGCCGCACTGGGCGGGCTCCCGGACTTCGACGACCTGGCGGAGTAGCCCCCGGCCCGGCCGGATCAGGCGTGCGACTGCGCGTGGTCGTCCAGGAGGGGCCTCCGGCCAGAAAAGCCCAGCTCGCTGCGGTGATACCAGGCCAGCTCCTCCTCCCCCTCCAACCAGCACAGCCGGACGGAGACGCCGTCCTCGAGCACGGCGGGGAAGTCGATGAGCACGGGGGCGATCCCCTTGATCTCCATGCCCTCGGCGGCGAACCAGCTGAGGATCTCGTCCATCCTGGCCTCGTACGCCTTGGACTCGGGGATCCCGCCGATCGCGGACAGCCCGGACTGTTTCAGGTCGTAGGAGAGCTCCGCCAGGTCGGCACGTAACGTGACGAGCTCTCGGACGTGTTCGAGCACCTTCGGCAGCAGCGACTTGGCCTCTTCTACGGTGAAGATCCTGTCCACCTCATTCGGTGACGTTCGGCAGGGCTCGGTTACGCTTCGACGGGCGGAAAGCGCCATACCGCGGAGAAAGCGGTTACATGCGACGCGCTGGGTGGTTTGTACTCCCGGCAGAGATCATGTGTCAAGGAATTGCAGGGCCACGCAACAAACGCCCGCCCTGCCCCGTTGATCCCCCGTTTCACTCGACCGCGCCGATACCTGTGGCCGACACCTGTAATCAACCGCGATCCGGGCGCAATATGTCACACCTCCTTCCCCCGTGACAGCTGTTTCCGGCGAAACACAGGGTTAACACCGAGGGTGTTGCTGCCCGTCTGGGGTGAATGCGACTATTCGCGAACTACTCGCGCAACAGGACGCCGTCCTGCCCCTGCTCAGGCTCCGCCGACCACCTTCCGCCATACGTCGATGGCGAGCACGGGACGCATGCCGGCGGACAGATAGAGGCCGAGCGCGGGGGTGGTGTTGTTGGAGTCCACGTGCAGGATCGTCCCCACCCGCCCCCGCCGCTCGTCCGCCGCGAAGGCGTGCCCGAGCAGCAGCTTGCCGAGACCGCGCCCCCGGAAACGCGGAAGCACGGCGAGCGTCCGGACGTAGCCGCAGTCCTCGTCCTCCACGAACTGATCCGTGCCGAGCAGCATGGCCGCCGGCTCGCCGTCGGCTCTGGCGACGAGAAGCTGGTTCCAGTCGTTGGCGCTGGATCTCTCCATCGTCTCGGCCCACTCCTCGAACGTCCGGGGGACGAACCCGAAGTGCTGGGCGAACCCCACTTGCTGGATGCCGTGGGCCGTGCGCTTCAGCTCCTCGTCATGGGGGGATCCGGTCTCCACGGTCGTCCCGGGTACGGACGCCGGAGCGGGCGCGGGGAAGTCGATCCGCATGCGGTGGAAGCTCGTGGCCGGGGCGAAGCCGCGCTCGCTCGCGGCCGCCCGCATCGCGGCGTCCTGCTCGTAGACGGCGATGTCCATCCGGACCTGTGCGTGGCCCGCCTCTGACGCGAGCCGCCGCGCCCGCTCCGTCACCGTGTCCCACAACAGGGCCGCGGCCTGGGGAGTCCTCGCCCGCACGTCGATCTCGACGTTGTCGCTGTCCATCTGTCGCTGGGCGTAGCCCCAGCCGAGGACCCGCCCGCCCTCGTGGATCAGCCAGCTGTCGTTCTCGAGATCGAGCTCCTCCAGCACGTCGGCGACGTCGGTCAGGGTCATGTCCGGCCTGCCGATGACCGAGGTGTCGTGCTCGGCGACCAGGTCGTGGATCGCCGCGGCGTCGGTGCCGCGCGGCCGCCTGATGTCGAATGTGCTCATCCGCCAGTTCTACGCCGTACGGCAAGGTTCGCGCCCTCGAATATTCCATCGGACGGCCGCAGGCGGGGTCGTCGCGACAACGCCCGGCTCCCCCGCGATCGTGGTGAGATATCGGGAGGAGGTGTGGATATTGGACTACGTACGGCTCGGCTCCACCGGAATGAAGGTCTCCCGGATCTGCCTGGGAATGATGAGTTACGGCGACCCGGACACATGGGGCGGCTGGGTGCTCGACGAGGAGCACGCGGAACCGATCGTCCGCAAGGCGGCGGACGGCGGCGTCACGTTCTTCGACACCGCGGACGTGTACTCGGGGGGCGTCAGCGAGCAGATCACCGGCAACCTGCTCCGCAAGATCTTCCAGCGACGCGACGACTATGTGCTCGCCACCAAGGTCTACTTCCCGATGGGCGGCGGTAGGAACGACTACGGCCTGTCCCGCAAGCACATCCTCTCGGCGATCGACGCCTCCCTCACCCGGCTCGGCACCGATCACGTCGATCTCTACCAGATCCACCGGTTCGACCCCGAGACGCCCATCGAGGAGACGATGGAGGCGCTCCACGACGTCGTCCGGTCGGGCAAGGCCAGATACATCGGGGCGTCCAGCATGTGGGCCTGGCAGTTCGCCAAGGCGCAGCACGTCGCGGAACGCAACGGCTGGACCAGGTTCGTGAGCATGCAGGATCACTACAACCTCCTGCACCGGGAGGAGGAGCGGGAGATGATCCCGCTCTGCGTCGACCAGGGCGTCGGGCTCATCCCGTGGAGCCCCCTCGCCCGCGGCCTGCTCGCGCGCGCCGGCTCCCCCGCCGACACCTCGCGCCAGGTCGGTGACGGGGCGCGCCAGGAGCAGCTCTACGGCGGGTACGGCGACGCCGAGATCCTGGAACGGGTCGCGCAGACCGCGGCGGAGCGCGGGACCTCCCCCGCGACGGTCGCGCTGGCCTGGCTGCTGAGCCGTCCCGGCGTCGTCGCGCCGATCGTCGGGGCGACGAAGGAACGTCACGTGGACGACGCGATCGCGGCGGCCGGTCTCACACTGTCCGACAAGGAGATCGGCTTCCTCGACGAGCCCTACCAGACCAGGCCCCAGCAGTTCTGACCCTTCCCCCGGCCACCCGGGTGGCCGCCCGGCTCGGGGATCCCCCCGGGCCGGCGGGGCCCAGGCCGTACGCTGATCACCATGGGACGGTCGAATGACGAGGCCGCGGCGGCGCTCGAGGAGTACGCGGACCTGTTCGCGCTCACGGGCGGCGACGCCTTCCGCGTGCGGAGCTACCAGAAGGCGGCGAAGTCGATCGCCGGCTTCCCCGAGGACCTCAGGCGGACCGACGTCCGCAAGATCCCCGGGGTGGGCGAGGCGATCGCCAAGAAGGTCGAGGAGTTTCTCGCCAGAGGGAGCTTCCGCCAGCTCGACGACCTGCGCGGCCGCGTGCCCGACGGCGTCCGCAGGCTCACCCGCATCCCGTCGCTCGGGCCCAAGAAGGCGCTGTTCCTGTTCCAGGAGCTCGGCATCGACTCCCCCGCGGCGCTCGCGGAGGCCATCAGGGACGGCCGGCTGGCCGGTCTCAGGGGCTTCGGCGCCAAGACCGAGGAGAACCTGCTCAAGGGCATCGAGCAGATGGAGCAGTCGGGAGGGCGGGTCCACCTCGGCGTGGCCACGGACCTCGCCGAGCGGGTGATGGCCTCGCTTCCCGCCGAGCGGATCGCCTTCGCCGGATCCCTGCGCAGGATGCGGGAGACCATCGGCGACATCGACATCCTCGCCGTCGGCCCGGCCGAGCTGATGGAGCTCTTCGTGAGCCGGCCGTACGTCACGGAGGTCATCGCGCACGGCGAGCGCAAGACGTCAGTGCGGACCGACCGCGGCATCCAGGTCGACCTCCGGGTCGTGCCCGCCGAGTCGTGGGGCGCCGCCCTCGTGTACTTCACGGGCAGCAAGCAGCACAACATCCGCATCAGGGAGATGGCCGTCAAGAAGGGCTGGAAGCTGTCCGAGTACGGCCTGTTCGACGCCGACGACCAGGTCATCGCGTCCGAGACCGAGGAGGACATCTACCGGGCCCTGGGCATGCAGTGGGTGCCGCCGACGCTCCGCGAGGACGGCGGCGAGGTCCAGGCGGCCCTGCGGGGCGAGCTGCCGGACCTGGTGACGCTCGGCGACATCAAGGGCGACCTGCACACCCACACCGACCTCACGGACGGGATCGCCTCGCTGGAGGACATGGTGGCGGCGGGCGCGGCGCGCGGATACGCGTACTACGCGGTCACCGACCACGCGCCGGATCTGGCCATGCAGCGGATGACCCTGGACAAGGCCCTCGAACAGCGTGGCCGGCTCGCCGACCTTCAACGCGAATATCCGGGCATGCGGCTGCTGCACGGCACCGAACTCAACATCGGCCCCGACGGTTCGGTCGACTGGCCCGGCGACGTCCTGTCGGGCTTCGACGTCTGCGTCGCCTCCGTGCACTCGCACTTCACCCAGCCGCGCGACGAGATGACCCGCCGCTTCATCACGGCCTGCGAGAACCCGGACGTCCACATCATCGGCCACCCCACCACCGGGAAGATCGGCAAGCGCCCGCCGGTCGACGCCGACTGGGACGCGGTCTTCCGCGCCGCCGCGCGCACCGGCACGATCATGGAGATCGACTCCTACCCCGACCGGGCCGACCTCCCCTCCGATCTCGTACGGCTCGCGCGCCACCACGGCGTGAAGTTCTCCATCGACAGCGACTCCCACGCCATCCCCCACCTCGCCCACCAGAGGTTCGGGATCGGCATCGCGCAACGCGCCTGGCTGACGACCGAGGACGTGGTCAACACCTGGCCGCTGGAGCGCCTGCTGGCCTACCTCGGACGGTCGTGATCGCGGGCCTTTGCGCATGCCATACGCACGTCATACGACACCAATACGACACCACGGGTCATTCCATCGACTGGAACGGGGAATGGTCATCGGCAGTCAGCTAGGCGGACGGTTCGCGGACGACGCGAGATCGAGCGCGTCGTGCTGAAGGAATCTCCCGGAGATGCCTGAGTAATGTCCCGGTAACTCTCTGCCGCCATTATGGTCACACTCCGGAAGCGAGCAGGGGGGAAGACCATGCGCCAGCTGACGGCGCTCGACGCGCAGTTCCTGAGCGTCGAGTCCAGCACGACGGCCGCCCACGTGGCCGGCATGGCGATTTTGGACCCGTCGTCGGCACCGTCGGGCACGGTGACCAGGCAGTGCCTCATCGGCCTGCTGCGCGAGCGGGTCCATCTGGCGCCTCCGCTGCGCAAGCGGCTCGCCGGTCTGCCGTTCGGGCTCGACCGGCCCTACTGGATCGACGACCCCGACTTCGACCTCGACGACCACGTCCACGAGTCGACCCTCCCCGCGCCGGGCGACGACCGGCAACTCGCGGCGCACGTGGCCGAGATCCACGCCCGGCGGCTCGACCGCGGGCGCCCGCTGTGGGAGTTGCACCTGATCCACGGCCTGTCCGGCGGCCGGGTGGCCGTCTACACCAAGGTCCACCACTGCGCCATCGACGGCGTCTCCGGCTCGGAGATCCTCGTCTCGCTGCTCGACCCCTCGCCCGAGCCGCGCCTCGTCGAGGCCCCGCCCGAGGTGACGCCGGCCGCGGAGCCCGGGCTCCTGCCGATGCTCGCGGGCGCGTTCGCCCGGTCGATCACCCAGCCCGTCGAGACGCTGCGCTCCATCGTGCGCGCCGCCGCCGACCTCGACGCCATCCCCGTCGTGGCCGCCCTGCCCGGCGCGCGGCTCATGGCGGAGTTGACCCGGCGGATCGCGGGCGACGACAGGCCGCTGCCCGAACTGCCGCCCCTCGCCGCCCCTCGCACGCCGTTCAACGGCCCGATCTCCGCTGAACGCTCCTTCTCCTACGGCTCGATCCCCATGAGCGAGGTCAAGACCGTCGCCCGCTCGTTCGGGATGAGCGCCAACGACGTCGTGATGACCCTGTGCTCGTCGGCGATGCGGCGCTGGCTGGCCGCCCACGACGCGCTGCCCGACCGGCCGCTGGTCGCGGCCGTCCCCGTCGCGGTCCGCACGGCTCGCGGCGGCGAGACGATCGGCAACCAGATCTCCGCGATGATCGCACCGCTGGCCACCCACGTGGCGTGCCCGAAGGAACGGCTGGCCACCGTCCGCTCGACCATGGCGGCGGCCAAGCGGCGCTTCGCGCTGTCACGCAGGACCTGGCTGACCGACGTGTGCGCGATGTTCCCCGCAGCCTTCTCCGCTCTGGCGACACCGGCGCTGTTCAGGCTCGCGGGCATGACCGGCACGGGCGTCAATCTCATCGTCTCGAACGTCCCCGGCCCTCGGGCCCCGCTGTACATGTGCGGCGCCCGGATGCTCTCCTATCACCCGATGTCCGTGGTCACCGACGTGACCGGCGGGATCAGCGTCACCTGCATGTCCTACGACGGGCGTCTCGACTTCGGCGTCGTCGCGTGCCCGGCCCTGGTCCCGGACGTCTGGAACGTCATGGACCACCTCCGCGAGGCGATGGACGAACTGCTCGCGCTGGTCGGGGAGAAGGAGGAGCACGGAACGCCCGAGACGCCCGAGACGACCCGGACGGCCAAGCCGGCGGAGAGGGCGGAGGCCGCCGTCCCCGGCCAGGCCCCTCCGGTCAGGGAGAAGATCCCGGCCTAGCCGTCGGGCGTCGCGGCTCTAGCCCAGGGCGTGGGCGATCAGCTCGGCCACCGCGTCCGGGTCGATGTGGTGGCCGGTCAGTAGGCAGAGGCTCTCCTGGTAGAGGAGGACGGCGGCGAACGTGGCCGCCGCGGCCTCCAGCCGGGCCGCGTCGCCCCGGCTGCCCGGCAGCGCGAGTTCGAGGGCGAACCTGGACCGTCTGATGATCTCGGCGTTCAGCCGGCCGAGCCGGTCCCGTACGGAGCGGTGGGTGTCGGCCTCGCGGAACAGGATGCGCCGCATGTCCGGAGACGCCCGCAGCGGCAACATGCGGGCCAGCTTCGACAACGTGCCCGCGGGGTCGCCGGGGACGGCCTCGACGTCCTCCTCGGTGACCAGCGTCCGCTCGTCGACGAGCGAGACCAGCACATCGATCTTGCGGGGGAAGTAGTGGAAGACCAGGCCCTTCGGCACGCCCGCCAACTCGGCGATCCTGGCCGTCGGCGTCGCGTCGTAGCCGCCGCCCGCGAACAACTCCTCAGCGGCGTCGAGGATCCGGGTCCTCGCCTTGGCGGTCTCGAGCGGGTCGTCCACGGGCCGACGATAGCCGCACCTGGGGCCTCAACACCATGACGCGGCGGACAGGTGATCGTTCGAAATCGGGCGAAATCGGGGAAGCCCGGCCGCGGGAGGGGTCACGGCCGGGCTTCACCGGGAGAGAGCCACAGAGGCTCAGTGCTCGATCAGTGCTCGATCAGTGCTCGGAGGCCTTCTCCATGCCGACGCCGGTGAGCGAGCGGACCTCGATCTCGGCGTACTTCGACGCGTTGTACTCCTTGCTGAAGATCGTCCCGAGGTAGCCGCACAGGAAGCCGATCGGGATCGAGAAGATTCCCGGGTTCGACAGCTCGATCAGGTGGAAGTCCACGTCGGGGAACATCGCGGTCTTCGCGCCGGAGACCGCCGGCGAGAAGATCACGAGAATGAGCGCCGAGATCAGACCACCGTAGATCGCCGAAACCGCGCCGGCGGTGTTGAACCTCTTCCAGAACAGGCTGTAGAGGATCGCCGGCAGGTTGCCCGAGGCCGCGACCGCGAAGGCCAGGGCCACCAGGAAGGCGACGTTGAGCGACTGCGCGGGGATGGCGAGGGCGATCGCGATCGCGCCGATGACGAACGCGGCGATCCGCGCGACCCGGACCTCCTCCTTGTCGGTGACCTGGCCCCGCTTGAACACGTGGGCGTACAGGTCGTGGGCGAAGCTCGACGACGAGGCGAGCGTGAGGCCGGCGACGACGGCGAGGATCGTGGCGAACGCGACCGCGGCGATGACGGCGAGCAGGATCGTGCCGCCCACCTCACCGAAGATGTCCGCGCCGATGGCCTCGGCGAGCTGTGGCGCGGCCGTGTTGCCCGCCGCGTTCGCCGCGGCGATCTTCTCCGAGCCGACCACGGCCGCGGCGCCGAAGCCGAGGACGAGGGTCAGCAGGTAGAACACGCCGATGATGCCGATGCCCCACAGGACCGACTTACGGGCGTCCCTGGCGGTCGGCACCGTGTAGAAGCGGATCAGGATGTGCGGCAGGCCCGCCGTGCCGAGCACGAGCGCGAGCCCCAGGCTGATCAGGTCGATCTTGCCCCAGACGCCCTGCGCCTCCGTGCCGTACTTGAGACCGGCGTTGAGGAAGGCGTCGCCCTTGCCGCTCTGCGTGGCGGCGTCGCCGAGCAGGCTGGACAGGTTGAAGCCGAACTTGCCGAGGACGAGCAGTGTCACCAGGGCCGCGCCGGTCATCAGCATGACGGCCTTGACGATCTGCACCCAGGTGGTGCCCTTCATGCCGCCGATGACGACGTAGATCACCATCAGCAGACCGACGGCGATGATCGTCCACACCTTGCCCGACTGCGACGTGATGCCCAGGAGCAGGCCCACGAGGGCGCCCGCGCCGACCATCTGCGCGAGCAGGTAGAAGATGCTGACGACGATCGTGGAGACTCCGGCGGCCGTGCGGACCGGACGCGGGGACATCCGGAACGCCAGCACGTCGGCCATCGTGAACTTGCCGGAGTTGCGCATCAACTCGGCGACGAGCAGCAGCGCCACTAGCCAGGCGACGAGGAAGCCGATCGAGTAGAGGAACCCGTCGTAGCCGGACAGAGCGATGATCCCGGCGATCCCGAGGAACGACGCCGCCGACATGTAGTCGCCGCCGATGGCCAGGCCGTTCTGCACACCGCTGAACGAGCGGCCGCCGGCGTAGTAGTCGGTGGCGGTCTTCGTGTTGCGGCTGGCCCAGAAGGTGATCGCCAGGGTTCCGGCGACGAACACCAGGAACAGGATGGTGGCGAGTGTCTCGTGTTTCACTGGGTCTTCTCCTCCACCTGGGCACGGAGTTCGTCGGCGAGCGGGTCGAGCTTGCCGGCCGCGTGGCGCGAGTACGCCCAGGCGATCAGGAACGTGGATACGAACTGCAGCACGCCGAACACCAGCGCGACATTGATCTCACCGAGCAGCTTGGTGCCCATGAAGCCGCGGGCGAAGCCCGAGAGCACCACGTAGAGCAGGTACCAGGCCAGGAACGCGACGGTCATCGGGAAGGCCCAGGAACGGTACCGGCGACGCAGTTCCTGGAACTGCTCGCTGGCCTGCATCTCCTCATAGACCGATGAGTCGTGTTGTACGGTCACATGCCCTCCTTCGACAGTGATCTGAATCACTTCAACGTAGGAGTGCGGCTCTTTCCTTACGAGACCCCGACGCGGTCCCGTCGCCCAGCCGTAGCGGGCGCTCGTTCGCGCGAGCACCGCATGCGGCGAGAGGTCGGTTCCGCGCGCCGAACGGCAGGCCCCCGTAAGGAACGCGTCACAGGGACCGTGTCAAAGGGACCGCGTCACAGGGATCGGGGCCGCCAGTCGCCGCGGTCGACGTTCAGCCTCTCCGGAGTGTGCAGGCGGACCATCGTGCGCGCGACACCCGCCGGCACCCGCGACGGCGTGAGGAGGGAGACCACCACCATCACGGCGAACGAAATGGGCACCGTCCACGCGGCCGGCTGGGACAGCAGCGCGCCCATCCAGCCCGTGTCCGGCCCGCCCGTGATGGTCGCCAGGACGGCGGCGCAGGCGAGACCGCCCCCGAGGAGCAGCCCGGACATCGCGCCGACCGTCGTCAGCCTCCGCCACCAGATGCCCAGCACGAGCAGCGGGCAGAACGACGACGCCGCGACGGCGAAGGCCAGCCCGACCACGGTGGCGACGGGCAGCGACCTGGCCGTCCCCGCCAGCGCGAACGGCACGACCACCGCGAGGACCGTGGCCACCCGGAACGAGCGCACGCCGCCCCGCAGGATGTCCTGCGCGATCACCCCCGCGACCGAGACGGTCAGCCCGGACGAGGTGGACAGGAACGCGGCGAACGCCCCCGCGGTGATCAGTGCGGTCAGCAGTTCGCCGCCCACGCCGCCGACGAGCCGCCCGGGCAGCGTCAACACCACCGTGTCGGTCGCCGGCAGGCCGTACACCCGGCCGAGGTAGCCGTAGATCGCCGGCATGAGGTAGAAGGCGCCGAGCAGCGTCAGCACCACCAGGGTCGTACGGCGGGCCGCCCGGCCGTCGGGGTTGGTGTAGAAGCGGACCAGCACGTGGGGCAGCCCCATCGTGCCGAGGAACGTGGCGAGGATCAGCGAGTAGGTCTCGTAGAGGGGATGCTCCCGGCCGTGCAGCGGCAGCGCCCACGGATCGCCGGGCGGCAGGCCGGGAAACCCGTCGGACCGCCACGCGAGCAGCATGAACACCAGCGGGACGGCGAGCGCGGTGAGCTTCAGCCAGTACTGGAACGCCTGGACGAACGTGATCGAGCGCATGCCGCCCGACAGGACGTTGGCCGCGACCACGCCCGCGACCACCAGGCCCCCCGCCCATTCGGGCGCGCCCGTGATGGTGCGGAAGACCAGCCCGGCGCTCTGGAACTGCGGCATCAGGTAGAACCAGCCGATCAGCACGACCAGCACGCTGGAAGCCCGCCTGACCGCCATCGACTCCAGTCGCGCCTCCGCGAAGTCGGGCAGCGTGTAGGCCCCCGAGCGGCGCAGCGGGGCCGACACGAGCACGAGCAGCACGAGGTACCCGCCGGTCCAGCCGACCGGCAGCCACAACATGTCCGCGCCGTAGGTGATGAGCAGGCCGGCGATGCCGAGGAAGGAGGCCGCGGACAGATACTCCCCGCCGATCGCCGACGCGTTCCACAGCGGCGACACCGTACGGGAGGCCACGTAGAAGTCCGAGGTCGTGCGCGACATCCGGATCCCGAACGCGCCGATGAGGATGGCCGCCAGCACCACGACGACGACGGCGGCGATGCTCACTGGCGTTCCACCAGGTCGGCGAAGTCACGCTCGTTGCGCTCGGCCTGCCACACGTAGAGCCACGCGCCCGCGATGAACGCGGGATAGATGAGCCCGGCGAGCACGACCCACGGCAGCGGCAGCCCCAGCAACTGGGCGGAACGCAGGTCGGGGACCAGGAGGAACAGCAGCGGGAGCCCGCCCACCAGGCAGGCGAGCAGCGTGCAGACGAACAGCGCCAGGCGGAACTGCGTGCGCACGAGCGACCGCATGTAGACCTCGCCCAGGCGGGTCTGCTCGTCGATCTCACGGGTCAGCGGGTGGCGCGGCCTGCGGGCGGCGGCCGTCCGCGGGCTGGTCACCACGACCCTGCGCGGCTTGCCCGTCATCGCTCGCTCATTCCGCGTCCTCCCGTTTGGCCTTGCGGGCCCGCCGTACGAGGAGGTCGCGAAGCTCCCGGGTGTGACGGCGGCTGACCGGGATCTCGGCCCCGCCGACGCGCACCACGCACTTGCCCGAGTCGATGTGCAACTCCTCGATGTGCTTGACCGCGACGAGGTGGCTGCGGTGGACCCGGAGGAATCCGGCGGACGCCCATCGCTCCTCGAGCGCGGCAAGCGGGATGCGCACCAGATGGCTTCCCGTCGCCGTGTGGAGCCGCGCGTAGTCACCCTGGGCCTCGACGTACCTCACCTCGGTGCTGGCCACGAACCTGGTCACCCCGCCCAGCTCGACCGGGATCGTGTCGGCCCGCGGCCCGGCCTCCATGACGTCCCTGTTCCCGCAGACCCGTCTGATCGCCTCGGTCAGCCGTTCCGGCCTGACGGGCTTGAGCAGGTAGTCCTCGGCCTTGAGCTCGAACGCGTCGACCGCGTGGTCCTCGTAGGCCGTCACGAACACGACCTTCGGCGGGCTGGTGAACTGCGTGAGCAGACGGCCGAGCACCACGCCGTCCAGACCGCGCATGCGGATGTCGAGGAAGACCGCGTCGACCGGCCTGCCGTCCGCGATCGCCCGGTCGAGCAGCTTGAGCGCCGCCGCGCCGTCACGGGCCGTCAGGACGTCGCCGATGCGTGGATCCGCCCGCAGGAGGTAGGACAGATCCTCCAGAGCGGGCTGCTCGTCGTCCACCGCCAGGACCCGGAGGCCGGTCAAGCTCCACTCCTCTCACCGACGAATCCCCTAGAGAGTGATGACCCGGACATCGGAAAGTCAACGCTTCCCGCCATCACGACCGGATCACAGTGGGGCCCTCTCAGTGATCGCTCAGTGGACCGAGACGCCGGGGTGGTATTTGGGGACGCGCACGGTCACCTTCGTCCCGGCGCCGTGACCGGTCTCGACGACGAGGCCGTACTCGTCGCCGTACACCTGGCGCAGCCGCTCGTCGACGTTGGCGAGGCCGATCCCTCCCGCGCCGGACCTGTCCTCCCCGGCGAGCACGCGGCGCAGCCGCTCGGGGTCCATCCCGATGCCGTCGTCCTCGACGGTGATGCCGCACTCGGCGCCCGCGTCCTCGGCGATGATCGTGACGTGGCCGACGCCCGGCTTGCTCTCCAGGCCGTGCCGTACGGCGTTCTCGACCAGGGGCTGCAGGCAGAGGAACGGCACGGCCACCGCCAGCACCTCGGGCGCGACGCGGAGCGTCACCTGCAACTGGTCGCCGAACCTGGCCCGCTCGAGGGTGAGGTAGCGGTCGATCGACCTGAGCTCCTCGGCGAGCGTCGTGAAGTCGCCGTGCCGGCGGAAGGAGTAGCGGGTGAAGTCGGCGAACTCGAGCAGCAGTTCCCGCGCCTGCTCGGGATCCGTGCGGACGAATGACGCGATCGTGGTGAGCGAGTTGTAGATGAAGTGCGGCGAGATCTGCGCCCGCAGCGCCCTGACCTCCGCCTCCATGAGCATGGTCCGCGACCGGTCGAGCTCGGCCAGCTCGAGCTGGGAGTCGACCCAGCGGGCCACCTCCTGCGCCGCCCGGACGAGCCCCGCGGAGGCGTGGTCGCCGTACGCCGCCATCGAGCCGATGACCCTGTCGTCCGTGGTGAGCGGGACCACCACCGCCTGCCGGATCGGGCACTCCGGCAGGCCGCAGTCGAGGGCGAGCACCTGCGTGCGGCCGTCCGCCAGCGTCTCCGCGGCGTGGGCGAACGCCTCGCGCGCGTGGTGCTCCCCCGCGCCGTCGTAGACGAGCAGTTCCTCGCCGTTGGTGATGGCGATGGCGCGCGAGCCGAGCAGTTCGCGCAGGTGCCGGGACGCCTTGAGCGCCCCGGCGGGGGTCAGCCCGGCCCGCAGCGGGGGTGCGGCCAGCGACGCCGTGTGCAGCGTCTCGAACGTGGCCCGCTCGGCGGGGCTGCTCCCGAGGTCGCGGCGGCCGCGGACGACCCGCCACAAGACGATGGCGGGCACCGCGATGAGTGCCACGACGACGAGGGCGGCGACGAGCGGTTCCACGCCGCCGGAGCCTACTCGCGTACGAAGGCCGCCACGATCTCTCCCAGCTCAGGACCGGCGTCCTCCTGGAGGAAGTGGCCGGCGCCCTTGATGACCGGGTGCTCGATCCCGGCCGCTCCTGCCATCGACTTCTTCAGGATCGGCGCCATCCCGCCTGTGATCGGGTCTCCGTCGGAGAAGGCCACGAGGAACGGCAGGTCCAGCGTCGTCAGCGTGGCCCAGGCCGCCCGGTTGGCCTCCGACGCCGGGTCGTCCGGCGTGGTGGGCACCAGGCCCGGCATGGCCCGCGGCCCCGCCTTGTGCTCCTCGGAGGGGAAGGGCGCGTCGTAGGCCC
>Ga0310811_10006690_pt1 | contig 14743 bp, 16 predicted proteins | sample YCmetagenome_FD_207642 | JGI IMG/M metagenome (GOLD analysis project Ga0310811, IMG submission 207642) | Soil microbial communities from experimental microcosm in Duke University, North Carolina, United States - YC | ecosystem: Engineered > Artificial ecosystem > Soil microcosm > Unclassified ...
GACTTCTCCAGTATCTGGAACTTCTTCGATGAGCGCCCCGAGGATGACAGACCCGAGAGCATAGTACCATTGATGAGAGCAGCCTGAGTGGGATTAAAACATGGGGTGCGAGAGCGATCGCTGAACTGAAAAAATGTGCCGATCCCCAGTTGGCACTTCAGAACGCCAAAGTGGCTGTCGATGACATGAATCTACTTTCGGGGCCTGTGGTATCTGTGGTATCTAAAGCCAAAAATGCTCCAGCGGTTCTCGAGGATGTATACAATGTCCAGGACACATATCTACAACCTCTCAAGATATTTGACAACGTTATCGGGAAGCTCGCGGATGTATGAGCCCATCCCTCCGGTGTTTGGAACCGAACTAATGCTGTTTCACAGGTACATCCATATGCAAAGATTGCACTGGGCGTATTATCTTGTGCATCGAAAGTATGTGTGGCTCCTCTCTTGTTTCTACCACCGGCTTAAGAGTCATCGGTGTAGATGGTCATTGCCCAATCGGATCGCGACCAAGCAGTGCTTGGTCTTGTCAACAAGTTGGATGAAGTCTACGGCTTCATGATACAGGACGACACGCTTGGCCAGATTTCATCGATGCGCAGTATCCTCGGACAGATCTCTTAGCAGACCCTTGAATGCGCCCGCTTCATCAGAGATTATTCAGAGACCAAGAGCTTCTGTGAGTTTTCAAGTTGTTGCACGTTCCACATACTCAGTCCCCTACTATCATAAAAGGGAAGAGACTCGGGAAAGACATTCTCACTGAAACAAATAATCAAATTCAACGATACAGCGATGCGTTGGATGCGCTCATGCAAAAGTTCCGGGACCAAGTTACTCGGGACGTAGCTATTTATACCCACCGTACAGGTAAGGATTGTACTTGCTTCTGATGTAACAGCTATTCATTCCTTCCAGGCGAACTACTAGACCTCAGCGGTATAACTTATGCAGCGAACGCAGGAGTAGACACCAGGAAACAATGCCTTCAAGGGACGCGCACGGAAATACTCTCCGAGACCACAGATTGGGTCAACAGCACTGCAGAAGACGTTCCACACGTGTTGTGGCTATCTGGCCCTGCAGGAAAGGGCAAATCAGCCATCACCCACACGATTGCTAACTGGTTCAGCGATGCGGGAGGGCTTGGTTCTTGTTATTGCTTCGACAGAGATCGAGAAGCGGACCGTCGCCATGAGAAGATATTTTCTACCATCGCGCGCGACCTTGCTGACCGTGATTTGGGGATGAGGCGAACGTTGGCAGATACGGTTCAGCATGCCAGTGCTCTCAAGACTACAGCTGACATCGTCCAGCAATGGCAGAAGCTTCTAATGGAACCACTACAGAAGCTCTCAGAGTCAACCGTGGGCCCCGTCGTGATCGTGATCGACACGCTGGACGAGAGTGGTGCGGCCAAGACACGATCCGACCTTCTTCACATTCTGTCTGGTACACTCCAGAACTCTGGTATTCCCCAAATCACAGACCTCCCACAGAACTTCCGGTTTATCGTTACCTCTCGCCCGCTTCGCGACATTCAAAATGCGTTTGCGGACGCTCAACACATTAGAAGGATTTCCATGGATGACATCCCACCAGATGTCGCGGAACACGATATCTACGCTTACATGTCGAAGAAGCTGGCACGGCTTTCGCATTTTGGGAGAGAAGAGTTTATAGCCCTCGCCAAGAAAGCTGATGGTCTTTTCGAGTGGGCACGTCTTGCTTGCGAATCCATCGAAGCACCCCCTCTTGGCTTGTCCTCCAATCAATCCTTCAATGTCATGGTGTCCCGCGATCCTGTGGAACGGGAACACTTGTTGTACGATATGTATGACTTCATTCTTACGGAGATCATGCGAAAGGATAAACACGCAAATCACCAGTTTCAGCAAACACAGCTAGCGTCATTTCGTTCCGTGATGGGACAAATTCTTGGCACAGTTGAACCCCTCCCTTTGAATTCCCTGAATGCCATGCGAAGCCACTTTCTAGATGAAAACGAGCGTTACGCAGTGGAGGTCATAGTAGAACATATGGGATCCCTCCTCAACGGCACCACCGACTCATCTACCCCAATCCGACCCCTTCATGCATCCTTCCTTGATTTCCTGACGGACCAATCACACAGTGGAGAATTTTTTGTTGACGTGTCAAATGTACAACACAACCTTGCTTTTGCATCACTTCGAGTGATGGAATGCGGACTTTCCTTCAATATGTGCGATCTAAAATCATCATATCTGCCCAACTCCGAAGATTCCAGACTGCGAGAACGAGTTGAAAAATGCATCTCCCCACACCTATCCTATGCCTGCCGATTTTGGCCTATCCACATACAACCGACCCACTTCGATCCAGAACTCGCCACAGAAATAAAATCATTCTTTGAGCATGAGCGACTGTTCTTCTGGTTTGAGGTACTCGGCCTTATGAATGCGCTTAGCGGCGCAGTCACCGCCCTTGCCCTTATTGGCAAGTGGTTGAAGGTGAGCACATGGTTATCGAGTATTAGATTACAGGCTCACTCATACGCGCAATTGCAATGGCAGGGTCAGAGTGGATTCGAAGATGCCTCATCCGCTGCAATGGACGTGCAGAGATTTATCCAAGTCTTCGGCAGCATCATCTTGCACAGCACACCTCATCTCTATGTATCAGCACTGCCGTTCTCACCCGTCAACTGTGCACTATCCAGAATGTTTTCTGCACGGTTTCCGAATACTCTTCGTGTGGCATCCGGACGTGATACCAACTGGACAGCTGTTCAGACTGTGATCACTGGGCACACTGATGCCGTTAAGTCATTGTCGTTCTCGCCGGATGGGACTCGCATTGCGACTGGGTCAACCGATCGCACTGTGCGGCTGTGGGATGCAGCAACTGGGCAGCCAGTAGGCAAGCCCTTGCTGGGGCACACTTCTTGGGTTAGCTCAGTTTCTTTCTCGCCGGATGGGATGCGCATCGTGTCTGGTTCAGGCGATATGACTGTGCGGCTGTGGGATGTAGCAACGTGGCAGCCCATTGGTGAACCCTTACTGGGGCATACTGGAACCATTTCCTCGGTCGCTTTCTCCTCGAATGGATCTCGCATCGTGACAGGTTCGGAAGACAAGACAGTCCGGCTGTGGAACGCAGCAATGCAACAGCCAATTGGTGAACCCTTACGGGGGCACACTGATGAAGTTAATTCAGTGTCGTTCTCGCCGGATGACACTCGCATCGTTTCTGGTTCAGACGACAAGGCTGTCCGGCTGTGGGAAGTAGCAACAGGACAGCCAGCCGGTGAGCCCTTGGAAGGGCACACTTTTTTCGTCCTGTCAGTCTCATTCTCTCCGGATGGGACTCGCATCGCATCTGGTTCGCGTCATGAGACTGTCCGCCTGTGGGATGCAGCGACGGGGAAGCCTGTCTGTGGGCCCTTGAAAGGGCACACTCGTTCGGTTGAGTCAGTTTCGTTCTCGCCGGACGGGAGTCGCATCGTGACAGGTTCAGACGATCAGACTGTCCGACTGTGGGATGCAGTTACAGGAAAGCCAGTTGGTGAGCCCTTACTTGGGCACACTGGGTCTGTCTACTCAATCTCGTTCTCCCCGGATGGGACTCGCATAGCGATCGGTTCTCAAGATAAGACTGTCCGACTATGGAACGTAGCCACGGGGCAGCCAGTTGGTGAACCTTTGCGAGGGCACACTGATTCAATTATCTCAGTCTCTTTCTCGTCGGATGGGACTCGCATCATTTCTTGTTCATATGATGGGACTGTCCGGGTCTGGTATGTGGCGATTGGGAAGCCATTGCAGAACTACGCCGATGAAGACTGTTCAGCATCCTCTCCACTTAACAATTGCCTCCCACATTCAACCGCGGTCATCCCAACACCCAACACCGCAAATGATAACTTCATTTCCTTTTCATCGAACTCAACTCATGCACTACGTGACACTGTTGAGCTTCTCGCAGGCGCCGCTCATGATGACCGCAGGTCGACATTCGCTTTCCTTGGAGAAGATGGATGGATGATGGGACCCAATGGTCAGCTCTTATTCTGGGTACCACCTGCTTCACGAGAGGTGTTTAGATATAGTCCATGGACGGCATTAGTGTTACCTAGTGGAAGTCCAGAGCTGGATTTGAGTCGCATGGCACATGGGACACGCTGGCAGCACTGCTATGAGAAGTGAGTCTCCAGCCTTTTCCCTTCCTCGCAGTTAATCAATTCGATCCTTGTAGCTCTCAATTGGGATGATCCGGTTCCAGTAAATTGATTTGCGGAGATGCCAAAGACGCTTCGTGGAGTACGCTGTCGGATGTACAATTGATTCATGGTCCATTGTATGTATACGTAATATTGCATTCGAATTCGGGGTAGTGCGCATGTTATGTTAGAAAGGTGACTGGGTAGTATGTTTTCGAGAGCATAGAGAAATCATAGGGCAACAGATGAAGTCATCCGAGACGCCGAAATGAACGGAGAGAAGAGTGTGCTCAATGTGCCCCCCAAAGTAGATTCAGGAAATAAAATATTGCAGCAGCAGCGGGGGTGCGTTTAGATATTGCGGGATTGTCTGGCTGGAGTTGCACACAGCACACACGGGTTTAAGCGTTGAGATAACTCGGTCAATGGGAAGCAATGTGGTTCATTGCATACAGTACAGCATGAGTATATGGTGACAAGAGTATCACGAGAGTGATGGGTACAAGGATATGCAATGCGTGAGACGTGGAGGAACATGCAAAAATTGAAGAACAAATGGAAATGAGGAAATAGATGGGTACCTGGGACGAGCAAAGCAAAAGGTGATACGGAAGACGACCCAGCCGGCCTTCATCAAGGCGTATAATCTTGGGCACAGACATACCAGGTGAACCTAGTGCGACAATGGGCTCATCCTCCTTGGAACATCCCCGATGATCGGTTGATGTGGATGATTGGTAGATGACAGGAAGAGAATTAGGATGCGGTTGTAGGAAACTGCTCGGTCTCTGCGTCTTGTCTGCATCCAAACCGAATTTTTGTCAGACAAGTAGCTATAGAAAACTCTTTGCAATCAGTGGCTCATTTGAGTGTAGTGTGTTCATCCAGGGTGCGAGTCGATTCTTGCAAGGCCGGAAGAAACGCGAAGTGAAGTCGAAGAATGATCGAGCTGCTTGAAACTGCATCGCACGCCTGGACTTGCCTTTCCGGAGCGAGTCTTGGGCAAATCACTGACGATGAAGATCTTTGTAGGTGCCGCGAAGGGGCCAATCACCTTCCTAAGTTGGAGTACGAGCTCCTTAGCCAAGACCATTGTCATTCAACAAAACGACAAAAAAAACTGATGGTTAAAGTCTAACGAAGGCAAATATGGCCTGTCCCGTCAACTCGTCAGCAGTACCGATCACTGTCGTCTCGGCGACACCCTTGTGCATAATCAAAGCGGACTCAATCATCCTCAGCAGTTGATAAACGGTGCCCAAATGCATTGATAACATTTACAAAATAGTCATTACAAGTGGGGCATCTTCCAAAGAACGTCCTCACCAATACGGCCTTTAGTACATATGTAGCCATGTTCATCGCGTGTGGCGCTGTCTCCCGTGTAGAAAACTCCAGCGTATGGTTTCATGTAGGTCTCCTGTTAACGACTGTGGTCATTGTATGCAGAGCGGGCAATTGAAGGCCAAGGTTGCTTGACGACAAGAACTCCCTCGAAGTTGTTTCCTTCTAAGCCCTATAAAACTTTGACAATATCATGACTGCACAAAATTTGAGTACCTTTCCACTAACAGAGTCCAGGATAGCAGGTTCAATACCGGAGAAGGGAACAGTTGCAGAACCAGGCCTAGTCTCAATCGCACCAGGGAGTGGGGTGACGACGATCGATCCAGTCTCAGTTTACCTTGAAGACGGTATTGAGTACAGTTACAGACACTCCGCGAATTCACATACCAGAATGTATCAACGATAACGGACTGCTTCTTTCCGGCATGTTCGTTGTACCAGTTCCATGCTTCGGGGTTGATAGACTCACCGGCAGAGTCAAGGACACGTAAACTACTGAGATCGTGGTTTTCCACGTGCTGAGCGCCGAGTCTGCAAAGGAGGCGAATAGCAGGAGGTAGAAGCTGGCGCTTCTGGACGGTCTGCTAGTGGCGGGATGTAGTGGAGTAAACTGGAGTTGATTGAAAGAGAATGGTGCTGGCTCCATTTGCGTGTGGTCAATAAACAATGTAGGTCCTCATGTCCGGTAGTCCAACCGATATCAGCCATGCAGGCTAACTTGTCATCTAGGTGACCATCGAAATCGTATTTTACAGTAGGGGCAGTGTAACTGCCAGTGGTAAGAACAGGGAAGTCTAAACATAGATTGAGGGCGGGTCGCAAGGCCGAATTTGAAATTGTGCAATGCTCTTGTATGGAACTGACAAAGACCTCCCCCACTTGGGAGTCGGGGATTCCCACAGCTTAGTCACAGCGTGTATGTCTGAAGCTTTTTGGTGCTGTACCCAACGACATTCAGCACGTCATATCACTACTCCATTCCCTCACTGATCTACTCCATTCCACACCAAACAATGTCATATCTTCATGACAATCATCAACACGAGCAGCTCCTTACTATTCTGGGAGCAATCCAACGAGATGTAAATGATCTGCGAGATGATGTAATAGATCTAAACAAAAACATGTCGTCTGTGCGCCAAGATCTAGCCTCCCTGAAGGAGGGTATGGCTTACAACTTTGATAATCTATCCACACAATTCGTTGGCATTGTGCATGACTTCTCACGCCTCGGTGATGATATGTATAGGCGTTTTGATCAGTGGTCAGAGAAAGCTGTATCTTCTGTTGTTGAGAAGGTGTTGGAGGTTCATACACCACGCCTTAGGGCTATAGAAAAGCACATGTGCATGTGGTGAGTAATCTCTCGTATAGCTTTGTACCATGCTCATTTTGTCTCGGATTCCTACTAGTGGTCCTCCCAAACCCGTCACAGAATTATATCAGTGTAATCAGCCATGTTTATGGTAAGTGCTTTGCTCCTGCTATGCTTATGCCTGCAGCTCAATCTAGCATTAGCTCAACTTACCGCACTTCAAATGAGACTGGATCCGAAGACCCTGGGTCTAGTAAGGGCAAGGGCTCGGTATCTCTTAAATCTGCGCAGACGAGTAATAGTGGCGGAACATTTGGATGCCACTAAAAATAACGGACCTCAGAATGCAGCACTGTCCCAGTACCATCATACCATTAAATGTGTGTAGTAGTAGTCCAGGTATTGGAAGGTTTCTCGGGAGACTCTGTCATTTTTTCAAACTCCAGCTGATCTCGCTCTCGCTGCCACTCACTGCGGAAACGAGAAAATGACCAGACCCTATCTGGACACAGACTTGGGGAATTCGGACGTTGCAAATGTCAGACTTCGGAGAAAACCGGACGAACGGTTAGAGGCGGCCCTGCATGACTTATTCAATCATATTCCATATTGTGGACAGCACTGCTTATGGGAGTTGAATGAGTTAAATAAGGACTGGCCATGTGTTCAATTTTGTCGACTTCGTCTCGTCCTCGTTCGAAGCATTCAGGCCATAGGATGCGTGTGTTACAACTCGTTTACTGAAACAATTAACGATAGCATCTCTTGACGCCCAACTTTCCAATTGAAGACTCGGAATTGGAACCCGGTCACGGTGATTCTCAGAACCGGGGAACTTGGATAGAAGAGACACGTGGTGGGAAGCTTAGCAGCTATCTTCGAGGACGACCAAGGGTGGATTTTCTTCTCTGGATCTTAATCTCAAAACAAAATATTTGTGTTAGTCCGTCATAGGACTACTACTAGAGAGCTATCATCATCTTTCACGAACGACAAAGACACGATACAGGCCTAGTCGATCTCGAATTAACTCTATTAATCCAAGACGATAATCCAGTCGGCATGTCTAACCGCCGGACCCCAGCTGATGTCAATCAAACTCGCACCGCAAAGCCTTCATCCGGATGTAAGTTCCCCCATCCTACACTATTCAATCTAATTAACCTAAATTTCTCTTTGGCTCACTAGCGGGCGAACAAGTACAAGATAACCAGCCCCTCGCTCAAGGACATTCCCTTTCTTCTTCTTCTGCTTCTTTCAACCAATCTACTTCCGCACCAGCAAATACAGGTGACCAGCAGTGGTTTCCAGCCTCTCAGCAGATGATCGTAACTAGCTCTTCTTTCTATGACCCTACTCAAGCATCGGGCTTTACACCCCAGCAGCCTACTGTCAACGTCTGGGATGCACAATTCATAGGTCCAGGTGGAGAATACTTTCCCCGTCAAAACACGTCATACCAGCAGCCGTATCGCTTTGAAGGAGCAGGCACGAGCCAGTATTCATTTGCTCAAGACCAAGTTCAGCAGCAGAATTCACAACCACGCCCTCTCATGCATACTGCACGGCGCTCGGCACGTGGTAGTGCCCAGCCTTCTGGGTACTATAGGCAGGGTGGAGCACAAAGTCAGGTAAGTCTTTGGATCCCCCTATCACGTAATTTATGCAACTCTCGACTTTGCATTATCCTGTTGTCTTTTGTCTTTCTCCTTCCTCTCTCTGATGTACACTTTCCAGCAATACTCACAAGCTCCTTCCGTTCCTTCCAATCCTCCTTCAACCCAACCACCACCTCCTCAGCCGTCTCAACAGCCAACAAGTCAAATCCTCGCTGCACAGCGTACGACTCAATTAATCGCAGGTCAATTCCCACTAGTACAAGCAGAATAGCAGTACCCGGCTCAGCGGTCCCAGCCCCATTTCTCGCCTCCCCCTACCCAGTCCCAATTCCAGATCCGGCAATCCCAGTTCCCGCCTACCCCAGAGTTTTCCCAGAGTCAGTTCTCGCAACCCGATCATCCTCATGTTCCGACCCAATCGCTCGCACACCCCCAATCTCAACCTCAGGTCCACACCCCTCCGAATCCATCCCAACAGTCTCAACACTATTCGGTGCCGTCAGATCCGTATTACCTTCAGACCAATATGTATTATGTGATGAATACGCAAGGGAGTCAGAGTGTGCCTAGTCTTGTGAGTTTCTTTCTGCTTGTTTTGGTTTTGGATTTTTTTGGATGGCAGCGTACGCCCCCTATCTCTTTTCGGGGCACGCCGGTTTGGACGGGATGACGTTTATATGCGCGCTTCTGCATGGGTAATCCCCTATACTAAGAGCCTCGTTGTTGTTGTTCCATTTTGGATCTTTGATCGCGATGGAATTAATGTAATTACAAATAGAAAATAAAATAAACATAGGGCCTCGGGATCCGGGCCTAGAGCATTCCAAATACGCGTGGGGTTCGGCAATCGCCACTACATGCTTCGCGTTTTATGCAATCGTGCTGCCCTTCGAATACGTATGACCAATCTTAGTCCTGTCGCTGTTCTGGCGCGTGAATTAGACCGAGCGCGTAGACGAAGATCGAAAGACTGACAGTTGGCGTGCTGAACCATTGTCTCAAGTGCTGGGTATAGCGGTCTTGCCGCTGCTCAACGAGAGCTGCTTGCTCCAGGATATCGAGCATGACATTGCTATCCAGATGTCCCATGGGAGTATCTTCTTGACACGGAGAGAAACTGCCCGCTCAGATCCTTCATGTGTAGACATCGGGGGGGGGGGGCTGCTAGCGTGGAGCGAGGTCATGTTCATTATGTGCACGTCGAAGGTGGATTGATTGCGCTACGAGTGTGTAGAACAACATCGTACATACAAGGGCATGAAAACGGAGGATACTAGAGTAAAGAAGTAGTACTAACCAGTTGAGGGGCAGGTTGCTCGAACTGAGTATGTAAAGCTCAGTGAGAGAAGCGGGCTCGATTTAAGTGGAATAGTGGAAAACTAAGCTTCGTATCTAACGCGTTGAATCAACCGTGCTAACTATGACCTTGAATGTATCCCTTACGGAACTGTGTACGCGTAACCATTTCATATTCGTGCTCAAGCGCTGAGCGATCAAACTTTAAACTCCCACGCTCTCATCTAGACTTCCTATTGACATTTAGGAGAGTATGTACGCCTTAATATTGATTTGACAGCCTAACCTTTCTCTGTGCAAGCCTGATGATGATTCCCTGCTGAAGCTGCGTTGTTGTGCCAACCCAGATCTGAGTGAGATCTCGGCCAAATTGGACTCCGGATACGCGTGGGTTCTGGAGTCTACCCTTGGTCTGCCTCAACGCCACTGTCTTTTGTTTTCTACAGCTCAAGTCTGCCTTCCAGTGCTATCACTTGGATCAGCACTGCTACCGTCTGCCACTGGAAGAACCCCGTCACAGTTACTAAGCGCCTTCAAGGCAAACCAACTGCAGCCCTGTCGGGCCCCAAAGTCTACGCTTCTCAAACCCCCTGCCCCTAGCCCGTCGTTATTCGGCGCGCGATTCTCATATCCCCTGTCCCCCAGCCCGTTGTCGTGCGAGGCCGCATCTGAGCTCACCAACGGAGACAAACTGAGGGTCAACCGATCAACTGAGGCTCTGCACCCCGAGACTGGGCTGCTCAAACCCCGCATTCCTAAGCAAAAGTAAAGTTGGAACCAGCAGGGCTATCGCTGGCGCAGGCACGTTAACCACCGCGTTGACTATTGGAAAGAAAATGTTCTAATTTACCGGTTGAAGGGAGTATCGTTGGAGGCCCTTGCAGCTCGTAAGAAGAACGATGCGAAGGAGACAGCGCAGGCCACCATGGACGCCATGAGTAACTGCGAGAGCGACGGCGCTTCAGGCTTTTTTTAAATGCACCTCCGCCGGTTCAGGTACCTTCGTTGAAGTACGGACGAGGGAGTTCCTTGCTCATCCGACGTTCCACGCTCAACCGAACGCTAGTCATGCGTTTGGAAGTCGTATTCACGAAACCGACGCAGCAGGATCGCGTCATCCCAATTTCTGACGACGAGTCGCGCTGATCGTCATCAAACCGCAGATTCAGCCACTTTGAAGACGCGCTCCAAGTCCAGATCACGTCCACCCTTCACGAAGCCTTGATCTCGTGGCTCGCCAAACAGCTCAACCTCACGTTTCTCATCACGTTCCACGCCAACAACCGTCTTGTCCATAGGGAGTCACAGACTTGGTCCGACTGATCGGGGAGTCGGGACTCAGTTCAAACAAAATCGTCGACGATGGCAATCCTGTGCGCGCATCACCTATATGTGTGGTCATCCGTATCTGATTATGCGTACTCAGGATCTCTACAACAACGCTATCTCACACAATATCATGCTCTACCATCTGTATGACTGGCTCTCTCTCTTATGTCTTTTGGTTGACACAAAGAAAACAGCACTCGCTTGGCGATTTCTGCATGTATTCTGGACTTCAGCTCACGAGACCTGTCCGCACCAGAACCAGAGCGCACACGTTTCATTCTCTCAGCATTTATCAACTTCGTTAAGTTCGCGGAGCAATGTACCCCATTTATTAGCAACGTTCAAGAAAATTCTGTACGGGTTATAGAAGAGCGCGAGCAAGCTATCCAGGAACTCTCAGAAGTCCAGCACAATGTCGCAGTGCTCAAGTAAGATCATTCATATCTCTCTAGCATTCACTTAGCTCAAGGAAGAAAACTACCCAACTTCTTGCAGCACAGGAGGTTTACATTGGACTCGCCAAAGACATTGAAAACCTAAAGATTGAAAGGGCGCATCTCCAAGCTCGAAACGAAACCATCAACTCGGAGTCCGCTCTCCTTATGGACAACAATTTTCGTACTCGATCGCGCATTGTGCAATCTCCAGAGCGTATTAGGCGCAATATCATGACTATGGGGACCACAGCTATTGAAGACAAAAAGGCGGTTGCATTGCACAAAGCAAAGGCACGAGATCTGCGGGCAAAATTTTCGGCGCTCGTGACTATCGAAAAGGTCACTTTCCTCGTAGTGTTCGCATCGTGGCCTTGTCTCAATGATCCAGCCAGGATGTCCGGTCATGTATCGAGCAGCTGCAGACGACGGAGAGGGAGGTGCAGCTCCTCGAAGGATCACAGAAGGAGCTCGCAGAACTCAAAGACAGTCTTGAGAATAAGACAGTCGAGTGCGGCGAGCTGCAGAAGAAAACTGAGGTAGGTCATGATATATTCCGTAAATACGCCTGCTAATGCATGTTCCTCAGCGAGTATACAAGCAACTTGGGCGCAGAGACATGCAGAGGAAAAGCGACAAGCCAGTCAACAGACTGTTGAGCGCCTCCAGCGAGATTACGAGAAGATGGACATTGAGCGACGAGAGAACGACAAGCAGGTGGAGGAACTCCGGATGGAAGCGGGCGACATAGAAACAAAGGTAGGTCTTGAGTCCTGGTCTCCTCGCTCTTGCATCCTAATGGTCCTTCGCAGACGGCAGAGCATCTTAAGAACAGTGAAGCAGAGCTCAACGAGCTACTCACGGAATATTGGAAGCTCCGTCACGAGACGGGTAAAAATTTTACTGTCTTTGTATTCATCACTCAATGATATCCAGAGGTATACATGAAAACACTCGCGAACAAATTAAACATGAATGTATCTTCGGACTGAGTGTGCCTACCGGGCCCTCGCGATGCGTAGGTCGACTTGAATTTGTGGTACCTTATTAATTACGTGGTCAGTGGCAGAGGAGCACGACGAAATCATCGGTTTTTCCCTTTCTGTGTCATCTTTAGTGAGCAATTCTGGCATTACCATTTCTTCGTTGGACTGGGGACCGCGCTAAGGCCAGTACACTGCAAGTGGAACTGAGAATGAGTGTTAGTTACTGTCAGGGGAACACCTAGTCCGCTCACGGTCCACAAGCGATCATCTGGGATACAAGCCATGTGAACACCAATCAAGTGAAATGTGTAAGTCATTATGATTTGCAAGCAGATTTGTTTGTTCACAGTTTCGAACCAGAATAATATGCTGGTCTCCTCCGAATGCATGACCCTTTCCGCTTCAGATGGTCTGACACAATTTTCGATGCAGGGTGTAGTATGCATTGGCGACTTTGGGCATACGCAGGTCCTAGACGAAGTGCTCGGGAGGGAAGGATTCACTGCTTATACTGGGTCCTCTAACATGCGTTGGAATGCCCCGGAACTCCTAGGTAGCGACGACATAAAGCCCACCAAAGCCAGCGACGTCTTTGCATTCGGAAAGTCTATCCTGGAGCTTGTAATCAAGCAGGCACCACCCTATTCACACAGAAAACGTGATCTCACTGTCATTATGGACGTCGGCGACAGTCGTTTACCCCTTCGCCCAACCGAGCCGGAAGATATCTCGCGGTGGATGCATGTTGAACTATGGAAAGTTTTAAACAAGCGTTGGCACTTTCGCGGACATGCAAGAGAAACTTCTACTCGACAGCTGACCGGTAATCATGATGCGCCAATTCTTCTTAGCGTAATTCAATCAGAGTCTGAACCTGGATTAATTATAACGGTAGAAGGTCATCCTGAAGAATTGGCATTTAAAAAACAACGTAAGTCGTACAAACGATACGAGAATTCCGTGATGAATCCACTGGCAATAACGCGCTGTATGGAGAGCAGGATCAGTAAAGACATGGTGGAAGTCCAGGCAAGGTACATGACGTGCAATAGAAGGTACTCAATATCTGTCCAGGATGCCTCGCAAATCCTTAGCTTTCGCATTATCTTCGGCCACGACAGACTTAGTTGTCTGGTCAAGTCTGCATATGAGTTTCTCGACGTCCCCGGGTACCAATGTCGAGTAACCTCCAAGTTGCCGGACTACGTAGAAGGACCATTCTGTGATCAGGCTCATAATCCAAGAAGTCTAAGATAGAATACCATGTTCGTCGACGGCCCTTTCATAACTATCGAGAAGTTTGTCACTCTCAGCGCATACATCTTGGAGCTGAAGAGACAAATCTCCAATCGTTTCCTAGAAAGCCATTGCTAAATTGAACGAGGAGATAAAGGCAACTTTCACAAACTAACTTTCACTCTAGTAAACGTCCGAACCACTTGATCGTGTTCACGCCTTGCAGCATCTTCGAGGGCTTTCGAGCTCTTGTCAAATAGGGCAACTCCACGGAGTATAGTCGGATTTTTGTGATGCGAAAGGGATTTGTGAACCTGTTCTACTCGAGTGACAACCGAAACAAGGGTCTTCCTGAAATGTCCTATTACTTGTCGGCGATGAGCAAGCAATGCTGGCGATAGTCGATCAACGGTAGCTACGCCATCAACAAATTTAGGAGCCTCCTCTGAGTCCTCTCTGACATGATGGTGAGCAACGAAATAATCCCTGGAGGTTGTAAAAGTAGTGAATACCTGTCGTCCAAGAGAGCAATTAGAATCGCTTGCTCGTCCCAGCCAGAGTCCGCGAAATCGTCTTTGTCTTCATGATCCTGGCGTTCTTGAATAGCGTCTTCTGCATCGGTAAATTCGTCTTCTTCGCAATATTCAGTATAGCTGGGAGGTTCTTCTGATCTAGTTGGAGACTGATAGAAAGGTTCGCAGGTACATTTATGCCGATTCCGAATCCTCTGGGAGGGTGAAACAAGTCTGTTACGGGCCATTACGCGTGATTTGTGTGTATTAATCAGTGTTTCCACCGCCAGTGGTGAGCCAAAAGCAAGCCGTGTGAAGCCTATGGGCTAGCCTGAGTCTGCTGTATTTTGACCTCGGCGGAAACCTCGAAATAGAAGGTAGCTCACATAGCACAGCTACCTTAGATAGAAGTCTTATCGAGAATCTGAGTCGACATAATAATATATCAACTACTCTGTCTTGCCCC
>Ga0310811_10006691_pt1 | contig 14742 bp, 14 predicted proteins | sample YCmetagenome_FD_207642 | JGI IMG/M metagenome (GOLD analysis project Ga0310811, IMG submission 207642) | Soil microbial communities from experimental microcosm in Duke University, North Carolina, United States - YC | ecosystem: Engineered > Artificial ecosystem > Soil microcosm > Unclassified ...
TCGAGGGCTTTTCCCTGCCCGACACGGTGCTGGAGCGCATGGCGCCGATGAGCACGTCCGGGGGGGCATGGGGTGATGACGGACTGCTGTATGTGACCGGACACGACCGCCCCGAACTCTATGCTCTTCGTCTGCCAAAGGCCGGGTCGGTTCTGGAACTGGTCGCCACCATTGCGATACCGTTCGAGGGCCAGGCGATTGACTGGGACCCCAAGGAAAAGCGCTTGCTATGGGGCATCAGCCGCAAGGAACGCAAAGCGCTGGCGGTGCGTGTGCCCGAGGTGGAAAGCAATGCCGCACGATAGCCGATTCAAACAGGACAAGGCTCTGCGGCGCCTGTGGTGCGCGGCGTTGCTGGCCGCCGCGATGGTTGCGGCACCCGCATGGTCGCAGACCCAGCCCCCGCCTGCGCCTCAGCTACAGCCACAGGCCGCGCCTCAGCCGCAACCTCCGCCCCGCACCCGCTATGCCGAAACCGGACAAACGTGTGACGGCTGGCCGCGCGCGCCCATCGGCATGGCGCCGGGATTTTGCGCCGGGATCGTCGTGGCGCCGCCGGCCGATTTCAACGCACGCACCATTCGGGTGCCGCGCGTCGTACTCCCCCTGCCCGGCGGAAAAGATTTCCTGGTCACCGACGTCGGCAGGTGGCAGGCCCCGGGTGGAGCGCTGTTCCGCGTCACCGCTGAGCGCGGCCAGCCTGCTATCGTCACACCGATCATCACCGGCCTCTACATGCCGCATGCCATCCTGCGCGGTCCGGACGGCAAGGTCTATGTCAACGAACAGGGCCGCATCTTCCGTTTCGATCCGCTCGCCGCAGATCCGCAGGCGACGATTGAAACCGTGATCGCCGACGCACCGGACACGCGGACGCGCTACAATTTCCATCCCCTTTCCAGTTTCATCTTCGACAGCAACAAGGACCTGCTGGTCGCGGTGGGCGCGCCAAGCGACCAGTGTCTTGTCGGACCGCCGGCCAGCAAGGACAGCAAGCCGGACGGCGACAAGTTCTGCGCACAATCGGAGGGCGATTACATGGCCGCCGGCATCCGGCGCTATGCCTATCTGGGAGACGGCAAGTGGTCGCCCAGTTTCACCATCATGGCGCGGGGCCTGCGCAATTCCGTGGCCATGGCGCGGCATAGTTCAGGCACCTTGCTGCAAGGGGAGAATAGCGAGGATTTCACCCCTGCCGACACGCCCTTCGAGGAGCTGAATGTGCTGCGCCAGGGCGCCCATTATGGCTGGCCCTATTGCTATGACATGACCGGCACCAATCCAGTATGGGCGCAGGCGCATGTGATGGACTGCAGCAGTTCCGCCCATACCAAGCCGGTGCGCCTGCTGCCGCCGCACAGCGCGCCGCTGAGTATGCTCTATTACGACGGCGCGATGTTTCCGCAGCTTCGCGGGAAGCTGTTGATCGCCCTGCATGGTTATCGTCCGGCCGGCGCGCGCATCGCCGCTTTCACCGTCGATCGCCATGGCATTCCTTTGGAAGCGCGCAACGCCCATTACGACATCTATGCCGCACCGAATGGTGACGAGACTGTGAGGCTGCCCTATGCGGGGCCGGCCTCCGAACCGCTTCTGCTCACGCCAGGCTGGAACAATGTGGATGGCACCCATCCCAAGGGCGCGCCGGTCGGACTGGCGGTGGCCGAAGACGGCGCCATCTGGGTGGCGGAGAACACCAACGCCACAATTCTGCGGATTGCCCGCGACAGACCCTAGACGCAGGAAGAAAGCGATGTCTCTCGATAACGCATCGATGACCGTTTATGGCGACTCCATTTCCGGCAATTGCCTGAAGGTGAAGTTCGTCGCCGACCGGCTGGGCATTCCCTATGACTGGGTCGAGATCAGCGTGCTGAATGCGGAAACCCGCACGCCGGAATTCCTGGCCCTCAACCCGGTTGGCCAGGTGCCAGCGGTGCGCTTTGCCGACAACGGCACGCTGGCCCAGTCCAACGCCATCATGCTGCATCTGGCCTGGGGCAGCGACCTGATCCCCAGTGACTCGTTCGAACGGGCGCAGATGTTTCAGTGGCTCTTCTACGAGCAATACAACCACGAACCGGCCATTGCCGTGCTGCGCTTCCAGAAATTCTATCTGAAGAAAACCGACAGCGAGATCGATCCCGCCCTGCCCGGCAAATGCGCCCGGGTGCTCAAGCTGATGAATGACCATCTGTCAGGCAGCGCTTATTTTGTGGGCGGAAAGCTGTCGCTGGCGGATATCGCGCTGGTGGCCTATACCCGTTTCGCCCACCAGGCCGGTATCGACCTGGCCGCCTATCCCAATGTCCGGCAGTGGGTGCATCGCATCGAAAACGATCTCAAGCTCGAACATCTCGCTTAGCGCGGAGACCAGATGTCGCACCCTGGAATAAAGCTGGCGGATTTTCAGTCAAATGATCCGGATGGCCTGCGCTTCATGCAGCGGCCGGAATTGTTCATAAGCCTGCGCACACATCCGACGCAGGCACCAACCTGAAATAAGGACGAGGAGACGACCATGGCCGACTACGGCTTCAACACGCTCGCAGTTCATGCCGGGGCCCAGCCCGACCCTGCCACAGGCGCGCGGGCGACCCCCATCTACCAGACCACGGCTTTTGTGTTCGAGGATGCCGACCAGGCCGCGGCTTTGTTCAACCTGCAAGTCTTCGGCAACATCTATTCGCGCATCATGAACCCCACCAATGCGGTGCTGGAGGAGCGCGTCGCGGCGCTGGAGAATGGTCGCGCGGCGCTGTCCTGCGGTTCGGGCCATGCGGCGCAGCTTTTGGCGCTGCACACCCTGATGGGGCCCGGCGACAATATCGTGGCGGCGCGCCAGCTTTACGGCGGCTCGATCAACCAGTTCAGCCAGGGCTTCGCCAAGTTCGACTGGCATGTGAAATGGGCCGATACGACCAAGCCGGAAACCTTCAAGACGGCGATCGATGGCCGCACCAAGGCGGTCTTTGTCGAAAGCATCGCCAATCCCGGCGGCATCATCACCGACATCGAAGAGGTCGCCAAGATCGCCCATGCCGCCGGCGTACCGCTGATCGTGGACAACACCCTGGCCACGCCCTACCTGATCAAGCCGATCGAATGGGGCGCCGACATCGTGATCCATTCCGCCACCAAATTTTTGGGCGGCCACGGCAACTCCATGTGCGGCGTGATCGTGGATGGCGGCAAGTTCGACTGGGGCAGCGGCAAGTTCCCGTCCTTGTCGGAGCCCTGCCCGTCCTATCACGGCATGAAATTGTGGGAGACGTTCGGCGACATGGCGTTCGCCATTGCTTGCCGGGTGCTGGGCCTGCGCGACCTGGGGCCGGCGCTATCGCCGATGAACGCCTTCCTGGTGCAGACCGGCATCGAGACCCTGCCTTTGCGCATGCAGCGGCATTGCGACAATGCCCTGACGGTGGCGAAGTGGCTGAAGGCCAATCCCAAGGTCGGCTGGGTGAATTATGCCGGGCTGGAGGACAATGCCTCTTACGGCATGCACAAGAAATACTGCCCCAAGGGCGCGGGCAGCGTGTTCACCTTTGGCCTCAAGGGCGGTTATGAGGCGGGTGTAAAGATGGTCAATGGCGTGAAGCTGTTCTCGCACCTGGCCAATATCGGCGACACAAGAAGCCTGATCATCCATCCGGCTTCCACCACCCACCGCCAGCTTTCCGACGAGGATCGCGTGAAGGCGGGCGCGGGCCCGGACGTGGTGCGGCTGTCCATCGGCATCGAGGACACAGCCGACATCATTGCCGATCTGGAACAGGCGATGGCGTAACCACTCCCAGTGTCATGGCCGGCATCCGCCATGCTCGTCACGCTGCCGTCGCGCTCGCCCCATTCGTCTTTGCCTTGCGGGCGCGGCCGAAGGCATCCAGCCGTCCCCAGACACCGGGAATGTCGAGCAGTTCGAGTCGGTCGATCCCTTCAGGCACTGCCGGCTCGATGATCAGGTGTTTGCCGTCCGACTCCAGCCCCAGCATGGTGCGCAGCAGAAGCAGCGGAGTGCCGGTCGCCCAGGCCTGCGGACTGCAGGCGGTCGGGTACTCGACCGGATATTTCGTGGATACGCGCGTATAGCCGGCAAAGGCCTCGGGCAGCCGGTATCCGAACATCGCGGCCGCCTCCAGGATCGCCTTCGAGACAATCGCCGCCTCCTTGCGGAAGCCATAGCGCCGCAGGCCCCAGGCAATGATCGAATTGTCGTGCGGCCAGACCGTGCCCACATGGTAGCCGATCGGGTTATACGCGCCTTCGGTCTGGGCCATCGTCCGCACACCCCAGCCGGTGAAGAGCGCATCGCTCACCAAATGTTCGGCGCACGACTTGGCTTTGTCCTCATCGACGATACCGCTCCACAGCAGGTGGCCAATGGCGGAGGTGAGCGAGTCGATTTTGCGCTTGTTCCCGTCCAGCCCGAGGGCGAAGAAGCCGCGATCCTCAATCCAGAAGTCGTTGTTGAAGCGCCGCTTGAGTTCGGCCGCCTGCCGTTCCAGCTCACCCGCCCAGGCCGGATCGTCCCAGACTTCGCGCGCAAGGCGTGCGGTCCGCATCTTTGCGTCATAGGCATAGCCCTGGAGATCGCAGGTCGCCGTTGGCGTGGTCGCCAACTCGCCGTTCGCGAAAGCGATGGAATTGCCTGAGTCACGCCAGCACTGATTCTCGAGCCCGGCCGGATTGCGGCGCTCATACTCGATATAGCCGTCACCATCGCGATCACCATAGCGGTCCATCCAGATCGTCGCGGCCCGCGCCTCGCGCTCCAGGCCACGCACCAGATCGCGGTCACCGGTCCAGCGCTCATATTCTTCCATCAGTATCAGGAACAGCGGCGTCGCATCCGCCGTGCCATAATATGGAGAGTGTGGCGTCACCTCGAAGGCGGTCAATTCTCCGAACCGAAGCTCGTGAGGGATCTTGCCCGGTTCCGCGTCGCGGAACGGGTCGTCGCGCCGCGCCTGCAGCAAGGCCAAAGACTTGAGGGTAGAGGCCGCCAGGTCCGGGGCGAAGGGGATCGCCTGAAAGCTGGTGATCAGGCTGTCGCGCCCAAAGATCGCCATGAACCATGGCAGCCCGGCCGCCGGCAGCGTACCGGGCAAGGTCGCAGTCCTGAAACGCAAGGCAGCCAGATCAACAAGGCTCTTGCGATAGATGAAGTCGAGCGGCTGCCAGGAGGTGACCAGCCGCGGCGCGTCTGCAAGCCATTCTCTCAGATCATCGTCCAGGTCGGGCCGATTTGGGCGCGTCGTTGCCGGCCTCTTGGTCTGGACGCTGTGGGGATCGGGGAGCGCACGGACCTCGAAGGTCGTGGACCACCTCCCATGGGGTTCAATATGCGCGTGGAAGACCAACGCGTCCTCGCTGATCTGGGCCGGTGAACCCGCCACGATCACGGTTTCGCGGCAGTAGCTGTCGCGCTTGTAGCCAAGCCTCAGGCTGTCGCCCTCGACATGCCGATAGAGCTCGCCTTTTTTGTCGAGCTTGCCCTTGACCTCAAACAGGTCGGCGAAGTCGGCCGCCGCCTCCAGCCGGATCTCGAGGTCGACGGGCTCCTTGTCGTGATTGAGCAGCAGCAGTTCTTCGTGAAACCCTTCGCCCAGCGAGCGTTCCCGGACGGCTGTGAGGTGGGAATCGATATAGACAGCGCCTGTAGCCAGCGCCAGAAAGTGATGGACCCGGTAATAGGCGGTGTCATCGATGGAGAGGATGGTCGGCCGCTGGCCATTGATGGTCAGCACCCAGCGTGAAAGAAAACGCGTATCTTCCAGGAACAGGCCATGGTTCTCGGTGGGCGTGGCCTCGATGTCGCCCTGGCGATTGCTGACGACGAACTGATTGCCGTCCAGAATGCTAACGGTGTCCAGGATCATGAGCGCTAGCTGCCCGTCTTGGCCGATCTCCAGGGCGAACCCGCCTGAAGGCCGAACCGGACGCGGAGCGCGAACACATGATCGCCCTCGGTTCGCACACGGCCCTGCAGAAAGTCGATGATGGGATCGCGGTCGCCGGCCAGCATCGCAATCAGCGTCTCATGTGTATCGATGATACAGACCGTGTGGGCGTCATCTCCTTTGATGACGGCGACGTTGCCGCTTTCCTGAATCTGGAGGATGCCCACGGGCACGCCGTCGACCCGCAGGAGGATTCGTCCCGAAAGTCCGGACAGTCCCGGAGCATGGCCTGCGACAGACGCCCACTCCCCTGTGTCACTTTTCGCCAAGGGTGCTGATGTCGTCGTTTCCATGAAACTGCGCTGTTGGAGGTAAGCCCGGCGATAGTTCCGGCGTTTCAAAGCCTGCGTCCAGTTGGACAAAAGCCTAACCCAGCCATCACATGTCTATCGGGGCTGATAAACCCTAAGCTCATACGCATGCCACACCGCGGCACAGAGCAGAAGCGCGGCAGTGACTTGATGCGCGGCCGACAGCCAGACCGGCGCCATCAGCAGCAACGTGCAGATGCCGAGGAATATCTGGAAGATGGTCACAATCGCCACCGCCTTGGCGCTTGTCTTGGCATGGCCTGACAGCTTTATACCCTGGGCATAGATCCAGGCGGCAAAACCCGCGACGATATAAGCGCCGATGCGGTGATCGAATTGGGCCAGGCCTTCATTCTCGAAGAAATTCTTCCAGAATGGCGAGAGATAGAACGGATCTTCCGGAAACACCCGTCCGTTCATGTCCGGCCAGGTGTTGTAGATCAGCCCGGCATGCAGGCCGGCCACCAGCGCGCCCAGCAGCATCTGGCCATACACCAGCGCCACGAAGCCCGTCGCGCGTTTGGACATGCCGGTGCTCTGGGATTTTGTTGGTTCCGCGCCTATCGGCGCGGGGGCGCGCAGATATTCCAGCGCGATCCACAGGATGGCCACCAGCAGCAGCAGCGCCGCGCCCAGATGGATCGCCAGCCGGTACTGGCTGACCGAGACGCGGGTCTCCAGTCCCGACGTCACCATCCACCAGCCAATGACGCCTTGAAGCCCGCCCAGCAGGAACAGCACCACAAAGCGCAGGGCTTCGCTGCGCTTGATCGCGCCGGTCGCGGCGAACCACACGAACGGGACAAAGAACACCACGCCCAGCAGGCGGCCCAGGAAGCGGTGAATCCATTCCCACCAGAAGATGCCCTTGAACTGCTCCAGGGTCATGCCGCGGTTTTCCAGGATGTATTGCGGGATGCGCTGGTATTTGGCGAAGGCGTCCGCCCAGGCCGCTTCGTTCAGCGGCGGGATCGCGCCCATGATGGGCTTCCATTCCGTGATGGAAAGGCCCGAGCCGGTCAGCCGCGTCAGCCCGCCGATGGTGATCATGCCCAGGATCACCAGCGCCACGGCCAGCAGCCAGAAGCCCACTGCGCGGCGCGGCTTATTGTCTGAAGAGGGGCAAAAGTTTTCACGCATGCGGGCTTCTGATAGCCTCCCTGCCCGCAACCGTCAAAAACGCAAAATGTCCCGCCGCACCAAAACCCTGATTGCCGCCATCCTGATCGTTTTCGTCTGGCTACCGGTCTATGCCGTCTTCATCGCAGGGCTGCAGTGGCGCATCCTGCCAGGCGCGCCCTGGTATGTGGCGCTGCTGTTCTATGCCCTGGCCGGTACCCTGTGGATCGTTCCCATCGGGCTTTCGTTACCCTGGATGTACCGGGAGCCTGCCCAAAAGAAATGAACGACAATAAAGAACAAAGCCGTTTCGAACGGGAAGAGAACGGCCTGCTGGCCTGGGCCACCTATCGCATCCGTGAGGGCAAGTATCAGATCCCCCATGTCGAGGCCGATCCGCCGCTGCACGGCACCGGCGCCGCCGGCCGGCTGATGCAGGACATTGTCGACCATGCCCGCGCCCAGCAATTGGTCATCGTCCCGCGCTGTTCCTATGCACGCGCCTGGTTCGCGCGCCATCCTGAAGCCCAGAACGTGCTGGATTAGGGGATTTGAGGCGAATCGTTACCTCATGTCGCATGGGCGGTCGCCCAGTGACCAAGTCGAATTGGATCCTGACAATTTGAATCAGGGCTGAGGGGTAAAAGACGCATGTGGCGGGTCAAGTCCCTGGACGCGGTGCTGGCCGGCGCCAGGAAGAAAAGCCTCCACCGCAGCCTTGGTCCGGTTCAGCTCACGCTTCTGGGCATCGGCGGCATTATCGGCACCGGCATCTTTGTGCTCACGGCCGAGGCGGCGCAAAAAGCCGGACCCGGCATGATGCTGTCCTTCATCCTCGCCGGCGCCGTCAGCGCTTGTGCTGCACTGTGCTATGCCGAACTGGCCTCGGTCGTGCCGGTGTCCGGCTCGGCCTATACCTATTCCTATACCGTGCTGGGCGAGCTGGTGGCCTGGCTGGTGGGCTGGGCTTTGATCCTGGAATATGCCGTCGCTGCGAGCGCCGTGTCGGTGGGCTGGTCCGGCTATATCGTAGGACTGCTGGCGAATCTGCCCCATCCCATCGTCATTCCGCCCGAACTGGCGGCGGGGCCCTATGCCGGTGGGGTGATCAATCTCCTGGCGGTGTTCATCGCTCTGGCGATCACGTGTCTGCTGGTGATCGGCACCCGCGAGAGCGCCACCGTCAATGCCTGCCTGGTGGCGGTCAAGCTGGTGGCGCTGGGAGCCTTCATCTGGCTGGCGCTGCCGGTGATGAAGAGCGGCAACTTCCATCCTTTCCTTCCCAATGGCTGGGGCACATTCGGAGTGATCGGCGCGGCCTCCTCCATCTTCTTCGGTTATGTCGGGTTCGACGCGGTTTCGACGGCGGCGGAAGAAACCAAAAATCCTCAGCGCAACCTGCCTATCGGTCTGATCGCCTCCCTGAGCATCTGTACCGTGATCTACCTGTTGGTGGCGGCGGGGACGATCGGTTCTTATGGCGCCCAGCCGGTGCTCGGAGCCCATGGCGAAGTGCTGGAGCCCGGCTCGATGGCCTTGCAGGCGCGATGCGCCTCCCTGACGAGCCAACCGCTGGTCTGTTCAAGCGAGGCACTGGCCCATGTGCTCCGCTCTATTCACCATCCCCTGGTCGGCAATCTGTTGGGACTGGCGGCGGGTATCGCGCTTCCCACCGTCATCCTGATGATGATCTTCGGCCAGACCCGTATCTTCTTTGTCATGGCCCGCGACGGATTGCTGCCGGAAGTTCTTTCCAGCGTGCATCCCAGGTTTCGCACCCCGCATGTGGTCACCTGGATCACCGGCATTGCGGTAGCGTTCGGTGCGGCCTTTCTGCCGGTGGGGCAATTGGCGGATTTCTCCAATGCCGGCACCTTGTTCGGTTTCGCGGTGGTGGCGCTATCGGTGCTGGTGCTGCGCCGGACGCAACCGGATCGCCGCCGTCCTTTTCGCGTGCCGCTGCTCTGGCTATTCGCACCGCTGTCCATCGCAGGGTGTATACTCCTGTTTGTTTTCCTGCCCGGGCAGGCGCAGCTGCGGTTTCTCATCTGGGCGGGAATTGGACTGGTGTTCTATTTCAGCTATGGCTACCGCCACAGTCATGTCGGACGCGGCGTGACCGAAGTGCCGGAATTCGACAAGGACGCGCCTCCGGGACTGATTGAAAGCTAGGCCGCGTCACAATAGTGCAGCATCTCTTCGCTAACTAATTCCGCACTGATTTTCAGTCGCGGGCCTTTTCCGTCATGCACCTTCCTCATGCACCGCGCGGTGCAGAAGGGCGAACAGGGCCGCCAGCGCACAACCCATCACGATCCCATAGGTGAGGTCCTTGACCAGGGTCAGGCCGAAGGTGGCGAGCAGCACGATCATTTCCCGCGAATAGCCCAGCAGCCGCCAGAATTCACGCTTCTCGGCCATATTCCAGCACACCACCACCAGAACGCCCGCCAGCGCGGCCAGCGGCACAAAGTTGGCCAGCGGCGCTGCCACCAGGATGAAGACCAGCAGGAAGGCCGAATGCAGCATGCCCGCTATCGGGCTCATGGCGCCGGCGCGGATATTGGTGGCGGTGCGTGCGATGGTGCCGGTGACGCTGATGCCGCCGAACAGGGCCGAGGCAATGTTGGCGAGGCCCTGGGCGACCAGTTCCATGTTGGAGCGGTGTTTGCGCCCGGTCATGCTGTCGGCGACCTTGGCCGACAACAGGCTTTCCACCCCGCCCAGCAAGGTGAAAGACAGGGCGCTTGGCAGAAGCTGCCACAACAGATGCGGCGTCACGTTCGGCCAGTGCGGCACCGGCCCTCCCCGTGGCAGGCCGCCGAAATGGCTGCCGATGGTCTCGACCGGCAAATGCAGCAACGCCGCGAGTGCCGCAGCCCCGGTGACCGCGATCAGCATGCCGGGCCAGCCGGGCCTTAGCCAGCGCAGCAGGAAGATCAGCGCGGCGGCGCCAAGCCCGATGCCCAGCGCCGCTGGATTCAGGGACGGCAAGGCATGCAACAGAACCGCCAGCTTGGGAAAGAAGGAGCCAGGCTCCGGGCCCTGGACGGTGAGGCCGCCCAGGTCCTTCAACTGGCTGGCCAGGATGGTCGCGGCGATGCCGCAGGTGAAACCGACCGTGACCGCATGCGGGATATGGCGGATCAGGGAGCCCAGCCGGAGCGCACCCACCAGCATCAGCATCAGGCCCGACATCAGCACCGTGACCAGAAGGCCCTGGACGCCGAATTGCGCCACCGTGGCCGCCACCAGGACAATGAAAGCGCCCGCAGGCCCGCCGATCTGATAGCGGCTTCCGCCCAGCGCCGAAACCAGGAAGCCGCCGACAATCGAGGTGTAGAGCCCGCGTTCGGGCGAAACCCCGGACGCCACTGCGATCGCCATGGAGAGCGGCAGCGCCACAATCGCCACCGTCAGTCCGGCCAGGGCATCGGCGCGGAATTGCCTGCCGCCATAGCCCTCCTGCAGGATGGTCGCCAGCTTGGGGCGATAAAGATGGGCTGTGGCAGAACCGTCGGGCATCAAACCAACCAGGAGAAAGGCAGGAATCTATTCCATACCCATCAACCTAACATGGGATTGCCAGATGCCTCTCTTGGAGCAGCGCGATAAAATGTCCGTCAGGCCGCGGGGAATTGCGGAAACATGGCTACCGGCCGGGAGATTCCGCTCAAGGCCTCCGCCGCCTGGTCCAGATCGTCGCTGGTGGCGATATCGCAGAGCGACAGGATGCCCACCAGCCGCTTGTCCCGGTCCACCACCGGCAGGCGGCGGACCTGAATGTCGGCCATATTCTCCGCGATCTCGTCGATCTCCTGATCGGCGAAGCAGTATTTGACTTCTGGTGTCATCACATCGCGCACCTTGGCGGACGGCCCCAGATCTTCGGCGATGCCGCGTATCGCGATATCCCGGTCGGTGATCATGCCCACCAACCGGTCATTCTCCGCCACCGGCAACACCCCGACGTCCAGTTCCGCCATGCGGCATGCCGCTTTCTTCAGCGTCTCGTCGGGACTGACGATGCTCACATCGCGGGTCATGATGTCTTGGACTTGCATGGGGGCCTCCTGTGCAGCGTTTGCTTCGGCACTCAGTTCCCCAACGGAGGAAACCCTCTTCCGTTGCACGCCGCGTTCCAGAAACTTTGGCTTATTCGGCCAATAACCGCACAAAAGCCATCGCGCCGCGCGGGGTGCTGCCATAGCCGGCATGGCCGGGCGTGAAATCAAACGCGTAAAGTCCGCCCAGGCCAAACTTCCAATGCTCGTCCAGCGCGAAATCGCGAACGCCGCCAATGCTGAATTCCCCTGTCCGGCTCACCTGCCCCGCCACCAGTTCGGCATTCTCCTCCCACTCCATGCGCGTGAAGATGGTCCAGAGATCGGCCGGCTTATATTCCGCCTCCGCCAGCAGCCCGTTCAGCCGCAGGCCGTTGCTGAGGCTTTTAAGCCCCCATGCCAGAGTCGCCGCTACGGAGCCTTCCTCTCCCACCGGCGTCACATAGGTGGCGCTGGCGGTATAGCGGGTCTCGTCTTCGTCCGGGTCCAGCTGTTCGGGGCTGTTGAGATGCCCCCAGGAGGCTTGCAGCGACCAGTGAGGGCCTGGGTTGTAGCTCAGCCGCGCAGAGGTGGAATCCATGCGGGGCTGGTCGAAGTTGAAGCGGTACTGGTCCGGTTCCCGGCCGGTGAATTGCGAAACTTCCAGTTTCCAGTCGTCCCGCACAAAGCCAAAAGTCGCCACGCCGAAGGTGATGTGGGTGGAATCCAGCCAATGGTGCGTGATGGCCGCCGACGGATTGTCCATGGCGGAGGCGCGATGCATGAAAGCCGACGGCCCCAGCGCCGGCTCGCCAGGATATCCAAGATAGAGAAAAGCCGACGACTGTTCGTCCAGCCGGTAGCTGTAGCTGCCGGCCAGTTCCATGAACAGGTCATGCGGATGCTGGCGGTCTACCAGATGCGTCTTTCCATCCGCCGTTTCCCCGCTCGCCAGAAGGAGCGGATAGCCGCGCCGTCCCATCAAGGGATCGGGGCTCACCATGGCCCGCAAACCCAGTGTTCCGTTGCCAAAATCGCGCTGCGCCATGCCCATCAGCATGCCCGCCGGAAAGACCATCTCTGCGCCTCGCGGCCCACTTTGATTGTCGTAGATGCCGGAGAGCGCGACTCGGCTCATCAGCATCCAGTCGCCAATCATGTCCATCCGGCCCATCACCGGGCCCAGATCCGGCTGCCAGCTGGTGCCGGAGGAATCCCGGTTCATGGCATAGGCGCCGAACGCGCCGTGCATCCCCATGCCATCGTCCATATTGGCGTGATCCATATCCATTCCAGGCATAGACCCGTGGTCCATGTCCCCGCGATCCGGCTGCGCCAGGGGTTCAGCGGCTTTCGCCTTATCGCCGGACGCCATGCCGTGATGATCGTGGGCGGCATTTTCTTCCTGCGCAGCAACCGGCGTGGCGCAAAGCAGAAACAACAAAACCAGTTTTTTCATGAAGGAGTGCCGATCAACGGGCCGATTTGCTGAAAAGGTCCACCAATTCGGAAAATTTGGTCCGGGTATCCTCCGCATTTCCGCTTTTGATGGCGTCGGCGACGCAATGATTGGAATGAGATTTCAGAACCTCATCCTCCACCTTCCGCAAAGCCGCCTTGACGGCGTGGACCTGGGTAAGAATGTCGATGCAGTAGCGGTCTTCCTCCACCATGCGGGAAAGACCGCGCACCTGGCCCTCGATCCGGTTCAGGCGCTTTCGTATCGACGTCTTGAGAGCATCGTGCATAAGGGCTATATACCCCCCATGGGTATATGAGGCAAGAGCCGGCATATGGAACAGGATAATCCTCGCCGCGCAGGTCATCATCACGGCCAACATCATGCCAAGCATGCGGCGTCAAAGACGGCGTCTGCCGGCGAAAAAAGCGGCACAATCTACACCTGCCCGATGCATCCCCAAATCCGCCGGATGGAGCCGGGCTTCTGTCCCATCTGCGGCATGGCGCTTGAGCCGCTGGTGACGACCGACGAGACGACGCCCAACCCCGAACTGGCCGACATGACACGGCGTTTCTGGGTCGGGATGGTGCTGAGCCTGCCGGTGATCACGCTGGGCATGCTGGCGGAGTTGCTGGGCTTCGGCCACGCAATCGACGCCACGGCATCGGCATGGGTGCAGTTTGCCTTTGCGACACCGGTGGTGTTGTGGGCGGGCTGGCCATTCTTTGTACGCGCCATCGCCTCATTACACGGCTTCAATCTCAACATGTTCACTTTGATCGCGTTGGGGACAGGCATTGCATGGTTCTACAGCCTTGTGGCGACGGTCGCTCCGGCCCTGTTTCCACCAGATTTCCGCGATGCCGGCGGCATGGTGCATGTCTATTATGAAGCCGCCGCCGTCATCACGGTGCTGGTGCTGCTGGGCCAGGTGCTGGAACTGCGGGCGCGCGAGCGCACCTCCGGTGCCATCCGCGCCCTGCTGGATCTGGCGCCCAAGACCGCGCGGCGCATCAAGGCTGATGGCGAAGAGGAAGTTCCGCTGGAAGTCCTTGCGGTGGGAGATTTGATACGCGTGCGGCCGGGCGAAAAGATCGCAGTGGATGGCATCGTCACCGATGGCCGCTCGTCGGTCGACGAATCCATGGTCACCGGAGAATCCATGCCGGTCACCAAGGAAAAGGACAATCCGGTGGTCGGCGGCACCATCAACCGGTCCGGCACGCTGGTGATTCGTGCCGAAAAACTGGGCCACAATTCCATGTTGGCGCGCATCGTACAAATGGTGTCGGAGGCGCAGAGAAGCCGCGCGCCTATCCAGCGCATGGCCGACCGGGTTTCGGCCTGGTTCGTGCCCTTGGTGATCGGTGTAGCGTTGCTGGCCTTTGCCGGCTGGGCAATGTGGGGACCTGAGCCGCGCCTGGCCTATGGCCTGGTGGCAGCCGTCAGTGTGCTGATTATCGCCTGCCCCTGCGCGCTGGGATTGGCCACGCCCATGTCCATCATGGTCGGGGTGGGCCGGGGCGCACAGGCCGGTGTGCTGATCAAGAATGCGCAAGCCCTGGAGCGGATGGAAAAGGTGGACACGCTGGTGGTGGACAAAACCGGCACCCTGACAGAAGGAAAGCCCTCGGTGGTGGACATCGCAGCCGCTGCGGGGTTTTCCACCGACGAGGTTCTGCGCCTCGCGGCCGGCGTGGAACAGGCCAGCGAACACCCCCTTGCCGCGGCCATCGTGGCGAAGGCTAAGGCACAGAATGTCGCGATCCCCGCGGTCGCGAATTTCGATTCTCCGACCGGCAAGGGCGCCCAAGGCGTAGTGGAAGGACGTCAGGTTGGGCTGG